>Ga0181612_150542_pt1 | contig 11425 bp, 8 predicted proteins | sample HoacroProtozoa21_FD_119630 | JGI IMG/M metagenome (GOLD analysis project Ga0181612, IMG submission 119630) | Hoatzin crop microbial communities from Cojedes, Venezuel. Combined Assembly of Gp0051906, Gp0051904, Gp0051908
ACGTCGTCAGGTGGAAGCATTCCTATGATGCCAATGTCACCTGTAAATCTTCATGCAGTTGACTTCTTCAGTGGAGCTCAAGGATGCTTTCACTTGTTAGAGCACTTGGGAAATCAGGAAATCAGTTCCCACCTGGGTTGTTCTGCAGAAATTGGTACTACCTAATTTGACTGTTATCTCTTCTGTAATAGGAATAATAGTCCTAACCCAAAAAGGTGCAAGAACAGCAAGGAGAGTCTGTGTGCAGTGCTCTGACAGGAGCAGTGCTTGAGAAATGCTGAACAGTATCGCTTGTAAACGGAGAGAGTGTCCTTTGCCTTACCCCGTGGCCTTGGCTCAGTGTGTCAGATGCCGTACATGAACTGGTGAAGATGTCCAAGATGATGCTTTTTAGTGACTTCTGCTTTTAGGTGTGATTCTGGGTTGGTTTTTTAGGGAAGCTGGTAAAACTGACCCATGAAAACCTTGCCTGCTTGCTTTTAGATGGTGCTCTTAAGTCTCATCTCACATTCTCATTGTGAAATCTTAACCTGGTCTTGATTCAGAAGCTTTCATCCGCAATTTTTTCCAAATTCGGTAAATGAACTAGCTCTTGCCTATATTAATTAAGCCAGGTAGATGCAGAGCAAGAATCTCACTGCGAAATCAAGATGGTGTGAATTCTGGTCTTACCAGCATTGGTCCAGGTTACTGCTACTTCTGATGACATCCTTGTTGTGAAAGCGGATCAAGAGGCGATACTAGGTGTCCACAGTCTGCCCTCCAGCTGGAAGCTGTACGAAGGGACAATCAAAATTAAAGTGAGTTGCAATTTTTTTTTCTAGTCTCCTGTCTTAGGAGCAGTTTTGCACTGTCTATAGTCTGCAGAGCTCTGTGCTGGTGTTTCACTGTTTGCTGCCTGCTAGGCATGAAGCCTAGATAGAGAAGGTGTTGTGCTATCAGTGGTACTGGAAGTGTAAAACTGCCTGGTTTGCTGTTCTGATTAGTAATGCTTGCTGACTGGTGCGTGGGATTTTGTCATCAGTTATCCCTAGTGGAAACTTACCCCCAGACTGTGCCTTGAATTGTGTCTAAAAACACTCAAACTCTGGGGCTTGTCTGTGGAAGAAGGGTCAGGAAAATGAATGACAATTGATCAAAGATATAAATCATAAGGGAAATGATTAAACTGCATAAGGTCTTGAGGTCTTGTATAGACATTAACACACAATTAAAATGGTTTTGGGTAATGGATTAATTCTGGAAGTGAAGTCAGCTAAACTAGAAAGAAAATAATACTGATAAAAGTGTCTGCAAAGGTGTTTGATTAACTCTCTCTGACTTCAGATGGATTTGAAACGAGTTTTGGCTGAGGGCAACCCCAGAAATTAATGGGAGTATAATCATGTCCTATTTTAATAAGCGTATTTGGAAAGCAAATTTGACAAATAGCCTTGCTTGATAATGTTACCACAGGCTTTAAGGAAGGATTTACACCCGGTCTCTTGGGGATTTTTGTAGCTGCTGATGTACTTCAGAGTAACAGAGAACTTCATGTTAGATGGTCCCTTTGGCCTTGAATGGAGGAAGCAGTTGACTGAGGTGCAGGTCCCAAGGGTGTTTAGAAGTATCACTGGTCACAGCAAGCTGAAAAAAGCAGGAGGAAACCCATGTTGGTTGATTGGAGAAGAAGCTGTTTTACTTGTACACCGACACAAATGAGTCCCCCCCCCTTCCCCCCATCCCGAGGCAGCATTGTACACCTGGAGAGCCGGGCGATAAGCATGTTCCATGCATGACAAGTGAGGCACTTGTAACTTGGCACCGAAGCAGGAGGTGACTTTAGGATGCTTGCCGATACCATGAAGGCCCCTGGCATTTCTGTGCGTGGCAGGGAGCACCGCAGGCACTGCGCCTGCTCTGCCGTCGTGCCGGGTGGCGAGGGAGGGCTCCCCACCAGAGCTGGGAGTTGCAGGAGTGGGACTGACGTCGGGCTGGGACTTTCAGCTGTGGCTGATTCGAGGTTGTTGTACTAGAATGTGTCTCTCCCTATTTCTGAGCTCCCTGAGATTTCTCTGTTGATGGAGATTGATTTTGCCTTTGGGAACCCGAGGGTATAAATTGTACTTGTAATTGGCCTGAACTGAACTAGGAGAAACTGCTGATGTGTTCATTCTTTTCTGTAAGTGATGTATTTTATAAGCTGCCTCATGGACCGCTTGTGACTGAGCGCAGGAACAGGAAAGGGAAAAGGTGGAACCAAGAGGTGCCAGTTCTGGATGGCAATACCTCTGTTTAAATGTTGCGTTGGAGCATTTTGCCATCTGCAATTAATACCTTAATTCCTCTCCCATTCAGGCGAAAAGTACAATCCTAGCCATATAAATCTGTGGATTAGCTTTTCCTCTGCTACATATGTATGTTGATCATCAGGTTGTTTCTTGAATGAGATAGTAAGGAAAGCAACATTAAAAAGACTCGGCAGTAGCGGCAGCCGATCCTGTCATTACTGGTGCTGGTTCCAGCAGCTCCGAAACTGGATGGATTAGGTGGAAGCGAAGGTGATGGTCAAGACTGGGGGAGGCTGGCGGGGCTGGTGCTCAAAGGTCGGGCGGGGGAGGTCTGCACAGTTCACCCCCCAGGTTAATTGCTCTCCAGTCCTTAAGCCTGATACTCAGCTGTCCTCCCTGCGCTGAGCACACAGTGTTCGCTCTGGAGATTAAGATGAAAATATGTTCTCTTTGCTAAAGAGAGCACATAAACAACCCATAAACGGCCCATTAACCTACAAAATCGCAATAAAGAACATGTGGTAAAGCAAGCCATAGGAGACCTGTGACCCTGCAAATTCCTTAATTGGATTTTGAACCTTATCATCTGTGCTAAATGCAGCTAATAGGAAATTAACAAAAACAAAAGAAAGAAGGGGTGATGTACGATGCATGTCCAGGTCTGGTGGCAGCGTTTCTGTAATTCCTTCATGATGCAGTTCAGTGAGCAAAATATCATGGGTGGCTGTGGAATTACCATGTTATGGGACTGAGTATCAGAGTAACACTTCCATGTAATAAAACCACTTCAAAACGACTGAAAAAAAGAGATTTTTTTTTCCTGTCAGCTGCAGCTAGTGCCTTCATCAGCTGTAGAAGCTCTGCAGTCACTTCTCTCACAGGCTGTTCCATGTGCCAGCCAATTGCTGTGCTCCATGTTGCTTTGTGAAGCAATAGGATGTAAAATTATTTTATTGCTATTCTAGCTGTGATATTTAAATTCTGTTCAGCATATAAAAGTATAGTGAGAGTCATTGGTGCAGATTGAGAGGGAAGATGATGGAACATGCATGTTATGGGTACTCTGCCAGCAGGCCTTGCTCTTCATCTGGAGGGTAACAGCAGAGATCAGGCACCACCAGCCATGAGCTGTATTTGTCCAGCTTAAATTCCCCAGGCCTTTTCCACCGCTGTATTACCACCGAACAGCTGGAGAGTGGCAACTCTCCAGTGGATGGTGGTGGTCTTCAACTAAATTCCAACCCATTAAGGGAAGACAAGAAAGTAGATCATGGCAGTCTGCGGGCTCCTGCAATAAGCTGTTTTGTGTTCTTTTGGCCAGGCGTCATCTTTTAATTCTCTCTATTTAAAGGCATGAGCTGAATCTTTGGCCTCTATTTGAATAGGTATTTCTTCCAATGTACACCTCGTGAGAGACCTCTGCCCTGAAGCATGTGAGAGAAATTAAACCCTGCCTCCTGATGCCCGGGTGCCTTGGTTTCAGCACAAGCTTCTGGCACCAGTGGTTGACTTGGGTTGACTGTATAAAGATGAGCTCAAGTGTTATGCCTAATTGCTTTTTTAGAATGGGGTAATCTTAATTATTTATACTAATGTTTGTTTTAAACATGTTTTAGATGCAGATTTTCAGTCCAAATTGGTTTTCTAATTGCAAGGACAATTTTCATGCCTAAGGTTATGTGTCTGCAGATACGTTCTGGAACTGTTCTGCAAAGTGCATCTATTATATCCAAGTCAAATAATCAAATACTCATTATGCACCTCACAGATTCTGAGAAGTATATCTGAGAAAAAAAGATAAATTCTTTAGGAACTAGTGGTTACATAGGAGTGCTAATTACCAGGAGGGTTAATGTGTATTTTTCTGTAACTACAGGTCTGTAAATTCAGCTTAGCAATATTTTTCTCTACTGTTAGGAGCGTATCAAAGGAAAGCTTTTTTTTTTTTGTTGGAAGTGGTGGATTTTCTCAGAGGGAGAACTGATGGGAAATGCGAAAGCATTTGTGTAGCCAGTCTGGGAATTTTACTGAATGATGGGCAATGTGTGGTGTATGTGATGTAGTGGCAGAGGCACAGACCGGTTGGTCTGTCTTGGAAGGCTGCGGTAGCAGACGTTCTGAGACAGTCATGTTTAAGGTAACTCTGGTTGTGGAACAGTACCCTTGAAATAATGAGCTTGGGAAAGGAGTGGTGATACACAATTATTTGTGTTGGGGATTGGCAAGGGCTGTGCTACACAGCGCTACAGAGGAGGGTGGTAGGGGCCATGTCTCAGGGAGGTGAAAATCGTGGGGAATAGTAGGTGGGGATTTCTGGAAACAGGTATAGATCAGCACCAGTTTGTGGTGCCTCAGTGGGTTGCACCTGTGGAGGCATGATGGTAGTGTTGGAAAACACAGATTGATGCACCCAGCTGGCAGGTAGAGAGGCTGGACTGTTATGCTCCATACTAAGGGATGGTCAGGGCTTTTATAGATATTCTTAATGGGATTGTGTTTCTGTGCTGAGGACTTTGTGACAGGAGAAAGAAGGAGCATGTAAATGTCCCTGCTCCCGTCTAAGTGAGAGAAGGAAATCACTTTCCAGCCCATTTAGCAGGACATGCAGTACTCTGAAGACCTCTTCAGAGGTTGCTTTCTCTGGTGTCGAGTTGGGACGTTAAAGAAGGGACATGTGGCTCCTCTATAAACATTTAAAGCCAAAAACCTGGTAGGTGCTAGGATGCTGAACAACCTGTACTCTCAATACCATCCTGGCCTGAGTGTTGCGGGGCTTTCCAGATGCGTGGATCCGTATGTTATTATCCCTCTTGCCTGAGTTTGCAGAGCCAGTGCAGTGCGAAGTACTCGAATGCCCAGGGAATTGCAAGGGCATTTATGACTGCAAATATACTTTGAGTAGAAATCTGTTTTATATTATGAAAGCATCATCACACTAATTGAGGAAGAAATTAATTATTATCAATCTTTGCTGAGTAATTTAAGAAGAAAGCTATGAAAAGTTTCTTTAGAAAAAAGAAAGGGGGGGGGCGAGGAAAGGGCATATTTGTTACTGGTTCCTTTTTTCCCATTACAAATTCAGACTTTGTTTACCCTGGAAAAATCAGCGGTGATTGGACACCTGGTGTAATTAATTATTTTGCAACAGACAGACAGCTGATCTTTTGAAAAGAAAGGAGTTTTTAGCAGAACCGTTCAAAGTTCATAGTCTGCTGTTTAATGCTAGTAAACATTCTACAGAAAGGATGTCTGTCTTAAAATTTCACATGATCACACCTTCATTTTAAGGTGATATGATTGGGGAAAAAACTGTAGACCCCAAGAAGTCCTCCAGTAAGGTGACTCTTGTGGCACGAGCTCCAGTTGCCTTGGGAGATGCCCTTAGGTATTGGGATGTGAACAGTGACGTTCTCCATTTTTAATTTTGAATCATGTGTGTTGCTTAACAAGGAAGGGGTTTCTGCTAATTTTTCTTGTGCTAATAATGCAAATGAACTTTGCTTGTGCTATCACAAGAGCATGTGTTGAACGTTGTTTCTTTTGCCTAAATGGGCAGTCATTTCCCAATGGGAACAGTTGTTTTTTTTCAGTGCGTTGGTGCCTGACTAAATGTGTTGGGTCGCATTCTTCATGTATAGATGAGACAACCTCTCTGTTAAATATTCCTGTGTTTTCCAGTGGTAGGTCTGGGGAGGTTACAGCCTGCCTTGCAGGCCAATGGGAGCCCGAGCCTTGCTGGCAGGGAGGGGAAAGCCAGCTATGGGATGCTGTCACAGCAAGCCCCAAAATAGTTTGGCTGAAACTGGTTTTACGTCATATAAAAAAGGGGGCGAAGGATCTCAGCTGATCACAGTACGAAACGTCCTTGGGCGCGCACCATAGAGCATATTGGTTTTGAGCTTGATAGCGTTTTTTTTTACAAGGGCTGCAAATTGCTGTAACATAGTTAAGGACTGTAGGAAGAGGCAAGTTTTCCTGAACTTTACTCCCAGCTTGAACTTTCAAGAAGTGAAGTGAGAGCAAGGAAGGGGAGAGAAGGAGATAGACTTACCCTCGCTCACGCCCCTCCGTCTGCAGCGACTAGGATGTCAAATGGAAAAGACAGCCTGGAGAAACAGCTGAATGGCTTTGGGGAGAAGGGGAAGGAGAGGAGCCGCACGTCCCTGGTCATCTGTAAGGCCGTTAACCGCAGTATTTTCACCTCTGCAGTCTCCCCCGCTGCCGAACGCATCCGCTTCATCCTCGGAGAGGAAGATGACAGCCCGGCACCCCCGCAGCTCTTCACGGAGCTGGATGAACTTCTGGCCGTTGATGGACAAGAGATGGAATGGAAGGAGACTGCAAGGTGGGTTGGATTTCCTTCACCCTGAAAGGGAAGGGCAGCTGCACAGGACCCCTGTGGGAAATTCCTTTTTAACATTCAGTTGGGGTAATATCTGTGCTGCAGGATCACTTGGGGAATCCACAGAAAGGACTCTGTATAGTTCAAATTACCTTTCTTTGATAAATGAGAGAATTTGAAATTTGTTTAAATATTCCTTTAGAACAATAACTAGAAAAAAATAGAGTGCCAGATTTATTTGAATAGTTTACCTGTGGAGAGTCAACAGTAGTATGGGCTGACTAGTGCTTTGCGAAGAGCGACAGTGTCTTGGCCAGAGTTGTCAGAAATCGGTGCCTGAATAAAGCTTCTGCACATATGTCAAAACTACTTCAATTCTATTGCCCAAAAGTAGATTTGAGCCTGACCTCACCACACACCACAAATTGGGAAATCTTGTCTGTGTCCCTCTCCTAGTGAGTTACTGATGGAATTCATTATAAATAGGCAAAAAAAACCCTAAAGGTGTTTTCTTTTGAGGAAGTTATTCAAGGTGTGTGTTAAATGCTGGATTGAGTTGCCTGTTGTGAGTTTCTTGGTTAGGTTCTCTGCCTGTTTCTTTGACGCTGCTGTTGGTTTGGTCAAAAAAACATGCCAAAAAACTGACTTTTTTTTTCATCTGGTGTACACAATGGTTACATATAGTTCATTTCTGAACACCACCCAAAGAGCCATTGGATTGGATTAATGATCTAAAGGCTGCTGTTTAGCATCTAGCCTTAAAGTTTTGATTTTTTTAATACAGTAAAAATATTTTTCTTGTGTTTGCCTTAAAAGGTAAACCCCTAATCGCAGTCTGGTTGCTGTGAAGGCCTGCAACATCCCACTAGAAAGAGGTGCTCACCCAGCTGGAGAGCAGTCCAGGGCTCTACCTTCCCTATTCCCATTCCCCTTCGCTTAACTTGGGGCTTTTCGCTTTCCTTTATTGTGCCTGGGCTAAGCTCTTTCCCCACCTTCCAGTCTTAAGGGCACCTACTATTTTTGTAGTTAGCCCGTGTTGTTTGGTTACCTTAATCTTCTTTACCTGCCGTTTAATGAACTGCTCTACTACCTACCCCTTTAACCCCTTATCTTTCTTTATTTTTACTTCTGTGTCACTTGGAGAGCCTATTTAAAGACTTTTCACCTTTCACTCTTTAACTTCTTACTTGTTGGTCATCCTTTTCTCCTTTTATTACTTTTCTTTGCTCTTATCATTAGTTCAGTACTTGCATTTTGTCATCTGTACCACCCACCCCTGCTTTTTACAGCAAATTACGCTTTCCTCTGTCCATGCACAGGTCTTTGGGAAGGGGTTTTAATTACAATTTGCTAAAGCATTTTCAGGATTCAGACCTTAGTGTTGTGTTTCTTACCAAGCAGTCTCTTTGGTCTCTGCTTTATACTATGAATATTGGGAAGCTCTTTTTTCCTTAAGTCGGAAAAAAGGATGCCCTGTGTCTTGCAGGGCAGATCACGAGGTGCTTCTGTTTCTTGAGGGACGTTGGTCAGGAGCCCTCCATTCTTACATTTGAAGGACCTTACAGTGGGATATGCCTGCACTCTTCGTACTGTCAGGTGACTGTAGAGAAAAAGGGAGGTTTTCTTCTTCTCTGGCAAATGATTTCTGGCTTTATGTGTTTTCACACATCTTTGGTAGAAGTGCTAGATGGAGCTGTATATATGATTCTCTCTCTTTAAAGATACATGTATACATTACATGCTTTAAGCACCCTGTTGAGGCACTGTGTAATCCTGAAACTCAGCCCAACCTCCTGACTTGCACACTGTTTTGTTGATAGTGATCTTGCATAGTGTGTGATTGTTCAGGATTTTTCAGTATCTTCCTGAAATGACTTAATCTTGCACACCAAAACCTGTTGTAAGCTGCGGAGCGGCTCCTACTGCAGGACATACCAGCTAGAGCTGGCTAGCTCTGTGCTTCAGCGGGCAAAGGAGCTGCCAGCTATGCAGCTCGCTGCAGCCCTTTGGCCTAAGACTTGAAAGAGTGAGGAAGCTGTCGGGAAAGAGTGTTTGTTTTAAAGGAATTTAGCAAATGGTACTGTCCTTTCCAGAGCTGTTCTGGTCAATAGAAAAATAACTGGTACATGTCATGGAAAATTTCTAGCAAGAACCTTAAAGCAACTGACTAAAAGATATTTCCAGAAGGGGACCTTTGGTTGCCCATCCTGGCTCTTGACTCATGTGAGTTTAGCTATCTGTGTTGCAACCGTGGTATAAACAGGCTGTAGTTGCCTGCCTGTACATGGGTACATTTCTGACAGTAGGTAAGATCAGCCTGTGACCAGGCCTTGAGGATGTCCTATTCCTTTGCATGGTTGTATTGACTGTTAGCACATCATGGTGGTGGGCCATGGTTCCCAATAAAGGGCCATTTTAGAAAAACGTCCTTTGTGTACATAGGGCTTTGTTGTGAAACCCCATAAATGCATTGGAAATAGAGCAGTAAAAGGGAAGGTTTATTGCTGTTAAAAGGTAACCTGAAGATTTGGGTCACTGGGTGCTCCTTGATCATTTTGTTGGCGCTTGTAATCGATTTACTTTGTTCTTGCACTAACATGTGAGTGTTTGCGTTTCAGCGGTAGTTGCAGGATACAGAGCAAACTACAAAAAGAAAAACACCTGAAGCAGCTGGAGGCCACCAATCTATTTTGTGGCTCAGTACAGTACATTTGGGGAGCAAGATGTGTCCACCATAGTGTGAGGACTGTCATTCTACAAGGCAGGGAGATGGTAGAAAGATCATGAGATTACAGAGAAAAGGGATGAAAGGACTGTGGGATGGTGGACAGGTATTTTTAACCTTCTATTGTGGTCTTTTTTTTATATTATATAAGCTCTGTCAGACAGTACATTTATATCCTTCACCCTTTTACACATTATAATATTAACACACCTTTTACACCTTCCTTTTTGAAGCTGTAAAAATAAAAAAAAGATGGCTTCTTCATCTTAGTTAGCAGAGATAATGGCTGTCTTCACAGTATGCATACACTGACTATACCACCAGCTCCCAGACACGCGTTTGAAGTGCAGGGTATTATTCTGGAGGCAAACAAGTGCACTGGTGGCAGATTTTTCTTGCAAGTCTCAGCCCTTTGGACCCAGCGATGCTGAAAGGTACCTGAATTCAGGAGTTCCCAGTGCCAGGATAGCCTTGCTGGAGCTGTCAGCATAGTTTCCAGGGCCCAAGAACGTGGGTGTTTTATGTCATACCTTGCTGCTTCTCTGATGTGGCCATGGGAATGTTTACTAGCTATTGTAACTAAAATACAGCTGGCAGACAGGAAGAATATGTAGATGTCAAGAACAGAGTGGGATAGAGATGAGGAAGGTAATTTGATTGATTGTTTTCTCAAATAACAGTAGAGATAATATTTTGTCCTTAAACATTACGTTACTGCTAGGCTGTGGACGGCATTGCTTTCAACACTGTGGAAACTCTGCCATGAGCTGTGCACTTCTATATTCATGCAATAGGAAGCATTAACCCTGCAGCTGTCTCTTCTGCCCTCTCCACTCCCCTCCACCCTGAAAGTCCAGCACTTTTTCCCTGTGCTCAGCAGCTGTCCATGCAACTTTCTAGTTGTAAGCAAGCTGTTCTGAAGAAGCAGATTTTTTAACAAGAAAAACCCCATAAAGAACAAGGAATTGGTTAAACCTATGGAAAGCCATGTGGACAGCTTTGCTTAACAAAGTGCTCACACTGGTTTGCCCAGGAGATGGTGTGCACCAGGGCTTCAGAGGGGACCTAAGGACCAAGTGTCTAAAGCCGCTTCAGGGTGTCAGAAGGCACCTTGCTGTCAACGAATTCCAGCTGAAATGGATGGGCATGAATGCTCCCTGGGAAAAGAGTTATTCTAGAGACTGTACTGAATAGAGCAGGTGATAGTTCAAACAGGTTTGCAAGTTAAAATTGGTTTTATTGTATTTGTATTGTGGGCTGTAGTGAGAAAAGTAAACAGAAAGCAAATATTGATAGTCGGGAATAACAGAGTTTCACTGAAAAGACAGACACTTTGTGATTTGCAACCTTTATGATGTTGCAGGGTAAGCCGCATCTGTCACACGTAATATATATCCTTTGAAATTCACAGGTTTTCAGCTGCCCAAGTCCCTTAGGTGTCCTAGGAAATACCTAGATTTTGTGAACTGAGTAGAACCTTATTAATTTGAGATCGAATTCAATCTTTTAGCTTGGGTTAAACAGCAGCTTTAAAAAAAAAAGTCTCAAAAAGAGATTATTGCAATTGAAAGACATAATTGATTAATCCTCAAGTAATAAATTTTTCAGGATTAAATATAATTTCACTTGGTGTTAATAATATTCTTTTGAACCAATTTGTGAGCTTCCTTAACATGTGTTTTTTTGTTTTAATAATCCCCTTATGTTAGTGACAGGAATTTTCATTTTCCACCTATATTAAAATCTCAAGACAGGATTAAAAAGCACTTCTGCTTTGCAGTTAGGTGATATTAAAGCTCCTTCCTTTTCCTGCACTCCGAGATTTTACCAAAGCCACTGCTGGCTGCTGCGATAAAGGAAAAAGGCCTGTGGCATTTCTTTTCCTTTTCCTGGCGCAGCAAGGGGCCAAGCCGGGTGAAATCTCTCCCTCAAGCCCCGTGGACAGAGAAGTTTGCTCTGTCCTGGGCCGCCCACCCGTGCAGACCCTGGCTGGATGCTGCGGAGCCAAGGACAGGGTCAAGCCTGGGGGTGGAGGTGGGCTGCAGCGCAGCGCGCAGGGAGCTGAAACCTCTCACTTGCCTCCTGTTA
>Ga0181612_161420_pt1 | contig 11425 bp, 10 predicted proteins | sample HoacroProtozoa21_FD_119630 | JGI IMG/M metagenome (GOLD analysis project Ga0181612, IMG submission 119630) | Hoatzin crop microbial communities from Cojedes, Venezuel. Combined Assembly of Gp0051906, Gp0051904, Gp0051908
AGAGAAGCTGTGGCTGCCCCCTCCCTGGCAGTGTTCAAGGCCAGGTTGGACTGGGCTTTGAGCACCCTGGTCTGGCGGAAGGTGTCCCTGCCCATGGCAGGGGTTTGGAACTAGATGATTTGTAAAGGTCTCTTCCAACCCAGACCACTCTGTGATTTGCTTTTGATTGCCTCCTTGCCTAGGCAGTTGGCTGATCCTGTTTACTGGATGTGAGCGCGTTTAGGATTAGAGTAACCAATCCAACCTGCTTGTATTCTTACAGTGTAGTTTTCAAATAGCGGCAGCTTCTCTGGAATAGATTGGTTTTCTAAACCGTTTATCAGATGAAACAGTGTTTCTCTGTACCTGTCTTTATTTCCGTCTTGAAATTTATGGTAACTTCTGGTTTGTGCCAAGTAAAACAACATAAGCTGGTCTCCAAGGGATAATGCTTCAAATACAACACAAGTTTAAAGAAAAAAAAAATAGGACAATAATTTAATTAGGTCAGTGAATTGCAGATTTACAGTCTAAAACGGGGTACTAGAACTCCTGGTAAGTAGTAATGAATGCATTGAAAGGCCGTTTCAGCAGTTCCTTCTAGCTGACTCCTTTCTGAGCTGATGATCATATTTTTTAATATTGTTTATAGTAGAATAGGCAAATATAAACAGGCTGCCTTAATGAGAAGTGAAGTAGGGTCAATTCTTCAGTCCTGTAATTGTAGTGGGAAGTACTCTTCTTCTAAATCACTTTGTCTCACACTTTTGAAGGACCCCATCCACTGTTTAATTCATCTGCTGCTCCGAATTTTAGCAGTAAGCCGTAAGTAAGCACGTACAAAAGGTAACCCAGGATTCACAGGAGTATAAAATGGGAAATAATAACTTGAAGCTTACACGGTGGGCAAGAGGTGCTATCATAATCGTGACCGTGTACCTTGTAATGTATCTTGTAGGTATTATGACAGTTGAGTCAGTAAACCTGAGCTCCATCTCGTACTGCGTTTGGCTTTAAAGCTGATTTTTTTGTGATGAAGTTTTTTTGTTTATTATATAATTTCAAAAGCTATACGTGTGGAAATGTCAGATGCAAGAAATGCTCTAGCAGTTCAACAGCTTTCAGTATGGTTGTTTCATGTCTATATTTGCCTCTTGCAGATCTTCTGGAGTTTTCAGAGGATGCATCTGGTGTGCCTGAAGGCAATAAGAAATCCACAAATAAACAAGGTGATAAATCTAAGGAAAACACCAGGAAGATTTTTAGTGGGCCAAAGCGGGTGAGTAATAATACTGAGACCAAGACCAAGTTCTGATTTTAATTAACTCTTCAGTATTGTTTTTTTTTCCTATGTATGTAACGGCTTTTCTCCCAGTTTACATCTCCACTTGAGATATGTTGTTGGCTTTGAAGAGGGTATCTGGAAAAGCAAAAACCTTCAAGCGTAGAATTTTTCATATCAATTACTGGGAATTTTGCTTCTCGGATGCAAGTCTGGGGTTGCACAATGGTAATGCACAACGTAGATGCATTCCCTTCTAGATGCTTGTTAAAGCACCATTGGATGCTGTGTGGGGTTTTTTCTTTTTTTCTTTTTTTTTCTTTTTTCTTTCTTCACTCTCCTGAGAAATATCTGTCATATTATAGGACTGAACCTTTCTGAAAGCTTCAAATCTGGCATTGGTATAGTCTTTATAAGGACAACTGCTTTTATAGCATGTGGAAAAGTGAGATTTTATTATAGCTAAAAAAAGGAAAGTAACCCTTGATCCCACCCCCATATACCCAAACTATGTAGTATTCGGGATGAGTTGGCCCTTTCGTACTGTGAATGGTCCTCATTCACTTTGCCAGTGCTAGCTGTGGTTGATCTTACCTGTTATCAGAAGTTACTCAGTATTTTGACTCTTTTAAAAATGTGCATACAGCAAAAATTAGGTTTAGCTATTAGGTGAAAGTTTGCAATAGTGGGATCCATGTAACCTCCATTAAATGGAGTTTTTATGACTTGATTGTGCAGGATGCCCATTTCTCATGCTTTGGGCCTTTTCATATGCTTTGTGCGTAAGATGTTCCCGTTGGCTGGTGAGGAGAGTGGCTATCTCGCCCTCATTGCAATCCAGAACTGGTGTAAGAAGAGAAAGAGAGAACTGGAGAGGGAAATGCACTTCTATTTTGCCTTTCCCTTCGAGTTCCATAAACTTTGCAAGACCCGGGAGTTGCGTGCTATAGTAGAAACTCTTTTAGATGTGTTCAGAATGCGTTCAGCAGTGTAATGGTTCTAAGAATGCTTTAGAAATAAGTTTCCTTGTTATTTTTCCTAAAGAATTCTAATAATTAAATCACACACTGAAATTTCTCAGAAAGGTAGCTGATTACTTTTGTTGCATGATAGTTTCACTTGAAGTAATTTTTTAAGGGTTTTGTTGGTCTTCCAGAGCCAGAAGATTTATCTCCCCAGCTGTGTTGATATATAATCATTTTCCATTTAAAACTGTGGATTTGTTGTTGGAGGAAGGAGGACAAGTTTGTTTTGTTTCTCAAAACATGCAGGGGACTGTGTTCATTTGGGAGGACGCGTGACCAATATGTACTGTCAGTTGTAAAGCCCCTTTGGAAAGAAGTATCGCTTCTTGTCTCTTCGTGACTGGACAGAATGGGGAGCTCTGAGCTGCTGACTCTTCCTTCCAGAGTGTGAAGTCAGGCTATCGATCAGTGAGGAGGAGGGTCTTTTTGGAACTGAAATAGTATTTCTTGAAGATAGGAGTTCCTCAGCTTCTGCTGGTTAAATATTCTTTTGTTACCAATCAACTTCCTATCGGTCAACATACTACAATAGACTGAGAAACAGAAGTACGGGGAATGTAAATTTAACAGTACCATTTTTGCTGTAATTTTTAGCAGCATAAAACAGCTGTGGGTGTTCGGGTAAATATGACATATTTTTGATGTTTAAATACTTATATGCTTCAAGTACTATTCTGTAATAGCAATTTATGTGTTTCTTGTTTAATTTTTATGCTTGAAATACTTGAGCGTGTAGATGAAAACTATTATAACTAATTTTGAATGCATATGTCATGAAATTAAGTGGAAAAAAGCTTACAGCAATATCATACTATATAAGAGAAAATGGTTTCAACTCTAGAAAATTCTCAGTGGGGAATAAATTGAAGTGGGAAGGGTGAGAATTGAACAGCCTTTTTGACCCTGTAGTGATATAATGGACCTAGAAGTAGAAATTGCTGTAATTGCAATTCAGACTTCAAACTTTAATGTTCTCTAATCGTATGGCTGTTACATGGAGTTACTAAAAAAGCTTGTAAAGCTTGTTCTGATGTTAATTAGAGACACTATAATTATCTTCCTAAACTATAGATATAGACTCCTAATCTCAGTTGCATCTTAAGGGAATTTTCATTCTGGGAGTGAACAAGAACGAACTACAAGTATTGACCTGACCATAACTAAGTGATCTAAAAATACATATATATCTCTGGAACTTCTTCACTGTCTGATCACCATTTTTTTTTTCTTGTAGAAACCAGCAGATACAGTGTTATTTTCTGCTAGGTGGTAATGTTAGAGGTATGGCACTCTGCATCATGCTGAGCTGAAAACTGACCAGCTCTGTTCCTCGCGCAGCCACAGGTGGTATTGTTAATCTTCAGCAGATGCGGAACGCTGAAGTGTTTTTTGCAGTTCGTAGTCAGCAGGACTCTCGCCCATGTTTGCACTTTTGAAACCTGACCGTCGTACTCTAATGTTAAAGTCCAGTTCTCGAAACTTCGAGCACATGTGCAATAAAAGCTCACAAACATTATTGACTTAGCGAATGACAGTGTTTCGAAAAACTGCTTTTAACATAAGGAGTCTCACTGGAATCACTGAGACGATTCACACACATAATAATAAGCGTAGAAGTTGCAGTAGCATGTACGTTATGATAGGTGTGTAAAGTCTTAACCAGAATTCTGCTTTTAAGTAAATTAAATCTCTTTAACCTGAGCCTGAGTTACAGGGGGAATATTATGTTCTGTAGCAACATAATTATGTACTTACAGTATATAAATATTGGCATTACTTGACTTGCAAATTATGGGTGTGAAGCATACATGAGTAATGTCTGCAAAAGTTTGTTTGCAGCTGTTTACAATTGTTATTCAACTGGTTCAGTAGCTCGTGCTCTAGCATGTAAGCGGGAACTCTGTGGGGCTGTGATATGCCCACCTGCTGGGCCCTGTGAGCTTAGTTCCCCTTCTGCGGGTGAAACCACTCCTCAGTTATTGGACAAAAACCAGTAACATATACAAGAACTTTTTTTGTTGCTGTGGTCTAAATCTACTCAGACTAAAGGCTTGAAAATAGGGACCATAAAAATTCTTTACTGAGATTTCTTGCTCCTGCCCCTCTCACCAGAGATCTGAGCTGGAGTCAGCAAATGAGGACAATCAGTTTTCGTATGGAACAGTTCCCAGTGGTCTTATGCAAACTATGGATGTCTCTAAATAGGAACCTTAGAAAAAAAAACCCAAACCCTTAGAAACATAAGATAAAGAGAACTAGTCTATCCCCAAACTTAATTGTTTGATTGATCGGTCCTAGGAGTTGTTGGCTGTGCCAGTTTGTGCCAGAGCTGTACTGTCAGTTCAGCATTTTTGTTGTCCAGTGTGTCACTAAAGACCACCAAATCCTCTGAACAGCCAATGTTGTGGGATGACCCTCTGTTCTTAAACTCAAAATATGTGATAAAGTGTGACCTGCTACTCTGTGCTGATCCTTGTTCTGCCTGTGGCCATATGAAGCCAACCTAGACAAGGTGAATGCTGATTGCCTTTGAATATTCCAAGGTAAGAATGTAAATGGAGTTGCAAATCGTAATTAAAAGGTGTGTGAGCCTTTTGGCTTGAGGGGCCAGGGAGAGAGGGAATACTATAATGCTTGTTAGTGGTCTTGAGTGCTGCTAAGACATATGGGAAGACTCACTGTGTCGCGTGAAGTGGGACAAAGGAGGTATAACAGAAAAAAGCACCAACCCTGTCAGTTGGACTTACCCAATAGTAGTCTCCATGTTCTGTTTTGTCAAAGTGGCATGAAATTTCAAGGTATTAGGTGAGTGCTATATCAGGATTTTTTTTTTCTGTGCTGAAGAATAGGTGAACTTCAGAAATGAGTCTTTTGGCATGAATTTCTTAGATGCTAGTATTTTTTGCAGTGAGCGTATTTTGTAGAGCTTCCATGCTAGTATCGGCAGAGTGCAATTGAGCACCTATGAAAGACTAATTTTCCTGGATAAAACATAGACTTTTTATGATTGGTAACATGAGGAAGAAAGTACTCGCTGCATAGACAGTCTACATGGGTGATTGATGGACTATTGTTCAAACTAAGAGCTAACCTGCATGATAGACCATTACTTAATGACTTCTGACTTTGGTTAATGTTTGTGTGTCGCCCTTAACTACTAATTTTTGCAAGAGGAATTGAATGTTTATAAACAAATTTAAACTAGCTTAAATTTTTTTTTTTTTAATTCTTTTGCTATGCCTGGAGAATTTTCTTTAAACTTACTTGTTGAGATCTTAGCTCTAGAAAACCTGTCTGTTTTGCAACTCTGTATGCGTTTCCCCACACGTACGCAGTGACTGGGAAGAACAACATTACATCAGTGCACTTTTCTTTTTCCTCTTGTTGTGCACACATTGGGCTGTACAATACAAGGTAGGGAAAACCCTCTTTGCCAGTAACTGGATTATCCTAGTGCTTCCTTTGGGTCCCTCACTCAAGTACGGGACCGCCGTGTTTCCTGGGCAAAGCACTTGCTTGGTTTTGAACAGTGGCATTGCTTGAAAACAACAAATCCTAAAAAACCCTAAACCCAGTGAAACCTAGCCTGTGGTAAGACTGGTTCTGCCTGAAAAACACAGAAAGCACTGATGGAAGTGTTTGGCGACGCTGCCTTTGCTCCCTTTGGCCCCACCTGCTTACTCCTGTTCCCCCGCTCCTTCAGTTTCCCAAGGCTGTGTGGTGAACTAAATTGAGGAACCCATCTGTGTTTAAAAAATAACCCACTAGAAGGAAACCTATAACATAAATCTCAGTCCAGTTTGCTGGAAGACTGTAAACAATTGTATCCACTCAGTTGGGGGAACCGGAGAAGAGATAGTATGTCGTCTTAACCTGGTTAAGTCAACATTGCAACTGAGAAATGCTCACTAAACGCAGCCGGCGTTCGCAGGATTACATGCACTGCTTTGATCAAGTGACATTAATGGAGTTAGTCATGACAGTAGCATTGAATACGTGAATGAAATCATTGCTGAATTAAGGCATGGCTTAGCCAACAGACTGCTTCCGACCTCTGTATCCAAGGTAAAAACTTGATCCAGTCATAGCCCTGTAACTATTTATTGCTTTTCATGTTTTATTCAAGTTTTATGAATAAATGTTGTGTTTTGTGCCCAACAGGGTACAGAAATGTGTGCAAGACTTCAGAGTATGTTTTTTGGACATATCAGTTGGGAGGACATGTTAAATCACTACTGAGTGAAGAGCACTAGTTTCCAGTTATTAAGTGCTGAACCAGGAAAACAAAATATGTTTTTTCTTCTGTGTGACTGCAGTTTGATCTGCAGCTGGTCCGTAGTTCATTATTTAATGGCATCTTTCTGGTCCTGGAGGCATTTTTTTTTTCCGTGAGTAGTTTGTTTTCATTGAGCTGCCATATTCCTGTTAAAAATTTTAGGCACTGTGAGAAACTGTCAATCCTTGAAAAGAAAGCTGCTGTGCGGTCCTGTTGTTCCTAATTGGATTTGCTGTAATACAAGTTTAAGGGTGTAATCTATCAGATCTTTCACAGGTTGAGGTGAGCTTTTTCCACTGGTGCTTCCTGCTGACTGAAAGAAGCTATATATACCAGCTTGAAACAAATGCTGTGTCTAAGTTTACTTGAAGTCCAAGATGGAATACTTGTACCTGATCTTTTTTTTGAAATTGAAAAAGTACGAAACCATGCATGGCTCTTGGTTTGACTGAGAGTAATCTGACAGCTAATGTGACAGTGACGTCTGCGTGGGAGGGGAAAGAAACTAGGCTGCGCTGTGATCTGTAGTTTTCCACTTAGCTTGTATTATACTTTACAGTAGATGTTTATCAAAGACATCCTGCAAGTAACATTTATTTTTGCTTGCCTGCAAATGAATCTGCACTTCCTCAAATACAATGTTTAAAGACTTTTTTTTTCTTTTTTAGATTTAAGGTATGTGAAGATTAATCTGTCTTAAGTGCACAGCCTCAGGTGGTTTTCATTAATTGTTTTTCTGTAGCTTATTTTAAATAAACAATCCTGGAAAAGCAGCAGTGGAAGCATAATTCTAAAGTTTTGTTGTATCAGTCATAGCGTTTTCCATACGTTCAGTGGTAGGGTCAGAGTAGACTGGGCAGAACTAATCTGAAAAAGAACGGCTGCTCTTTATCTTGCATGACCTTTTGGAAAAGAGTGTCATACCAAAAGGATGAGCAGTTATAACAAAATGTTTTTTCAGTGATATTAAATTGCTGATACACATTGAGCTGCTATTTGCATCCTAATCTGGGATGTCAAAATTGTGGGTTTTTTATAGCAAAGATTATGATTTGACACTTGCTATTTTGACTCTGTTGAGGAGTCGAACTGAGTTTCGACAATCAAAATATTCTGTGAGATCTCTGGCTTGTGTCAGTGTTGCGCTAAGCCAGCAGTGGGTTTCAGCAGCAGTCTGACAAACGCTGGTCCGAGCCGACAGCCTGTGACAGCGCGTTGCTGCTTCTGCAGCACGTGCCTTTCGTTTGCTGGTTGGTGCTGCTGGCAGGCAGCCTGCCCAGTCCGCAGCTGAAGTGGGTTGGGTGGGTGTTCTGTCCGAAAGCCGTTTGTTGGAATGATGCACAGGGGATGAGCGGTTCTAAGTGCTAACCAATTAGAAACAGCGTGTGTATTTTAAGAAACTTTTACGTTGCTGGAATAAATATGAATTTTAAAAACGGATAAAAAGATGATAAAAGATAAGAATAAATATGCTTCTTAAATAGTTGATTTGTTAAAAGCCAGAGCTTCATGTTGATACGATTATTTTGCTTAACCTTTGCAAAACCAGATGCTTCGGTAAGCATATTTGTTTAGTAATGGCTTCCTAGTGCTTACCATTTAGGGTTTGTTTTTTTTTTCTTCTATTATTATTAATGTAAATAGACCAAAACCAATACTCAATTATTAAGTTAGTAAACAGGATACTCATCAGACCTGGCAGGTTTTTAGTTTCGTCACCTAATTGGAAGAGTGAAGTGGCCACTGTAATTTTACTGAGTTGAGTTGGCATAACACCTTGAAGCCATCTCAGAGTGAAAGCAAATGCCAGAGATGGTCTGTTAATTTCAAGACAATTGTTTGATGCTGATCAAAATTATCTTCTTCCCACTCCTTCCTATGAAACTGTGGTGAAGAAGGGTGTGTTTTGCTAGATGCCAAGCTGAGATCCCTCCACCTGGCAAAACTGCTTGCTCGTCTGTCCTCCACGTGCAGCTGTTAGGTGGAACTGTGGTAGCAGCGTTGTTGGAAGTGCATTTCTTCTCCTTTGCGGTGTCGAGAAAGAAGGTATCCATTGAGACATAGCTTTGTTCTGAAAATGGTGGGGATGCAAAGTGCACTGTGAAGGTAACAGGAGGCTAAGTCCTTCCTCATAGAGGCAAGAGGAACAGATGAAAAATAATCATGGATATACTTCTCCCCGTGTGTGTGCTTGTGATTTTTTGGGAAGTAGACGAAGTGGGTTGAATGGAAAAGGTTTAATGTCACACTGGAAGTTTCCTGCTCTATACTTCCAGCTGCTGCTGGTGTTAACTCTGAGGCAAGCATTAAAACACTTTTTAAACCAGATTCTGTCTTGCATCTTCACCTTCCACCCCCCGCATCAGTGTGTCTTTCCTAGTAATTAACTCGGTGTTTTAGTAATTAGGCAATGCAGGATAACTATGTAGGATAAATGTTATATTGCACAAGGCCTCGGTCCTGTAGAAAGTTCTAAAACAGGAAACACGCTCAAAGAGATTAAAATATACCAGTTTCATTTGCCAGTGGGAGCTTAATTTATAATGCAGATGAATATGCAAAATTGTCTTTGGCTCCCATGTACTGCGTGAGCGTGGTTTGTTCTCTCAGCTCTGTGACTTCATGTTAGATACTAGTGCAAGGCAACACAAGCCTGTCTTGAGAGTGAAGCAGTTGCTGCTGAGGGCCTGGTGTCCCCATTATACACATCTGGAAGCTTTTACTTTAAATTAGCTGTATTCTGATCTGCTTTAGGGAATGCCCAGTAACAGCTGGCGTGGGGTAGGTGCTCTCTGGAGGAGCATCTTGAAGTTTGGTTTCATCGGTAAGGAGTCAGGTAAACGTACTTGGGGACTCGGTGATGCAAACCACAGTGTTGTAACTGAGGACATCTGGGAGATTTATTTGGAAAATGTTTTACTGATCCAAATGGAAACGCTTATGTGGTGTGCATGCACGCACGCGCACCCCAGCCATATGACCTCTGGAATTTTATTGCTGTTGCAATTCTGTAAAGCTTTCCTGTTAGCAGATTGATACACTTTGAGTAGATTAGGATTAACGGCGGGGTTGTGCGGTGGCGTGGAGGGATGTGTGTGTGTGTGTGTGTGTGTCTGCCTTTACATAGCAACAAAGAAGGCAGGAATTTTGCCTAACAATGTTTACAAGGATGTTTTCGTGCAGGCAGATGCAGGTTTTTCTCTTCTCTTAATTGAAGTGATGTGTTTCTGGTATTGTGGGGATGTGTCTAAACTATTGTACCCTGTCCCTTTTAATTAGACTTAACATAGGTTTCAGGCCATATTAGTAACCATAACCATATGGCTTCTGCTTCTGAGCTGACCAGTTCTGAGTATACTCAGTGTAAGCAGCATACAGAACACTGTTAGCTATTTCTGTTAAAGAATGAATCTCACGTTTACCAAACTGTCCTGTTTATTCAAGTCAAATGTTCGTTTCAGTTGGGTGTTTGACCCATCGTCTTGTTTGGCCCCGTAGGCCTCCTTTTGAGCTTTGAGGAAGAAAAAACAGGTTTCAGTTCTTCAGAAGTCTGACGCAAGAAAATCTTCAGTGACATTTTTTTTCCCCTTGCTCATTGTGTTGTCTGCTGCTGATACTCTTCAATCTTGTCTGCCTAACACCTCGTAGTTGTTTAGCTGTGTGCCTGCAGAATGTTTTTCATGCACTACATCAAATGGTGTAGCAGCTCACGATTAAGCGGTCTGTGGCACCCACAGGTGATTTATTGGCACTATTCTGCTACTGTGATCCAAATAACGGAGATTCGATTCACATTTTCAACACTGAATAAAGGATCTGGTCCTGGCTTGCTTCTGGCTTTTTAACTGCTCTTGGAAACTGCTGTCTTACCTGGAGTCCAGATTACTTTTTTTGTGTTATATACATGTGTCTCAGCCTGTACTGGATTGGTACTCTATATCTTCCCATTCTGAAGCGTAATTTCTTTTGGCTCTGAATGGATTTCATCCCTTTGCCTTTTCAAAAGAAAAAGTCTGTTATGAATAGTTCTGTGCCGCATAACGTACTTGTTATCTTTTTCCTTTTCAAAGTGAGCCTTGCAGGACAGAGTAGTACTCTTAAAGATCATGAATACAGAGTAGTAAATAATCATATATTTTTGTTTATTGGGGTTTTTTGGAACTTGCCTGTAGTTGTGGTGAAGCATCTGGCATCCAGTCTTACTGAATGCTCTTCAGATATAAATAATGCATTTCTTAGGATATCTGTTAAAAAGGTTTTTGAATTTTCTGTGCTATTGTCTTCTACCTTGGAAAGCATTCTTGCCTGCAAATAGCTGCTGTCTTTCTTGTTTTGCTGGTCTTTTCAGCGTGACTCATGTCCCTGGCTCCCTATTTTCTGCTGTTCTTATATCTATGAATGGCAGGCAGTGCTGCATCAGTATGTGCAGAGTGCCAGCTCTTGAAAATTGCAGCTTTCGGGGATGGGAAGTTAAGCATGACCCATGATTTGTGCCATTTGGAGATGATCTTGTCAAACTGACAGCCCTGTGCATTTTGTAAAAGCCCTGGCTTTAGTCCTGGCTTTGCGTCTCAGTTCACACCCCAGAGCCACATGCAGAGTCCTGCAGTACAACACGCTTTATGCCCTCACTGGAATATTTGCACTCTTTCAGACATCTCTCTGTGTATAAACAGCTGTCAGTTCCATAGGTATGGAAAGAGGGAAACTCTTCTGCTATTCAGCAGAAGCTCTTACAGCTGATTAATATTGCAGAAGGTACGTGCCTTAAGAACACAGAATTCAAAGGAGCAATGTACTTCCACTTGCATCTATCCTAAGTTAATCTTGAGAGGAAGAATTCTTAAAGAGAAGTCCGCATTA
>Ga0181612_122410_pt1 | contig 11424 bp, 8 predicted proteins | sample HoacroProtozoa21_FD_119630 | JGI IMG/M metagenome (GOLD analysis project Ga0181612, IMG submission 119630) | Hoatzin crop microbial communities from Cojedes, Venezuel. Combined Assembly of Gp0051906, Gp0051904, Gp0051908
TGATTACATATAGGACACAGTATTTCACTTGCATCCCATGGGCTGAACAGTCTGATCGATGTTGGAAAGCCTTGAGAACACTGATGTGGAAAGGGTAATTTCTCCACCACCTGAAAGCACTGCGTGATGCGCTACAAGGCAGCGTGGGTGGTTTTGTGGGGTGAGGAGAATGAGGCAAAGGTCCTTTCCTAGGAAGTATTTCATCGGTAGTATCTGATATCAGCTCTGTTAGACTGGCCTAAAATTACAGTAGGACATAAGCCAGCACAATGAGATAATCTCCCCTTCTGAGCAGAAAAGCTCAAAAAAGTAAAATGGAGTCTTGAATTTGGACTCTGTAAAGCAGATCAAGGAGCAATATATATTTTTCAGCATCTCCTTCAGGGATGATACTACATACACTTGTAGCTCTTCATAAACACACATCAACACTAAAGACAACAGCTTTTCCCAGCAGTGCTGTTAAAATACCAGTAGACATTTAGAATAAATAATAATTTACTGGGGAATTATTTTTTATCTTACATTTTTTTTCATCAAGAGAATTGGGAAAGGAAAACTACAGAAGATAAAGTTTTCCAAAAGTGCACAAAGGGAACAGACAATCCAAATGTACCTCTTTTGGCCCAATAGTATAGACACCTCTAAGACACAAGACCAACAAAAAAAGAAAGAGATAGTGGAATAGTACTCATATAACTTCAGGTAGTCTAGATGCTTGAGTTAAGAAGTTAGATTCTTGAGCTTCCTTATGCAATCAATAAGTTCCTCCCCACAGAGTGACTCAGAGAACAAACCTGACTTAGGGATTTTGAATTATCCATCTCTAGACCCTAACATAAGTCCCTGACAGTAGAGATAGCCAAGGGAAAGCAGCTTTCTAACTTGGTCACCTAATCTGGATGCCGTATGTGTCCAGATTATGGATCAGTCCCAGACACACTGAACAACTCCATCCTCCTATTACTGATCCCAAGTGCTAATCAAAGCTCCATTTTTTCTATTCTTTTAAAAAACTTCTAGAACCTGAGCCAGGTGAAAGCATCGATAAAACATTCTCATCATTTTTTACTGCGTGTAAATGCAATATAGCCGTAAAGTCTGAAGACATATAATCAGGTACTTCTTCATACGCAATGAAGTACAGTAAATCACATTTGTTTCATGGCATTGTTGCCTCCTTTTCAACACTTCGACTTACCGACCATTCTGCATTATCTGTTTTTGAACATCTCACGTTCACTGGTAGTTTAAGCACAAGTTCATTATAGGAGAGACCCTCTGATCTGGACCATTTAAATTTGTTCATTGCATCCATAAAAGACAGGTTTTTATACTGCTTAGGACTCTTGATAATGAAAGGCCAAGTCCTGAAGAAAAATAAATAAACAGTATTAAAAAAATAGATAAATACCATCAAGTTAGAACTGATAAGGAAAAGCTTTTGGAGAATCTAGTCAGAAAAACAAATGTACTGTTAACATGTGTATTTATGCCTAACTCACATGCTCAGCTAAATTCTCTGCTACTGAAAACTGATGTAGTTTCACTGACTTTAACAAACTTATGAAAGTTTGTCAGTAGTTTAGGACTTGCTACCAGATGCTTTTAGAAGTGAAGGACATTAAGTTAAGGAAAAGAATTACACTGCTGTTCTGCGATCTACAAACGGAATACACAGACAATACAAAACAGATTTTCTGTTGTAACTTTTCAAAAACCAAACCAAACAAAAAAAAGCACCACATCCTCTACTAGGCTTGGCAGATGGCACTGTAAAGAAATGTTTGCTATTAGAAAGCTGCTTCCTGACGGCTCTGGTCATAGCTCAGATAATCGGTCAAAGTTCAGCCTAGCACAGGAGTTGCTCTAACATGCATTGGTCGGCAGCAGTGCCAAAAGATCAAATGACAATAACTGGTGTTGTGGACATTGCCTTTCGGCATGTCCCTACGTGCTGGCTGCAAGGGGGCTTTTGGCCAGGGGTGGGACAGAGACCTGCTGTGTTGCTTTGAGAGATCTGACTACTTGCTGACGCGGGAATCCTCCCCATGCAGAAGTGGGGTCAATCCCATTCCCCACCAGCTGAAGATGTGGAAAGGGAAGGAATGAGATTTCTTGTCTTTCATTCAATAAAGAAAACTCAAAATTTTAATAATGAAGGAAACTTAAAAAAAAAACAAAGAACGGCTAAAGAAAACCTTTTCCATTGTCCTTTCTTCTTTTTTGACTCCACTGGGATGAATGGAAACAACGTGGTTAACAGGTCAAGTTTTTAAAAACAGAAAGTCCAATACAGCTAATGAAAGCATGAAAGTAGTTAAAACATTATCTAAGTAATCTAATTAATAGTTTGACTGAAGCTTGAACTCTCTTTTCAAAGCACTGTAGACAGATCTGTGTTATCTTGTAGTAGGCTGTCTCCGGTTTGTTTCGGGTACAGTGCTCCCTACACCGAAGTTCTGCTCTACTCAACATCGAGGCACGGAGGACATAATTTTAATCAAGTACCTATTTTACACTATTGTGGCCCAATCACTTTCATCTCAGCTCCTCATGATTTATACCCCTGTCTGTGCCACCAGACTAAGGGAAAAAAAAGTTTTAAAGTGAGTCACAGTGCCTTGATCCTGCTCCCAGTTTGCCTTCATGCGTTAGTCAAGAGAGACTTTAGAGAAGTCAGTGAAGCAATTCCAGTGTAAGACTGACACAAGAGAGATGAGTATCAGGTCACATATCCTTAGGCTGACAGAGCTTAATGAAACAAGAATTGTGGATTAGGTCATAAATACTAGAGGCATTAATAATCTCCTCTTCTAATTACTATTCCATTTGCGGCAGACAGTCTGCATACTTACTCTATTCAAAACATCTTTATTTCCCCAGGCCAAATGCGCATTTTTTTCTTAAGTGCAGTTATCATGAATGAACACTCAAGAGAGCATATATTTGTTAGAATATTTTCTTTCTAAGCTCAGAAAGACTCTTTTAGCTAGGACCAATTTAGAAACTGTGCTCTCCCTGTATGAAAAGAGATTGCACATAGAAATAGTGTGGGAAATGAAGTAGACATTGATTGCATTGTGACTTTCTTTGAACTCTTCTGTCTTGGATATAAATTTCAGAACTAAGACCAGTAAGCCTGCACATCAAATTACTTTGCAATAGTAATTTTACATGGTTTTGTTAAGATAAACTTTATAAGGAAAGACAACTTTTAAAATTTACATGTGATGACTCACTATTAGTCTATCAATTTTATTTTCAAATCTTACTACTACCTTAGTTTAGTGCACCTAGCAATACAAATGTATTCACCTTTCACCACTCATAGTGCATTCTACTTTCTGTTGTTTAATTAGTTTTCTGCATTTCATTCATTCGTAAACTTTCCTCTTTAGACTATTCTCACTCTGTTTACAACCACTTCCACTGCTATTGAGATACTTTAATTTTAAGCACTGTAAGGAACACACAAAAAATGAAATATAAACTATTTATTGATTTTTATATATTCAGACGCTTTTATCCTGTCTATAGTGGGCTTCCTCCCACCTCCTACCAAAATTTAAGTTATGTGTTAGATTCTGGAAATCACTCTTGCTCTTTGTGAGAAATATTGTTGTGCAGGTGATCCCACTGACATTAAAGCACAGAAAAGCCAGATCCAGCAACAGGCCAGGAAGCATTTTGTTCTTGCTGAGGACTCTCATGATGAAGGACAGCAAGATCTCTGCTGACTTACTGGAGAAACTAACACCTAGTTTAAAATTCATCAGCTTGTGGTTTACCTCAGTGGTCAGATGCCAGCTGAATTGCATGGACCTTCACGGTGGTTATTAGGCAACTCAGGATCTATAAATGGTAACATTCCCCCACACCTTGCTATTCACAGAGGGGATATTTAATATTTGTGGAGCACTGAAGTAGATATCTTGCAACAAAATTATATTATCCCTTTTCAGCTGAGCAACGAGCCAACATGCAGATTTTTGTGGGTTATTTTTATTAGGTAGATCAATTGATGAACGAGCTAGAGGTTTTTCGTTGTGACATGGATTTACATCTCAAAAATGTGCAGTGTTCTGCCTCCCTGAACAGCTGGAGTCCAAGACTCAGGAAACAAGATTCTTTGGACAGAGTTGCAAGCCCCTGCAGCCAACAAGTTCACCTAAAAAGCTCTTTTCTTCCTCTTGGCTAGACTTCTACCACTGGTTCCATATTTTTCTCTCTACTTACCTTGCATATCGTCCTCTGACTTGCTATTCTTCCAAAGCATCCATTCTCTCATTTCTCTCCATCATGGTGCTTGTCTACCATTTATCTTTTGCTACAAACAATTTAATATTCTCTCAATCCCTCCATTTCCTTTCTAACTTACAACTTCTTCCCCTTTGGTGCATTTTTGTCAGTGTCACTGAGACAGCGTTAAGCTCTATATGCGAGCAACAGTTCCAGGATCTGGTTGCACCAGCAGACTTCAGCAGAATTACTGACAATACATCTACCCACGGTAATACAATACTTAGGTTCCCAAACTCCTTTGTTATAATTATCTCTATATATGTGAAACACTGATATGTTTTGACAAATTGATAGATTTGAAACATTGATATGACATTAATACATAGTCTTTTTACAGCTGGTTGTGATGAAAAAAAACTGCCGTGAGAAATATTTCTCTAACAGAAGAAACAGCGGTTTTTTTAAAAAAAAAAAGAAGATGGAAACTAATTTGGCAGGAGAAATAAGTAGCAGCACATCTTATTGACAAAAAAGAAGTGGCATGAGTGACCCTGCAATGTGTTGCACTACCAGAAAGACATAAAGGTGATATAAAGACGACCCTGCAATCCCACAGACAGAAACAGAGGTGCCACCATTATTCATAAACATTTTACTTGCCTGACTGGTCTATAGATTTCCTTAACACCGATGAACTGGAGTTGTTCCATTATATCTGGAATACTTGCACATCGGGTGAGGTTGATTCTTGGGTAATAGAGCAGATATGACAGGCACATTTCATTCCTGGTGCTCAGACCACCCTGAAAATGGGATTTTTGTTTTAGTCAAGATAGCATTGGAATCCCACAGATCAAAACACTGATTAGCATGCTAATGAAATGTGCATCAGGAGGCCCAAGTCAACAGGTTTACCTTGCACATTAGGTTATGAAGTAGCAAGAAGGTACTACATAATTAATTATAAAATACACTGCAAACTCAAGCAATAGCTCCTGAGCTTAAAAGATGTCAGAAAGAAATAAGACTCCTGTTATGTTGAAGAGTACTGTCTGAGAACTTCAGGTTTATTTTCAGCTGTCTCTTACATCTACCATGTTTCAGAAAAAGGGCTTCAAAGAGAAGCAAATGTGGAAAAAATCTGTTAGGATAATTAGTCTGTTTAATAAGAAAATAAACGAGCTTTGTCACAATGGAGGCCAGGATGTAATATATATCTATATGGACTCTCCTTGTAAGTAGATATACAGATACAGATTAAGAAAGAAATGAGTTACTGAAGTTAACAGATAATATTCAAGAACAAATGAACACTAACTACAAACTAATTAATTAAAGTAAGATTTTTAGCTCTTAAACTCTTAAAGACTCTTAAACAGTCTTCCATTGAGTGTCATGAGGGAAACAACTAATTTAGAATTAATCTTGGTAAATATGGACAAGATTATGAGCTGCACGTTCCTAAATCCCGTGTGGGAACAGTTCCACAAACCTCACAGAATCTCAGGAATAGGAATGGAGAAGACAAAATGCATGAACCAAGAGCCAAGAGCTATTGTGGTCGCCACACAGGAACATATGACAAAAACTCAAAAGCCTTCGTTCTCGCTCTTTTGCATTTCTTTATATAACTACTGCATGCACCTACATGCAAGCCAGAATTCAGGGAGAGGTATCCCTCTGCTCTCTGGATGCCATGACCACGTCTTCCTTGCTGAACCAGAACCCTTCAGGTCTCAGCTCCTGGAGGTCTGGATCCAGCCCCTCCCAAGGAAGTGGGATCAGCTCCTGGTGAAGGCTGGGTGCAGGTAGCTATGTCCCTCCCATAAACATAGTGCATATGGCATCACTCTCTGGTTTCACAGCCAGCTAGCCCAGTCCAGCTCATGTCCCAACAACCGAATTTGCTTCACCTCCAAAACCAAGAGGCCACATTGCAACGGTTGGTGCCTGGCCTCTGCTCACCTAAAAAGTTGTGCTTGGGAGACTGTGCACTGCCATGGGCCAAACCTGAGCTGGACCCCCTCAGCCCTGAAGGAGATAGTCTCCCCCCGGCCATGGTCCTGCCTCATCCACTGCTGCAGACACGTGCCCGGTGCTGCGGCACAGCCACCCCTGGCTCACGCTGCCCCAGGGCAGCAGCTGCCTGGGAGGGTCCCTGCTGCTGGAGAACCCACACGGGAACACACCGAGGCTCACCGCTCCCAGCCTCCTCCACCCAGCCCCAAGGACCCGTGTTCTGCCTGGGTTCTACCTTAGGCACAAAAACAAGTGGTCCCATCTCGGTCATGGCCTAAGTGAAAATCAGTATGTAAGAACCAGCAATTACAACTTCAGGGAAAAAAAGCATGACAAGTTCATAAAAACAATTCATTCGAATATGCAGAATTTGCATGTTAACAGACGTTATGAAGAAAGCACTCCTTATACTAGTGAAGACTGATTTTTAAAGATCTTTTATGAACTGCCTTGCTTATTTCTATAAACTACTCATTTGAATGTCTTATGCAAGAGATCAGACTATGATCATAATAGTCCTGGTGACTTTAAAACCTAACATTCTATGAAAGGAAAGATAATACAAAATTACATGCACACAGTCATTAGCAACTAAGTTCACACTTTTTAATAGCATTTTCTGAAAAAGATTTTAGTCCCTAATATGATCTGCATACTTATTTTGATCCATTAAAACTTATCTTACCCATGTCATGCGAATTCGGTCCACAGTACTGTAGTGACATTCTGTGATTAAATTATCCCCCTGAAACACAAGATTTAGGAAATTCACAGTTCTGAACGTTGTCAACACCAGCTTCAGGTAACCACAGATGACAGCAAACACTTAAATAAAGATCAGACCAGTGGATATGACTTTTTGAAAGAGCAAAGGATTAGGTAATTGGCATACACTAAGGCCTTGGCACTTAGCATTCGTATTATCCCAGATCTTCAGGGATCCCCCATGGATTTAAATGGAGTCTTATTAAACGTCTGGTCTGCTTCTTTTAAAATAGCAATGGAGGTGCCCAGTTATATTCCTATTTTCAGAAAAGCTGTATATGTAGACGATGTACACACATGATTCTTGCTCCAAAACTCATCCTACTTTGGATAGCTTTCCCCAGGCTAATTTATCCTGCCAACTTCAATAGAAATACTTGCCAAATGAGGAAAAGAAGGTTTTCCACATCACAATAACAACTATTTATCTGCCAAGCCTCGGAGTAGAGGAGTGGCAGGCAAAGACTTAACTACATTGACAGACATGTATGGGAAAGGCTGAATACTTACCTTCTCAAGTACATGAAATTAACTTTTTGCCATCTTGACAAACTGAGCTACAGTTTGGTAGATTACCTAATCAAATACAAATCTCAAAATCACCATGATAATCAAGTGGAAATTAAAATATTGAAGAATATAGCCAGATGTCAAAAATCTGATATTTTTGGGCAACTTCATACCACAAAGATGCCAGGGGTTTATTTGCTTTCGTTCAATTTTTTTGTATCAGCATCTTCCCATATTACCCATTGTATTAATCTTCCCTGGAAAAATCAGATCACCCTTCAAAAGTGGAGAATTTATCTTCTCCTGTGGGCTGTCTTGTTGGCAGATCAATGCTAGCACTAACTCTACTCCGGGCTGCTGGAAGAGGGTGCATCAGCCTCGCGTCAGCTAAGTGGAGACGGAGCTTTCTGAAACAGCACGAGCTGGCACAGCTTCGCTGCGCCCAGCAGGAGTATGCTGGTTCCCACCAGCGAGGTCTCTGGCTCTCGTGGCTTAGAGAATGGGTAACATCCATCAAAAGCGTTCCTTCTGTGAGATCAGATCTTTCGCTTCCAAATTCAGAAGAGAGTGCTAGTACACGAAGAAAATAAATCACCTGGACTCCCCAAGCTGAAAGGAGGATACCCTCTTGGAGGAGCTTGCAGAAGGAGTGAGTAACAAGAGCTTCTATGAAATGTTTTATTATTACTTAATTGATTAGACTGTGGTCTGAATTACACCAGAATGATATATGTAAAGCTGCACTAGTAGTTTTGCATAAGATGAAAACAATAAAAGGCATGAAAAAGGCTCACTTCAGAGAAAGAATTCCAGCTTCTACTCGAGCTGTCTTTTTTAACTTGCTGATACTATCAAATACCTCTTTTAGTCTTTCTGCTGTCTACTCCCTTTTGTTCTTGAATTTTAAGATGCCTTTCTCTATAATCTGCATGGATTTTCCTAAAAATATTGCAGGCTTTCTCTGCAAACCTGTCATCTCCTGCCAGGCCTCTTCCTAAACCCTTCAGCGTTTCTTTCCCGGAGGAGGTAGCACCAGTTTGTCTTTGAAGTCCCTGTGGAGTACAAGCAGTTGGACTTCAAAGAGTAAATGCTGCACCTGAACATCCAGGTTTTGCTCCATATATTAAAATAGAAAGTAAGCATTTTAACTTCTTGCCTTTAAAGGAAAAATGTCAAAGTATCCCAGTGTGGGAGAAGAGATGTAAGAGAGAAAAGGACTTGATGAGAAGCCTGGAAGTTTAAGCCATGGGGGTCCTGACCATGCTTGAAGTTCAGACATTGCAATGGTCTTTTCAGCTCCCCTCCCTTACTGACTCCAACTGTAGACAAAATCCAGTTGTTTGATATTTTGTGTCTGACCAATTCCATCAAGTATGCACCTAGAGAAGCACATCTCCAGCTGCTCTGCTGGCCAGATCTTGAACACCCAACCTTTGAGCACTAAACTTTGTATCCTCAGGTCAAAGCCTTAAAAACAGGTGCCAGCTGGAAATAACAACAGATGACTGAATAACTTTTAAATGAGTGACTCATCCAAAAAAAATCAGACTCTTGTCATGCAATACCTATGGATAGCGACTGCTTCATAATATAATTGTAGCTGGCATTTTTCTAAAAGTTATGTTACATTATGCTCACAAGAGAAGCAAATAGAATTGCATGATTTCTTCTTCCAAAGGATTTTGTTTACTAGAGAAACTTCATGTGGAACATGAGCATGGAGTTTTACGCCCAACAAAAAATAAAAATGTGGAAAAGAAAGAAGACTTGGCTGATTTGTAGACATGTTTGCAAGGCTGGATACTTGCTCTGTGCAAATACTCAGGATGTGCTGCTTGGTTCCAGCAGCTCTGCAGAGCCACACAATGGTGTTCCCATTCTTCAGCTGGCTGGATGCACAAAGAAGGCATAACCAGGCACACATGTGATTTTATAATCTGCTTTGTTCAAACATTTGTGATAGTAAAGTTCAAATCAAGTAATCGTGGAAATTGTGGACACCAAACACACCGAAAGAATAGCTGGAATTAACTGGCCAAGTCAGTTCTGTAGTTAATTGGGGGGACTCTCCTGCACTTTAATGCATTAGTCACTCTGCTATGAGTGGAAAAATTAACAAAACATTCAAGAATTCTATGATAAGAAATTCTGAAGCAAAATTAATCCCAAATGTGAGTGAATGTTAGGCACATGAACTTGTAAACACTTTCAGGGAAAGAATTAAGAGTGTCTTACTGGCAAGATGGTTCTTTCTTCTTTCAGATACTGAAACTCCTGGAAGTTGAAGTCAAACTCATCATCATAAGCAAGTAGCTTCTGCTCCTCACCGTTGTGGAAGTGGCGCATCCTGATCGCTCTGCCAGCAAGATGAGCATGAAGAAGTACTGCAAACACATGAATCCCAGCAGGTCTCTCAGCACTCAGAGCCTGGCCAGGAGAAACCGACATCAGTGTGCCCAAACGCAATGTAATGTAATGTAATGCAATGTACAGAGTATATATGTATTACTAAATGCATTTTACGTTCCCTCAGTTTACAGCAACATGCAGTCTGGTGCAGAACCAAATCTGTATGTGAAATTAAGGTTTCATACACAAAAAAAGGCTTGGTTTTTTTCTGTGATTTTTTTTAAATAAAAAATGTGGTTTTACTGCTAATGCACACAGCTTTTATAAAAATCAACTGGACTGCTAATAATTGTCAATAGATTTAAGACTTTCAAGGGTATTATACTAAAACCTGCACATTATTTTAGTGCTAATGGCCGATGCTGATGAATATGGATGTTTATTGTGGAAAAAGTATTTCTATGCAGTTATGAATGATGTTATCATTAACATCATGCCAAGAGAAGCACTTTAAAATAAGAGGCTGTAATTATAATGTGCTCCACTTCCCATCTTCAAGTCAACAGCTAGTGAAATACTGTACCTTTATATTTGAAACTTTTTTCCAGGTCAAAAACATTTTAAAATTAAGTTTTCCAAATTGAGACAAATCTGCTATCACTCCCATTCTAGCTGAGATCTATGGATCCAAATTTTGGTATGCTAAACTCTGATTCTTTTTCAGAGCTCAACCTAGAAATAATCTGTTATCCCAATACCTTTCAAGTACAGCCTTAAGGTCACAAACCTCACAATAATGTATTACTCAAATGTTTTTATGCTGAAACATGCTATGACAATATACAACATTTAACACTACCACGAACAAACCTAAATTCCATATCTAACTTGCCCTTCACACCAAACCACATCATAACAAGTACTGGTTCAACCTTTCTCTATAATGACAAAACATGTGAGAATTTCCCGTGATACGTTAATCACAGATTTTAGACAATGCTTCTATTATGTATTATGTAGAGATATTTAAATTATCTTAATGAAACCAAGTGTTTAATGAATGCAGAATTTTGTACTTTGCGTCACATAACAAAATCTGTTCAGGTCCTTAGTTTCTGTGGTTTGTCTAAGAACAACTTTCAGTTTTTCATTCACTGTTAGGAACTTTTTGCACATGCACAGACCTTAACTGGTCTCTCCCAACATTTCTTCTGGGCTAGTTTCCCACACTATTACAGAATCACAGAATCACAGAATGGTAGGGGTTGGAAGGGACCTCTGTGGGTCATCTAGTCCAACCCTCCTGCCGAAAGCAGGGTCACCTAGAGCAGGTTGCACAGGACCACGTCCAGGCAGGTCTTGAATATCTCCAGAGAAGGAGACTCCACAACCTCCGTGGGCAGCCTGTTCCAGGGCTCCGTCACCCTCAGAGGGATGAAGATATTCCTCATGTTCAGACGGAACTTCCTATGCTTCAGTTTGTGCCCATTGCCCCTTGTCCACTCGCTGGGCACCACTGAAAAGAATTTTGTCCCA
>Ga0181612_172784_pt1 | contig 11424 bp, 9 predicted proteins | sample HoacroProtozoa21_FD_119630 | JGI IMG/M metagenome (GOLD analysis project Ga0181612, IMG submission 119630) | Hoatzin crop microbial communities from Cojedes, Venezuel. Combined Assembly of Gp0051906, Gp0051904, Gp0051908
ATCATTTCATTTTTAAAAGCCAAATAACAAGGCCCATATATCACTGCCATTGTAAATAAGACAGAATCCTCCCTTTTTATATTCAATATTTCAGCAATAATCCCACTGCAAAGGCTCCGCAGAAACAGAAGGAATAATGCGATATTGGTGACATTCTCAAAAATACATCTTATTGCTTTAATTATTATTGGAATGCCAGAAATATCGAGGAAAGCATCAATTTTTACTTTCAGAAGTGCAAATCCCATTCTGGACGGGTATCAGGTCCAGTGTTTATAAAAAGAACTCTGAATTGGAGGTTTAAAGAAAGACCTATCAATGTTTTAAGAACATTTTGGTGTTTTTCTTATTCTAAATTATAAGGATATCCCTACATACTGTATATTAAGGTCATACCAAGGTAAGGCCTCAGGCACATTATGTGATGTTTCTTTAATTTGCAGCTGTGCAACTGGTTCCAACTAGCTCTTATGGGAGCCTCTTAAAAGGTGCAGCTCCTCAGAGCAACTGTTAATTGTTTGCTTTAAGAGCTTGTTGGAGGCATGAAATGAAATTTTAGGGCAACCTTCAAAAGATATCCAATCCAAAGACCCTTAGATCAGTAGAAGGGCTTCCATCAAGCAATAAGAAGGTCTTGATTTTAGAAGTTTTAGTGCTATCTTGCATCCCAACTCCTAATCTTAGTAGGCACCACAGCCTGTAAGCATTTTGGTATTAAGTTTCTCAACACAGAAAGCTTCTAAGAGAAAAACTACCGCTTAAAAATCACTGCATAGTCTGCCCCTTACAGAGCTGAAATAATCACAGAAAGCACCTCTTTCCCCTGCTTTGACCACTTCATTTCAGAGATAGGTTAGACCAGGAAATGAAATTCACCCAGGAAGCTGAAAAGATCACAATTCTTCTGAAGACCATGGAAAAACTGGTGTCCATGGCACTGCCATGAGATTGTCAGGCTTTAACTGTAAAGCAACTGTACAGAAATGAAAGAAATCAATGTTTCCAATGTCTGTGCATTAAAACCAGGGTGCAGACAAGAATGGGTACTTACAATATAACAGGGTTCGCAGTAGGCTTTCTTCTCCACTGCATAGAAAGGCTGTCCCCTCAGCTTGTTGTTGCACATCATGCAGGTGAAGCACTCCACGTGGAAGACCTGGTCCATGGCCGTGCAGCCTGTGCCTTCCCCAACAACATTCTCCCCACAGCGGGCACAGCGGCCTGTCACCAAAGGGAAAGGACACGGGTCAAAGAAAACTCCTGGTCTTGACTGCAGAGGTGGTCCTCTCGCATGCCTGTGCTGCGTAGTGGGTGAGGGGGACACAGCAGCTCAGTCAACAGAAGAGCTATTTGTGCCACTGCTGGCAAAGATCCAGCACCACTGGAACGCACTCCAGTGGTGGCCCACATGAAAACACCTAGAAAGGCTTGAAACTGGCTCCCAAGACTGTACTGATACCAGTCCTGCTGCTGCTGGCTAGCAATCATCATAAAGAGCCTGAGCCCCAGATGCAAATCATTCAACTGTCATCCAACCCAGCTATATAGTCATCCTCAGCTCCTCAGTTAGATGGGATAAACCTGTGCCTAAAGCCTTGCCTCCACATGAAAGGATTTTGTGGTAGGATGCCTTGTAAAGCTGCCTCGTGGCAGCTCAATTGTTACCATTTAAAGAGTAGTTTTTGCTTGTACAGCTTAAACCAATTCCCTCAATGGAGCCAATTATACTGGCAAAAGAATTTCACTTTTTATGCTTTTACCAGTATAGCAGTATCAGTCCTCACGCTCCTGCTAACGTGCTGATGCTGAGCTAGTTGATATTTTAAATAAAAAGTAGTAGCTAAAGACTGAGTGATTACCAAGAGTGCAATATCATCTCTTACATGGAAAAATGTCTTTTTTTCTGTTTGAAGATTAATACGGATTAAGATATTGTGTCTATTTAAAGCACAGAAACTATTCCTCAAGAAACTGATGTTTGGATACTCTGTTCCTACCAACCTTCAAGAAAGGTGTATGAGAAGCTGCTAGTAAGGACTTTAAGTAAAGGTAAGTCCTAAGAGCTCCATCTGTTTCTGAAAAAGGTCCCTAATGCTGCATACAATTACATAAGACACAAAAAGTCTGCATGCACACACACACACATGTACAAAAGGCTTGCTGCCTTCTTCAGATTGTTGTTGAAAATGTCATGTGGCAGATAGATGTAAAGTGAAGACAGGATTTCCGAGAAAGAGTGTTTCTTAGATCATGGGAAACATGTTCTCCTAGGGAAGACTGTGGTGCAGAGATGATGGAAAAGGGTGGGTCGAAGGCACCTTTGCAATTTTCCTCTGCCATTCATTTGAATTCTAGAAAACAGAGATGGCCCATGCAGGTCTGATGTCCTTACCCAGCAATCAGTGTCAAAAATAATTCATGCACAGAGTCGTGGAAGGTATTTAAGACAACCTCACCCACCCTACACCAGAGAACCCCACCAGAGGCAACAGAGCAACTATGGTCTGGGGCTTTGTCCCACTCAAAACAGTATTCTGCAGTTTGAGAATAATTGTGGTGTCCCCAGTCTTGGGACCCTGCACTTCAACTTTCAGGCTCTGTGGGTGGAGTGGTGTGGTCGCTCAGGGTGGGAAGGAGGGGAAGGGAAGCGAGAGCTGACGTGCGAGCAGGAAGGCAGACCAAGTCCAAAATAGCATTACTTATAAATGCATAGACAAATAATATGACCATAATAATAATTAAATAATCCACCAATGATATGATGTTCTCTCATACCACAGTCTATGTTTATTGGCCTTTTCAAAAAAACACTGCAAGACTTCCTAAGAAGGCTTGGACGTGCCTTATCATCCCAACATCAGGGCTGCTGTCCTTGCGCAGTGCAACATCGATGTCCCCGCACTCACAACTTCTTCCCTGCCTGTCCAAGACTCCAGTAGGCTACATCCAGGGAACAAAGCACGTAAGCTACTTTTGGATCCCTCAGGAAGTGGCAGGATGATATATGTATACACATTTGAGATATATTAGGAAAGCTTGGAAAAGAACCCAGATCATTCTGATTTGCTACAACGGCACAACCGTAGTTGGCACTATACAGGACAGACAGTTCCTGACTCAAACAGCTCCCAGTCTGAGCAATGTGGAGAGAGAAGTCACCAAATAAATCCAGACAAGCCTGGAATTCCCCCCCCTAAGGAATTAATAATGTTGTTTTTATACTTAACTTTCTTTAGCATTTCTTATTAGCATTTTGATTGACAGTGTTGTGCTTTAATCACTCCACTGTAACGCTTCTTGTGAGGACTCCTTTTTTACGAGCAGAGAAGGAATTCAGGGTTCCCAGCATGGTGGTGAGGCTACAGATCATGGGGGAAGAATGGAAAAAACCATAAGGACCAGGAAGAAGAAAAAAAAAATCTCACTGGAGAGAACCACAGGAACAGTACTGCTCTGGGAAGAAGGCAGAAGAAACCTACTGTATGCACCACAGGAGCTGCATGTACAACAGGAGAGCACTGCTTGGTCCTGTGTGCGGACAAGACCGAGCGTGCTCCGGGGCCTTCTCCACACTGCTCGTGTAGCTGGGCTGTAATATGAAGAGACGTCTGGGGAGCAGTTAATATCTCTATATATAAAACACAAAATTGAAAGCCATTAGTGTATTACTTTACACAGTGTTTTTCCAGAGGGAATATTCTGCTGAAGAATTTATTTTCCCTGGTGTGCCATTCTGTGATCATCCGGTATTATTTTTACGAGGCATTTGGACACGGAATAATGTAGTGTCTATGCAAACACTTCTTGGCTTTCTTTGTTAACATCTGAGTAGAACATGTGGGAATCTTTTCTTCCCCTCCTCCTCTTCTCACATTCATAATTTAAGCAGCTCTTCTATACTTCAACAGTTACCTTCCTCTTTGACCCAGGCGTCTCTCCATTTGCTGGAGAAGCTGTCTATATGTAGACTGTACTTCTGGCTCTACTTCTTGTATCAGGCGACCTGGGGTTGTTTCCTAACTCAAACATACACTCTCGTAATATTTGGCAAATCACTTGGTGCCTTTGTATCTCCATCTCCTCTTTGAGCAAAGGGCATAAAGACAACTTCTCTGCCTCTCAAAGGTGCCCTGAGGCTACATTCCTGCCCAGCTCTGAGGCATTCCCCAACTAGAGTGCTGGTGGCCAGGTACAGACCAAAGAGCAGCACAACAGAAGTCTTGGCCAACTTCTCCCCTTGAAGTTGGTATTTCCTTAGGCTTTCCTTCCTCTTTCTGGGTTTTTCCACAGAAGATTCCCATTCAGGCAGCGACAGACTTAACTATCTACATTTATGAGAAGTCCAGCTTCTGCTATTCTGTACACAGACAGAAATGCTCCTGTAAACTCTTGCACAGGAAAGCTTAAAGAAAGGTTCCTTTTTCATAAGTTTATATGCAAATTGTAACACTGTGGCCTGGAGCAAACCATGTTTTTCATGAGACATGGCCACTCCAGTGAGAATCAAAACACCAGCTCTGTGCCTAGCACCGCCCCCAACTGACTCACTTGCCCGAAGGGTAAAAGCAAGTAAGCCAAAATATTCAAATTTGGGAGCTCACAGTTAGGTGGCCGGATCCACGTAAATGCACGCAGGCAAACACACGACCGATCTGGCTTGCAGTGGTGCGGCTGTTAGAGGCTGCACCTTCTGCAGACTCTGGGGAAATCTGGGATTTCACAAGACTTGTGTAAAACCAGGTCTCTTCTTCCCCCTCGCACACTCTTTTTGTGCCTCACTCAAATTTGGTTGAAAATGGCTATGAGTTTCGAGCGTTCTTGGTGAGGAAGGAACTGACAGACAGACAGGCACATGCACACAGGCAGTGCGATTGCACAAGCCTCATTTCCTCAGAAAACCAGAAAAACCCCACCAAAAACAATGTATCTATCATTATGTCTGATAAAAACAAAACAAAGGTCTGCTTTTCCTGTGTGCCAATTACCAACGGCGAAGGTATTTGTGGTTGGACTCACCACAATTAAGTGCCCACACATGTTCCCCATTTTAATATTTTCACACTGGTTGAAATAACCCAGTCCGCCGTGTGCAGAATACCCACGAGTGAATACAGAACAAGTTGCACGGCTTATTGGGAAAGAAGTAGCAAAGGCAAAGCTTGCAAGACTCAAGAACAAACAGATTGCACAAAAAAGATTACACAAATAATCTAAGAGAAAAATAGCAGGCAGTGTATTACAGTAGAAACGTAGAACAACGTGACCCACTTGCTTCCCACAGAGACAAACAGCACTTAAAAGGCAGCTTAAAGACAAAGGATAAAATTAGTACTGAACTGCATGAAGACGAAACTATGTCATTTCAACATTCTTCTTTTGCCCCTTCAGCCCTTTTTAGGTCCTTTCTCAAGATCATTTCGGCAAAACTAGAAGGTGATATGCTGGCAGCAAGCCTGGGAGACTGGAGTCCTCTATTATTGAATGAAAGAGTTCACAACCTTGGCCATGACCTTCCTTCAGCTTCGCCTGGCTGCCACATGTTGGTCTTACCTTGGTGGGACGTGCAGAGGTGCCCACAGAGGCTTCCCTGCTGAAACTGCTGGAAATGCCATCATTACTGAGTGGATCACAGGGAAACAGTTCAGCAGCTGAAAGGAAACATCCGCTACTATTCTTTATTCTGAAACCTCTTCATATACTGTCTTCTGTTGTATAAAACGATTGAAATATTGTGAATCTGAAGGAAGGAGGGGAAGGGAGGAGAGGAGCTCATATTGCACACGATGCCACGTTGTAACTTCTTATTACTTACTACTCTTATTACATGTTTTTTGCTTATACCATTACAGATCCTGGCTGCTCAGATTATGGAACAGCCCTGTTGTGCTGGGAATTGGACAAACACAGAATACAAAGAAGGGCTCGACTGCGGGAGTTTGCAATCTAATACAAGCAATACCAACTGAGTATAGATAGGAAATACAAAGAAGCAATCAGACAAAACCGGTCTGCAAGGAAAATTGTGGTCTCAGCACTCTAAATGTTTTACTATTGACAAGGAGTCTGTAGACAGCCCAGCAAAGGAAAAGGTTAAGGAAGAATTTCAAAGAGCATCCAGAGGGAGTTTGGGGGAAATTTGATGGGATGCTTCTGAGGGAAGGACAAAGACAGCACAAAAGGTAACGTAAGTGCTTGAAGACTGAACATAGACACCTGCAGACAGGAAGGATGAGTTGATACGTCACTGGAGAATACTAGAGGAAAAAAGGGCGGGAACAGGCCATGCAAGTAAAGACAAGAAGCTTCTTTGACAGTGATGCAGAAATATAGCCAGAGGAGAAAGTAAGAGGCAGGAATGATCCGGCCCAAGTTACAAGCCAGCGAGTGACATCTGCAGCTGCATTCTAGCTGAGCACGAACAGGGAGAAATTGCATTTTTAGCAAAGGATGTTGCAGAGATTCAAGGTCACTGGAGCTTGGATGCAGGCTTTATCTGTGAAGATGAATAGGAAAGGCCATAATCTGAGCTGTTACTCAGCAAGATTTTTAAGATTTGGCCAGAGTCTGGGCTTACTGTGGAGATGAGGAATTAGATACAGGGTGTCCAACCTTATCTGGGACATGAGTCACTTTTAAATGTCAAATTAAGAATGTGAGCCAATCAGACAAACATCTACTACTTAAGATGGATGATGGAATAGGTACACGCCATACTAATGCTTATGGCATAATATGCTGATACCGATCACACTAGAGCCAAATACAGAGGGAATGTAACTCCATCCAGCTAGCTTGAGCTGCTCCTGTTTGTACATCCAAGGACTGCAGTAGCCTCTTTTAGGCTACAGCATTATTTGTCTGTCATACCTACTTAGACACTAAGCTGTCACGGGGAACGACTATCTCTTGCTATGTGATGTACAGTGCCTAACACATACAATTCAGGCAATAACTAGAGATAGAAGAGTAAAGAAAGCAGAGAAAATGTGCAAACCTTCTCCCTACAAAAGGCTTAAATTCATTAATTCAAAGCATGCATTCTATGTAGAGAGGAGACAGGGGATAATTTTCTGATAAAAGCATCAAAGTAGGAAGGTTCTACATTTGCTAAAATGTGGGGGAAAAAACATTGATATCTCGAAAACTTCTGCATTATGGAAAAAACTGTTTCCCAACTAACAGTACTGTGGGAATATACCACAAGGTCATATCCTCAGTGCCTATCAATTACACAATTTCCCTTGATCAGCTAAGTGTATTCCCCGGTTCTCACTGCAGCCCTGATACACCACGCAAGAAAGAACTAAAGAAATACAGCATACTGCCTTTACAAAATTGTACTAAGAACATTTTTAAAATATGTAAATACATTGAACAAAATATCTCGCTAAAAGTTCCCCTGGCAGCCTCTAGACACCCAGTATTTCCGCTGCGTTATTTTTCTAATCATCTCTGTTTAGAGTTCGCCAGCAAATGCGTTTTAGAGATTCATGACACATTCTGCTTTTGGACGGCTTTGAATCAGCTGGCAGTAAATGTGGAAAAATCATTATTCCTAATGAAGAAATATTGATGACAAAACAGCATTTCGAGGACAACGTTGACCATAAGTCAACAATGTAACCAGATTTTCCCCTCTCTTCGTCCTCTTTCCTAGTGACTTTTAACCAAGGGTTTTCAAGCATTTCCCAAGCACGTGGGATTCCTCAGGGCACCTATATCAGACACCCACAATTATTCCATTTCAAAGGGATCCAGGAGCAGAGGTTCATCCGTAAGGATAACAGTGTAACAGCAGACCTTAACTGCCAGTACACCTTAATGGAGTTAAGTCCCAATGGTAGAGATCCTGCAACTCATAAGCACCCAACAGGGCCTGCGTTCCTTGATTTGTCCAAACGGAATAAAATAGGAATCTCTGATCCACAAGAGAGGGTTTATTCCCTTCCTGTGCAGCATGGGAGGTATGTGTCTGACTGTGGCTATGTTAGGGAAGGATGCGTTGATCATATTTGTCCCAGAGTTACTCCAATACTGTGGCACTCAGGGCACTACAATAACAGTATGAAGGGAAACCCAAAGGTAGCTTGGGCATTTTGTAGGAAACAATGGTTATTTTTCTCATCTTATCCTTGCCTTCCTCACCTATGCTTTTTTCCCTTTTGAACTCAGACTTCTCACTGAGTGGGAAGCCCTTGGCAATGGTTTATTGTGCCAGGATCCAAGCTTGAAGTTTCGCTATTTGACAGCAGCAGGCTGTATGCATCAGTTGTCTTACACAGCCTTTGGACACGAGACAGATCAATCTTAATTCTCTCTTCTTCAGCAGACATCAGAAAACACAATCCTTCACAGTAAGCAGAGCTTCATGCTGCAATGTGTGCCTGTAACACTCCATAAATTAAATCCAAGGCCATGATTTAATTACTGTGTCCTGGTTATCCTGCTTTAACTGCGTTGCACTTGTACTCCAGACGTACAGGTCCCTGCAGTGACCTCCTTGTCATTTGTTCTGTGCTTGTCCAGCAGTAGCTGCACTCTCCTGCTGCCTGCATCCCCTTCCTCCAACCACAATACAACTTCATATTCTCACTTCGCTTGGCTGCAAACCTGACACAATCCCAGTATGCCCTGGAGGTCTCATTCCACTCCACACAGCAAATGCACTGCAACTGTGCAGGCTCACGCTGCTAACACTTCACTGCACCTTTTTGAATGCTTCTCCATGCTGCTCATCACAAGGTTACTATCCCAGCCAGTCTCTAGCCCTCACGGTGAATCTTTCCAACACCCCGGGGAAGGCAGAGGACTGTCAGGACACCCAACTTGCAGGTGGGGAACTTGAGACCCACACAGGTTAAATTACTTGCTGAGGGTCACACAAGGAGTTTGTGAAGGAGCTAGGAACTAAAGCCACATCTTCTCAATCCCAGTCTAGTCTCCATCTCTGAAAAGGCTTGATGATGAGACAGACTTGTAGCATGAGAACCCCTCCATTTCAGAGTGAGGTCCCAGCCCCAGCCCTGCTAGGGTCGTCTCCCCAGGAGGAGGAAAGTGTTCCCTGGGCAGGCCATGCCATCACTCTTTGGCAGCCTGGCTGAGCCACGTAGCAAATGGACACAAAGGGTTTTGTGCCTCTGCTACTGTTGTCTGTAATAAGAGAGGACGAAAGGCCCATTTCCTTCAACATCCATGTGACGACGGTCCCTGTCCTTTACACATCTACTTCACCCTCTCTCCTCAACTCCCTGGGACACAAGACACAATTTAGCTTGTTTCTGATATAAAGCAGATTACAGTAAGTGCTTACCAACGTGATAGAGGTACCTTCCTAAATTACTGCAACCATAGCTCATCACTGCCACAAAATAAAAGTTGAGAGAGGAGCACTCCTGATTTTCCCACAAAGCTATAAAAAATTCAAGTTGAACAGGATCTTGAGAGGTCATGGAAACTATCTTACTGCCTCAGAGGCAGGACCAGCTCTCTCTAAATCATTCTTGACAGATCCTTGTTTAACCTGTTCCTAAGATCCTCCAGCAACGGGGATTTCACCAACAACTTGGGCAAAAAAATTTCACTAGCCAGCCTTTCTTTCCATCAAACCAAAACGTCCCTAGCAGTAATCTAAGCTACTGCCTTTTTACTCTACTCACAATGGACATGAAGAACACATATGGGCTTGGTTTGGTCTACACCAGTTGCACGGGAAGCTCCTGAAGCACGGATCCACAGGAACCCTACAGCAAAGCTGCCCCCTCTCCCTCCCCAGGCACGGCACCTTGCAGCATAGGCAAATGCTGATCTGACCATGTGCCCAACACACCTGTGAGGTACCGTCCCCCAGCTTGGGTGATCTGCAGTGAGTGTCCCAGCCCAGTGGGGGTCAGTGATGCTCTACAATATTTAAGGTCCCAGATACTTTTTTTTCAGCATGCTCTGCCCTTTATTGTGTGTTGTTTTTTCTTTCTTTTTCTGTTGTGTCAACTTTTTGGTGCATGTTTTACCATGAAACAGCCTCAAAAACATCTGGAGACAAAAGAAAGGGGGTGAAAAAAAGAGTGCGAGAGGAAACACTCCTCCCGTTACTGATCGATCAAGGAAATACAAGCGAGAGAGTAAAGTGTACTGTTACTTCCTTTGTAAATGTTTCCTTTAATGCTGACGAAAGTTGCCAGATGACAGAGGCTACAGTTGTGTATCCACTGAACAGCCCCGGCTCGGCAAACAGAGGAGCGAGTTGCCTGCACAGCTTTGCCAGGCGCTCTCAGCCGGGGCTGGGGGTGTTGTCTCTGGAAGCAACAGCAATTCCTCCTCCAGCCCCTGACTCCCCCCGTCTCGCCCACACTGCAAACAGGGTGCCACGTCCCATGCTGCTTCCTGGGCACACCTTGCTTCTCTTCACTACTGCTCCCAACCCAGGCTTAATACTGATTTGCACCGAAAACCCCAGCTGACAAATGCTTAACTAAATAAGGAATGCAATCACTTCATTTGGTTAAAAAAAACTTTAAAAAAATTCCTGCTTTCACAGAAGTCCCCCACCTTCCTGTGCCATCACTCCTCTCCTTCAGGGGAAACTGATCACATATAGGAAGTTAAAAAAGCAAGAGACATAAAAACCTCCTTTATTTTCCAAAATAAAAATGGGGCAAAATTTGTAACGGCTGTGAGAAAATGGGGCTTTCCCATGCTTTCAAAAGCTGAAAAAGCTCTTTTTAATTTTACTTTCATAGGAAAATGAGATTTTTTAAAACAGAGATGACTCTTCTCCTTGGAACACATCACTAACGTTGAAATCTTATTTTTTAGTGAGACCTTACCACTACATGACACCCAGGGAACAACCTCAGCAGCTCTTCACTACTCTGGTGAAGGGAAGGCTATCAGCCAAGTTCTGGCAGGGCAGGCAGGAAACCTCTCTCTGGGCAACTTATCCCAAAGCTGATACTGTGGGGCTTTGCCCCTCCTAGGAAGGACCTTAGCAAGGGAAACTGTTGCTGGCACAGCTGTGGACCAGACAAATTTTGGCAGTTCTGGTGATCACAACCGCAACAACCATTGAGCCAGGTCCCTTTACACATTTGCAAAGCCACGTTGCATGATAAACCCTGAACGGTGGAAGTACCAAACATATGACAGCACACAAGCTGAGCAACCGCGCTTGTCCGAACCTCCTGCAGGGAAAGGAAGGCAGGACAGGAGGCAGAAAACACACCTCCTCCCACCCTCATCAGGGGCGATGGGCAAGGGGGGATTTCCTGGGCGATCCCCTGGCCCGCCGGGCTCACTCTGTAAAGCTGCGCCAGATTTCAGGATCCTCTTTTGGAAAGTCACAAAAAAATACCTTGCAATTACTGGGAGGGCCCGTGGCGGAAGCCCCAGCCAGTGGCTCCCTGAGCCAGGTCTCGCACGCTCCGCCTG
>Ga0181612_117333_pt1 | contig 11423 bp, 7 predicted proteins | sample HoacroProtozoa21_FD_119630 | JGI IMG/M metagenome (GOLD analysis project Ga0181612, IMG submission 119630) | Hoatzin crop microbial communities from Cojedes, Venezuel. Combined Assembly of Gp0051906, Gp0051904, Gp0051908
CCATTCTCAGAGAGAACCAAGATAGACTTCGTAGTCGTGCCAACTGGCGTTTCAACAGTCAAAGCGTTCTCGTCGTCCAATGAAACTCCGGTCGCATTATCTGCAATATACTGACTTGGATAATTCGTCAAAGCATAAATTTCAGTCTCGTCGGTATAGGTATTAGCTTCACAAACGAAAGTCTCGGCGTCGCAATTCGTCACGCGCACACCATTCACCGTAAAATTTACATCCTGAACACCTTCTTTGGCCGGACGATTAAGCACAACTTCGTAATCGTCATGTGTTGGATTGCCTTGACTATCCTTACCATTCAAGGTGATTGTTGTGAGTATTTCAGGGATTTCACCCTCAAGCGTAACTGGTACCCAATATTCACCCTCGCCGTCAATCGTCATGGTTGGGTCAATTGCAGATGCGGTAATTGTGACCTTAGTCTGGTCTTCGTCAAGATCAGCCGAATAGACCTTTGTAACTGGGTCAAAATCTAACGGAATATTCGTGCCCTCAGCGTCAACTACAGTCAAGCTTGCGATTGCACGACGGTAGACCACGACACTATAAGTCTTGGTGCTGCCATCTTCAGCGGTCACTACAATCGTAACCGTGCGGTGCTCACCGGCATTTACATCATAAACACCGTTGCCAGAGACGTAAGCCACATCGCTATTCGCAATGCCAGTGACTGTAACACTACTTAAATCTGCAGGAAGGTCGGCAGTATATTGAGTTTCACCTGCGCTGAAAGTTGGAATCAAGCGACCTGCGCTCAAAGTAAGCGACTTAAGGTCATTATCTGTTGAAGGCACAACATAAGAAATGCGTGCCCAACCATCGCCAGAGTTACCGGTCATATCCGTCTCGTCATCGAGCGGAGTTGGCATTACCTGACCACCGTGCATCACCTGGACATTCGTAAACTTCTTGCCAGAATAGTGCGTATAGCACATCAAGTCCGTCGAAGATGTCGTACAAGCCACATCATTAGAGTCAGTTCTCCAGGCAGTTGAATCAGCAGAAGCAATCGCTAAGCTCTCTTTATAGCCAGAGACGAAGCTTGTACCGCCATAGCCAGCACCAGTCGTGCGTACGCCACCCCAGTAGCCACCACCAGCGCCACCAGTACCAGTGTTCGAATAACCATAGCCATCCTGACCTTGGCCAAACTGATAACCGTTAGTGTTGTTCTTGTTGTAACCACCGACACGATCCGTGATGTCGTTATTCGAATAGTAAGCGTAACCGCCGCCACCGCCGGCTACCATAATACGCGAATTCAAACTGCTGTCGAGGCGAATATCCGTAGCGCCACCACCGCCACCACCGTTATCAGTGTCAGCATTGTCGCCATCCGGGTCGCCAATACCTTTACCGCCGCCGTTCCAACCAGCATCGCCACCAATTGCGTGAAGATAATCCGTAACATCACCACCCTTACAACCAACATAAACTAGAACCTGCTCGCCTTCGTTGAAGTGAATCATGCCACGCGTAAAGCCACCGTTTGCACCATCTTTCACGGTTGTATCGCGCGTGCCCTTACCACCGGCCGCACCCCAAAGATTGATATAGTAGTAGCCTTCGCGTGGAGCAGTAAAGGTTTGTGGTGTGCCAGTACAAGCAAAGAGTTGATCGTCAGTCGTTGGGCGAGTGACTGTGATAACGTAGTTGTCCGTCGAACCATCCTCTGCCGTAACCGTGATCACGATATCCTTCGTCTGGCCAATCGCGATAAAGTGCTTACCCGTGCCACTTACAAGCGCTACGGAATTTGTAGCTGCAGCCGAAACCTCGATGCTTGTCGTATCAGCATCGACCGTCAAAGTGTAGTTGTGAGTATCCTTATCGAAATCTTCGTTCAATTGCTCGCCAGCAACAGAAAGCGACTTCAAAGTAGTGTCAGTGCTTGGAGTGTATTCGCGAATGCGAACATAACCATCAGTATAGCTGCCATAAACTGTGTCATAGATATCCTCTGGGCTTGGCATGAGCTGAGTACCATTCGAAGAGGTCGTGTAGGTAAACTTTTTGCCAGAATAGTGGATAGAACAGAGAGCGTCAGTCAAAGCGGTCGTAGCGGTGCAGGTATTGCCGTTAGAATCGAGACGCCAGTTAGTCGAAGATTCGGAGACCACAGCCAAGCTACCAGTATGGCCAGAAATGTAGTTCGTACCACCAAAGGAAAGACCCCTGCTGCTCGAGTAGTTAGCACCACCCCAGTAGCCACCGCCACCGCCAGGCATGCCACCCCAGTCGATATAGGTCGTAGCGTTAAAGCCCATACCAAAACTTTGGCCATTCGTGTCGTTCAAGTAGTAGCCACCATAGGCGTTCGGGAATTTTGCGCTCAAAGCACGGTTGTCTGCATATGGACCATAACCCGCGCCACCACCGGCAACCATGATACGAGAAGCCAAACCAAGGCTCGAATTCCAAGCCAAATCAGCATCAGTCAAACTTGTCGAACCAAAATAGCGAATGTCAGAAGCACCGCCGCCACCACCGGCATTGTCATTGCCATTGCTTTCAGTAGATGAACCATCGGTCGTACCAGTGCCACCACCGTTCCAACCGGCAGTACCCGTGCTGGAAGTGTTATTCGAAGCATCGCCACCATGACCGCCGACGTAAACATAGAGCTTTTCGCCCTGTTGAAGCTCGATCATACCCTTGGTGTAGCCACCACGAGCACCTTCGTACTTTGTGCTGTCATACCAACCGCGGCCACCGCGTGCACCCCAAGCTTCCATGATATAGAAGCCGGATTCCGGCACAGTCCATTCCTGGTAGCTACCAGTATAGCCAAAGAGGCAGTAGCGGTCGCCAGTTTCTTCAATGATCGACTTGTAGTTGATGTTTTCCGGACAGAAGCCAGTCAAGTCTGGCGTCGCATCGCTGCCGCCTTCCGCATTAGCGTTTTGCGAAGACAGCAAAACAGAGAGGCCGAAGAGGCCGAAGATACTCAAAATGGAAGCTACAACAAGTTTTACGTTACTCGCTTTTATAACTCCCATAGTCCTAGTTTCAATTTTAGCAAAAAGCATAACGTTTATCAACGTTTTTATGCTTAATTTTTCCCCTGTTATTTTGAGATTTTCGCGATGACATATCGCGCGCACGCGCGCACGCGCGCGTGATTAGCGTGGAACTTTTTAACCGTTTTTAAATTTTTGATTTTATGGTCGTTTAATGTTATTGACTGCTTGGCAAGTTGATTATTAGGCTCGCAACGTTTTTTAACATTTCGCAAGTATTGTTTATGCTGCAGTTTTTGCCCTGCTTTTGACATTGGCTTAAAATTATTGTCATTTTGAACATGTTTTTGTTTTCTAGCAAATGTGCCCCCTTTTAGGGCTTCATTTCTGCGTTTTAGCCATCCGACATACATCCGAGGCATCCCGCCCGAGCCCGCAAGAAAGGAGTAACTTGGTGACCATCTGCATTACGATGTGGCGTGCGAGAGTTACGTTTACCATTGCGGTAGTAAAGCGTAAAAAGAACACCCGCCGTTAGGAGAGTGTTCAAAACCACAAGAGGCGTAATTCTAGACATTCGCCCTCTTGACCAAGATTATATCATTTAAGGTAACTCTCTGCGAATTTCGCGCTCGAGGTGCTCGTGATAGCTCTTCTCGAGCTTCGCGTACTTCTCCGCTCCAAGGACCTTGTAGCTTTCACGCGCGAGATCGTTTTTAATCTTCTCGCTCTTTGTGTGCCAGGTAGATGCGTAATGATGAATCGCGACCGTCTTTTCGGTTATTTTCAGCTCGCCAGTCATGTAGTGCTTCGGACAAAAATATTCCGAGGCAAAAGTCGCAAAGTTACTATCTTTATATACTTTCGTCTCGCCGTCAAGTTCTATGCCATAAATATCCTGCGCGTAAATAGACGGGCTGTGCACGGTTTTCAGAAAAGTTTCGGTTGTAATTTTGTGATCTGGCTTTGCTAGCTCATAACGTTTTAGGATTTTTGCAATCCACGGCGAATGTTTTTCTGCACCAAAAACCGACGTCGTAAACCAATATTTCGATTCCCAGCAAGCGAAAGCGCAATGCTTCGTAAAGCTTTCAAGCGGCTTCAATAATTCGATATCCGTATCCAAATAAATCCCACCATTCTCATACATCACAAGCATGCGGATAATATCCGAGGCAAGCGCCCAGCGCTGCTCCATCAAAGCCTTCTGCGCAAGTGGATATTTCGTCAAATCCACGTCTTTCTCGGACCAGTGGCGAATCTCAAAATCCGGATTCAATCTCTGCCAATCGGCAATATATTTCGCATCTTCTTCGGGAAGGGGATTATCACCAAGCCAGACATAGTGAATGATTTTAGGGATAGCCATATGATAAAATTAGTTTAGCATGAAAGTTGTAATATCGACCGACTTGTATTACCCGATGATTAACGGGGTGGCGCAATTCTCAAGGAATCTAGCCGGCGGTCTCGCAAAACGTGGCCACGATGTCGTGGTATTAGCACCAAGCATTACTGGAGATTACGAAGTTGAGCGCGACAAGGAATATGGTTTCAAAGTTGTGCGCCTTAGCTCTCGCAAAATGTATTTCTATCCAGATCAGATCAATGACATTCCAGAAGCCAAAGAATTCATGGGCGTCAAAATGCCTCAGATTCTTTACAAAAACGGCCTTCATGTCAGCTTCAATGCTGGTAGCGAAATCCGCAGCTTTCTTGATGGCTTTGAGCCGGATATTATCCACGATCAAACCCCTGGTCCGGTTGCTTTGTCCGTTTTTCGTTACGCCAAAAAGCGCGATATTCCACTAGTTTCGACCGACCATGCTTATCCAGATAACTTCACTTCCCAGCTCCACTTGCCGTGGATTATGAAGAAGCCGATCGACAGCGTCATGAACAAATATTTCGTGAGCTTTCTCAAGCGCAGCGAATATGGCACAATGCCAACCTCACAGGCGGTTTCGGATTTGATCCCGAAGAAGCGCAAACGTTTCAAAGTACCAGTCGAGGCCCTGAGTAACGGCATCGATTTGTCTCGCTTTGCGCCAGAGAAGCCAGAGGATGAGATTTATGAGAAGTACAAGATTGCGAAGACTAAGCCGACAGTTCTTTATGTTGGCCGCATCGATCCGGAAAAGAGCCTAGGTGTGCTTATAGATGCCTTTGCGCTCGTTTTGAAGAAAGTTCCAAATGCCCAGCTCGTGATGGTCGGCGACGGCGCATCCCGCAACGATCTGGAGGAGCAAGCAGACAAGCTTGGGATTTCTGGCAGCGTGTGTTTTCTCGGTCGTATCATTGGCGAAGATTTACCGAAGCTTTATCGCATTGGCAAGGTTTTTGCGATTACATCCAAAACCGAGACCCAGAGCATCGTAATTATGGAAGCGATGGCGAGCGGTCAGCCAGTGGTTGCAGTGCGCGCCGGCGCAATTCCGGAATTGGTCTGGAACAACAAAAACGGCTTCCTCTGCACGCCAGACGACCCAGCTTCAGTTTCTCGCGGCTTAATTAAGGTTCTAACCAATGCTCCGCTGCGCAAGAAATTCTCAAAGGCAAGCCTCGAAAATATCAAGAAGCACGATATTAGCTACACTTTGTCGCGCTTTGAGGAGATTTACAAGACGGTTCTAGAGAACCACGACAAGAAGTAGAACCGAAATCCGCAGATTAGCTCAAGAATTTGCGGATTTTTTGAGCACATTTTTCCGGTTGCTCATAATTAAGCAGATGCCCGGCCCCCTCTAGGACTGCCAGATGCAGGTTTTTACGCCCAGCCATGCGCTCACGCACGTTTTTTAGCTTCGAGAGCCTGTCATGGTCGCCCATAATCATAAACGTGATTTTAGTCGCGTCTAACGTCGTCTGCTCGCGCATTGAAAGGTCAATATCGCCAATTACGGCCTTAGTTGAAGTAAAGCGGCCAGAATGCTCATAGTGCTGGCGGTCGATATATTTTTGGCGCGTGCGATCATAAGTGAGATAGCGAGAAATCAGGAAGGCGACGAATTTACTTTTCATAAAACGATAGCGTTGGCGGCCACTCATCAGATTAAGAAAGCCAATCAGGAGCTTTGCGGCGCGATCGCTGCGTTTTTGTTGCTTATCAGTACGAACAATCGGGGCAAGATAAACCGTTCTCGCATCGGTATCGTCTGGATATTTTGTCTGAAAATACGAAGTCAGCATTGAGCCCATTGAATGCCCAATCAAAACCGGCTTTCGCTTCAGATTAAGGCTCTGAATATATTCATGTAACCACTCCGCATAGCAGTTAAGCGTCTGATGTTTGAGCGCGACATGTTCGCCATAACCAGGCAGGTCGGGTGTATAGATTTCAAAATCCTTGCGGAGACTGTCCGCGATTTCAATTAGACCATAGTGGTCACCACGCAGGCCATGGATAAAGATAAGGGGTGGATTTTTCATAATTTCTTGAGCGCGCGCTTAATTGCAGGGCGATTGAAGCCCTCGATCAGCTCGCCGTTTATCTCGGTGATTGGAACAGACATAAACTCGCGGTCGTATTTCTTCTCGAGCTTCTTGCGAACCTTCTCGTCAGAGAGGTCTTTTTCCTCAAATTCGATATCTTTCTTCTCGAGCCAAGCCATTAAGGCGTGACAAAATACGCAGGTCGGAGTAGTATAAACGGTTATCATCTAGTTTTAGTATAGCACTTCTAAAGCTCGTCAATAATCGCGCGAGCCTCAGCGATCGACTTGGTCTCCATCAGCTTTGCGCGGATGTCCGAAGCGCCAGGGAAATTATTGATATAAATCTTATAGAAATGCTTGAGCGGGTCGTAAGATTGCAAGCCATATTTCTCGTACAAATCTAAGTGGGTGCGCATGAGGTCAATCAGCTCCTCGCGAGAATGTTCGCGCGGCTCCTTTTCAAAGCAGAAAGGATTACGGAAGACGCCACGGCCAATCATGACACCGTCAACGCCCATGTCAAAATATTTCTGAGCATCACTCGGGCGATCAAAATCGCCGTTAATAATCAGCTTAGTCGCTGGCGAAATCTCATTTTTGAGTGCCAAAATCTCTGGAATCAGCTCGTAGTGTGCCTCAACCTTAGACATCTCTTTCTTCGTGCGAAGATGGACCGTCAAGGCATCAGGCGTCTCGCGCAAAATCGTAGCGAGCCAATCGCGCCATTCATCAACATAAGTATAACCAAGGCGAGTCTTAACTGAGGTTGGCAGGCCAGCCATCTTGGTCGAGCGGATAATCTCAATCGCGCGGGCAGGCGTGCGAATCAAACCAGAACCACCACCGGTCGCAACCACATGGCGATCAGGACAGCCCATATTGATATCTACGGCATCAAAACCGAGTTGCTTCAGAGCCTGAGCAGTCTCCAAGAACATTTCCGGCTGTGTGCCCCAGATTTGAGCAACGAGCGGCTTCTCTTCGGGCTCATATTTCAGGCGCTCGAGCGCATTATGGCGACCTTTCTCACTGACATAGCTATTTACATTAGTAAATTCGGTATAAAAAATATCTGGGCGTGCCGCCTTAGCAACCACCTGGCGAAAAGCAATATCAGTCACGCCTTCCATCGGCGCTAAAATCGAGAAACCTGGCTTAAATTGACCCCAAAAGTCCATAATTTGTATATTATATCACATTTTATAGTTTTAGTAAATAGCACAAGCTTTTTGCGAGCCAAAATAGCCCCGTAAGAGGGGCTATTTTAAGCAGTCGCGTAGTTGCGCTGGCGATAGAAGGCTTCGTAGCCAGAGCGCATCACGGCCAGCAAGCCGTCATCTTGAATCATGCGATTATCCTCAATGCGGTAATCTGGGTCTTCCTTATGAATTGCAGGGGTTGGATAGTAGTCGGTTGGATCATAATCTGCAAGCCAGGTGTAGAACTCAAGCGTATCCATGACCGCAATCACATTGTCCTTCGTGAGGCCAGAGAAGCGAGCAAGCATGCCCTCAAACGAATTATCCAGAGGATGCTCGGCATAATATTTATCCAAAGCAACATCGACAGCCGATTCTTCAATCGTGCCCATCGCAGCCGCAAGACGCTGATCCTCAGCATAGCGGCTATAGTACTTAATCTCCGTCTGGTAGTCCACCTTGCCAATCTTAGTGCTCGAGCTATCGCTAGTCTGAATTTCCTCTTCGGTCATATCATGATCCATCACGCAGTTGCTACCGTCAACCCAACCGAAGTTCGCAAGAACCGAGCCGCTCTGAATCAGGCTCATCAAACCACCAACGAACGGTACAATACTTGCACCAGTGTCCAGTAAAGTACTACCGGTATGGCCAGATTCGACCTCGCCTGCAATATTCTGATCCGGCTGACCAAACTGCGAGCTTCGCTGACCACAATACACAACAAATTTACCAAGGTTGCTGTCAAGGTCAATTGTTGGATTTTCAACACTGTCAATATCACTCTCCTCGAAGCCGCCAAGATCGCCAACTTCCTTCATAATATTGTAAGCAGAGTTCGGATCCGAATCGTCCGCAGTCTCATCCTCATTATCGTCAATCTCTATCGTGCTGAAGTCGGTCGTAATATACGGATTACAGAAAGAGTCCGCAACACCGCCGATACTGGCCAAATCCTCACAGTTTTCATTAGTGAATTCCTGAGCATAGTTAGCCTTTTCGGCCGCAGATGCCGCACTTGCGCCCGGCAAGAGAGCCCCTAAGGAATTTCGCACAACCGAGCCAAATTTGCCGAAGGAATCCAATATCGAGTCAGATTGCAGGGTTATTGGTATCATCGTGGATGCCAGTTGCCCAGCAAAAGTGTAGGCCGATGTATAGTCAAACGGACTTCGCGCAAGGCGCTCATTTTTGCCGGTCTCAATGTTGACTTTTTCGGTGTTAATAATCGAGGCAAGATAGCCGCTCTTGTTTGCAACAACGCCGCCACCAGCACGGTGGTTACTAGACATCAAGGCGCTGCCACCAGAGTAGATCGCATTACCCAAGTCTTCGCCCGCGAAGGTTGTCAGCATCTTGCGCGTGAACATGTTGACCACGAATGGCGTAATTGCGGAAATCAGGGCGCTAATTGCGAGACCTATCACAGCCATTAAAGCAGCCTTGAGCGCCTCCTTCGCGGCAATCTCTGCAACCGCCGCCGCCGTAGTTGTACCGAAGGTAAAGATGCCAAGAATCGCCTCAACAACCGCAACCGCATCAATAATCATATCTAGCACCGCGAGGCCTGCCTCAATCTGAATACAATGCACATAAGAATCACGAGAGAAGCTAGTAAGCTTATCTATTGACAAGTCTCCGACTTTGCTAATAAAGTCCTTAATAATGTCTCCAAAACCAAGTAGCTTTCCAGATAACGTCGAATCCAAGATGCCATCCATGCCGTCAAGCATAGCTTTGTTGGCTGCTCTAGTCGGAATAAAGCTTAGGACACTCTCGTTGTCCGGGTCAATTGTATCGCCGGTATAGAGGCTTGAGAAGCCTTCAGATTGGACCGCCGAGCGCTTGTCAGTTTCCTGTTCTTTATAGGTTGCCTCAGTGGCGTTACCTTCGGTTTTTTCATAGCTTTCGTCGCCATCATCAGTACTCACAGTACCAGTCGAGCTGCTTAGACTGAGGCTAGATGCCTGGTCGACAACTGTGCGAGTTTCAGACTCCTGAATCGTCAAAGATTTACCAATTGCATTAATTGGAGAAGAGTCAGCGTCCTCGGTACGTGCCTTATCTACGCCTTCAAAAATCTCCTGCGCAACTGCAATCACCTGCATCAGCTGGTAGGCTGACAGAATCAACGAAAGCGCCGAGATTGCCTTCGTAATGCCGCAACCAATCGAGGTCACAGTACCAACAACCGCCGAAATCTTGCCAAGCTTTTCGGATACAGCATGCGTATCCTTAGACTTCATCGTGTCAGTACTTTCCGACTCGTTTACTTTCTGGTTCTTCTTGCGCTCGGTCGTCTCGGTTTGAGAACCATCATCGTGCGTAGTCGTCTTCGTCTCGTCGTTCTGGTCGGTCGAGGAGCTTTCGCCTCTAGTTTTAGTCTTCCCGTCCGTCGCGTCATCGGCATCACCAGCCATCGTCTCCCTAGCTTTTGAGCCGTCGGGATCATCTTCGGCATTATAGTTTTTGAACCGGTTTTTTGAGAGGCCGAACTTGTCCAATATCTTGTTAAACATCTTGTCTTTAAACTCTGCCACAGAAGTTCGCCAGTTCTTTGTGCCACTAGTATAGGCCGCCCGGAAATCGCTATCTACGTCGAGCTTCGCCTTAAAATCCGAAACACTCAAAACTTCAGAGGCGCCACTCTTGTTCTTGTAAATCATGTTGCCACCCTCGAAGGTAATACCGTTCTTGGCGAGCTTACGCTTCATCTTACCAGAAGGTTTGAAATTCTCGTGGCCGAACATATTAGTCTTCGTGACAGCGGTCGGATTAGCCTTACTATTGCGCATCATGCTCTTCATAAAGCCCTTAGAGCGCATCTCGGTACTCACATTCGTAGTATCAAAAAGACCGTTGAGCTTGTCGAGCATCGTAAACGGCAATGCCGCCTGGCTCATATACATGCCGCCACCGCCAAAAACGAGCGAGAGGATAATACTAACAAGCGGGCCCTTCTTCTTGAAGAAGCCACCACCTTTTACTCTGCCACCTTTACTATCACTGTCCTTATTCTGAGAATCACCCTGAACGCTGCCGCCCTTGCCGACATTGTTCGTAAAGCCGCTAGAAACATTGTTCTCGCCAGATTGAGCATCAAGACCACTGGTCGAACCCTGGCTAGAGGCAGAATCTTCTGCGTTGCGCAGGTTCATCCGAATCTTGGAGCGGCGCGCCTCTGGCGACTCGCCTTCAGGCGTCACAGCTTGGCCAGTAAAATCGGAGCGCATGCTATTGTTGATGCTCTGCATGATGTTGCGATAGCCAAGACTTTGCGGCTGCGGAACCCCGTCCCCCGACGTACCGCCAGAGGTCATGGTAATGTTTGGACCTTCATCCTGAAGGGCCGATGAACCTTCCGTTCTCCCTGCCATTTGTATCTATTTTAGCATAAGCAAAATGCATCGTAACTCTTGACTTTTTGGCAATTTTTTTGCGATAATTTTCCTAAGGAGTGTCTATGGTCAAAAACAAAAAATCGAGTTACAAAAAGAAAAATCAGTCCAGACAAGCTAATCCATATGCAATTGCTGCGTTGTTTTTGGTTGTATTGGTGGCGGTTGGCGGTTTATTCGCATACAAGCAGCTGAGCGAGCAAAATCGCAAGGACGACGAGCCGGTTGCAGACGCACGCAATATCAATACAGCAAATATCGCGGATAATATTGACGGCGAAGGTGAGACGGATACTGGCAATTCTGCCGATGCCAAGGAGCAGGCGATGAAGGCCGCAGAAGAGAAAGAGGCTGAGAAAAATGACGCCGGCCTGAAGATTGCGGAAGTCTATATTGCGAATGTTGGCCAAGACACTA
>Ga0181612_126660_pt1 | contig 11423 bp, 8 predicted proteins | sample HoacroProtozoa21_FD_119630 | JGI IMG/M metagenome (GOLD analysis project Ga0181612, IMG submission 119630) | Hoatzin crop microbial communities from Cojedes, Venezuel. Combined Assembly of Gp0051906, Gp0051904, Gp0051908
AACATGGTCTAGTGGAAGATGTCTCTGCTCATGGCAGGGGGTTTGGAACCAGATGATCTCCAAGGTCCCTTCCAACCCTTACCATTCTATGATTCTACGAGGAAGGGCCCAGAGGGGGAAAACAAAAAGGACAACAGCTACCAACTCCGTGTGTGTGTCCAGAAAAAACGTGCAGTTGACAAGTGCTTGTGTATTACAGTGGAGATAACAGCTGACTCCAGCTCCTGCAAAAAGTAATGGCTGAAGCAACCATGCCAGTAGATAGATGGATCACCACACATGAGACCTTAAGAACATTGCCTGCATTGCTACTTGTATCACCCTCTTGCTAGATAGCAATTGAAACAGGCCACCGAATGAGATCTTGGACTTGTCCAAGCTTGTGGCAACCAGGCCTGGGAGAGTTTTGACAGGGACTGCTGGAAGGTGTCTGGGGAAGCTAGGAGGCAGGAGAAACCATACTGTCAATCACGCTGCAAGAACAGTAACAAAAAGCAGCTCACAGCAGCAACAGGTCTGGTATTTTTAGGGTGAGGTCACTAGTAACATGTGAAGATATGGCTATAAATAGAAATCCAGCTGTTGCCAACTCAGCTTTCACATTAATTACTTCCAAATTCCCAGCCACAGGCACTGCAAGATAACAAGGAACTGGAGTTAGAGGCAAACAATCCAGGGAGGTCTACTCCCAAATAGCACAGTGAGGCAGGACATCACAGGAGCAACCAACTCCAGCACTGGAGAGCCTCAAATAAGGACAGCAATTTGGTTATTAGCAGAGCACATATGAAGCCTCATTACCCAGCTGGTGATTAATGTGAGAAGCAGACTGCTCATGACACTGCCTAGGCAGTCACCATCAGAACATTCATAAAGCATTCAGGATCGAGACAAACATCGTAAGGCACAAACAATAGCAACGTAGGTGGATTTTTCAACTCAAGTGAGCAAATAGTCCCCTTCACTATCAGAGCACTTGAAGTCTAGGCAGGAGGAACGAAATGGCATTTAAGCCACAGGAATCTGTTTTTTGAGAATGGGCAAAAATCTCAAGGACAAACCTCAGGACTTGTAGAGCTGAATTCAGGACAAGCAGAGACTAAAACCTCTTGGTGATTCCTTGCCCTCGTGACTCTAGTTGTGGTATCTTACAAACACAGCCTACAAGCGCAGTGGCAATGCTGGCATGGTGATCAGCCAAGTGAGGAGATACTATAAACCAGCATTTGCTCTGCCTTTGCAAACTAGCACTCAAGGCCATAAGACTCTTCCCTGAAATTCATACCAAACAGAAAAAATCCATTACAACTGGCATCAGAGTTAAGGACAGATATAAAATATGATTGGTATAATATTTTTTTACGACACCTCTCCCTCCTCAGCACAGCTTTGCAGGTACTATGCTGTGAAGGTGGCAGTAAAATAGCATTCTGACAACGTCCTGCTCTAGTCTCTTCTGCTCAGGAAGAGATTTGAGGCCTGTGACCTGGAAGACACTTCCATTTCATGGAGACTGACCATGGCCCCGGCTCAACGCAGACTGACATTGCTCACAGCGGGAACCCCACTCAAAGTCATTTCAAGCAAGATGCTTCAGAGCTTGCAATTTCATCTCTTACCAGTTTCTCAACAACTTTCACTAGATGTTTGAACAAGTGGCCTGAAGGGACACTTGGGGTAAATCTGTCCTAAGCCAACTCTGCTCTACAGATAGTACAGCATCAGTCACTGTTTGCAACAAGCAGTCCAGCCCTGTCAGACCCTACAACTAGCAAAGCTTTAAGAGCTGCAGAATTCAAGGAAAAAGCAAATTAAGGTCGATTTTCCTTTTCTCTAGACACTTCGAAGCGTGATTTTTCCAGGAAGAGCACAAGAACCACTTTGAAATATGCAGTATTGATTTTTAGCCTAAGAGTCCCTTGGAAAGTGTGTGGTCATGTGGGCACATGCACAGTAGAGCAGCCGCTCTAACAAAATCCCCCTGTAACAAAATACATCTCAGCTAACCCCATCCCTTGTAAACACATTGCTATCTGAAGGCAGACGTCTCTGGGGACTGCAGTCCTTTACAAAATGAAAGGATGCCCCGACCAGAACAGCTCTCAAGTCGGAGTGAGAAAAGACAATCAACCAACTTCAAACTTGCTTTGTTCTTCTGCAAAAACCAAATGAAAGCTCACAAGACTATCAAAGTAGTACATACCATGCTCACAGCCATAAACCTCAATGATGTCTAAAAAACAGGCTGCTGGCAGAAACTTCTGGAACCGAGACAAATCCCCCTCTAATACAGCTCCTTCTGCTTCTCCTCTGCTCCAGAGGAATCGCTATTCTTACTGCATCCACTTCATTTCCTTTCCCCATAGGAGTGGTGCTTTGCTTCCGTACAATCAGATGACCACTTCACCTAGTGCTGTCGACGGAGCAGACCGATGCGCAAGCCAGACACCTTCACCCCACGTCTAGCTATGCCACACGGTTTGCTGTAGACACACTCCAGCTGACTCTGAGTCTAACTAGTCTATCCATGCAAAACGATGTTCTGACATCCCCCAAACCAATATGACTACTTAAGCCCAGGCAAAATCCATCAGCCTTGCTATTCAGCAAGTTATTGCTTACATTTCCAAAATGAGCGCTACCTCTGCTGTTAGCACCACGCACTGCTGCGCAGCAAAGGTAATGAGTGCCACACTTGCTTTACGGCGCATGTCACAGCAAATTAATTTACTGTCTTACTCTTCTAGGAGAGACAATTAGACAAAAGGTAGGATCCTTGAAGGCAGAGCTGAGGTTCCCCGTGAATACTCATTCATCAACAGCTCCTGCCGGCTGTGCCCTATGTCAAAAAAGCAGATTTCTAAGCCTTGGGAACTTGGACACTGATGGCTGAGAGAATGCTCTTCCATTAGTCATAACTCAAGTGCAAACAGCCTCTAGTAAACACAGATGCACTGGGGACAGGGATTAACCTAGAGACGAGGACACTGTAATGAGTTGTTCTGTATTTGCCCTCTTCAAATCTGGCTCTCGTCAGAAGAGTAAACAGATCTCATCTTTAGCAACAGTGTCTTCAAAGGAGTGTTGCTAAAAATCAAGGTTAACACTACTTATTGAGACACACACCATTACAGTTAGAGGGTCACTGCAAATTTGCTGGGACATTATTATTAGTCCTTTGCATATTGAATACGACTGCCATGGTATCAGGAATGGGAAGAAAGAGTGTAGGGGATGAGGGCAGCGAAAGGATAAAAACTAAAACCATCTTGACACTGCAGGAATACACCACCTTTCATGTCAAACTAGGACAGACACACGGCCACATCCCAGTGAGAAAGTCCCTACTGAGAGCTAAAGTACGCTCCCACTTCCCAGCACGAGCACCACCACAAAAAGGGCTGCCGCCAGCTGCTTTTTACTTCTCAGTAGCCCTCTTCCATGCTTGAGAGTATTTTATACTGTCGCTGCTTTGGCTCCATCTAGACAGCCTCCCGCCTGCACACAACATGGAAGGAGCACTACAGTATTTTGAACTGTGGACATGAAACAGAGACCGCGATCACCTGCTCTCTTGGCCCCACTTAAAGGCTTACCACTGCCCCGGGCTTTCTTTTAGGAGCCAAAGGAAGAAAGAGAAGGCTGTACGGGTGGTCAGTTCTCTCAAGAGGACAGAAGCTGGTGTCCTCTCTACAGAGACTTACGGTACTTTAGCTGAAACAAGGGAAACCTGTGCACTGACACTATACTCAGCCAGGCATGGTTAGGTTTTTATTTAACTCTGCTGTCAGGCAATGCTCATGGGAACACACTTTAGCAAAAGCTAAACGAGCTCAGCTGAAATTATACCACTTATGTGACATTTTGTACTCTGTTATCAGTTTAGTGAAAAGTACCAACAACACAGAATAAGTCTTCTCTCTCTTCACAGGCTTTCTGAGCTCCTGTCAGGCCTATGAGCTTAATTTACAGAGAAATTAACAGGGACACCACAAAAAAACCCCAAAAAATTCTATTATGAGCATTTTGGTGGATGTTCAACTAGCAGAGCTCATTTCAGACTGTTGTTCTGGACAACTGCAGAGGTTCTTGGGAACTTACCTGCATAAGCATCTAGGCTAAAGAGAGCACACTCCAAACAAAGCTACGAGCTACATGGACCTTTAACACTAGATAAGCAGAGTCACTCTATGCTTCTGCAAACTCCACTTAAGTGCCCCCAGATCTCTGTAATTCCATGCATGTGTTCTGTTCAGCTGAAACAGTGACAAAACATTTCATAATACTGAGTTCCTCTGCACAACCTCTTCTCCTTCCCCCTTCAAAATGTCAGGCCCATAGCTATTTAAAGGAGGTCCTCGTGGATACATGGTCACTGTTCCACTGAAGCCAGTACAGTAAATTATTCCATCAGGGAAGATTTTTCTGCCTTGCTCTGCCTGCAAGCTGATGTCCGAGAGGAGCACACCACCCTCCTGTGACACACTCAACTGAAGCTCACAAGTCCTACTGTTCAGCTGGAGCTTTGCCCATGAGTGTTGGGTATCCAGGTGACTTACAGAATCATAAAGGTTGGAAAAGACCTCTAAGATCATGAAGTCCAACCGTCAACCCAACACCACCGTGCCTGCTAAACCATGCCCTGAAAACTCAATTGCCAATACAGGAGCAAGAAAATCTGTGTAATGTGAGAATGAGACGGCGAGGCCCATCACTGTTTTTAAAGACTGAGAACCACAGACAATCTCAAGTTTCAGATACTTGCCTCAACCTTGATGGCACATCGCCCAATTGCTCGGACAGCCTTGCGCACAAAGTCAACATCCACCTCGGTAGCGTATTCCTTGAGTTCTGCCAAGACCTGCAGAGAAAGCACACCAGTGTGAGTCCCTGGGGTCACAGAGAAACAATATCACATTCTGACAAGTGATGGTACTTGTGTACAGAAGAAGGCAGTTGCCTGTAAGAACTCAGCTGTAAGCAAAAATTCACTAAAAAGAGAATTGATTCTGTTTTAACCTAACGATTTATTGTACTTATTGTTCTACAGTGAATGTTCTACACTTGCTGCATGCAAAGCTCTAAGCAACAACCATTTTTGATCTCTCATTTTCTGTGCACAGATGAACCTCTGGATCCCAAAGGAGGACAAGGAGGAGATCTGAGAACACCCTGGAACACCTATACAGAGATTAATAACAGCGTGAAGATTTTTTTCCCTCTTAAGAATAAGATTTACTTTTTTATCTTGGTTTTTTTTGCTAATGGAAACGGAACAAGGGCTTAAACCAGGACCTGCTGAGATCTTACAGATCCCTAATTAAAAAGCTACTTTATCTTAACCAAATCGCTTTGTTTCGAAAAAATAATTTTAAAAAACCCTACACAATTTATACTCCCTAAAAATCTCATTTATTTCAGTTTCGTGTCAAACATGACATCTGGGATTGTAACATGATGTCACAAATAGATCACAATGAAGAGGTGAACAGCACAAAGCAAGACAGTTGCTCCAAATCTCTCTAGTTGATGCCAATTGCTCAGAACAATGACAAGATAAAAAGGCCTTGAAGGGCCAGACTGCAGACAAATAAATCTGCAAGCAGAGAGGACATTTGTGTTTTGAAGTTTTATTATTTCCTTGGATGATCCATGTTGCACAGTACATAGAACACCCCGGCGTAGTAGCTTATCAAACACTGCCCGAGACAGAGAGCCTTGGATACAACCAGTCTGCTGCCTTGGTCTAGAACGGGCACGGAGATGCAGAATCTCCACAAGCCGCACAGGGAAGATGTGGATAGAAACCTGCTCTCCTTGGGTCTCAATTCAGGGCGTATTCTGATGAAGCTTGAGTTATTTTTAGGAATGCCTCTTTAGAACCAGGAAGGGATTCATTCGTTAGTCTGCAGATCCCAGTCCCAGACTCTGCCCTCCAGACACCACTGCCTTTCATCCAAACAACCTGCATTATCTAAACATTACGCAATAAAATTGGTATGGAGCCTACCAAAAGCAAATAGAAAATTCTGAATACATTCTCATGGACAAATTTTTAAAATGTTTTTCATGTCCTCAGCACAAACAGGGCATGAATTATCTTACTCTGTTCCCAAAAAAAAAAAAAAAAAAAAAAGGCGCGCAGAGGAGATTGCTGCAGAGAACTGCTTAAAAATGTCACATTAAATGAAACTCCTCTGTGACAATTAGGATAGCACAATAATAGCACTAACCAGAGGCATTAATCTTTCTGCATTAGTGTTAGGCCTTGTGGCCAGGGTCACATGTGAGAACATTTCCTTTAAGAAAGGAATTTGGATTAAAACAACATCAAATCCAAGGAGAATCTACACCATAAAGCAGCCTCAATTTAGTTTAGCTTTTAGCTTGGTGCAATTTCCACTCTGGAAGCAAGTTAAGCAAAATAAAGGTTATTCTAGTTCTGAAAAGTGCCTGTGCAGAGGTTTAACAATTTAACTAATACACTTGAAATTCACACTTTGGCAATGTTTGGCCTTTCTGAATGCCTCTGTTGCAGACACACCTCTCACTTGAAACAAGCCTCTCATTCCAACCTCTGCACTCGCAGTGACTCATTTGACAGGAGACATCAGCTCTCTTCCTGGAATTGTAATCTGTAAAACAAGATCTACCTAATGGTCACGATGCAAGACATAGCATGCTATTAACGTTTAAATCACGGAGGAAACTCCACCACCTCCCATCAAGTAGCTGCAAAGAGCACTCTGCCAGCGACAGTGATGCCTAAGAGCCAGCACAACACTAGCGGTAGCTGCACACATCCTCACACAAGGACCACGAAAGGGTTTTCCATCCCCAGAACACGTGCAGGACTCGCTCAGCTGACCTGGGCAATGTTTGCTTGAGAAGCTAGTCGGATCATGATGTCCAGTTTCTCCAGTTTGACATAGATGGGGTCGTTGTACTTCACAAAGAACACCTTGATTTCCTGCTTCAGAATTTCAGGCCTGGAGGGAACAGAACATTGTTTCACTCAAGACTGGTAAAATCGATGAGCTCTATCCTAACCAAAGGTATCTTTTGTTTTAGAAATCTACCCAAACATTCACTGAGAAACAGAACCATGTCACTTTGCATCCAGGACATGCAAACATATGAAAAAAACAATTTAAAGAAAGTTAGAAGGCTGGAGAAAAAGATTGTTTAAATATAAAATGCAGAATTCAGGCATCTCTAACTATGTCTACTATTCCACCTCCTCCATTTGAACTGCTAAGTCAAGCACTGCAGACAGCCAGTCGACACGGAAAGAATAACATCCTCATCTCAATGCAAAACCCACCTACAAACTAATTTTCTGCTTTCACTTCTAAGATACTAGTGTACAGTAACTCTGCCCTGAATACAATCACAAAGTGCTATCCAACCTACCCCAACTTTCCATCAAGAAGCAGCAGTATTTAAACATGCATGTGGGAGTAAACTGGAAAAAAACAACTCACTGTACATCACTATGTCACCAGCCTGGTTCTTCTATGCTGAAGAGAACAGCATAAGCACACTGAGTTTCTGCAGGTCACTATGAAATGCAAAGTTACACTCTCCTTCCTATTTGCAATCTGATTTATAGTCTAATGAGTGGGTGGTTCTTACTGCTCTTAAGAAGGTGGTGGAGAGAGAGACAGGTAAAGAAATACTGTATGATACTGGCATCACAAGTACGCCGTAAAGAAAATCACGTCAGGCTACCAGAGTCATGAGACTGTTTAATCCGTCCCGAGGTATCCGACTCTGGATTAAACAAAGTGCTGTGCATGTGGAAATATCTGAAGGTCCGAGAAAACCAGATGCTCTTCAACAACCCAAGCATAACACCCCTGTGAGGCTTTACCTTTTCTGCACAATCAAGTTGATGTTTCTCAGGGCAACATATTGAACTTCAGGCTCTCCAGACAACAGGGTCACCAGTGGAGGGGCAAGTTTCTTCAGCAGCATGTTGTAATAGTCAGAGTCCTTGGGAAGAAGTTCCAAGAACTTCATCAAGACCTTCACCGCTGACAATACCACTGCTGAGTTGGCGTGAGACAGCCGAGGGGTCACTCGTTCACAAATACTGGAGACAGAGGAGTAAGAAAGGGTTCACATTTATTTCCAAACAGAAGTATTTCAGATCTTATCTGAATTTAGGAGATTTAGCTGGAAACAGCTTCCTCCGACACTTGTTTGATTTGCTTCTGTTCACAAAGAACAGGCAAAGACCTGCTTCCCTGAACACAGCAGGAAGCCAACAAGAATGACTTCTCTCACAGCTTCAGGTTTCTCTCCTGCCACAGTTAGCTCAGGAACTCCTCCAGCTCTCAGCACTACAGTCCCAACGTATGTTCAGTTATTAGCTTTTTCTGCCTTTGCCTGGTGGCATTCTCTATTTCTGTGATCTTGTCTGTCACTTGCAATCATAACTTCAACAAAACAGCTATCAGAAAAACACTTTAGCCCCCATACAATGATTCGGAGGCGACACACGCTTCTGGCTTGTTTGGAGAGTTTGCTGCCATTTAAACCATTTGTTTCTGCAGAAAAAGGTTTCTGCTACTCTGAAGACATAGGGAAAAAGCGACCTAAATATCTTCCCAAGCCTCAGCTTCGCCACTTGCCTCGGTGGATCCTACAGTCAGCAGCATCATAAACAACCCATCCCAAGCAGAAAGGAAGTTGGGGTTCATATGGTCTTTCTTACAGCATCTGTCAAGTTTCTTCCCACCCCCTCCCGCATATTGCCAACCCAGAACAATCTTACTCCCATCTGTGCCTCAAAGTTTCTTTCCCTGAAAAATCTGCTTTCAGCCACCCCGGAAGGGAAGCAGCAGGGCTAAGTGAAGAGCAGAGGAGTCTCTAAGTCCAAGCCAGGGGCAGCCCCCAGCTACCACTGCCCAAGGTCACCCAGCGTACCAAAGCTGCTCCGTCTCTCCTTGCCTCAGTCTCTCCACGTGCAGGGGTAATGACACCAGCCTTGCTGCAAAGGAGAACACTATATAGAACTAGATGCTGTCATTCTCCTCTCTGAAATAAGGGAGGCTCTGAGAGTTAATCTCCACACAAAGGAGTAAAAGTAGTTACTGCCCCATCCAGTTTTATACACCGCTCTCCAGAGGAATTACAGATGAGGAACTGGGACATGTTCACAGTTGTTCAAACCAGTGGCCCCTTTCTGACAAAGCTAGGATAATACTGGCTTGACACCCTGGAGATCTCTGCAGGTTTCTAGCACTCATTAATAGCTGTTTCTGGCACAGAAACACAACACAAGGGGGAGAGGGAAAAAAAAAAAAGTCAGCAAGACTACTAGCAAGCTTTTTTAAAAAAGTAGATTCTCTGTTGTGCCTCAAAAAAGTCACTGAAGAAACCCACCAAATCCAAAGAGGCCTGCCCAGGATTTTGCCTGTGGGCTTGTGCCCCTTCACCCCCCACACCATCTACATGAAATACATTGTCTGAGAACTCCTCTTTTCCAAGTAATTTTCCCTGCTGGTTCCTTGTTCTCCTGGGTACAGAATCTGACTTTTTGTGACTCTGGACACAGATGACGAGGCAGCTTGAAGTGCAAAAATTAACACTCTACTACCTAAACCCTAAGGTCTTTGTATTTAGGTTTAATTATTGCAGCTAAAGGTAAAAGCACAAGGAGGAATTTGGAGTGATAACAAAAATAACTTCTCACCTTTATTTTCAGTCCTATCATATCACAGATTAGTTTTCAGATGGAAAAAATACCCCAGTCTCAGACCTGCAGTACTTTGGAAGCCCCTAAACCTATAAGGGCTACTTGCCCCTCAAAGCAGCAAAACCAGATCTGAAAGCTCTGCTTTAGAACAGAACATCCTCCGAACAGTGCTTCCAGATGGGTTAACCACTGTTATAGGTTTGGTCTTGGGCTGACCCCCTCTCAGCAGTGCCATTTCCTGTAAGAACAAGCCTTTTAAATGGAAAAAAGTAAAAAATCCAAAGCTAACGATACACAGAAAGTGATTCTGCAAAAGGGAAGGCGCAGGCTTCCAGCATCAGCCCAAACTACCAAAAGTTGCTTCCCTTTTAAACCTCTTTTACTTCAAGTCTTGCTCGTGCTGTTGCGTACTTGAACAGAGACCCCTGTTAACCTCGAGCCCTTTTCAGAGCTGTAACACGCCTGTGCCAAGAGCAGGAACAACCATACCTCTGAGCTTCGCGATCATCCTTGGGGTTGTAGTTGGACAAACAGTCCAGGATGAAGATCTGGCCCCATTCTGTGCACTCATTTAAAGCTGTCAGCAGCTTGTTAATGTTCTGCGGGTTCAAATCCAGAAGGTTGCTGTTGGGATGCGATTCACTGATCTCCGACAAGGCAGCCACAGCATTCGCTACCACCTGGCAGAAGAGACAAGAAGACGCGTTTTTTGATAGCACGTCATCAGTGGTTTGACAGGAATTAACTTGGGCTTAGCATGGGTTACACATGGGAAACAAACATGGAGATCCTGGTGTGTGCTATCAGCTGCTCAGCAGCAGCTGCCATGTCAGTCATCCAAGCCTTCAGGGACCCAGAACAACCTCACAACCAACCTGGAGAGCCCAAAGCTTGTCTGTAGCCTTGCTCTTTGCCAAAACTTGAAGACTTTCTTGGGAAGCAAGTGAAAAAATAGCAACGTAGCAGGAGGGGGTTGCCCACACACAGAGAAAACACGAAAAGCCAGCATGGATGCAAAGAGTATTTTGCTACAGAAATTACAACTTCAAAGTATTTTTGTTGAAGATAAGCAAAAGTTAAAGTCTCCTCTGGACAGAACTGGGACCCGGGACCAGGACCTCACATGAGACTTTACTCTGGAGGGAGCTAGAGACAGCATCAGAACATCCACAGGGAACAAGAACACCTCATCTTCCTGTAGGCTCCAGGCTTCCACCCTAGCTTGCTTCAAGCAGGCATCATCTCCCCCCACTTCCAGGAGATGCTCAGCTGATACAGCCAAGGTCTCAAAACCTCTAACTGCCCTACTCATTCAGGAATGGATGACTCTTGCCTGATTTCCCCTTGGCGGTCCCATGGCACGTGGCTTAATGCGATCCGAGAAACGAGAAGAACTGTCTCCTTGGTAAGGTGGAGACATCAGGTTCCAGGCAGCCTTCAGCTCTGTAGCAACACTTGTCAGGTCACCCAGTTTGAAAGCAAACACAATTCCCCTAAAATGGACTTCTGCTAAATTTATAACAACACATATTTCAATCCCAAATAGTCTCCGTAGCATCCATTTGTCTGCTTTACGGAGTCCCTTTAAAGCAAGCACACCAGCACAACTCATCACTGAAAATATTCTTGCTACATTTAAGACCATCTAAGGTCTTCTCTTTTCTAAGCATGGATGAAAGTAAGCAGAGGGGAGGCCCAGGGTCCAGCTTGACAAGACAGA
>Ga0181612_127063_pt1 | contig 11423 bp, 4 predicted proteins | sample HoacroProtozoa21_FD_119630 | JGI IMG/M metagenome (GOLD analysis project Ga0181612, IMG submission 119630) | Hoatzin crop microbial communities from Cojedes, Venezuel. Combined Assembly of Gp0051906, Gp0051904, Gp0051908
ATATTGGCAGTTGGTACAATGCTCATCTTTGTTGTTGCTGATGCACTTGGACCACTGAAGAAATTCTGAGTGGTGGGACCAGCTCCCATACCGAATCCAGCAGTCTGAAAACCCATATTCGTATTTAGTCCGTTTGTTACATTTCTCTTTGTGTTGTCAATAGGTGATGAAAATCCCATTCCAACAACCATAGAAGGGACAGCAGAGAAGCTGGTTGAAGATGCAACTTTAGCTTTGTTGATAGAATGGCTAGTCAAAGATGACATATTATCTATCAAGGTATCCGTCAAGTCTCTTGTCTGCAAAATACATAAAATGCAGTTAAATGCCTTTCCTCTACAAACACTCTAGCAATAGTCTTTATCATTGTTCGTGCAGAAGTACCATTCTTTTTTCAGAAATGAGAATTTACTGTATGGAACTGGGCATGAAATGTAATTATGCACAAAGCAAATAGGTTATTCTCATTCTTTGCTACTTAGAACTAATTGTTATGCAGCTTTAATTTGAAAACTAAGACTATACACACAGTACTACTGAGACATCTACTTACATGCCCCATTCCTGTCCCCAAGCCCTTTACAAATTTAGTTAATAAATTCTTCAGAGCAAAACGTTTTTTAGTATGTGCTTTTTCCTTATCTAGAACAATGGCCTTCCAATAATTACTCCTTTAGAAACTCCTGCAATTTAAAAAGTGGGAAATACTGCTAATGATGCAAATGGAAGGCAGATTAAACTTTATTTTAGTTTTTCTCAGCTGTGCCATTGTATCCGTGAAAACAAAGGTGACTCACAGAAGCAAAAAAATATTAAATGCATAAAGCACTTGAAAGGAAAAAGCATCACAGCTCCAATGGAAACAGTGCAGTAATCTGTTCTTTCTCACCTGCTTCACTGGAGGTGTTACTGCAGTTGCTTGTGGCTTAAGCGGTTGCTGGCTTTTCAGTTTCTGTGCCTGTTCTTGTTCTTTAGCTAACTTTTGCTTCTCTTCTAGTGTAAGTGATGCCTTTAGAAGAGAAAGAACTGACACTAAGTTGCACACAATGGTTATTCTTACATCGATATTTTTATTTCATAAATAGCACCGTTGTTTCAGTATGTGGTAGAACAGTACATATTACTTATACAAAAGAGAAAGTGGGTAAGCACAAAATCTATTATAATATTTATCATATTGCTAAAACGTACTTAAAGCAAATAAATACCATATTAAAAGTAGCATAATTAAAAATTTGAGCAGATCTCAAATCAAGAGGTGTTACAACAAAATCATTTCAGTTTTGTCTTCTTAATGTTGGGCATAAGAAAAAGTGTTCTGCACGGTTTTTGTTTTTATACAGTTACCAACTGGCACTTGATGTAGAACTGCAACTGTCCATGGAGTTGCAAAGGGAATTTTATTTTAAGATTGCTTAGGAGGCTTTTCAGGATTTTAACTCTATTTTTGCTAATGATGAAGAAGAAAATAATAAAATCATTCCTCCTTGGTCTAAAATTAGTGAGAGGGTTCAGGTAACTAGAAATGGAAATAATAAAATATACAGATTCTGGGGAGCTATTTACATAATTAATAGCATGAATTTTACAGTAGTTTATGCTTATGTTTAATATTATGTCATCATGCTTTTTCTTTGCTTTTTATATTTATCCCCATATTGACTGCTCATTTTCACTTAACTTTGAATTGTACAGTAAATGTTAGTCTCTGCTACTACATGAAATTCTGCATTTTATCTTCATCTCTCTTTTTAATGTTATCATAAAGTTGCCTATTTTCATTTTCCTATCTAAATGCACTGCTGAAGTTTCAGTTTCTTTGAAATCTAGAATCAAGGAGAAAGAAAATGACCAAATATTTATAATCCTAATTGCTGCATACTTTGTACAAACCTATTTTCAAGGAAAGGCTTTCACAGAAATTCAAGGATATATCGGAACATTTTTTGGTGGGCCTTCACATGTGAATATGTGTTGTGCTATACAAAAGCAGTAAGTTTTTCTTTTAAAGGTTTAAATATTATAAATATTTACACACACTCTTTTTATGCAACTGTACCAGCCTTGTATTAGACAGATGGGTGTAACAAGATTCCAAAACAAAGTAAAACACACCTTTTTCTGTTTTGATGACATCTCATTCTCTTTACTGTCAGATCCACTAGTTAGAAGGTCAGTTCCACTAGAGTTAAATACCTTGTCAATCTGTTTAAGTTCAAAGAAATGAAACTTAGTCATTTGTAGTGTTGTAATTTAAGGTAACATAAATATTGACCAAGCAAATTTAAATTTCAAATTTCTGTATGTCAGTAATGTGAAAAAATATTGTCGCTTACCTGATTACTTGTACTACTAGATCTTGCCTCTTCAGACACACTCATCTGGTTAGCTATATCCAAAGATCTATATAGTGCAGAGTATACATATTACAAATAGATAACTTCACAGTCACATCCACAACACTAATTCAGCAATGCAGATTACTCTTCTGCATGTAAATAACACCAAAAAAATCGCATTATGAGAGCACTGCCATTTTTATAGAAAGCCTGTAGGAGACTGGAAAATGTTAATATTCTAAATTTGAAAGGTTTCCTAATGATCATTTCACATGGTCTTAGCTCCTCCTTTTTAACGGGGTGACACAGACTTTGGGTAACCCAAGTTAATTTGACTCAAATATCACCTCACATCAGATTCCATAAAACAGGTCTAAATATCTTCAAATATCACTGTCTTCTAAAAGGCTACAATGTTTATGCTTCTTAGCAACTTAGCATATAGAAGCAAGACATGAACTGTACTAGTGGAGCTCAGTATGAACATATAATTAATTAAAAATTATTGACTCAAAATAATAAACTGTGACTGAATTGTATAAAAGTAAAGGATTTTACTCTATAAAACCATTTACATCACAATATTGTTATCATTCTAGGACTAATAAATCTTTGCTGACAACTATGCTTATTTGAGGTAGTTTTCAACTACTGAAGTAGGAATTACTTTTTTTTATTGCTATGGTTACAGTTTTCTCACATTTGCTAAAAGTTAACTGAAATTTATTCTCTGCTCACTTGTTCCTTCATACACACATAAATAAAGACTTACTTCTGTTGCTCTTGCATGACATGAAGTTGCTCAAGTTTTGTTTTATGCTCTGCCTCCAATCTACTAAGCATATCTTTTATAACACAAATAAAAGAATTGAACTGTAAAAGAAATATACAAGAAGTTTGGATTTTGCAGTGCTGGAATTCAGACTTCTATAACTTAAAAGGTAATATCTGATAAAACTTCCAATAGACAATGTCAGATAAACTGTAGAGATGTTTCATAGTCCACCTTCACTATCTTCCATTAGATACCTAACTACAAGCAGACTGTTTACTGAAACAGTGAAAAATATGTATCACTAAAAACTGGTGCAAACCAGACAAAAAACCCACACAGATCAATATTCTCAGATTAATTAAAAAACAAAAAAATCCTATGATTGCACTTCTGCATTATCTGCAACATTTACAAACAAGAGCAAGGCAAGAAACATTAAGATTGTACTTTAGCTTTTAATTTGATTTGTAATTATGTTAGTAGCTAACCACTTCTGCAGGATATTTAGAAGGTGATTGTATTTATTTTGGAATTTTATACTAGATCAGTTAAATACACTGGCAAATAACAAGCTTTAAACATACAGATACAATAATACTGGAAGGCTTTTTGGTTTTGTTTGCTTTTACAACAGACACAGACATACAGTAACATACGAATTTTCCTCTGACAACAGTTTATATCCATTCTCTGCCAATTTATCAAGTAAAATAATGCAACAGAGTTATGTTCCTACCTGATTGAGATTAAGATTGTTCTCAATACTAAGAGGAATCAGATGGGGCAATACTTTTCCCGCAAGCTGTTCTTTGGTAATTCCCAACTTCTTATGAGTAAACGTGCATTTGTAAATACCTGAGATACAACATCAAAATAGCAAAAATTGTTAAGTTTAGTAAAAAATGTGAACAAAGTAGCACTCTCTTTATGTACTGATCATCTGAACATACATTGGCTCTGTATACATGTAGGGACAAACATAATTATAAAAACCAAGTACTCATCCACAACACACACATTATGGCAAGAGGCTTTGCTAAAGTTCAGAACAAGAGGAAGTCCAAAGTAATACTTTGCAGCTACGAAACCAGATATGAGGCAATGTATTCTCCTGGTCAATTATCTGAGAATATGCATTTTGAACAGATAATGAGCAACTGAGTTACCAGAAACTGACAAACTGCCACTGAAAAATTAAGCTGCGTTAACTACAGACGTGTTCTCTCCTAGCACACGGAAGTGTCTAGGAGTAACTATCACACTGCTCTCTGATTGCATTTTACAAAGATTCTTACAGAGATGTTTGGGACTGTGTTACACATCAGATCAGAAATCATGCATAGTCTTTACCTGTTCCAAAATCAGTGAAAAAACAATCATGGCAAGCATAAGGGTTTCAGTGTTAAGCCTACAAGTTCTATAGCATTTCCGAGAGGAGGATTTCTCTGCTTAAATAGTCCACCTCTGGTGGCAAACACTAAACATACTAGCATAAAAGAAGCAGCAGCTTTCCTCACTTTCTATGGTTAGTATTAGAGCAGAGCTGTCAGCTGGGCAAAGACGGTATCATACACAAGATGGAAGGTACGATTCCAGAAGAAAAGGAGAGCCCAAGTACATAAAATTGATTTCAGCCTATCATTTCCAAACTAGGGTTCACTTATCCACTGTATCCAAGTAGAATTCATGAACAATACAACTAAAGTAAAAGATGCACTCTCTCTCATTCTCAGACAGCAAAGAGAAGTCAAAGATGCAAGGATTATGGGAAACAGGCAGCTTTAAATTAGTACTGACAGATGCCCTCTTGCTGATTTTGAGCAAATCAGAATAATGCCACCATCATATATTATTACAGTGTTTAATGAGGGCTGCTGCCAGTACAGCTCAGCTTGTTATAGTCTTCTGTCTACGACTTTGTTGCCAGTAAGAGAAGTGACCGCTGTCTTCTAGACTCGGCCATGCAGTCACACCTCTTTCTTGGCAGTGACTCTGGTCATCTGGTCTTCTTGAGCCTATTCAGGTTGTTAACATCACACATTCTGAGTGAGGCAAGCACCAGAGAGGCATTAGGAAAGCATAACTGGGAGTAAGGCCTCCCCGTTCAGAAATACCGAGACATTAAGTCATATTAGCCATTTTGTGAAACCTCACCCAGACTATGCTCCATTTCAGTGCAAAGGCAGACATGTTTGCTTAAATGTCCAACAAAATGAGTTTAATAAAACCTGCAGCAAAGAGTAGTAGATTCAGAGACAATCATTTACAGCATCTGACATGCAAGAGTGGTAAGAGAAGGCAACAGTAACATCTGAAAAGCTCCAGCAGCATCTGAAAGAAGACACACCGTACAGTCTTCCGAGGAAAACAGCCTCTCTGGCTGGGTGGGCCATACAGTCCATGCAAGTGTCACAGACCAAGAACTGCAACGCATACTCAGAACTGGACTTCGAAGACTCCAAATACAGGTACTCGTGTTCAAGAAGACTACATGTACATGTACTACATGTACAACAAATACATGTACCCGCAATACATAAGGTAACTGAACAGGGGCATACTTAAGATCCAGAAACAGGAAGTTTTTAACAGTCATTTTAGCCATACACTATGTAAACATTACCAATGATAATACAGAAAGCTTTCAGATTTACAACGTCAAAACACAAAAGACGAGACAGTTGAGAGTATTAATTACCTAAAATTCCCATTAGCACTGCAGGTTCCCTGGATGGAATTTGTTGTAGAAAAGGTAAAATATCATCAAGCACAAACCATTTATCCAAGTACTCCAAAATCTTGCCTAAGCACACTAGTGAGTTCACCCGGACCTGTGAAGTATGATAAGAATTAAACAAACTCTTTACTATGTTTTTGCATAAGAAAAAAAAAGAAAAGCCCTTACAAAACATATACTTAGAAGAAAAGAACAAAACCCTGTAAAACTACAGCCTTCATATCTGAAAATTCAAGACAAATTAAAAAGATCTTTTTGTGTCATGAAAGGAAAAACCTTGGCTTTTCTGCAGGACAAACACTATTAAAATATATTATTGTGAAACACACATCAACAATTTTTATTATTAACGCATTAAGTTGTTAACAACTTAACAACTGTTAAGAGTAAAAAAAGTAAACTGTGCTTTTGTATTTGCAAAAAGTAAAGAAAAAATCTCAGAAAGAAATCAGAGCGATTAATGGGTTTTTCTTTAAAGACACAATGGCAGAAAAGCTGAAGTAACTAAAGGTAACAGCATTTTCTGAGGACTGAGAGATAAAATTATTACAATACTTACAGCAAGAGAAGAAGTTTGCAAACATGCATTTTTAATTCTTGGAATTAATGAATTTTTCATTGATGGGTAATCTATTAAATTGGCAAACGTGGGAATTATGTTTAGGCAAAGCTCCTAAAAAAAAAAAAGCGCAAGTTTAAAAAGAAGCATGTATGTTTATTATAAAATTAGTACTAATATCATTCAAGATCAAAATCAGTTTAAAATGTCCTCTGAAGCTTTCTTTTTAAAAAAATATTAAGGAAATATGTTCAACGAAGCTGACCTTCATCTATCATACTCACTTAAAAACAGCTAGAATAATAAACATCATGGTATGTATCTAGACCCTTGGAAAACTGATTTCAAAAACAGTATCCATAAATTTATCATAAATATTTGGACAGTAAGAATATCCTGCATTTTTAAAAACACCTTTATACAAAAATCAACTTCTATTACATGCAACTGTAACATTTTCCTACAAAAGTCAAGCAAATCTGAGTGAATACTACCAACAGCACTGCAGCAGCTCAGTGATAGGCTAAAGGTAAAAAGGCATATCAAGATTAAATACAGTTAAGCGACAGAGAAAAAAAATACCCAGTTTCAGACCAATCTCAAAAAATAAGAGACAGCAATATTAAGTATATATCGCAAGTAAATACCTGAGTAAACTAACCACTGATGCAGGAAAAAACCTCACGCCAGGTATTCAGAAACAAAAACCTTTCTCCATAATATTGCAAAGGCTTTGCAAAGGTAAAAGTCCCATCTGCTTATCCAAATTCTTCTTTAAGAAATATTTGGTTTGTTTATCTCCCCCCACTTCTGAATGCCTTCGGGTAACTGGAATTTAATTCCAGTAGAAGAATGATTTGAAGAAAAAGAATTTCAGAAAGGTAGAGAAAGCATAAAGAGAAAAATTAAATATGGATACATAAAAATGTCACCAGGAGGTACATTAGTATGATTTTACAGCAAATCAGTTCTTCCAAGGTAACTGTCAGCACACATGTTCTTACTAGTAGGAGCTCAGAATACGCCACCTCTCACTGACTGATAAGGGCATACATGCCTGCACAGTTTCTGCTGCACAGGCAATGTAGTAGAAATGCACATCCTACTTTTTGCTATGGCGGCTAGTAAGAATTTAGGATAAGAACACCAGAACAACAGTCAAGTGGCTACTCCCTGAAAAATACGGGATATAAATTTTATTTCACTAAAACAAATTTTCTTTACTAAAACATTCATCTCTTTAAATATTCAGGAACACTACACAGCTTTGTCATTTTTTTTTTTCAAGTAAATAAACACATGAGCATACAGAAAGTTGTCATATCAGCTTAAAGAGAAAAAAATTGTTTTAAATGAATGCTGCAATTACTATACCTGGATCTGAATTGAAGGTGCTTCCAAGGCTCTATAAACCATTGGCAGAACACTGTTCTTTATTTCATCCGGGGGAGTTTTGGTTAGAAGCAAGTCCATTTTTTGCAGGAAGATCAACAAGATCTATTTAAAAGAAGGACAATTTAGAAGCGAAAAGTTTTAATTTGAGAAACACATACTTAAAATTTAAAGTATGTTGTATCATATCACAAAAACTTCAGAAGTTTTCTTGTAACTCAGTAAATGTGATCACTTACCATGTTGCTTGCCTGAAGGCATGGAAGACAAGAAACACTGACATATTATTGCATTTTAAAAACAGCAAATACAAATCAAAGAAAATACGCATGTTCTAGACTAATTCTTCTGAAATAAGAAATCATAATGGCTAAGGAGGGAGCTCTTGTTTCTATTTACAACATGGTCTTTTGTTAAAACCACCCACAGCACATTTTTATACATACATCACTGCTGAAAAAGCTAAACTTTCAAAAAACTATGCATTTGATCACAACTCCACATATAAGAGCTATATTCCATCTACATCTAGAATCAAAATAGGGACACAATGAAAAGAGTATCACAGCTACTATATGGACACAAAACACCTTTACTCTATTTCACGTGGAAATTGTATATCCTAAGACCAAAAATCCCAAACAAAAAAAATTCAGATAGCATTAATCTAAAAAGCAACACTAGAATAGCACATTTATATAGTGCGATTCACCATGTCTCATCTCAGACAGGTGAGACAACTTGCTACAGTTGACATTGACTATTCATTGATATCTAGACTCCTTTTAGAAAATATGTTAGACTAGATGGATAAACTGTGGTGAATGTCACCAAATTAACAATAAAAAGCCAAGTATTTAATCAGAGAAAAATATTTCAATTTTTAAGTCTAAACATATGTAGCAGTCAGTGCTTGTATGTCAAACAAACAGAAGAATCAAAGTGTAGAAATACAAGTGTACCAAGACCACGTTACAAGTTTCTCCCTTTCATTTGCTTTCCTTCACAGGGAAGAAAAACAAATGCTTTCAAACTGCGGCTAATGTGTGTTTTCTTATTGTATATTTATAATTACCTAAATGGTACAAACCCATTCATTCATTCATTCCATGAACACTGATTTTGATATCCCCAAATTTGGGAGAATTCGGGTGAGATGAACCAGGTCAGTTTAACATTAGATTTTATAATTATTCTTGAAAAAAGAATTTTTATTTGTCCTAAACTTGGCTTTTTGAGACCTGCATGTGCTCATAACACTGTTCTTCTCTTGTCTAGCAGCGCTATAATACTGTGGCATGACAGTTTCTATGTTAGTTAAATGTATGGTTTTGGAGAAGGATTGCTTGATTGTTTTTGCAAATTTGAAAAGGACGTGAATGAAAACTGCTATTTAATAACTAGAAAAGCTCCTTCAAAATAAGAACCAGATGTCTGAACATTTAGAAGACTGCTTTTAAGCTAAACATTGTACTATATAGTCTTTTAGATTTCAGAGAAGCAGTTCGGCTGGTTTCCACTGGCTGCCAATGTTTTTTAACTAAGCTAACAAAGCTGAATCGGTTTTGATCTCTCTTCTCTACCTGACTTCAACTAGAACGTAGTTCATGCTGTTCCAATGAACCCCTTTTATTTTTAGCTTTGTAGGGTCGTATTTAATACATTTTATCTATTTAAGTAGGAACCCAAGATGTTACAGTCACAGATGCACAGACACCATCTAATAAGCAAGCAGCAACAGTTGCACTCTAAACAATAACACTAATGATGTGCCTCATTCATTAATACAGAACGCAGTACTTGTCAGGGTATGCTCTGGTGTACTGAATTAGAATATGAATTTACAGTACTTCATATACTAACTATCTATGGATTCCCCTAGGTATAAATTAAGGGTTTGTCTACACTGGGAAGCTATGTCAGAGTAAACTAGGATGTCAATTTACAGTACACCTGTTACTCCATGCTAACTCCAAGAGTACATATGAATGAGTAATTTAACTAAATAATCCATTTTCATATTACAAATTCCCTCATACAAAGACATTGTGAACACTGGATAACAACTTCTTCCTGCTGAATTACAGCAGCTTCCCTATGATACATTCACTTCCTAACTCAAGTACCCTGTGAAAGCCAAGCAACAGGCCCCTCTTACAAACCTAAAACATCCTGAGAGAGCATTTGGAAGAAACATCGGCACCTTCCCCATCCATCCCTTTCCATGAGTTACAAAAAGCCAGGAACTGGACCTTTTTGCCTTGCACAAAGACAGTCAGACCTGGAATTCTGCCTTCTGGCATTCTGAACATTTATATTTTTTTCCTGAATTCCTGTTATATTAACTTTGAAAACTCATCGTAGATTACTTAAACTTTGCCATACTAAAAAAAACCCACAGAAAAAATACTGGAATAAGCCACCTAGTACTTACTGTGCATTAAAAACATCAGCTTAAGAATTTAATATATAGTATCTAGATAGTTACAGAAAAACTTCGCAAAGCTTGTTCTTTATGAGCTGACCTCAAGTCTGCATTTTGCTTCCCTCATTTCTCAAGAAATAAACCAGCTTTTGAGCCCATTATGCTCCAGATATGAGGCAAACTTTTTGCAGTAAGGATTGTCTCACAAATCTGATGTTAAAGGTAGAAAAACACAATGTTACCTTTTAGGATGAAACACCACAAATAAGATGGGCACTAATTTTGTGGGGTATTCTCCCCTTTCCCCCCCTCCCCAGTATAAGAGTTCTCTGATCCGGAAACCTAGAAATAAAAAGTCTAATTGTTCATTCCTACATTTATCTTGCCCCTTAAGTGCTCTGCAGAGAAATAATAGCATTCAGCAGTAACACAAGCTGAGCTGGAAGGAATGTGGAGCTGCCTTTCATCTGTGGAGGCACAATTCCTAACAGAGACAGAATTCTCAGGAGACATTATCCACATGGTGTTGACAAAAGGATGCAAACGTTTCTCTCCTTTACAGTGATGGTAATGTCTTACTACTTTTATGCATGTAAGCAACAGAAAAATTGTATTTTACTTACACATTTGTCAAATAAAATGAAACAAATTTCACAAAATTGTGCACAGCTCTCCAAGAAACAATATTTTATTATCATCAATAAACAGAACTTTTAAGAGTGTCATAGTTACAACTTTTCCACCCCATGATCCCAATGTCAGCAATCTGGATACAAGGGAAAAAAAAAGAAATCATAGGTTCAGCTACTGAGAGAATACGTGCAAATACTGTACTGTACAACCCTTCTCAGATTTGCTAGATAAGTGATAAAATGCTTACAAATATACCTCTGCTACCAACCAAACATAAGAATTGAGTGGTAAATTAAATGTTTCCTTTTTTGCTAATCTAATTTCATCTATAATTACAAATACACCCTCAGAAAACCCATCTGAAAAAGCAGGGTAGGGGCTTTGTGGATTTCCTGGAAAAAATGTATTTGATATGAATCAAGACTGACTGCTTGGATAACTACAGAGCAGTCTGGGCAATCTGTGTGAAGCTGGAAAACGGAAATAGAACAATTAATCATTTTTCAGAGAAAAAAAACAACAAAGAGAAAAATTGTCATCTGGACAATATCAACATACCTGGA
>Ga0181612_144567_pt1 | contig 11423 bp, 7 predicted proteins | sample HoacroProtozoa21_FD_119630 | JGI IMG/M metagenome (GOLD analysis project Ga0181612, IMG submission 119630) | Hoatzin crop microbial communities from Cojedes, Venezuel. Combined Assembly of Gp0051906, Gp0051904, Gp0051908
AGTCTCCCTCTCTGGAGATATTCAAGACCTGCCTGGACAAGGTCCTGTGCAGCCTGCTGTAGGTGACCCTGCTTCGGTAGGGGGGTTGGACTAGATGACCCACAGAGGTCCCTTCCAACCCCGAACATTCTGTGATTCTGTGATTATTAAACTGCAGGTCCTCAGAAAAAGTGCCCCAGGAAGGAAGCACAGAATTAAAAGCAACAAATAAATAAATATTTTTTAAAAACAGCAATGGCAGAGGCAAGAGTAAAACTTAAGTCTCCAAAGCAGCATTCACCTATTTACATTAAAAGATTAACCCTCTTCTTCCTCCAGTCCTAATTACACACCTTCCAAGATTCCTCAAGAAGCGAGGCAGTAATTCTACACGTGATAGTAACACCACAGAATGAAACAGGCGGACGTCATCTGACGAAAAGCAGCATAAAGTTTTACATTTGGAAGAATTACATACCAGGACTGAAGAGGACGATTGCTTTCAAATATGCATATTCATATCCATCTAGGCAAAGCTTAACCATGCTGTTACAGAACTCTTGCAGCTTGAAGATATGCTCCATGACTAGTTTTCCTCTGTCTGTTGGCAGCTTATCTGAGTTGACAAACACATGAAACATGCAACCCACACATCAACACACACGCAGAAAATGTGGTCACACTGGATTTTTAAAAATAATGATTTGTATTACACATAAACAGTGCGAAATCTACACCATTTATAAACTCACACGCTAGGTCTGAATAATCTTGACACCAACATTTATGGCCTATGACAATCTTTTTTTTCCACCCTCACATTGTACAATTAGGTCTTTTCCTGCCCCTAAAGCTTCCAGTAATCAGGGGTGGACTAGGGCTTGAAATGATCAACGGAGGGGAAGACTACATGCAAGCAAAGGAAAGACTGCTACTGTGTGCTCTGTGTCTGAGGCCCGGTGCCATGAGGGAGGCTCGTGTACAGTTTCACGGGTTATTTCAGCCAGCCGAAGACCATGCCACTGCTGAAAGAGAAGGTGTTCTATACACCATTCCTGATTTGCATCTAGGGGAATGGGGTTGGTGCAGAGCAGTTCCCCTTGGTGAGCAATAGCTAAGTGGCTTCAAAATCCCATTCCCTCCACGAGCCATCAAACTAGGGGTCCCTTGTTATCACTCAGAGACACTGCAGCTGGTGTACTACACAACCCAAAGCTACCGGATATAAATCTCCAATTTGTGCATTCAAACTGAATTCCCAAATTAAATGGCAAAAAATATACATGTAGCGATGATAAAGCCATGATTAATTACTGCAATACCATTTTTGGTCCACATGCTTAAAAATTATGTAGGGCAAAGTAAGTTCCCAAATTCCATTTGTATCACTCCTAAAGACATTGACAGATTTATTTGTTAGTATCTTTAGCAGATCCATTACATGTAGTGGTTTAATCAATTTGTTTCAATTTTGTTATTTATTGGAGGATCTTGTGGATATTTTTAAAATGTGAAAACCTCTCAAAAATAATTATTTAATTCCCTTATAAAAAGAGAGGAAAAATCTATAGTCTTGTGCACTGTTCTATAGCTTACCACTCTGTTTTTGCATAGCATTAACAGCAGTGAATTTTCATCCACATCACAGGAAATAACCCTTAAAACGTTGTTAAACCTGAAAATGCTACCATTTTTATATATGCATCTACCTTATTAAAAATGTGTTAAGACTATGAACAGATGAAGACTATACTATTTTCGACTGGTTAGCTTTTAGGGCTCACAACCATGTGACCATTCACAAGCACACAAAGCAGGCGAGTTAAAGGACTCCCTTTACCACTCAGAAGAACATTTCCTTCACTGTAGCGTAAATGAAAGAGGAGGCCAACTGACACCTCTTTCATTTGAATAAAAAATATGCAAAAGATGCAGGATGTAGGATTAATAAGGAACAAAGTACACTTAGTGAAGATCTGTTGAAGGCTTGCATGTAGTCTAAATCAGGTACACAGTAGTCAGCAAGCCAAGTTATGTAAAGGAAGCGTATCCCCAAGCTGGCATTCGGCTGCTTTGTTTCACAGCTCGGACACGTGGGTCATTCTTGACTTTATACCCTCGACAGAGAGGAATCATACCCACAGTACACTTGTGTTCTCTAATGCTAATGCTGCCTGACATATTCCTAATCTGAACTAACGTATATTAACAGAACAGCAGAACACTATTAGACATTACAGAGACACACAATAAGAACAACCCCAGTAAATGCTAACCCTATATTAGATACATGTTTTTTAATTTGGGGGTAAGTATTAGCACAGCTGACTTGCAAAACTGCTAAAAAAATCCATCTTGTAATGGATTTTTTAGTATTTTCTAGTATTATTTTGTTTCAATACTAACCACAAAACTCTATAAACAGTAAGTTTTCAGTAACAACTGAAGGGTAAAGTAAATGCTTCTGCACAGTTCAAAACTGAAAAAACATGAAGTAATTCCCCAAGTCTGGCAATGTGCACAGTATACACCTTACCTTGCTGTAAACTGCCATGAAGGTGATTAACAAATGCAGTTAATATAGTTGCCACATTCATAACTTGTGAACATTGTGCAAGACCAAGCGTAAAAAGTTCATTCCAGCAGGCTTTTACTAATGATATGCTGTTATCCTGTCTATTAAAAAATACAATAATTTAACTTAATAAAACCAGCCATTTGCATTCACATTTTTTTTAATTTGAAGAACACTTCATAAAACATTAATCTAATCCAACATTGCAACTAGTACCAAAATGAAGCCCCGCATCAAAAATATTTTTATTTGCATGCTAGGATTAAAATACCTATTTTAGAGTGACTTTTGTAAAGAAGTAATTTTTCTTTTAATGATCTAAGAGGAGACAGATTTCTATTACAAAAGCAAGCTGAAGTTACAGTAAATGACAACTGTCTGGGCATATTCCATCATGCTAGTTTTCTTAGGATTTACATTAATTTCTGAATAACATTTACATGCATGGACAAACAAAGTGTGCATTGTTCCTGTATTGTGGACGTGGAATAGACTCAAAGATGGGTTGGGTTTTTTTGGTGTTTGTTTTTTTTTGTTTGTTTGTTTGTTTTGTTTGTTTTTTTTTTTGTTTTGTTTTGGTTTTTTTTAATGTGAAATCTGGCAGGTTGGTATTATTTCTTATTTAAAAATACATGTGAAATGGAAGTGAGATCAAGTTCCTGAGCTTCCTGACTGCTATTTTTGTATCCCCTTAATGTCTGGAATAAGATTTGACATACAGACTTCAAAGTATAAATAGAATTCATAAGGATTTCTTTGCTGTGAGAATTAGTCCTTAAATAGTTTCATGTGTAGTCAATACTTTTTTTCCAAATGTTGAAGCTTAAAATTAGGTGCATCAACCTCTATTCAGGCACCTCCGTATTAGTAATCTAATCACAGAATTACAGAATCAACAAGCATCTCGAACTGGTAGAGCTTAACAAGAGCTCAGGACCTTAAAAAGGAAATCCTACCAGTGAGGAGTCCAATTCAGGTACCATGTTTCACATTTTTAGCCAGTAAATATAAATAATGGCAATTTTAAAAGAAGCACAAAGACCTATCACAGAAGAAAAAGCATATTAAAGCTAGGATTTCAACTACAGAAATACAATGGAATGGATTTTTTGCAAGAATGTTGATGTAATCTTCAAGAACATTTCTGATGATTTACTGCAATACTCCTATGCCAAACAACACATTAATGTAGACTTGTCCTGTGCTGGATTACAGAGTTTACCTAGGGCAGCATTTTTTACTGTGATCCAGTTCTCGTTATGGTAGACATGATACTATACATGCAGCTTCTACATGTATCTGTCACATCCCCATTCACCTCCTGTCAACAGGACTGTGCTGAGGAACAGTGAAAACAGGGCGTACTGGCTACTCAGCTGGTATTTGTGTAGAGAAATGGATCATCTAGAGCAACTTCATGGCTGATCCAACTTGGACCAGAACCCGCTGATCAAGCTTAAACAGCCTCAAAACACTAAGAGGCTGTAACCAGCTCGATGAACGTTTCAGTAGGAACCTCTCCTGCCTACAAAGATCCTTGCGCAGGAAGGAGAACTAAGCAACAACTTGGTATCATTAACTACATCCGTATGCCAAAGCCAACTATCTTGCTGGAACTAACGAAAACACTGCCTGAGGAGGAAGCACCTGGATACAATTATCTACCTTCCTTACGAAACCATTACTATGGTCTTGTTTTGGCTCGTCAGCTCCTCTCAATTACTCAGACCATGAATTTTCTCTTGATTTTAAAAGTGGAATGAGTCACCTTTCTAAAAGTCAAATTATAGTACATAATGTGCTCAAACTAAAAAAGCTGCATTAATGTCAAATAAATCTCCACTTGGAAAAAAGTATTTTAAGCTCTTCACAAGGAAAACTCTGTATTTATGTTAAACAGTGTTTAAATATACTGTTGCTTATGATCTTGACTGGGACTGTAAATGCTAGCACAGATGACTATTCAATACACACAGCCTACTCCTCCATTTTTTATTTAAACAGAAAAAGGTATTGGCAAGTAACATATTAAAAAAATACAGATTTTCTATAAGCATTTCTTGTTAAATCTTTTCGGAGAGACAGGTCTTCTGTACAACATTTTATTTTTAAAAAGCAATTCCCATTTGTTGCTAGAACACTAATTTGCAGTGTCTCTGCATTACAAAAACATTTAAAAATGTATAATGATATAATGTAGTATGTTAATTTGCTACATACTTTGAAATTCTGCAGGGCAACAATTTCTACTAAAATAAACCACCATGTTTACCCGATTTTTTTTTACCCTTGCTATTGTTTAACTTTATAGAATTTTACTTTTTTCTTCTCCAAAACAGAGGCTTTAATTGCACACAATATAGCATCTTTCCTTAAAAAATGTAGAATCATTTGGCTTAAACATCTGAGTAAACACAAATGGGAATCACAGATCATCCTGCTTTTGACAGCCTTCCTGGAAAAGGGGACAATCCCTCAGTTTAAAAAGGAATTCTCTTTGCTGCCAGTCATACACGGTTTTGATACTGCATTAAAGAAAAACACTGTAGATGAAAACAGACAAGCATGATTTAGACTCCATTTGTGCCAGAGCTGATACAGTATCTTTGTTTGATGTGTCTTCATAAAATTACTTCTGAAAGTAACATAAATCACTGTTCACCATGCTGTTTTGAGATGCTTGCTCATTATGATTGGCAATGTACTTCTACATTTAGCTTAAGAGTTTTAAGCGACACACTGAATTCTGCTGGAAAAGCGAAAAGCCAGATGTTATACAAACTGTAAAAAGATTAGTAAGAACTACTTTCTGGTTACAGCAACCACTTGTTCTTGGAAAATCCCCTGAAATTAAACAACTTCATCCTGCATGCTTGCTGAATCTAGCTAACCATTTTCTTCATATAGGTTATTAAAGGCAAAATTATTACTACTGATTCACCTATGAAGATAACAATACTTGGGGATCCAGACAGGCGTTTCTTTTTGGTGGTTGTCTGATAAGCATCTTCGTTTGGGATCTAGCTAATAAAAAATGATAGGAAGTCCTATTTACTAAAAATTTATTATAGAAGTAGCAGTGTGCAGGCATTTGATTGTTACAAATCTACTCCTTTTTCCTTCAAAACCCAACCAAAGTATCTGAACTGGACTGAAGTTGGGAGTAGTTTTGATTCCAAAAATTTATCTTCATGATGAAGATTTATAGAACAGTTTTAGTAAGTAGATTTATATTTTTGAATGTCCCTGAAGAAGACAGTGAAACTAAAAAACTAAAAAGTGCATATTCCCAACGTGAGTGAATAGAGTAGCTGAAGACTTACCCTAAAGCTTGGAAAGAAGGAATGGAACGTGCCCAGTGCATGGACAAGAAGAGCAACCTGGAGGCAGACTCACAGATATAGTGAACATTAAGATATTCAGGCATAGGAGAAGGCATGGTGAGCTGGCAAAAAAAACAAAAAAAAAGCGCAAGTCAGTTCTTTGACTTTCTTCATAAAAAAAACATGGTAAAAATTTCTTTTATGATAGATAATAAGCTACTAAGAATTTCTTTCCATGGTAGAGTTTCTTTCAAGTGAAAAAGTAAAACTGTTTTTGAAATAAACATCAGATAATCCCAAAATAAAATTGAATGACTGTTTTCTTTATTAGCCACAGTTACAAAACTCAACTTTTGAGACACTCTCAAAGAATAAAAATTTTAGAAGAATCACTAATTAGAATGAAGTAGATAAATATATTAAAAATACAAACACAGGGGCATCATTACTTTCTAAAGCTTCCCCCAGAGAAGTGGAGTAAGTGGCCTGAAAAATTAGAGGAGTTAACACAATTCCTGGGGAGGGTGTGTGTGGTAATTCTACTTCACAAAACATCTTGTTTTGTACTTTTAATTAATATTTTACAAATAAATACATCAAAAAATCTTTTGAAGTGTGAGTAAAATACCTCATATACAGCTGCTCCCAAGTGCTAAAAAGATAATCAATTTAATCAGCAAGGATCAGCTCTTCCTTTCTCAACCTACATGAGTAAAATCAGTGGCGTTCACTGCATATGTGAAAAAAGTGGGATTTGATGCAAAATTGCTAAATATAGTGTTATAGTTTTACCTTCAGAAATTAATGCTTATTAATATAATGGTATGGCTAACAATTAAAAAAAAAACCCTGACATTTGCATTAGAGAGATGTTCATTTGAGTAATCAAAACGTGCTGATGAGAGGGTGTTGTGGTTTAACCCCAGCGGGCAAACAAGCACCACGCAGCCACTCGCTCACTCCCCTCCCAGCGGGATAGGGGGAGAGCATCAGAAGGGTAAAAGTAAGAAAACTCATGGGTTGAGATAAAACCAGTTTAATAATTTAATAAGTTGCAATGAATAGGAAAATTAAAAATAATAAAAATTAACAAAGAGAGAAATAAAACCCAAGAAAGACCAGCAATGCAAATGAAAACAACTGCTCTCCACCAACTGACTGATGACCAGCCAGTCCCCGAGCAGCGGCCCACTCACCAACCTCCCCTCTAGTTTTATTGCTGAGGATGACGCCGTTATGGTACGGGATATCCTTTTGGTCAGCTGGGCTCAACTGTCCCGGCTGTGTCCCCACCTAACTTCTTGTGCACCCCCAGCCTACGCGCAGGTGGTGTGAGAAGCAGAAAAGGCCCTGACTCTGAGAGAGCACTGCTCAGCAGTAACTAAGCATCCCTGTATTATTATTATCCAGCACAAATCCAAAACACAGCCCCTTACCAGTTACTGTGAAGAAAATTAACTCTATCCCAGCCAAAATCAGCACAGAGGGACAAAGTTTAATAAAATGCCTGGTACTGAAAAAGTTTTCAGATGAGGAAGCTTTTTGATTTGTCCATGAATAAGACGAAGAAAAATGGCTAAAAGAATTTCTGCAGACTTGTAAAATGAGATATAAAGCCAGAAAATACATGGCTCACTAAAAAAGAAACTGTCTTTTGCTTTAATGATTAAAATCAATCAGTATCACACTAAAATAGGGTATATACACAAAGGAGAAATTGATAAATACACTTAAAGAGTCTCAAAATCCAATTGCAGATTGCATCAGATCCACCTGTTAACACGGGAGAATGTGGATGCTGACTCTCTGGTTCGTGCAAGTCTTGTCTACGTAAATCCTCTTGCATGGATTACCTAGTATTTTTAAGGTAATAAGCTATAAAATAAACAGTGCAGCTAAACCACTGAAGAGAGCTATAGGTTTTCCCAAACAAACAGTTAACCAGTGAACAAAAGCAGTGCATTCAGAAATGAACCTGAACAAATAGTTACTCTTCTAAGAAATTAAAAAGAAGATTTATCAGATCATTATTTTATATTCCTATGTTAAAATGGTTATAAATAGCCAACAGTAAAAAAACATTAAGTACCCTGAATGCTACATGTGCATCACTGAGTAGTGGCCCCTCTATCTCAACGATATTCATGCTTGTTTCCCCACCAATCAGCTGTACACCGGCTTCAACACTTTCTGAGTTCTGGCACGCTGCACTCTCTCCTGGATTTAATGCTTTTGCAAGAGTATCAAATGCCCTGTAAAAGAACAACAAACAAGCAAAAAGAAAATAAAATTTCATTTTGGAGACTGTTTTAGTTTAGGAGGAACCTGCACATGTCTGAATCCTGTATTTAGATGTCTGTTTCGAAGAACCAGATTTTGAAAATAAGTCAGTAGCGTGCTTCTCCTGACACTCGACTGAACAAAATCCCTGAAAAACTCCAACTTACAGTGGCCCTGAAACAAAAACTAGCAGCAGATCCTGTTCACACTAGTTACCAGCAAATTCACAGTTTTGACATACTGATTGTGCTGCTGAATCACAGTTTGCCTCTCAAGATCTCTTTAGGGATGTTTACTGAGAGCGCTGGCATGAGCGTTTTCAGCAGACGGTCATCAGACTGCTGCTAAAGCAACTCAATGCACGTATAAATTACAGAATTCTGCTGCTATGAAGCACAAACAGAATAAGCCTTTTTTTAAGTAATGAGTTGTGGTTAGGTTATCCAACTTGGATTTGAAAAGACCGTAAAAGAAAGCACTCTCATGCTTTCAGTACCATCCTTAGCATCCTTTGATGCGGGACAGTGACTCCTGTCACGTGCACAAACGTGACGGGGGAGATGTCAGGATAGGCACAGATATATTACTCATCATTTTGTTGCTTGATAACAGTTCTGGTTTTTTGTTCATAAATACACCTGAGAATCACAGCTGATATATCTTGATATACAGACTTGATCAATGCTTACAGACACATGACATATCCTGAGAGCAGTATCATTAGTATACAATATTGCATGAAAAACTTACACACTGAGGTCTGAAAACTTTACAGAAGCTGATTATCAGCTTGTATGTAGAGCTGATTCTCAATTTATAGAGACATGTTTATTACCACAGAATCTAAAATTACTGATTTTATGCCAAATTCTGGAGTAGACCTTTGCCACCTTCTCTTCCCCCACACTCCCTGGCTATCTATATTCATTAACGTGCTAAAAAAAAAAAAAAAAAATCTAAGTGTTTACTATGTTTGACATAACCATTTTACAACCAAAGAAACACAATAAAAGAGCTGGTGACACTGCCTCAGGCTCGCGATGGTAAATAAAATACTTTTTGGTCCTACACTACCCCATACACCTTCATCTGTACACATGAGGGTGACTGGGGCATGCACGAGTGGACTAAACAGATATACCTGGGATGTTTTCTCTCTCAGCTATAAGGCAAATAGGCATACAGGGAATGCATTCATGAGTAAACTAGAAGTTATGTTATCAGCCTCCTGCTAGATCATCTGAGTTGCAGGTCCTGCGTAGCTCCTGGCAGCCTTGGGTAGAACAGGCAAACCCAGCGGCCCCGTGGCAGCTGCTGCTCAGGAAAAATAGGATCTCTACAGGGCTCTTTATGTAGCAGGGTCAGAAATGTAAGCGAGGAACAAGATCGCTCCTTTCCACGAAAGGTAAATGTCATAGGCATCCGCCACATCCTGTACTACTTCTAGTATAGGCTGAAGAGCGCTTTATAAATACGGTGGGCCGGTAAACTGGCCACTGACTTTGTTTCTAAGTTATTCTTCAATATCTGCTTCCAAAGAAATCTTCTCCCTCCTATCTCACAAATTGAGAGCAGCAAGCCCGCAGAAGCCAGTAGCAGCTTCGCTTCCTCATGGCTCAGCGTTGTGGGCCCTTTTCACACATGAAGGCCCAACATGAGTAATGACTGCAAGGTAAAACACCAAGGAAAAAAGAATCTAGAGCAAAGCTTGCCTGGAAGCTATGAAAACCTGGCCCACAAAGTGAGAAAAAGAGGTATAATCAACATCAAAATACATTGTATTGAGATCCCTTCCTGAAAACAACTTTTGTTCTCTTTTCGTCAGACCCAGTCACTAACAGATATATAGGACTGGTGCTAAACTGTAAAAAATGCACATAGATAACGAAGTCATTAAAGGACAAGGCACATAACATTACAATACAATAGCAGTGGAATGCTAGTAACAAAGTTGTACACTAAATTTGTGTCAGCAAAAGCGAAAGCTTAATTACTGTAGCTGCAAGCAATGGAATAGAATAAAATACACGAAAAACACGGATGGATAAAACTTGCTTCCTGAAATCCCTCAAACTCTTTTTCTTCAGTAAACATCTGCATCTGTTAGATCAAGCTGGCATAGGGCCTGGCAAGGAAATTAAAGATTTAGATAAAAATTTTAGTTTCTGCTTGGGTAACCACTTCCCTTTCCCAGGAATATTTAACTCGAAGCTCCCCACTGGAAATCCATTAGGTAACCGACTGGACAAGAGTTTGCACTGAGCTGAGTCGGAGCTCTTTCAAGCTCTCTGGCTGAGAGAACCTGGTGCCTTGTTATAGTCAGATTTTAAAAACTGAACAGAAACGCTGAAGTTGGCACAAGCAAGCATCTGAAAATTCCAGGAAATAAAGAAATGAAATATTATCATGCAACTTCATTACTACACCTTTTTTGAACAGCTGCAGTATTGAATGAAGTTTATCAGCACCAACAACCATACTATTTACACAGTATATTCTTATATTCTTTACCTAGGGAGACACAGCAAAGGCCAGAATTGGCACCTATATGAAGTCACGTTGACTTTCTAAGCAGCTTATAAAGAAAGGAGCAGAACAAATACAATCTGCTTGCAACTATACAAAGCAGTAGAAACTATGGGGGAAATGATGCATTTCAGTCAGTACAAGCTACTTTGCTATCCACCAATCTTTTTGTCTTTGGTGGATTTACTCCACATACACATTTTCAAAACAGTATGTACAACGTAGATGGCATGTAAGGGAATACTGCTGGGACAGCTGTCAGAAGCTTGCATGAGATAACAACCAAGGAAGAACACGACTGTGATTGACCAAGTAAGTGAGCACGTACTACACAGAGTATTTTACACATATGCTCACCAAAATGGCTCAGTTAAAATCAGTGCAAGACACAGGTTTGTAAGATACTCAATGAATGTATTTGTACTGATGGTGAGAATTCTGTGAGTTCTCCTGTGTAGAAACAAAATCCTTTCCAAGCTTTCAAGGTGATTAATAGTTACAGGCATTAAACTACTTACACAGGCGAGATCTCTAAGAAACAGTTTTCTAGGATGATATAAAGTACTTGGGCTATAGTACAAGATCTAAGACATGTTAAGGACAACCAAAAGCCATGAGATTTACATTGAAATTCACTTTTAGTACAAACAACTGGAAGTATTTAATTCTCAGATGATTTCACTTGGAAGAATCTTAGAAGATTTCCCTTCTACATGAGCTTAGACTTATTTTTAATGCAG
>Ga0181612_163138_pt1 | contig 11423 bp, 6 predicted proteins | sample HoacroProtozoa21_FD_119630 | JGI IMG/M metagenome (GOLD analysis project Ga0181612, IMG submission 119630) | Hoatzin crop microbial communities from Cojedes, Venezuel. Combined Assembly of Gp0051906, Gp0051904, Gp0051908
AGATGGAGCCTCACTAGGGCAGTGTAGAGGGTAAGGAGAACCTCCCACGTCCTGCTGGCCACCCTCTTCTTGATGCACCCCAGGATCCCATTGGCCTTCTTGGCAGCCAGGGCACACTGCTGGCTCATGGTTAACCTGTCGTCCACCAGGACACCCAGGTCCCTCTCCACTTCTCCAATATTCTTTGTATATTGTTTTAATTTCCTCTTCTGATTCTAACTGGTAAATGTAAAATAAATGAAAATAAGTGGCCAAAAGGGAAAATTAACCTTACATAATAGCCATGGTTTTACTTTGTTTGATTTCTCTGAATTGCTCACACATTGTATTTCTGTTTAGTCTCATGCAGTGTAAAATTCTGTATGTTAGGCTCCCAGAATCGATGCATACGTTGTTACTTAGAACATATCATGGTATTTAGATGGATGTAGCCCAGTGCTGCATTATTTTGCATTATGGATCATTGCAGTTAGTGACCTTGTCTTCTACTCGTGCCTGTCCAGGTAAATCTGTTAGGGCTATTCGTGCACATAAGCTCCATTATTTCAATTGAATATAAGTATAGTTGATATCTGGAGATGATGAGGAAAAGTTGCAGCAGATAGTTTCTTGAAATCCTACTCAAGACCCTTCCAGCCTTTGTTATTAATAGATCTATCCTTAGTTATTAGGAAATCTGTTTGCATACAAATTCAAAGGTAGGTCTCAACAATCCATCCTGGCAATTGAAGTTATGATTGTGTATATTTTATTATAGGTCTAGACTTTTTCTTTTTGTCTCTCATTACTTCATCAACTTGCCTGTCTTTTCCCTCAGTACTCCCTCTGTGTCGTTTTCAAGTGCACTATCAACTAAAAGCAAGGTTATTCAAATCATCATTCATCTCTGATGCACTGACTACTTTGTTACCAGACTACAATATTAAAATGCTGTATTGTTCCTAATTAAGATCATTCTGTAAAAACTTTAGCAAATTTTTCCTTTATTGTGTCACAGGTACAAAAAGTGGTTTCTGTGTCCTTGTGCAGAGGTCATTCTTGCGGCATAAGAGAGATTCTGCTCTGTAGACCAGGAGTGAAGGGCAAATTTTAGTCAGTGTTTAGAATACCAGTGTAGTAAAATACGATTCTGAAGGGCTGTAGACACAAGAAGGTTCTCTATACCAGTCACTAGGTCTCTGCCATGGAGTATTATACAGGGAAAGCTCTGCTGAATGCAAGTTAAACCTTTGTTTTGAATGTATAACTTCTGATCACCTCACCAAGTTCAATGGTGGTATTCCATGTTTATATCGAAGTAGCTATGAGAGAGATATGGTTTACTTCTGCTTGGTTTGTGTGTCTGTGTAGTACAGGTGATCTCAAAACCTTGTCACTTTGGGTACAGGACTTTGTAAAACTTGAAATAAATTATCCTTTCTCCTCTTTCTTTCCCTTTTCCCTTCCACCTATTTCTTGTATTGATAGGGTATCTGTAGTGTATGTTACCAGGGACATTTCAAATATTATACAGGAATGCCTAGTGAATACTTTAAGCTTTATCTGTGTATCTGATTCATTTGTTTTAGCACTTTGTCACAGACACAAGTCCATGACCTATATGCCAAGTGTTAAACTATGGGGAAATACATCTGTATTTGGCATGTAAATCTTAGAGATTACTTTTTTTCTCAGCATGAAGATGTTAAAACATAGAATAAAATAGTTGGCATTAGCCCTAAAAAGCCCACATACCTCACGGAACAGCCAAATGAGGAGTGGTCAGTTGGGACGCAACAGTGTGTTGATGGAGTAGCAGGAATAAATGGACTGAAGATTTTCTTCCAAGTGCACGCACTTGTACTTTGTACTCCCAGGATGTGCAGGTGTTCTTTTTGACTTCTAACCTTTTGGACTCTTTTTGGAGCTATCAGGGAAAATTGTTGATATTCTGTATCTTTTAAGAGGCTTACATTTGTGTTATAGTGTGTTTTAATTCAGGGCTTAAGCCAAAGAAAGCTATTCTTAGCAGACATGATTTGGTGCAGGAGTCAGCTTATTTGATCACATGAAAATTTGGAGTGAGGGGAACAGTTTCATGGTTGCTTCTTGGGATAATACCACCACAGCACATTTCTATAGTCAAGCTAGTGTTATAATCAGTTTTGTATGGGTGATTTGCTGGCTTTGGATTTCAATGGATTTAGGTTTAAAGCAGTGTTTCTCAAACTCATTATGCTTGGAGATGTCTGAAGGGAGAACTAGTGGAAAAACTGAAGAGGTATAAATCCCTGCACACTGCAGACATGATACCTCTTCTTTTAACATAAGGGAAAGTGGCTTTTGCTCTAGTGACCACAGAGGGTGGCAGTCTCCTCTCAGGCTGAAATGTAGGCAGCTGCTCACCTGTCCACATTTTTCCCTTCTTTTCCCCCCCTTTTTTTTTCCTTTCTCATATGCCAGTTATCTGAACATCTGAACTTTATGCATAATCATTGTCTTTCAAATATGTGAGTCTTGATGGGTGATCTGATTGATACAAGTTACTTAGGTCCATGGTACACTGCCAACAACACCTAACATACAAAAGAGAGAAAATGCATATGAATCAGGAAGAAGAAGAAATGGCAGAGGAAAGAGTGCAGAAACACCAGTACAATTTTTTTTTTTTTTTCTGGCAATGAAAATATGCTTTTTGGCACAACCTACGAGTTTTTGAACTAAAACACTGGAGGAGACTATTTCAAATATTAGATTTGAATGTTCCTTTAAAGTTTGAGGCTTTTAATTGGACATTTTTAATACACATTTTTTAGAGAAGACTTATATTGAGCAGTTTTGACTAAACCAATTTGAACTTAATAAATGCTTATTTATTTTTAAATTTCCATCTTTGTTTTCTCTGGGAAAGTTTGCTTCAAAATATCTTGCCCACATCTACTCAGGATATTGATTCTCATGCATCCCACTTTACTTCGAACATTTAACTCCAGTATGCTATTTTGGATCCTTCAGGACCTTGGTGGCTTCTGTCATCAACAGATTGAAGACATAATTGAAATGGTCTCCACTGACCATAGAGGGGACTCCTCCTAACCTAGATGCCTTGATTAAATTCTTATGGTCAGCTGGGAAGAATCCGAGTATCAGTCTGAGAAACCAGAGATACACCTATGAACTAACTAATTCCAAAGAAATTTTCATATAAATATTTTAAGAACATGTTGGCATCTAAAGAATCAGTAAGTCAAATTTGTTAACAAGCATGCCAAAGATAGAAATGTTCAGTGAAGTCAGACCAGTGACGTTATGGCCCAGAGATTATTTAGTTTTGGATATGGTATTGACCACCCACAAAGGAAATACAGATCTCCCATTTCTGTCTGCACTGAGCCTATCTCAGGAGAAGCTGAAGAAAGATTCTGTATAAAATTTGTCAATGCAGAGAGATGAAATGAATTTCAAATAGTGACATACTTAAGTGCTTTTCTGTTTGAAAAGAAACAAAATTAAATTACTCAGTATCATTTCATTGAGATAGCTGGTTGGATGCAGTGTAGTTAAGGACTTTGAAGTTGTTGAAGGCTTTCTTTACTAGCTTTCACTTAAGCAAGCAAACGAAAAACCCCATAAAGCTGCAGTGAAATTTACATTGTGCAAGCATTTCACCTCCAAAATTCTCATATTTCTTTATAATTTGCTGTTTAAAAAACAAAACAAAAAAATACCACTAAAGCAGGTTTCATTTACTTATTTACTAAAAAAAGGTTTTGCTACCATGCCTTTTCAAGTACAGGTAGTGGCCTCTCTCCGGCATAATGAAAATGGAGTGGGGGAAAAAAGAGAGAGAGAGGAAGGAGGAGTGAGGTTTCAAGATTAATGTCTGTACAGAGGTCCCTTCTCCCTTACATTTGTAATGGCTTAATTGGAATGGTGAAGTCTAGAACCCAACAGGATGTTCAAATTAACTCTGTTTTTATTAAACACCATTGAGACTATTGAGACCTTCTTTTAAAATAGTCTCTTTTGAATAATACATTGTTTCTAATAACTCTAAACTGTTTAATTATTCCTTTTTCATTATAAAAATGGATTATTCTCATTAGATTAATTATGCATTCACTTAATTAGGCAATTCACATTTATCGTCTGCCTTTTTCAGTGCATTCCCAGCTAAGGATATAAAACAAAATGAAAAACATGCTGTCAGATTAGGTAAAACTGAAGCATATTAGCTATAGTCTCATTGAAGGAAGAACAGATTAACATGTTCCCAAACATTCTAACTTTTTAAAAATTATCTTTCACTTTTGAATTTGTCATAATTTAGAAGTTGCTTTTATAGATTTTCTCATATTATCTGGGTTTTTTTCCACAAGTTTAACTTGTTAACTGCTGTTCTTATTTTTTTTACTTTCATCCTAAGTCTTTCTAATCATCAGTTCAGCACAGAACTTTTAGCCCTTTTTGATGCCTGAATTTTCACCTGAGTCTGTAAGCACTTTTTATCTGTCTTGCATCCAAAGATGACTGCTTTACCACTCTTAAGTCTCAGCCTAAAAATGGATTGGAACTGCTGTGGTTTAATCTTCAAAATAAATTTGATTGAAATATGATAGCAGTGGATTTTCAAGAACCATTTTTTCAGCCTTTAAGTCATACACTTACATATGTTAGTGAGTGTGAGAATTTACATATGTTTAAAGATGTGCTTTCATTTTTCTTCTTAGATGGGATATATATATAATATTTCTGTATAGTCCAGTTGTTCACAGAGCTGGAGCTTTGTGTTTTTGTTCTTCATTGCCTGAAGAGCAGCCTGGGAAAGCTTTATTGTTCTCCCATATATTTAAGAAAAAGACCTTATGAAGAAAACAGTGTAATAATGAAAAGTATATATGTCAAATGTGTATTGATAAGAAAGAGGAATATCAATCATGACCTAGTAATGAAGTCTTACACATTTCTTTGAGAGAGTTTTGTGCCTGTGGAAGAAGTGTCACCCTCGTCCATAGGAAGGTCAGTTTTTTCTCTGTGAAAATGAATGAATGAATAAAACTGATTTCACAGTCCTTAATTCCAGTGAATGAATTGTCTATTTCTGACTGACAGGTTAGCTAAATGAAGTATATGCTGAAAGATAAATAAAACATAGTGCATGGATCTCCTCCATTGGGAGCACCAGATGCTACATGGTGATTATGCATTGAGAAATTGAATTCCTTGATGAGATGGGGTCAAAGCCAAGCAGATGTAATAAGTCCATCTCAAAGTCACTTTGCCAGACTTCCCAATATGCACTTACGAACCTTTCAGCAAATGGAAGTTTTTTTGCCATTTTAAATCTTTTGGAAATCCTAACATTAAATATATAATGATTTTGTAGAGAAACTATAAAGCAAGTTTATGATACTCAAATAACACATGATCATAGAACATAGGCGCTCTTTGGAGGAAGGGTCTCTGTCCTGAGCATACATTGCCATCAAATTAAGATCCTGACTTTGGACTATGGCTTATACCTCCTCCTACAATATCAATGAATGTAATTCCAGGAAGACAGGATTCCTAGACTCAAAACAGGAGAAGAGATGTAACTGACTCGCAGGAAGACTTCATTAAACTTCTGACCTTTCTGCTCCCAGAACTCTCTCCAATAACTTTGATTTAAGAAAATCTTCAGCTACTGTTAACACAGACAGTATTTCTTACTTCCAAACTGAAAATGAGCAAGAATATATCAGAAACTGAGCTATCAAGGAGAATATACCAATTTGAAGTTTTGTTTGCGGTTTTCTTGGCAGCTGTGAATCATGAGTATACAAAGGCATATGTACATAATTTGTGAAGTCCTTTTTGATTCTCTTTAGGCGGTTTCTATCACACAACATTAAAAGAAGATAATTACAAACCACTATTGTAACTATTTATTCCGAACTCCCTTTAGAACCAGTCACTTAAGTGGAATGCAGTAGAGTGTTTCCAAACAAGCTAGGTCACCGACCCTAAACACTGTGGAATTTCCATGTTTCTGGCTCTTCCCTTGAGTTTATCCTTAAATCTAATCATTCTGACATCCTAAGTACCTGGTTGACTCTGCTTCCTCAGCACAATATACTAGACTGCTCGAGAGATGTGGTATGGAAATTGCAGATCAGAGACAGGGCTAGAAACATGGCTTCCTGCTTCTTTGATGTTGCCAAAATGTGTGCTTTCTGCAGGAACTGGAAAAGCCTGTGGCATGAGTGTTTTAACCTATGAGTATCATCTCATTATGAGGATTTTTGAAGAGATAGCATAGAGCTGCTACAAAACCATGACTGGATAGTTCTTTCTCATCAAAATTTCAGTTTTCCAGACTTTACATCACCAGGTGCCTGGGGATTGACATAGGGTCCAAAATCTTGTGTAGTATTTGTAAAACATGAAGTCCTCTGTATTCTATGTTTTCATCTTTAATCTTATGTTTTAGTGAGAGCTTCCAGTGATCCATATGTGGTCACAAGTCCAGTCATCAAGTCGCAGAGGCTTGCAATTTAATTCTTTCTGTCTTATCTCTGGTTATGCTCTGGATGACATCCAATGCTATATTTAGAACAACTGCAGCAGATAAGTTTTTCAGACAAAGGCTAATGAAAAAGATTTTTCTAAGCCAGTGCATATATTGATGTTGCAGCACCCACTGGCTTGTGTAGTCTTTCTTTATATTTTAGTTGCATGGAATAATCTTCTCAATGGGAACCAGTTCAGGGCACAGACTCCCCAAAAATCCTGTCAGTGAGAAAGCCAGAGAACAGATTTAGAGAAAGATGGAACGGGATAGAAGGAGCAGTAAAAGAAACTAGAATGCTGCTACCGTCTAGGTGATCCTGATGTAAGTTCTCTCTGCCTCTGCTGTCACATGCTACACATTCAGCAAGAAATTGTCTTAACAGGCCTGGAAAGCAGGATCTTTAAGCAAACATTCCCTTGCTCTGGGACATGCTCATTCACAGCCAATGAATCTGTTTTGAAACTCTTAAAGGAAACAGTTACATTAGGTCATGTCTGTTGACTTGGCATCTTGCAACGTTGATTCATTACCTGAAAAGCTTTGAAAATCAGCTGGGAGACAAGGTCTCTCCTCTAATTTCTTCCACACAATGCTACTGAAGTTTTATGTTCAGAAATCTCTGGTCACATCTGTTCATTTGCTCTACATTGCCACAGCAGAGTTGAAGTTGACAGTGACTTCAGTGGTAGTTCCCTTTGTGGCAGTGAGAATGTTGTTCAGTTCTGAGGACCTGATTTTGTAGCCTTGCTGTGTGCTTCAAAGACATACACAGTGCGCTGGGTCAGCCACAACCTGGTCCCTATTTTGGTTTCTGTTGAAACTTGAAATGCTTTCGAAGTACCAACAAATAGTTGGCTTCAAATCCTCAATGTTGAATGTGCCAAAGGAACTTCTAGTGAGGTTTATTATGAACAGATTTGACAGTTGAGTCTATAGTCTTTGATATATCCACTTTTCATGTTAATATAGTTGTTTAAGTAGTTGCCATGGAAGGCGAAAACTCTTTCAAAGAGGATAAGATGCAGAAGACTTGGTGATGAACATATATTAAAAGAAGCAAATGCTAACTATTCCCTATTACATTGGGATTAGAAGTCTTTTCCTTCTTATTCAGAAGGTAGTTTACTTGGTCTTGCTTGGATTACTGAAGATATCAGGACAAGAGTTTAAGTTGTTGAAGTTTGAGTAAGTGCAGAACCAACAACATTCCAAGAAAATTAAAAATGATCCTTTTTAAAAGCAGCAGTAGCAAGATGAGCTATTTCAGAAACCCACTCTGTTCTGGTACAAAGTACCTTGGAATGTTTGCCAGAGAGCAAAAGAGAGAACATTTTAATTAAAGAAAAATTGGTGCAATTTCCACTTTTATCTAGTGAAATAAAAGCTTATAATGCCTGTAGGAAATAGTTGAGCTCATTCTAGAGGAAGGCAGTAATGCCTTTGTGCTGTGAACATAGATTGTTACACACAGGCGTATCCCAACCGATTAATACCTTTCATATTACAATAAAGCAGCAGAACTACTGATGCAGACTTTTAAACTGGTGTTGGCACATGTCTTAAAATGCTTTCCAAATGTTCATGATCGTTTTAGAGAGACAGTTGTACAGGATAGAGAGCTGTATGCTTTCGTCTCAGTGGATGAATATTTGTTAAAAATTTTGACAGAAGATGAGAATAAGTTGGGTTTTTTCAACTCCTAGGAATTTAAAATTGTTTTTTTGTTTAAATTACATATATATTTTTATCTTCTTTTTCAGTAGATTGCATATATTGCCTGATTTTTTTTTTTGGTGAAATATAGACTCAAAAACACTTGCTGGTTTGCAAGAAAAGGTAAGTTTGAACAAGACTGTAGGTACAGAATTCTTCAGCTTTTATGCTATTTCTGATGCTTAGATACCTTTGGTTAGGGAAAAATGACTAAAGGAATAGCAAAGTATTGAATAAGCTCTCTGCTGTCACAGGTCTTTAAGAACTCTGGGCTACACATTTGCACTCGGCTCTTTGCTGTCTAGCAAGGAAAGTAGAACCATCTGTTTAGAAAAGTAGTGTTGTTCCAGGCAAAGAATGATGTTGTTGAAGATCGCACCTGAACCTGGACTGTGGATTTCCCACTCCCATTCTAGAAGAATAGTAATGACAAATATGTTTTCCTTGAAGAAGGATAATCTAGGATTCAGAGCTTCTAGAAAGCTGTTTTCTCAAAAGCTGGTTCTGATTCCAAAAAACAATCAAGCTACTTTAATTTATGTCATTGCCAGGAGTCGGAGTCATGACACCTGCAATAAGAAAGCTCTGTATGTGATGCTGGGCAGTGTCTCATAAATCATGCAGCTTGCCAGCTACCTGTCAGAGGACAAAATCCTGAATGTAAATTTAGAACCACACAAGTGGTTCCTGGATCAAGGGGCCTGTAGATCAGACCTTCCAATCCACCTTCAACACCTTGCCAATATTCTGCCCTGCTAGCACTCTTCTCTTGGGAAAATACATCTTTACGGCTTTGACAGGAAAGTTCAGAAGTCTGCTTTTTAATGAAGAAAGTACAGCGGTAAACTGCCAATTCATTTCATTCTTGTATGATTTTAGTATATCATATTAAAAGGAATGGCAGCTAATGTTTTCAAAATGGGATATCTCTATTTAGGTGCTCTAAATTAAATTTAGATGTGTGAATAAAATTAGTCTGCCTTTCAGGAGAATTTGGCAAATCAATTCTCACCTGAAAGTTTCTACCTTGTACTGTGTCTGGTTGGGATAGAGTTAACTTTCTTCACAGCAGCCTGGATGATGCTGTGTTTTGGATTTGTGGACAGCCTTGATAACACACCAGTGTTTTGGCTGGTGCTGAACAGGGTTTGAACAGTGTCGAGGCTTTCTCTTTTTCCCACTCTGCCCCCTCAGTGAGAAGGCTGGGGATGGGCAGGTGATTGGGAAGGGGACACAGCTTGGGCAGCTGACCCTTGCTGACCAAAGAGATATGCCATATCATATAACATCATGTTCAGCAGTGAAAACTGGGGCAGAGGAAGAAGAGGGGTTTTGGCTTCTGAGATGGCCTTTGTTTGGAGAACTGGCGGGGCGTCAGTCTACATGTGAGAAGTGGTGAGGGATTTCCTTCACTTTTCTGCTTTTGTTGTTTTTGTGGCTTTTTTTTTCTTCTCTCTTTTCTTTCCTTTGTCTATTAAACTGTCCTGTCTTTACCCACAAGTTTTCTTGCTTCTGTTCTTCCTATTTTCTCCCCTCACCCTGCTGGTGTGGGGGAAAGCGAGCAGTTGTGTGAGTGCTTGGATGCTGGTGGGGGACAACCAATCACACACCTGTACACTCAGGTATTGACTTTTCCACTAAATTGAGAAGGTAGCGGTCAATTATATTTATGGCCCATCTGATAAAGGAAGTGCTTAATCAACAGCCTCTGATTAAATTGCCTCTGCTCGCCTCTGCTCAGGCAATGAGTAAAGGAGTTATAGGGTGTTCCCCTCTTCTGTTTGCATCCTGTAAGGGTTTGGGTGTGAAGGATGCTACAGTCAGTTTCAGGAGGATGCTGTGTATCATCTGCTACATACCCACTCAGCATGAGTTATTGGTACTGTTACTACCACCTCCAGTACAGGGGACAGACTTGTTTATGGTAATGCACAGTCCTAGAATTTTCTTTTCTGGAAAACTAAAAGTTTTACTCTTACTTGGCTGGTGTCATGCAGCACTTACAAATGTTTTTAGTTAACTTTGGTAATTCTGTAGTAAAGATAATCCTTTCATATATTATATAAAATAGTAATCCTATTATAGAGACACTTTTTAGAGACCTAGTATTAAATAGAGAGCGAATTCTGGTTTTAATTTCAAACATTATTTGAGAGTTGTTGCTGACATTTTTGATGTGTTCATATAGACTAATGGAATGTTTGCAGCCAAAGTCCTAGAAAAAGAATTAATAAAAACAAGCTTTTAACTGAAGCATCTAGCAGTGCATTTGCTTTTCAGTAAATATATATAATGTTGTCCTGTTCTAAGTTAGACTTCTCGTAGAAATCTAAAGAACTTACAAATTCTGTAATATCTTCAGTATATGTTGATCTTACAGATCTCTTAAAGCTAAGAATTAACCTAGTGTATTTCTTAAAAGCACCAGTAAACTATTAGTATTGGTTGGAAACGATTTCCAGTAATGTTAATGTTTTTAAAAATTACATGGATGCAGTGCAATTATTTTACTGTTTAATGAAATTAACCTTAAGTCAAGAAATCTTGATTATGTCACATGAAGTAGAATGTATCTGTTAAATTTTATTACGTTAGAGGTAGTTAGAAATATGCATAAGATAAGATCTCTGTTGCACTTCAGTGTTAAATATTTCGTACAGAAAACTGGAAGTATGTTTCTGAAGATCTGTCTCTAAAACCTATTGAGTAATTTTTACTGAAGACAAAAATGAGAAGTTTTTTCTCATTATGGAACTAATTAGCTTAATGATCAGGTGACATTATTTTTAAATTCTAAGCTGCAAAATATTTTTCCTAAATTAAATATATAATTTTTCCGAGAATGATCTTGAATGTTCACCATGTCCTGAAATCTAAAAGGTTATGTCCCCTTTCTTCCCCGTGTCTGGATGTATCCATAGTACATGCAGTTACTAGTGTCTCATTCTACTAATCCAGTGCATTCATCAACAGAAGAACCTTAATGTTAACAGTTGAAGGCTGATTTGCTTTAGCATGGAACTAAATATTAGATATATGGTTTTGGTCAATTTGTTGGAAGAGAATCAGAATACTAGTTGGTCAAGTTTGTTTCAAAGATTTCTTTTTAAATAAAATAGAAGTTCAACCCAAATCAAGAGAGATGAAGTGCCTACTATAGTTAGTAGATTTACTTGTC
>Ga0181612_135551_pt1 | contig 11422 bp, 5 predicted proteins | sample HoacroProtozoa21_FD_119630 | JGI IMG/M metagenome (GOLD analysis project Ga0181612, IMG submission 119630) | Hoatzin crop microbial communities from Cojedes, Venezuel. Combined Assembly of Gp0051906, Gp0051904, Gp0051908
AAAAACCCACAAGCAAGATAAATGAGCAGCTTTTCATCAGCTCACAAATGCTCCTCTCTGATCGGAAGAGTACGTGAGAAAGAGGCACTGCTGGCATCACACTGCTCTGCTCCCCCGGCACTCAGGCAGCCTCTAACAGCGCAGCGCACAAGCTCTCCCTTCAGAGGCACGGCTCTTCTGGATGCTCCCTCTACAAACCTGGCTTCGCACGCTCAGCAGACTCCTTTCCTAAACTGCCTCTATTACACATACTTGTGGGACCCAGACCCGTCAACCAGCCAGGAGATCATGCTGTAAAACAGCCAAGTTAAGCACCAAGGAAGGGAGGGGAGCGCAGGTCAGTCTGGGACACACAGGGCTCAGAACAGATGTCAGGCTGGAGTGGCAAGTAACTTGCCACTCGCACCAGGATAAAGCTCTGGCAGCGAGGGCTAATGCTGCTGTCACTAGGCATGAGCAAGTCTGAAGGACAGGCTGTGAGTCTCCACACAGCACTGGCGAGGCAGACAGTGAATTACCGAATGCTATTTTGATCTCTGATTAACTGATACCGATAGTGGCTCTTTTCTGACCCAGGGGCTGGAAGAAACAACTTAGAGCAAAAAGTATATAATCAAGAGCAAAAAGTATATAATCAAGGCACTTAATGACCTTCTTGGTACTAAAAAGCTTTTAATTCAGATCAGAAAAACCTCGCCAGCAATCACGAGCAGCTGAAGTCAAACACTTTTAAAGCAGAAACACAGCGAGGTGATGGAATCGACCATCAAAACCTGATCTCTCTCTCCAAAACACTTCAAGATGATCCTTGCAGCAGGGTTACTACCAGATTTCCTTTCAGAAGCTGAAACTCTTGGCAATCGCGGCAGTTTGCAGTTGCTTACGTATTTCTCTCTATGCAAGAGTGGATGCTATTTCCATCTTGATAAGGCAGTCCACAGCTTCTGCACATCACACCACATCGGGACGGGCTAAAAAAGGGCTACAGATCCCTAATGCTTCCCTGTTTGCCAGTCTCCCTTCTTCCCTTCGCCTCATAATGCATGCAGTCTGGTACACAAACAACAGCTTCACAGCAAGACCATGTCTGTGACTGCTCCAGTATCGGGATACTCTCAGAGAACAGGGAAGATGAGCTGTAAGGTCTCAGTCCCTGGGATTGCTCCAAATATACCATGGGCACAGCAAGGAAGCTGGTTGCAGGGAGAAGACATGATAAGATCCCCTAATATCTTAACACACACACACACACGTGGAAAGCTAACAGTTTTCCGCCTCCTGGTAGGACACTGGGAGCCTGCAAAGATATCCTTCCACAACACAAAACACAGAACCCGAGGAGATCAGGCAGTATCAGCAACCAGATGTGCTTCACATTACTTAAGGCATACAGCACTTAAGCTCACTTACGCAAACCTAATTTACTTACACCTATACAGACACGGAAGCACCAGTACTGTGCTTTGACAGTTTTAAATTCAAGTGCCAAATGCCAGCAAGGCAGGAAGGTATAGGGAAGACTGGATCTATACATAGTGCCTGCCTCCCAGAGGAGCGCAGAGAGCCCTGCACCGCTTCTCTGCCAGTCCGACACTGCCGCAGTGCTCCCCCAACACACATCTGGCTGTGCAACAACCAACGCAGCGCTAAGGGCTGCCAGCAGCTCACTGCCTCTGCCTGTGACATCTGAGCTCATGGAGAGCTCAGGCTCTCAGTGAGCTAACACTGACACTTCCCACTGGGTACAGTCAGGCACCTGTGGGACACCGGCAAACGTCGTTAATTGAGCAGTAGACAGGAAACAGGTACTCACAATCTGCTTCTGTTTTAACGGCTTCACGGAGTAACTGCCATCAACGTGCTAGCAAGGAAAAAAGAAAATGCATTAAACAGATGAAGTGTACAAATTCAGAGTAAAACAGAGTCATGATCAGAGTTGGTGTCTGCTACGTAAGGGGAGGATGGCATATGTACAACTGGGACAGCCTGAATGACAGTCACTCCCAGAAGAGTCAGTGGAACAGGGCATCAGGGTGCTCCTTGTCTGCTCCAGTGCAGAGCTAGATGGACTTGGCTCAAGTTAAACCTGGCTGAATTGGGTCAGAGCACACACAAAAATCCCCTGGCATACTGGATGCTTTCAGGCTGCAAGCAGTCCCGCTGGGTGCAAACACCTCTTTAGCCAGTCCAGCAAGACTTGGCAGGGGATATTTGTTACCACCCTAAATAACATCCACTTACAGAGCCCCTCGTGAGGCCAGAGCTCCTAGAGAGCAGGGGGCTGGCATGAGGCTGAGAACAAGGCTTGGAATCAGAAACAAACCACGTGTGCTCCAGATTGCCATCTTCAGAGCTGCGGTGACCGTCTCGAGCCTTTCATTTGCTCAGTGGTGACAGGCATGGTTGGAACTATTCTGTATATACCTGGTGTCAGAACCAGTGATAGGAACAGCATGCTGTTTCGATCTTCTCCATCATTTGCAAGGGCCAACTAAACTGAATAAAACCAACTCCTCTGCCAGAGTCTAGAGAGCAGGAACGGAGAGAAACGGAGAGAAACGGAGAGAAACAAACGGAGAGAAACGGAGAGAAACGGAGAGAAACGGAGAGAAACGGAGGCCCTGCTGCTGTGAACAGTTGCAATCGTGCATCTGTTTGCTGAAGGAGTTTCAGAAGGAAGGGACAACAACTTTGCACCAAAAGACAAAACAGCCCTGTTTTCCAGGCAAACACAAAGTGCCAAGTTTCTGCCTTTGGAAGAGCTGCAAGACCAGACTATGCATAGCATCAAGGTTAGTATTCTGATCTGAAAGATGTATATAAATAGCAAGCTACCCAGGCCTGCTGCTCTGCCTGTCCTCTGAGCATGCTCTCCAGATCAGCAGCAGTGCTTATTAGCAACGACCTCCTCTGAACTTATGGACCCATGCTTCAAAAGCTGCAATTATTCAAAGGATGGGGAATATATTTTAATCAAACAGGGAGGAGAAAGAACTCAACAAGCACTTTGCCCTGTGACTTTTTATTAAAAGACAGATCTTGATCTTGTTTTAAGCATTCAGTGGAAGATGAGAAGTAAGAAGCGGCCCCACCAGACAGCATCTCCCTCTCACAGCACACACAGACTAGAAAAAGAAGGGAAGCACTTTCAACCCTTGCACTCAGCCCTGGACACAGGACATAACCCAGCATCGATGGAACGGCCTGACCAGCTTAAGCTGGTTCCCAGTTTTGCTGCATACCTCGTTCAGCTCCCTGAACACTACAAGGGCTTTTGCCATCACCTTTGAGCATCCAGAGAGCTCAGAGGTTCTGTACAGTAGGTGGAATTTACCTTTACTCCTTGAAATCCTGCTTCTAAAGCTGGAGCGCTTCAAGCCATTTTCCAGTCTCATGAGACAGAAACTTCCAAAGCTTCACTTCTGCCCTCATGTTAACATATTTCCAGTATGTGTGTATTTTCCTACTTTCTATACGGTGCTGTATCAAGTGCTGGCCATGGGATGCTAGAACGGGAAGCTGGGACAAATCCAGGCCCAAGCGAGAGCTCTACTCCCTGAGCACAGAGGCTGGGCTTACTGCAACAGCACTACGTTCAGATACCTGGAAAACAGCAACTAGACACACTCCTTTGTAAGTAAAAGTCATACTCGCATCATCAGATCCAAAGCCTAATCTGAACTCAGCTACAACCAAACAGCTACGAAGGCAATAGCCAGGGGAGCACAGGAGAGTCTCGCAGATGAGGAAGGCAAACGCGTAGGACACTTCAAAATCAGGCTGTAACATGCAGGACCTGGTGGTCTCATCTACTTTTCTCTCCTCAGAAAGGGCTGAATAACCATTTTGCAAGGCTAGGGGGTCTCCGCCTACAGTACTTGCCCACCAAGATGACGGATGGGCTTCAAACACTACAGCCTTCCCCAAGGACCCTCTGCCCACGCTGTCCTCTCCCAGGTGCTGCTGAACAACGACGGAGGGATTCCAGTGTGGTTTGTTTTTCCAGATCAGCTGGAGGAGGAAACACCAGCTACAATTAGCTGAGTGACCAGCTCGGGTACAAATGGTAAGTACAGGCTGCACAGGGGCTGCCGCAAGCAATTATTTGTACTACAATAGCACTCAGGAACACCAGTCACAGGCCAGGACTCCATTGTGCTAAGTGTTATACAAATACACACTAATGACCCACGGAAATGTTTACACTTACAAGGACAGGGGCAGAAGGAAAAAAGAACTCATTTACCTTTTCAAATGCAGCCAGAAGAACATGGGCATGACCCGTCACCTCAACCACCACTGCAAAAAGAGAAAGAGCAGACCTGGTTAAACCTTGAAAACAGCACAAGCATAAAACTATCCCAAGCTGAATTTTAGTCCACTCACAATTTCTAAACTACCACCTGTTCTATTTTCATCTCCTCTTGCAATTTAAAACTTTCCGTATCTGGTCGTCAGGTTGGTTCATCTCACACTCCTGCAGACCAAGAACAACACCCTGCTGGGCTCTGTGGTGGGCCCTATGCAGACGTGCCTTTGTTATCTTGGGTGCTCCAAACTACTCCTCTTCATTTTCAAAGGTTGGAAAGGGAAAGTAAGACAAAGTGCTCAGTGGGATTCTGCGCTCCCCTCAAATTTCTGGTTTTAATTACCTGAATTTATCACAGATATTAATAAATCCATCTGGTTTAACAGCAATTGGCAGCATTTCCAGCCCTGGTACCTATCACTTCATTTCACTTTAAGCCGACATGCTTATAAAACATTTATTTCTCATACCAATTTTGGACACTGAAACATCTCTGTCCAGTTCTCTGATTTTTTCCCCAAAGACAAACATCACGTCTTCCCTCTTCCAAACTTGAGGCCTCCCACTTAATCCAATGGCATTGAGAAGGGGCTGTCAGAGGTGTTCTGTACTGCATTCCTGGCTCCCTCAGCAAATACAGAAGCCTGAGATACAATTCCAGTCTCTCTGGCTCAAGCCTCTCAGGTTCTGTTCAGCTCCAACTGGTTGGACCCTTTTGCTTAATTAGGTTCAGACTCATCATATGGCAATGGGAGACAGAGGTCGTGGAGAAGTCACCGAGGGAAGGGAAGGCACGCAACTACCTCGCCCTGCCTGCACCGACGAGTACCGGGTTGTGCTCAGCACATGCAGAAAACCTGGCAGTCACTACTATCAGCTCTGTGCAAGAAACTTCACAGCTGAAGGAAGCAGGTCCTGTGTTGTCTAAGATGGAGAGCAGTTCAACAGCTTCCTTTGGGCCTCCAGAACAGCATGGACAACGAAAGGAACCATTCCCTGGACTACGGCACAAAAATCATGTTTGGAAACAGCAGCATGTGGGAGAAGAGAGTCCATGCCTTCAGATTTGCTGGATGACTGAGACTGGTCATGGCAACCTAGGTGCAATCAGGAACACAATGGCATGCAGAAAAGAGGGCTAGAACTGTGAATTCATCTGCTTGCTCCCCTCACTGCCAGCCAAGAACAAGGCTGTTCTAGCTCACTCAGTAGATTAAATTTGGGTCCCTCCCTGAGCTTGAATAGCCAAATAAGAGGTAACAGGCATCGCTTCCCTTCATCTCCTCCGTGGCATTCAAGCAGCGTGAGTGACTGGAGCTGTGCGACCCGCTCTGTGCAGCACCTTCCCTCCCCGCAGGGCTTCTGTACCTTTCCCTGAAAGCAATCCCGCTGGCAGGAACGGGAGAGGGCTAACATTTCAAGCTCACATTCTTCAAAGCACGCAAACATCTCCTGGCAGAATTCAGTCCAAACCAACATCTCGCTGACTGCTATTTTAATTTGCCATTCAATTTTATTTAACTCAAGCAGTTACAGGCCAGCTGTAATTTTTCAGGTGCTCCAAACACGCAAGGCCAGCTCCTTCCAGTCGCATCAGTTAAAAAAAGAACCAAAATACACAACAATTTCCTCAAATCTTGCTCAAGAGTCACATATTTTTCTGCTGATATTCTTTCCAGGAGAGGATTTAAAAGCAATTGCCCTTCCAGGTTATTAAAATAGATGACAGTACACTATTGGCTAAGACAAGGCATGGTATGTGCATAAATGTATGCTTCCCATGCTGCCTCCTGTTCTATTTTTGGTCCTTCAAGCAATGCCCCACATCAGAAAGTACAAATACCCTGCCAAAAGCTCCATAAACAGAGGAAAGTGTTTTATATTTATGGTCAGGAAATATACATATATGTCAAGTTTACTAACAGTGCCTGAAATCACCAAAAATAGATGCACTTTAGAAGTAATTTCCTTTATGTTGCACTGTGCTTTGTTAGTCACACTTCAAATTGGTTCATCCAGTTCTATTTCACTCTGCTTGGAGGACTGTACAGTAATGCAATGAATTTCTGGACACTTTCACATCTACAATGTAAGAAACTGAGCACAGCAATCGCACTAAACAATGCAATCAACAATGGATTTTTCCTTTCTAATTATTCTTAATTTCTGTACAAAATATTACAAAACGCAGGAGTGAAATGCTAGTCCTGCCGCCCAAAACAGCCCCCAGTTGTAGCGAAAAGGTGACTTCCTTGTGCGCTTTTCATTGCTGATGCTCAGAATGAGCGCAAACACACGGCGCCCAAAACCACACACCCCCTAAGGAAAATACTGCGCAAGGTGAGTAACAATCTAAATATTTACTGGACTTCCCTCTTCAAACTGGCAACGTGCTTGAAAAATAATCAACCATCTTATTCCTCATCAAAGGTAACGCTCTTTTGTTGTAACTATTCAGCACCCTTCAGAAAATGCAGGAAATTATAAACTGCTGAATGAAGCTCTATTTGGTTGAACGGTGGCCTGAGGATTTCAAAGCCATTTCTTTTTTCCCTGCCCATTCCCAGGCGAAGGCCCACCGCTACAGCTTTTCTGCAGACAACTTGCCCCTCAAAGAGGAGGAAAAGACTAAGGAGCCAGGAGCTCTCCTAAACACTTTTCCAACACCAAATACCTGGCCATTTTTCCTGTAAAAAGTTAAAGCTATTTTTAAAAGCATATTTTCATGGTTAGCTGGGCCCTTTTAATACAGGGAAGTTAAGACAAACTCCTGAAATATTTTTATTCTGGAAAGGCTCCCCAAGCCTTTGCTACAAGTAAAACATTTTCATTGTCGCAGGAGGAGGCCTGCCCTGAAGGAGTCACACAACCTCAAAGCGAGCTAGAAGACAACCAAGAGAGCACACTACCACACTTACCATCCCCTTCATCCACCACCGCTCGGATGACCACAGGGAACACGCCACGATCCAAGTCGAAGTTCAGCTGAAGGAGAGAAAAGGGATGAGGTTAGACAATTCACAGCAGGCTTGCCTGAAGACAACAGTCGAAATAGCATTAATGACAGAGGTATGAGGGCCCCTTCTGACAGGCCCCCAGTCCCTGGTCTCAGAAAGGCACGACAGAGCAGAAGGATTTAAAATTCAGGCACCAACTTTCAAAGGGAGTCAACCAGAGTAACTACAACACACATACATCGACATGGCACTAAACACGAGCCGTGGCTAGCAAAGCAAAGGATCTCCATCTGAATTTTACATAGTATTTAATTCTCACCAAAAAGTCTCCTAAAAGTCTCCTCAGTGACTTGCAGTAGGACAAGTTTCTCAAAATATATCTAGTGCCAGAGTTTTGCTCGCGTATTGTAGGATATACTGGCTATAGCACCACAGTACATGTTACGCTCCCTACTCCACGCAAGAAAGCCTAGTTCTTGTACGAAGTTCTTGAAGACATAGAGAAAAATCTGTAAAACTTCAAGCTCACACAACACTTTAAGGAAACACCAGACTAATTTCCATCTCTTGGCATGTTATGAAATTCAGGTCCTTGACCTAATCGAGGAGAGTGAAAATTTAAGATCTCGCTTGAGCGCAAGGAAAACAGACTCAATTTCTTCCGTTGCCCTGCACTTCATTAAAGCACTTCAAAAGCTCCATGTCATCTTACAAACACAAGAAAAATGCAACCTTACAAACACCGTCCTGTGCCAGGAAGGGAAGTGGCTCAGAGACTGGATTTCTGGTGTTTTTTGTTAATTATTGACTTGGAGTTTTTTGTCTTATCTCTTGCCAAGAGAGAAAAAGATGTCATTTCACCATGGTGCTCCAGCTAGTCTGTTTTCAGTTTTCCAGTGAAAACCGAGACCTAATTTGAAGCACCGCAGCACTGTTCAGGTGTGCTTCCTGTCTTCCCTCACTTTCTCACAGCACCAACATCATTTCCAGCGTGATTTTCTCCAGCCAGTCCCTCAAAAGATAAGCTATCAAGACAGCTGTTGGCACTGGCACAAATGGCAACCCAAAACACCCAGCCTGGAGGGAAGGTGACCCTCACCGTGAGCTTTAACATAGTTGAAAATGGTTCCTCCTCAAATGAATTACAAGCTAAATGTTCATCCTGAAATGAATGATAACTGTACACTGGGAGACGATATACCTGGCAGCCACCAGCCAAGTCTGCCGTAGCCCATTAGCCACATGGCTGCGGCTCTGCCAAGAGCTGCCAGCACTGGCGTCGCACTGCAACAGCTCACCAGCCTTCCATGAGAGGGAAGCGGGAATTGCGAATCTGCCGCTCTTCTCTCCAAAGCTGCACGCTTCTCGTGCAGGCTGCATGCCTTTGTGGCCACTCAGCTTCTGCAGTGCTGTCTGGAAGCAACTCTCAGCTGCGTAACAAAGCTTTGCACACACATACGCATCCGTTCAAACGTGCACACCTGACTGCAAACAGAAAGAATGTGCTGGAAGACCTTCTGATTTGACCTAGCCAGTCTTCAAATCAGAGGGATATTGATTTTCATCCTCTGTATGATGGTTTTACATTTTATTCCTCCTTCAAACTAGCTGAATCTATTTTCTTTCCAAAACAGCAGAGTAACAGAGCAAAGACAAGAATCTAATTTAACCTCTCAGTATTTGTTACAGAAGAGACTGATTGAGCCACTATTTTCCAGCTTGCATTTTTGAACCATTACGGCATGCCACAGAGGAAAAATTCATTGAGGACAATTGATTAAAATTGCTGAAAACAGCTTATGGTTCTGCTTTGCTTCCTGCTCTGACTTATTACTGTACGATAACAGTTACTATTCATCCATTTGAAGGGAAAGTCACATCACAGAATTGTGGTTGCTTTACGATATAAACTTTTGCATTTTCAAACAAAAGGCCTCTTTCAGGGTCCATTTCACATTCATTTTTAGGGACCTGAAAACAACTGTCTCAACACAAGCCACACACTATAACTTGCAAGCAAACCAGTACATTGCAAAGACAAAGTAAACTTTTATAAAGCTTTCCACATAACAACCCCATATAACATTGTTTTCTCTTCTGTTGGCCAGCCAAGAACTACATCATATGCGAGTATTACACCGAGCAAAAATATGAAGTAAACCTGGTTTTTTTGGACACCACCAATAACAAAGCTGGACAGCAATCTGAAGCATGCAATTGTACACAGCTGAGTGACAACACTCTGCCAGATGTCTCAGATAAAAGTGCTGCATTTCAGTGGCCAGTTAAGAAGATTCAGCCATATGCATTTTACTGGACTTGAGAGGACAAGGACTGATCAGTAAATAGAGCCAAAATGGGAGAAGAAACTCTTCCGAATCACTGTGGTTGTTCCACATTTTCTCCACAACCACAGCTCCCAGTAACACCAACAGAAAAAGAGGAGACAGAGGATGTAGCAGAATCAAGCAAAGGGAGCTTGAAGCTTACTTTTCCACAGCATCTCTCCCTTTAAGCTGTCAAAGGGACATGACATTAGTACTCAAGTTAAAACCTTGCTGGCAGGAATAAAAGTGAAAATTAAGCCTCTCAATTCTTTAAGAAGAATGGGATCGGAGCTCCTACTTTCCAGCTCTCTCAGACGACAGAAGGGATTGAAAATCAGCTCTTCCAGGATTTTGTAGGCTGAACTTGTGAAATCATATGTTGGCAGAGAAGCCAAGACATCAGGAGACCAGACTCTGCAGGCTCTTGGTAACCGCCACGGCATTTGTTGAAGCATGGGACTGATTATAGTTATAACTGTAACTTCAAGACAATAGCTATTCAATCTTTTCAAAAGACATGAAGGATTACTTTTTTCCATTCTTTTTTTTTGTTTCTTTTCTTCCTTTTTTTTTAAATAGGTAGAGTTATCTTTATTTATTTTTTTTTTAATAGATAAGAGTTACGGGTTCACATACACAATACTGTTATAGAGGCTTGGGTCAGGAAATTAACACTGTATCAGTGTTGACCTGGGAGAGGGGTCCACAGGAACAAAAATACTAGCAGTAGTTACAGACTGATTCCTCTGCATCAGATATCTCTTCTGGCAATTCTGCACACAGCAGGGAAAGATCAAGGCCTACCTGCCCTGCATCACATGCAGGGGAAGCCCTTGGGCCAAAGCTTAGAGGCTCAAAAGCAGAGAGTTACTGCCTGGGCTGGAATTTTGCAAAGATACCAAAATTAATAGGACTCCACAGATCTTGCTTGTAAAAGCCATAGAATTTAATTAAAACCAAGCCCTTGTCTGTTTGCAGTTACGGGTTAAACTAAAAGGAGGAAGGCATTCAGCATTAACGCACCAGTGTGAATCTGTCCAGAAGGGAGAGTATCTCCCCACAACACTGTACTGCTACTGTTAATAACGCAGGATGTGGCCCTTAAACAGAACAAGACTCTTCTGGAGCAGCGGTCTCTGAAGTATTTTGACAATTCATCCCATCAGTAAAAAATTTTGAGCACGTACTCCAAATATATGTATTTTTATAAGATATATACATGTACTACTGAAGCTCTTCCTGCACCCCAATGAATTGTCTTGCATGCACCCCACTTTGGAGATCGCTGTTCTAGAGGACCAGGTAAAAAAAAAACACAAACAAAACAAAAAAAAACCACCAAAACAGAAAGATCACGACAGACATTTGTTCCCACAAGCTCTCTGTCTGGCAGGGAGAGGAAGGTTGAGGAGTGGCAGGTTCCTCCAGGAAGAGGTCCAGTACCAGTCTCCCTCCCACACCAGATGTTGGGATGCCAGCTGAACAGCAATATCAAAAGTTGCTTCTTTGGGTTTCTTCACCATTTGCCTGATCCACCTGCCAAGTTCCCATACAGTGTTCCTACCCGCTCCTCCCAGGGCCCCATTCGTCTCATACCCACAAAACATGCCATGGCAGCTGGGAGAGGGTGTCTTTCACCCATAGCTTCGTGGCACTAAATGGAGTCCAGTGCTTCTGGGACAACAGGGTTGTGGAAAGAAGGGGACACTGAGAAGAGACTTACCTCATCATCCTTCCAGTCTGAGAAATCAATCTTGAAGGAAGGCAGGGAGAATTGCTGGCTTACCCCTCTCTTGTAATGAACTGTCTCTGATTGCAGAGAGGGATTC
>Ga0181612_107951_pt1 | contig 11421 bp, 8 predicted proteins | sample HoacroProtozoa21_FD_119630 | JGI IMG/M metagenome (GOLD analysis project Ga0181612, IMG submission 119630) | Hoatzin crop microbial communities from Cojedes, Venezuel. Combined Assembly of Gp0051906, Gp0051904, Gp0051908
GAGGGGGATATCTTCACGGATTCCTGGGAGTGAAATATCTAACATATTCTGGAGACAAAAGTTAGTTTTCTCACATCTCTTCCATTTTTCGAATAAAGTAGTAGTGCATGCATATTCATGAGTGTATGAAATTGATGGAGAATAATTATGCTATTCCGGGTAGTAGTAAAAATGGTTACATTTTAGTCACTTTTAGCCTGAGTACCGCTGTGGAAATAGTCACTCAAATGTTTAGAGGACAGATTCCTGAAGAACAGAGGGTTCCTGAAGTTTCTGTATGTCAGAACTGTCTCCCCTTTTAGAAGGTCTGCCGAAAGTGGACTTGGTTGTCTATATAGTTTTTTACATTTTATATGGTATATACTATGTATATTGTAGGTAGTATATATAATTAAGCAATATATTTTACATACATACGATATTCTGGTTTTTTTAATAAAACCTAGAGTGAAGCAGGTAAATGATTGCTACACTTGTTTTGCCTCAGGACAGAAAGTCCCAAGCAGCTCTGTTTTTCAGACTTGTGCAGACAGTGTGTCGCAGCACACGTGCCAGTGCAGTAAGGCAGCTGTCTTGCAGGACTTCATGGGGACAGGGGAAAAGCAAAAAGTTCAAAGAACTGCTAACAAAGCTTCAGATCAAAATCATGTCAAGATTTTTCTTCATCTCAGGTTGCACCTATGTGAAAATTTTGAGTTATTTTTAAACAATAATTTACCAATGAAATCTGAACTTCTGTCAGTTTGCTCTCTTTTGGTATAAAGGCAAACCTTTTGGCTGAACGTCCTTGAAAAGCTATTTTTGGTACGTATAACTAACCACATCTTGCAAATCTCACAGATCAAAATGCACCACCGCATTTCAAACATCGTTTAAATACCTTCACATGTATAATAACTTCCAGGCTGCAGAATGCTCTCTGTGCAATTTTAAAATTTTAAACTGAGAGCCTTTGCTGTGAAATCAGCCTTGAAAAAAATGGCTATTGAGCACCTGATAAAAGGGCACGCTGCTCAAAGACAGAAAGCCCAATTCACTGACAGACAAAGCAAAACTCTTGAAACAACTGTGGCGTCTCCCATTTGTTTAGAGAAGCCCAGCCTAGTACCAGGTGTAATGGCTACAAACATAATTAATACAAAATATGCACTGCTGCAGGAAGATGGAGATTCTAGAGCACACATTCATTGCTGGCCTCTGGTTTTCCAGGCTGCACCTATCTGGGAAAACATTATGGATCTATTAAGTGTGTCCTTTATACTTTGTCCTTTGCTTCTGAGTATTCCTGCTAAAGGTTAAAGGCAGCTGATACCTTCCACCTTTGAACAGGTGTGAAACAGGTGGCAATTTTGGGACAAGGAAAGAGATGAAAAGGAAATCACCTTTCTCAAACTTCATGTTTGGAACTACTAACCTGTTAGTATTAGAGATGTTGTTTTGTGGTAGATATTTTGCTGATAACTGTCTTCCCACACACACTTTCCTCAGACTGAGGAAAAGAACCTATAACTTCAATGACCAAAAGTGCCTAAAATACCCTATATGCCCCAGCACTGTGGATTTACAGGTATAAGCACTTCCTTACGTGAATCTTCTTTCCTAACTAAAATATTTCACCACGGATATGAAAATAATGTAAAATCCAAATAATACTTTTAATAAAATAGCAGTAGGATTCAAACTATGGTGTGTTTGCTTACCGTGAAAAATTAGCTTATTTTTGTGGAGAGACAAATAAGACATGCTACTGTATAAGTTGTCTACTATCCATATACAGCATATGGATTGAGAGTGCATTTAATTATTGGTTATGGAACAAACCTTTGGAAACTGGAACATTTCGAGCAATGCCCAAAGCAGAAGGTATCGGGTTTTGCAGTTTCTTTTATGTATTTTTCCTACAGCAACTGTTTGGCCTATGAAAATAGGGTAGGGCAAGAAAGCAGGCTTGTGAGCCTTCTGTGAGATTCAAGAGATTGAGTCTATTATTGTGATTTCAGCACAGGCAGAATATCCAATTATGCTCATAAAATGCAGATACGCAATCCTTGCCCCAGGAGAAATATGCTTCAGGGCCCTGATGCGACTTACTGATGTGGGCAATTCTATCTTTGCAGGTGACGCTATCGAAAACAAGGAAACTTCTCTCCTGATGCAGTTTCTAGCAGCTGGAGCTGTGCGTTTTGGATTTGGGCCCTTGGATATTATCTGAAACACGTTGTGATGCATTTACTCATGGTGGGTAACACATTACTCTGCATGGACTCCCACTGACTTCAGGGAGTCTGTTCACAGACCCACTCCGCAGTCAAAATCTGGCCTCAGGCACAATGTATATTAGCACAGCAAAAATTTCTTTCAAGCTGGGTTTGGGGAAAGCCCTGTGCACCTCTGTGGGTGACAGCCATCAGTGTGTTTCGTGCTGCTTCCTAGTTACGCAGAAGAGAGGAAAATCAGCATCAACTCTTCTTTAGAGGCTGCAAGAATCATCAGGAGCACTGGCAATGCATCTCTCCCAAGCTGCTGTGTGGACTGCTCCCACCTCTTAAGGTCACAGACTTTTGTCTCCTGATCAGTGTGCTGCCCTGCCCCATTTTTGAGCTTCAGTGAAGTTATTCCTGTGCTTTGAGTGCATTTTGGGCTCCGCGGTGAGTTGCCAGGGACAGGAGGCTGAAAATTCTAGCACAGATAAGATCCTCACAACTACATTTAGGGGAAAATCCACAATACTCTATTGATTATTTTTTTTCTTCTCAGTACTTAATTCAATTTCACTTCACGCTAGAAGGATAACAAAATAACAGGGTTGCATGTTCCATTTACCAGGATGTCATTCCAAGGCAGCAACTGCCTGCTTTTAAAAGGATATGGGCTCCCCGCAAGCATTTTGTGCAAAGGTGGTATGTGCACAGAAGCAGGTAAGGATTTCTGACTGAGTTTTCAGTGAAATACTAAGGGTTATATGACTGGGTCACTGTACAACTTCAAACAGAAAACACCGATGCTATGCTTACAAATGCAGGGACTTCATCCTACTGAGGTATCAGTCAACGTCTGTCAGAGTAGGGAGGTATTTTTCTCATCAGACACTTTCACATTGAAATCCCATGATTGTTCAAAAAAAACAACCAAAATCCTTCTTTTGGAGAGGGAGGGGAGGGAAGATGGGATGAAAACACGAGCCTCTTACTCCTTCTTGCTCATCTTGGTGAGGAATAAGAGTCCGGTCCTGTGCTTAATACGAGGTATAAATAATGTCACTTTCTGGCCTCCACCAAAACAGACCATATGTCTACACTGGAGTCACCGCAGGTCATGTGAGCAAACCTGATTTAGGCTTCAACTCGCTGGCTGAATACTGCTCCCAGGCCTGCCTTGGCAGCAGGGAGCTCAGTGCAGATTTACCTCTCTGATCAGCAAACTCCTTGGGCAGCATCGCTGCCACATCTATGGTCTAAGCAGCGCCTAAGCCACCTTGTAGCTTTGTCTCTCTGACCCTAACCAAGGTGAAGACACTATGCAAACAGCAAAAAAAAAGGGGGGAAAAGGAATGGTGAAAATCATAAAAATCAGTACACTCCAGAACAAGGGCAGCCACGGCAGCTGCTCTGGGCTAACAAGTGAGACACAGTTTAGGACTCTGACTCCCTTTGCGACTTGGGGACATCGGTCAGTTAGTCCGATCAGGCTTCCCTGCTTTATTCCTCCTTTCCAGGCATGGCAGAGCTGGCTGTACGGCACGCTTTCCTCCTGCTGATGTAGTGCAGATCAGATGAAAGCTAAGAGAGAGGGGAAAGACAGCGATGGCAGAGATGAACTCACGAGGGAGCAGAAAGCAGAGCGAGGTCTTGGATGACTCATGCTGGGGTTTCAGCAGTCACCGGTAAGTGTGGCCACCGGTTACTCCTCTTTCATTTGCAGCGTCCGAGGTGTAGGAGGCCATGGACCTCAAGACAGAGCAGTAAACAGCAATGTCTGAGGGCTGAACCATGCCAGCTTTAGCACAGCACATTCTGTGGGAAGGATCCTCTCATTAACCCCCTCCAGAAGATATCAATGGCAGAATAGTCTGTCCTCACTTTTCCACACACACCCCCCCCCCATCAGTTACTCCTCACAGTCTTCTGCATTGATTTCTGGTAGAGTCCATGCCACATTTCTCTTGTTTACCAGACAAAGCAAAATATCAGTGGACTAAACAAGTCACTTGGTCTCCCTTTGGCAGTCCTTCAGACAGCAGCGTTTACCGTCGCAGGTAAGCGGCAGATCTCAGGGTCCCCACACGGGTGGCTGTGGCTGCAGCTCTTGGGCGCCTGGCACCCAGCCATAGCTCTGCCTCCCTGCGGGTGGGCACAGCAGCTCCTGCGCCCAGGACAAAGCAGACACAGCAGAGTATTTCACAGCTACGCGATATGCACAACCAGATCGATGTTAGGGTTATTCCAACACAGAATTATGGTGCGGTTTGTTACAGCAGTCAAAGCCAAATGAGGCCCACGTTCCTCCTTCACTCGCATGGCATAGTGAGTTCCTAGCTTTGGTGTACGTATAATTACTAAAGGGTGATTCAGGTGAAGTGTAGATCCTGCACTACACTTTTTTCTCCCCACTGCCCCGCCCCCCCTCACCCCCAAGTCAGGAAAGTAAATATAGAGACAACTCCACAAGCAAATCTGAGTATTTTCTTTCTATATAAGAATTTCCAGAAAGTAACAAGTGACTAATATTACTGATGCAACATGAATATAATAGATGAATTTCAGCAGTAAATCACAATCATGATACCTATGCCTTAGGGCATTAAGACGTGATGTAAACCTGAGAGCTTTAAACACCTCTGATCTGTATTCCATTACAGGGATCTGAAAGCAGTGTCTCATGAAAACAAGGGTGAAATATGAAATAACTCTCGAGTCCTTAAAAAGCTGCTGCATTCTGCCACAAAAAAGGTATGTTCTTATCAGCCTCTTGATGTAATTATGAACCTGCAGCACGAGGTCTTAACAGTGTGCTACTGTGCTAAAATTCATGCTAAACTCCATACTAAAAAGTTTCTAAGGTCTTTTTTTTCATTATTTTTAAGTAGCAGTTCAAACAAAAGAAAGAATTAGTGTGGGTGGCCACAGCCAGGTGAAATGACACACTTCTTTCTAGGACAACAGTCCAACTGGTTCCAATTGGATATAGTGAAAAACAAATCACCAGGAGGAAAATTGCACAGTTGTCGAGGGCTGTTGTGCAATCTCCATCCTCGGAGGTTTTCAAGACACACCTGGGTAAAACCCTGAGCAACTCTGATGTCAGAGCTGACCCTGCTTTGAGCAGGAGGTAGGACTAGAGACATCCTGAGGTGTCTTTTGACCCAAATGTTTTATGTTCATCTAAGTAGTGGGGGATGACCCTGTTTTGTGGTGATCTTTATTTTTAACATGTAGAAAGGGGTTTTCCTTTCTTATTGGGAAAAATTCAACCTTTTGAACATTTACATGAAAATGGATGGTGTAGGAGTGTCAGCTGCACCCACCTGAGCCTTCTGGCTAGGGTGGTGGCTCAAAAGGTGGGAGACCCAGCTTCAAGTCTCTGTTGCATGACTCAGAGTAGAAGTTTTCACCCTGCATCACTCCAGATGAGTTGCAAACGGCACACCGTTTGGATCTGTGTTTGCATCAGCTTGCTAACCATCCTTGGCATGTTTGCAGTCACCATCATGTTTTTGGCTCAGCGAGGCAGCAAGGTCTGGGGATTAAGTCCTGAACCGACCCCAAATCCAGCAGTGGTCAAAGGTGATACAATGCCTGCTGTGGCTTGGCCCAGCCTCAGAGGCTGCTGCAGCTTGTTTGTGGCCCCTTTTTGTTCACGAGGCAGCTGTCTGAGAACCCACAATAGCCCGAGCACGGTCACATTGCTGATTTCCTCCTTCTCCTTGGCACATACCTGGCATGGCTCAGTTCTGGAAAGCAAGTATGGGATAACAGGAGACATCAGTGCCCAGGTCAGTCTCCTTTGTCACCTCAGAGGCAGCAAACAGAGGCTGCAAGGGAACCCTAAGGGGGGAACAGTATTTTTAGCGTCTCTCTGAGAGCTCGTTCAGTGCCTTCAGAGGCTGGCTGTGTTGCACGGAGCAGAGTCCCCGAAGGCAAATCCTGCCCCTCAAACCGTCTCCTTCTATGGCCTCAAGCACAGCATTTCACCTCTCTGCTGCAATTTTTTCATCTGTAAAATTGGGATAATGACATTTTACTAACTCACAGGACTACTGTGAACTTTAATTAAGGCAGGGTTTGTAAAATGCTTTAATGAGGGAAAGCACTAAGAATGAGTAGATTATTTGGTTAAGCCGGCTGATGTGGTGCTGCGAGACTTGCCCGAATAACTCAGGATCTGTATGTACACACTACAGATTGTTATTCTGTACACCTTCAAAGATCAGCATCACAGGGCTTGGGTCTTGGGCAGGCAGGATTCAGTCTGGGAGCGCCTCTGCCTAAGCATACTGGTGCGCAGCACTTCAGTTCACTGCCCACCTTGTTATCCTTTATTTTGCAGACAGCAAACAACTTTGATTCACTAAGAGCCACCCCAGAATGAGGTACGAAGCCAGATGGTGGCATAGCCTGCAATACTAAGGGCTGAATGCAGAACGCCCTTTCTGATCCCCTGTTTCTGCGTACAGGGAAAGCCGCAGGTAGGAAACCAATTTCTGCGCTGCGATGGTAGGTATTACGAGGCGACAGCACTGCATCCAGATGCCTTTTCCTTAGCAAGCTACATTTTGTGATGGGGATGTGTGCCTCCATTTTGCTGTCACCATGTGGCCCCAGACCCTCCTCTGCCTTGGGCTGTAACTCACAAAGTGGCTGAGGCAGAGTCCCTCACAGGGAAGCAAGCGGCATCTCCGCAGTGAGCTGCAGGGAGGTGGAAGGGATTGCCCTGCCTGCTGTCTCCAACCCTTCACATGCACTCAGACTTCGTGTCACTATTTGCCCTATGCTGGGAAGCCAGCCAGTAAGGCTTTGGGCATCTGGCAGTACTCAGCAGAGGGGTAACTATAGCATAAATCTATTAAAATACAGCGTCTCGCAGGTATAAGTCTATTCAGACACTGCCTTTCATTTTGCATGTTACAGCAGGCAGTGGGTGATAACTCTGCCGTCCTGGTATCTTTTTACCAGTTCCTTTTGTACTTTTTGGGCCAGGAAAGAATTTACTGCTGTGAGCAACCGAGTAAGTGGATGAAGAAAGGCATTCCTGCGAGAGGTAGGACTGGGACTGGTTCTTCAAACCCGACAGTCAAATATAATTCTGACTCAAGCTGCACCTCCGGTACCTCAAACCGCCGGAGGCAGTCACAGGGACCCTGTGGGGACAATGTGCCTCTCTGTGGGGACCCTTCACCGTCCTTCTTCCACACCTACAGAGGTGCAGATGCCACTGCAGCCTTGTCCGGGGACAGAGGCCTTGCCCCGCTCCCTCCCTGCTCGCTCGCTGCCCGCTTGCATCCCCCAGGAGCACAAGAAAGGACCAGTCCCTCCAGTCAATTCATCTGGAGCAGTAGTGAGGCCTGGGACTCCATATTCCTCTCTGAGGAAGATTTAATCAAGCTGGCTCTTAACACCACCCCATTGCTCTTTGATCAAGGTTCATTCAAGCTATTACTGAAATATTGTGCTCAGACTTCTATTACAGGTGGTATTCACAGAAGCAATACTCCTCTCTGGCTGAGCAAATAATGTCGAGCTGTTTGTTTTAGACAGAATTCCACATATTCACTTTATGTTACTTTCACACTGCTGGTCAGGAACAACGATCCTTGTCCAGGGCTACAAATAATTACTGGGAATCATACTTTGGTGATGTTTCCAGAAAGTTTCTACAGTGCAAATCAGCTTGCAGGATTTCCAGTTCCTAGGCATTTCTTTATGAATCAGACGTCCAAGTGGCTTTGGAGTTTTGTATTCCGACAAGTGGCAGACTTCCTCACTGTGTTTCCATTCTTTAAATTTTAACCATGTTTGCAAAATGTCAGACATCTAAATCAGTTTTCCTTTTGTTAGATATGAAAGATTATTGTCTGGAAAGATCAGTAGCCACTAATCTAGCTAAATCCATGCTGTTTGTTTGCTGGTTCTACCACAGAAACCTTGGCTCCCAGGTATTCTTTTAATTTTTAGGCAAGATCGTTCAGAGCAGCAGACACAGAGTCAGAGCAACGACTGCAGACCAAGACTAATGATTATAAATGTTTGATGTTGCTGCTCAGTTTAGATACTTGACCAGGTATACACAGACATGAATTTTCAAAGGATAGATGCTTAGCATAGCCTGAAAAATGAACTGCTGAAGTGCACTATAAGTCAGGCATAACAAATTAGTAAATGCTATCGATAATCATGGACTTAGAGCAAAGTTCCTGTCAAATTCTTTTTTTTTTTATTTAAGTGCTCCTGAGAAACACTGTACTCCCGTTTTTCATTTGTGTGTTTTTAATGAAGGTTTCAGAAACATGTTTCCAAGATACAGGAACAATAAGAGAACTCCAACTGCTGCCCCACTTAACAGAGAGTATTTGCACTTGTTGGGATTTGTCATGCATTTGAAAACTATTGAGTGGCAAATCCAATAATCCGAATTATTGTTTGCTAATCCAATTAGGTATTTTAATTAAACTATGCAAACTTCAGCGCTGTTGTGAGTTTTTATATCTGGGTTTTGGTTCATTTTATTTTACAAGTTTTGGGTGTCATCAGATGACAGAGCTCTAGCTCAGAAAAACAAAGATGCCCACATACTGGCATAACGAGTGGGTAGCTCTCAAACATTCCTGTCGCTTTTTCCTGAACAACCAAGCCAGAAAAAATTGCAGATCCTATCACTAGCAAAGGCATCCAGTCCATTGCTCTGCCACTGGCGCACTCCCGACTGTATATTTACTTCTGCTCCCTTGTGACCTTCAGCTAACCTTCGAATTTGGCCAGAATACTCTCATGGGATCTGGGCACAAACCAATGTAAAAGTTTTGTTGCATGAACTAGCAAAGCCCAGGAATAGACTGAGGGAGGAGGTACACATGAACTCTGTAATTCCACCTAAATAAGGCAAAGTGAAGTATACCTAAGCTGTAGTTGCTTTGTACTTGACAAAAGAGCCCTACTATTCGAGCATATCCTTCAATGCACATCTTGCTACATCTCTTCTTGTGCTTGTGGGAAAGAAGAAAGAGGAGGAGACCAGTAACTCCTCTACGCCACACATGGGAACACTTTCCCTTCTTATGATAAATTCTTTACAGCCACACATGGGAACCCTTTCCATCATACAGGAGACAGAGCAACCCACACAACACCCTCTTCTTCCTAAGCAGAGCTGGAGGGAGGCAGAGAACCAACCTCCTCAAGCAGAGAGGTCTGATGAGCCGATATATCCTGGCATGCTTCTTTCGGGGTTAGCACCACCCTCGAGCTAGCAACCCACTTCACTGAAGGCGCTGAGAGTGCAACATTTCCTTTTCCCTATGCACAAATAACGCTGTTTCTGAAACAATTAAAAGCACTTGGCCCCCTGCTAGACAAAGCAGTATGACCATGACTCCTCCTCTGCTTGTAGATGGGATATCAGAGCTTGCCCACCTCTGGACTGATGGAAGCAATAGCAATACAGCTGCCTACAGGCAGAGAGAGTAGGACAGGCACCCATCTCTCCTGACGCTTCTCGGGAGGGAGACTGGTGTATCTTTAACTCTCTTCCATGCTGCTTCTACACCAGGTGGTCATGCTGGAGAACAGAAAAGCAATCACATATTTCTCTAATTTTATTCTTTATTCTTTGGAGCTTTACTCTTTTCTTTGCCATGTTCACATTGTCAGATTAAATTATTTTATTTTTTATTATTTCAGATATTATTTGGTTTTCTTTTATTTTGAATTATTTTTAATTTCTTTCATCTTGAATTATCTTATACCTCCAAATGTCTCCTCCAAATCTCTCTGTTTCAGGAAGACTAGAATGTGCTTATTAGACAGCCCTGCTGGTTGATGGGTCGAGAGCCAGGTTTCATGCTGGCAGTGGGGTTCTCCTCAGCTGCTGATTGAGATTTGTAAAATTATACATTAGCTGATAGTTGAGATCTATAATTGCACTATTAACTATGCCTGCCTAGAGGAGGCAGTAGAAAGATTCAAGCCAGAAAACCAAATACAGCCCGTCGTCCTTGTTAGTATGATCATTAGCTCTGTCCTGCGTCATCATTGCAGATGCACTTTACCTGGGATTGGACTTCAAGGCCACCCACAGACACCAGCAGCCCAGTTGCCCATCTGTAAAGATGGATTCCTGATCTGGAAAACTCAGTGCTGGTGTCTCACTGGTTGCAGTGTCTGCTCAATTGGTGACTTTACTTAGTAGTAAGGGTGTTTATGATCCGGGCTGTGGCTACCTCCCTGCTCACCCTTTTGCTCCACCAGCTGCAGAAGCAGCCAGGAAGCTTTTCTCACCACTCCCAACACTTGCTCAGTATCTCAGAGCAGGAGAATTATCCCTGGAGGGCTCCCAGCTCTCCCAGTTGGCTGGGCAGAGCTCCAGTTTGGGATCCAGTTTGGGACTGCATCCAGGGTTATCTTATCTGCAGAGGTTTTTTGCCTGAAGCCAGGCCTGAAGGGTTTTTGGTCCTCACAAGTGAGTGGGATTTTTTTACCAGAGAAGGCTATTTGGCTCTGGGTTCCCTTTCTTGTTTTCACGTAAACAACTCTGTAGTCTGTGTAGATGTGCCTCCAGGCAGTTATAGGTACACTTTAAGGAACTCAATAAATACCTCAGCTACACATTTGATCTTGGCAAGTAGGGAGTTACTTCACCGTGCAAGACGGAGATGGCCTTTGTTATGTAGGCAGATAAGAGGCAGTTTTCCAGAGAGCTACCTCTCAATTCTAGCTTCTACCTGGCGACGTTCCTATCAGAGTTATCTGAAGCCTCTAAAGTGAGATCTTTCTGTTCATTGTGTTTGAAAAATTCAGAGCTTTCTTCCATATAAAGAACTTAAATTTTCATGATTGGGCCAAAGAAAGAATGAAATGCATGTTCGGTTTTGGCATTCAAGGGAAGGGTGATGCGTGAGAGGCCATGGCACAGCATTCATAAAGAGCATGTGATGAGAGTGATTTGGGCACTAGATAAGGCCATACAGAATCCCATTTCTTCTGTTTCCCTTGGAAAACAAAATAAGATCACCCATGCCTAAGCAGGTCTTTCACAGACACTGCCTGACTTGACACAGACACTTCACTGCCTTGAGGTCTTCATTAAGCAAGTGGAGGAAAAGAAGGTTATCAGGAGTAGTCAACACGGATTCACCAAGGGGAAATCATGCCTGACCAATCTGATAGCTTTCTACAATGGCATGACTGGCTGGGTAGATGAGGGGAGAGC
>Ga0181612_139225_pt1 | contig 11420 bp, 11 predicted proteins | sample HoacroProtozoa21_FD_119630 | JGI IMG/M metagenome (GOLD analysis project Ga0181612, IMG submission 119630) | Hoatzin crop microbial communities from Cojedes, Venezuel. Combined Assembly of Gp0051906, Gp0051904, Gp0051908
ACTGCTGGCTCATGTCCAGATTTTCATCCACCAGCACCCCTAAGTCCCTCTTGGCAGGGCTGCTCTCAATCCCTTCGTCCCCTAGCCTGTATTGATACTGGGGGTCGCTCTGGCCCAGCTGCAGGACCCTGCACTTGGCGTTGTTGAACCTCATGAGGTTCACGTGATGCTACGGTGTCTTACTACTGGGGTTGAGGAATTCAGTTTATCTTGATATTCTGAAGCCTTCAGTGTTGATGGCACCAAGTACAGACTGTTTCTACAGCGATTTTGCTGTCCCCACCAGTCTGCCATCCTAGACAGCTCCTACCTTCCCTAGGGCTAAAGCCAGCCCTGACAGGTACACAGGAACTGCAACAGAAAAGCAATGTGTGAACTACAAATAATAATTAACATTAGATGGCTGTTGTGCCTGGGAAAAACGAACCACTCATTTACATGCCTTCATAAAAGATACTTATGGAAAGTAAAGTATAAAATGGAAATTAGAGGACCTAGGTGAGAATTTGACAAGCAAATAGGCATTGATGTAAAGCAAATTACAGGGACATTTATTATAATATTAAAGATACAAATTATGGATCCATGATATTCCCAAGAAAATAAAAACAACAATTACAAAGAATAAAGCCTCTGTATCCCATTTCAAATATAATATGCAGTCATGGAAAAATACAAAGAAGTGTAATAAGGATGATAAGAGGTAGGAGATAGATTTTACATGAAGAGACATTAGAGTCCTCACCTTGGAATAAAGATGATAGGGAAGGAAAAGATGATAAATTTATACAAAATCCTGAGTAGAGAATAACTATGTACTATTTTTCTTAATATCAAAACGAGAGTGTGCATCACACAGAATTACCAAGCAGGAGAATTAAGTACACAGATGTACTTTTTCACTTTTATTAAACCATTAAACTAATTGTCATAGGATTTTTGGATGCCAAAAGAATTCATAAGTTCCAGATTCTCTTGATCCCTGAGTTTTACAATCTGGAAGAGTTACAACAGAAGGAAATAAAATCTTTTATGTTTTTATATATGCCGTCTCTTACTAGCATCTATTACTGGCCACTGTCAGAGGCAAGATGCTAGTTAGATGGACCTTTCATCTGACAAACACAGTTAGTCTGAAGTTTTATGCAAAACAAATAATCATCCATGTTGAGCTGTTTTTCCAGCTGAGAACATTCGTTAAAATCATATTTTTCTTGTAATAAAAATACAACAACAGCAGAAGGATTACAGAGTAAATAACATTGATGTTAATATAAACCGATAAATATAAAATAAAAAACAGGCAGGATACATCCGACCACACTTTAAGAATGAGAAACTTCATGAGCTAACATACAAACTCTCTGATTAATTCATCTAATTATCTAATTATCTAATAGTATTACAAGTCTGTAGCATGTGTGTGTACCTACAAACTCAAGAATAAAAACTGATTTCTTGGAATAACAAGATGATAGTCTATCACAAGGTCAAGTGGTTGACACAGTCTCTACTGACAGACTTATAAAAGGCCTAACCATGAGCATGACAGGACATACACCTCTGCCCTTGTAAAGAAAAACCATGCTTCTGCCAACAAAATGGAAAAACAAATGCAAATACCTTTTCTGCTCTTCAGATAAAGTTTTTCGAAGTCCCTCTTCAGAGGACATTCAGGAAAGGCTATAAGAATGATCCAGAGCATGGAAAGCATCTTCTATGAAGACAAATCTAAAAGATTAATTGTGATTAACTTATGAAATAGCACAGAAGACTAAAAAGTACTACAGGGAAGACAGAGCAGGAGTTAGAATTTAATTCAAAGCAATTAAATGATTGCGGTTTCTTATATAATTCTCTTTCTTACTACTCTCTTACTTCTTAACATACCCTGTAATTAGAGTGTGGATAAAAAAGGTCACTGAGCCCAAAAGTAAAAACATTAAATATTTCTATGGATTTCAAGGATATGTAGAGATCTAATTAATCTGAATACCCTAGAATATTAAATGCTAGACTTTAATGTATAAATCAGTCTCTGACTATTAGAGATTGGAGTGAAACCTAACATGGAAGACAGGTGCAGAATGTTTTCAGTTGACAACCACAGGGCTTCTTGCACCATTTGCAGAAGCATTTCGAATTGACCACTTCTGAAGGTACAACCATGCAATCCATACACAATTTGAAATACATTTTCAATTTCTGTACTCCGGCCATGACAAGAACAATTAAGTAGCACTGTAGGAAGAGGTAGAATCAAGCCCAGTTGCAGCATTCCTCTGTTTGGGACTAGTGGCATTTGTAGTGGAATGAGGAGCTGGTAGCCCAAAATGAGAGAAAGAGGAAGAGGAAGGAAAAAAAGGCGGCTTTTGGTTAGACACCAGGGCAGATGGGCAGCTGTAAGCATGTCAGATGTGATGATTTCAATGCTTATGTTTGCTGATTGGGATTAAAGGAGAGGAGTGCACAGAGGAAAAGATGGAAGAGGAGGCTGGCCAGTATGTGCTTGTAGTGAACTTGGCTATGGCAGCCATGTTTTGCAGGGAATGGAGGGAAGCTGGAGACCTTAGGAAAAAAAGAAGTGACAAGGCATGAAGACTGCCTCTTGTAGGACGTTAGGGTCAATGGCCATTAAACATGAGGACTACGTGAATGAGCTGGAACAGATAGAAGAGCTGAGCCCACATCTAAGAGTAGTGCTTATCCATGTACAGCCTGCATACATTACGCAAGCAAGTCCCTTTGTAGATACCACTTGTATTGACCTAGCTGACAAGAATTGTCCTGGGGTCCAGTAGCAGAACTGTCTCCTCCAATGCTGAAAATGCAATAGTTAGGGCAGATACAGTCTGATTTCCACCATGGCCTTGGCCTGGTCTTGGGAGGGAAAAAAAGCTGAGCCTCAGCTTCCAACATGCTTGAAAAAGGGTAACTCCTTTCTGCCTGTGCCCCTGCTGTTTGTGGGTCTTCAGCAGCAAGGAAAGATATATGTGCCTCTGAGACTTTTTTTTTTAAACAGTCAGTTGTGGCAATTACACTCATGGTGTGAGGAAGCTAGCAAAAGAAACAAGAGGAGAAGGATGCTAAACTCTGTCTGTCCTGTAAGCACCTTCTATGCGATCTCCAAGCAAACCCTGAAGAAGCTGCACTACTGTCATGCTGATCAAGTACATCTTGCTAAGTATACAGAGGAAGGCAACTACTGTAGAACAAAACGCTACTACTTAGCTTTGGGGAGGTATCTATCTATCCCTTAGATACCTGGAAAAAGAAGTATGTTGTACATTGGCTACATTTGCAGATTACCAATTTTTTTTTATAAAGTTCACTTAGAACTGTAAAAGAATACAAAAAGTTCCAAGGGCTGGTGAAACTAGGCTAACTGGCAATACAGATGAAGACAAATGCTGATAAATGCATGACAGTGCTGATTGGAAGGAATTCCTTCAATTACTGATAAACATAATGCATTCCACCTTTATTGTAAATGTGCAAGAAACAGGCCTAGGCTTCATAGTAGACAACTAACTGAAGACACTTCTTCACTACATGCTTATATGCAAAAGAACAAATAAAATACAGGAGCTACAGAAGACCACCATATAATATACTGATGATTGAAGCATATAGTAAATACATTTTCGCCATGTACAATAAAATACAGAGGAATAAAAAGTGGTTCAAATATGAACCAAAAAACACTCGGGACTTACAAAAGCACCTAAAAAGTTGGACTCTTCTACTTAAAAGTGAGAAAATAAGACAGGAAATTAAAGGGATATGTAACGCAATCCATGTTGGAGAGAAGACACATCAAGTATATCCATTCATAATCCCTAGAACTGGAAAAGTCATTCAAAAAAACTGAAAGACAGTAGACTGCTAAGAGTATTTTTTTGATACAGAAAACACATTTTGTTACCCAGCTCCACTAATGACAATATATTAGCATCTAAAAAAGTATAATCGTGTATCAGAATGAAAAATAGAAAATTATTAGGGACATCAACACTAATTATAGATTAAGAGGTTTTTAAACGTTACAGAAGATGCAAAAAATACAGGAAAAAATGCCATTGTCATACTGTGCTAGTGTAATCACCTAAAACTGCTAAAATATTCTACTTAAAAATTATTATATCTTGTTGAGAAAACACAACTACTTTATTTAGCAATAATTGTTATGATTCAGAAACTTCATGACTCCTTTCTTCTAAAAATATACGCACTCTCTTCCAAACTAAGGAGAATTCAATGCTTTCATTTGCAGCTGTACAAACCTAACGTAATTATAACATTGTAAAAATAATATATGCATCCTTAGGACTTGATTATGTGACATTTACCAAGTCCCACTGAGGCGGGAACCAAGCCTGCAAAATCATACTTATGAGAACACACTCCCCAAGTCAGGTCAGTGAATAAAAGCTCCTCATATGAGTAAGGCTGTAAGAATAGACTACAGGAGGTCAAGGTCAGTGGTGAGTTTTGGCTGAGTCAGGGTTGGAGGATAAGGGCCTTATGAATCCTATAAATAGTTCATTGTTAAAAGAGGTCAGATTGAATTCTGGAAGTATTTTGGAAAAAGAAACCCGTGCGTGACTAATGACGTACACCTACCCAACTCTCTCTGCTTATTAATGTGACATTTGTTTGGAACAAACACATATAATAAATAAAAGATATTTTTAGGACATGCTAGGGAAATGTATTCAGATTTTGAGAGAATACTTTGAATGTATTTAAAGTGATGCACTGAATCAAAGGAATGGTTGTTGCAGCATACAAATACGGCGTTTAAAAATAGTGGTTTCTATTGATTCTGATGGAAACAGGAAAACAGGCCAAGGGTGCTAAGAATGGGGTTTCCTCTCCTGACTGATACCAGCTAGGAGCTGATACCTAGACACCTTTTACTGTGAGTTGAGAGAAGCAGGTGCCTCCATGGACGATTAACCCCATCCTAAGGCTGTAGTTTGGCACAAACTTAAACTGGCCTAACTGAGCACCAGCACCGGGAAAAGCAGCTTCCCAAAGCCCTTTTGCCCAGTGTAAGTGGTCTTCCCAGTTGTGTAAAATATTTTCATTTTTGTTGGCGTAAGGGTTAAGTAAACTCGGTGGGTAGCTGCTATGCATGAAACCAGTCCCTCCCATCTCGTCCTTTCTCCCCTCAAGGTTATTTTCCAGTTGGATCAGTTCTCAGGTCTGGAAACTATGCCAGTGGCGGCTGGGCAATGGACAGGAGGAATGCTGGGGCAAAATGACTGTTTCTTTCAACCTGAGAGTCAGAGGAAAGCGTTTGGCAAAGGCTCTGAATGACCCATGTGGATCTAGCACTTCACAGCTGCCGATACAGGGAGGTCATCTTCTATTCTTCTGTTCCCCTCTCTGCTGCCAGCTGCAGACTACCACCACTTCCTTTGCAATGGCTGTGGCACTTGTAAAAGCCTTCTGTGTCCGGAGACACCTTCATAACCTGGCAGAAAACTAAACCATTAAAAAATCTAAATAGATTTTAGTGGGTTAGCAAGTAGAGTTGGATCACGGAGGCATCAGATGTGCAGCAGAGCTGGCAGACGAAGAGGCTGGATGGGAAGAGTAGGGAGAAAAAAACGAGAAAGGAAGGAAGTCTGGGACCATACTTTCAACAGTCATGAGCTGTTAGATCAGCTGATCGTCAAAGCACGCCCACAGGGCCCCCTTCCACATTACTTTGTATGTGATCTAATTGGAGGCAGACATGGAAAGGGACAGTCCTGCTTTCCAGGACTGCTTTCCAGATGGGGAGGGGACAGGAGAGCCAGCATCCAGACTTGGGCAAAATGCACCATAAAGTGCATGCCAAAACCAGGTTGTATCGATTGCTCTCTGGACTTCTTATCTTTCTTCATTAACTAGAAGGAGCCTAGACAAAGAACTCATACTAAAACCCTGGTTTCAAAAAGGCTGAAGCTCAGTGAGATGAAATTCAGATGATGCGTTCATCCTGTACTGTCTCTGCCTGTAGTCTCCATTCTCCCATGCTGTAGCCTTACATTTCAAAGGAATGCATTTGTGCTAAATATTTCTTTTATATTTTACAACAAAAATCACAATTAAAATGAAGACACACCTAAGAAGTGAAAGAAATTGGAACTGATCTGCTGATAAATGCATTATTATATCTGTTCCCAAAAGAGCTGCAAGTCTGTTGCAGAGTATCGACACTGTCTTCTTGCAATGCAAAATGAAGTCAAAAAGGAAAGATCACAAAAAAAAAAGGGCAAGTTTCTAAACACTATTGATGAGTCTTAGTGAGGCTGTAGCTGGAAGAATAAACACAGAGCAAAGAGCTCCTTCGACAGCTGTTGAGACAGCGTGCGCTCACAGAGCTTTCATCGGCGCGAGCAGGGGCCAGTCTGTGGAAAGAACAAAGGAGCCTCAGAGCCTGGGCCACGGAGGGAGAACGGGCGGAAACAAAAAGGCCACTTGGATGACACTCAGGGACTCCGTTAGGTCCCGTTCTCTGCCCCGCCCTCGCTTTGAGGGAATACCTTAATCATTTCAGAATCCTCATTGACTTGAAAGATGTTATTGGCTCGAGCATGTTATTGACTTCAATGAAGCTATTTAAAAGAAGAAGGTGCTGTTCAATATGAGCATGAATAGCAAGATGGAATTTTTTCCTTAGTAGCTAAAAGACTATTTCCTATGATTTATTATTAAACAAAGCATAGAAAAACACATCCATGAAGCACTGGCATCTGTAACAGATGCTGACTGACTTCAGTGAAACTACTCTGATTTATGTTGATATTCTGTGATTAAAGATACCGGAAAAATGTTATTCTCACACACTGAAATGACGGGATTTTACTCTACCACCCTTGAATTGCAGCCTTTATTTTTGCTACCAAAATACTGATTTCTAATTGCACCTTGTGTTTTCTAGAGGGTTTAATAAATAAAATGACCACCTCCTTGAGGAAAACGATTTCTTTATATATTTTGTTTGACTGGTTGAAAACACTCATCAAGGAAACAACTGTCTAGACACGATGACAATAAACCCTCTGTTGCTGGAATGGCGGGAAAAGAGGTTGCCCTCAGAAAGCAGTACTTCCCAAAGAAGTCATGAGCTGTTTGCCAGGCTGTCATGTGTTTAAATAATTATTTCAGATATTCATTCTTCATAAGAAGTCTTAAGTACAATTTCCTGATGCGGAACACATCGATGATTTATGGCTCCGCATGTTTTTTCCCAGGAACAAAGCTTTATTCTGTTGAGAGAGCTGAAAGGTACGTTACACCCATCAATGTCAGGACCGGGCAATGCCTCAGCAGCCCCACACTTGTTTCATGGTATGATTTTGGAATTCCTGCCACACGAACTGTTTGAAAAGGGGTGATGGGCACATATGCAATTAACACAAAAATCATTGTTAGTGCTAAAAAAAAAGCTGATGCTGGTTACAATGCCACTACTGCTTTCTGATGATTTGCCTGACTATGGTCAAGACCCACTGCAGCTAAAAACTTGAGGGAGATCCTCCCATTACTAAGGTAGGATCAGATTCCTGATAAAAAAAGAGAAAAATTTAATCTGTCATTTTTTTGTAAGAGCTTTAGTTTCACATCCCTGTCTTGGAGGTTGCTCCATCGGGATCAGCTCTTCTGCCTGCACACAGCTTCATCCTGGCTCTAGAAACCCAAACTACTGAGCGTGGTAATCAGAAAGGGAAACTGAATAAAAATAGAAAGTGAAATTCATTATTTGGTTTCGTGGTGCAAGCAAAAAGGAAGCAAAAGTCAGAAATGGGTTATAACATTAATTTGACTTGACAGAGATAAGAAATTAGGTTGGTTTTTTTTAAACCAAGAGATTCTTTCTCCATCTAGCAAAGTTGGCAGATGTTATCAGGAATACATCAGGCCCTCTGTCTTCATTCAAAGCCTGCTGAAGAAAGTGTAAGAGCTTTTTAGGCACTTGTGGTGTTTGCATCAAGCTCCTAATGTTGTGTATCAGAGTTGAGGTGGCACGATACACTGTACCGAGTTCTTACTTGAAGTACTCCGAATGAGTCAGCTTTGTGGTTTCTGAGGAATGTGTTGTGCTTCTAGGAATTCAACCTGGATCTCTGGGCCTGTAGATACAGCCTCTAATGTGCACAGCCAGAGTGATGGCTCACGGAATAATGAGTTTCAAATAACGAGCTCTAGATCTGTGAATTATTTTTTACAGTTGTGAAGGAAATAGATATTAAAGGTAGAAGCGAGAAAATAAAAACAGCAGATAACAATGGGAACACAGGAAGAGAATGAAGAAGCCCCATCCCACTTCAGACCACTAGGTGCTATTCAGGTGACAGTGGCTGCGGCAAACACTTCGATAACGGCATGTTGAGGAGAGAGAGCAGCAGTGGGTCAAGTTTTCTCTGTGGCTTTGCAAATGCTTATGCGAGAGTGTTTGCTTGTTCCTTAAATGCAGGGCTGTACAGCCCTAAATATGCGATTTGTCTGTTGCTTCTTGAAAGACGAGGTACCTTGTGCGTTTTAGTAAGCAGGCACTCCGAGTTTCATTTTAAGGTTAATGCTGACATCAATTGTCAGCGTTTTATGATGTTTCCTGTGATAATCTAAAAAGTCTGACTGCTAAAGTTAATCAATTCAGAAATTGCATCACTTTCTCCATTTAGGTGAACCTCATTTATTTGATCGGAAGTATTTCCTCTGTACTATATAAACACACAAACAGGCAGGCAAACCATCTGCTTACTCTTAAATATATTTTTGGCAACTGAATGCAGATATATATATTCCTAATGTGTATCGTGACTGTAAATTAAGCTCTCAAAAATAAGAAATTGCCAAAAAAGCATTGTTTATACAAGCTTAAGTAGTTATCTTTGAAATATCATTCCTCTTGTAGTATACGGTCCATTTTCCTTAAGATGCCCCTTTTATTTTGTTCATAACATGGATTATCTTTCAGAAACGAGAGAAGATACAACAAATGAGACTGCTATCAAAACCAGAAGTGGTTTTATTGTAATTTTTATACACAATTGTGTGTGATTTTTTGCGAAGGCACAGATTATTACAAGATGGAATCATAATGACATTCCCAAGGGCCACCAGCAGTGTTGGACCTTTAAGAGTCACAAGGAAACCTTTACCACTTGAACCAAAGAAACTGGCAGAAGTAATACCTTGTCTTTTTATATGGATAAGCCACTGGAAAATAGTGGATTTCAAATCATTTGCTGGACAACAAAGAAACATAGGAATCCTGAAGTCAATTCTGGGAAGGCTGGCTTCAGTTCTACACAGGTTATAAACTTTTGTCTTGTCTTTCCAGACTCCCTCTCCCTCATTCCCTTCTGTTCTAGCTCCTTGCTCCTATGAGTTCCTTCAGCTCCTGCTGGTACCATCTTCCCCAGCTCTACCTGGTTTCTCTTCTCATGTTGCTGTATCTCTAAAGCCTGACAGTCATCGTGAGTCGCCCCATCCCCTCCTGTTTCTCAGATCTCTGCATCTGTCAAGCTACCACTTCCTTCTTCTCACTGAAAAGACAGGGAAACTTCTGAGAGAATTTCTCTCGCCTCAGTTTCAAGGACTAACAGGGAATGGATCTCCTGTACACCCACTTGTCTGCACAGCTCACATCATCTAAGAACATTTCCAATTTCCTTTAATTATGATAACCAGCTTCAGTTCTATGGCAGACCCAGCAGGTGCTCTGCTTAACTCCATGCAGCTCCTATTATCTGAAAGGCTTTTCACATATTGTGTAAGATACTCTAGAGGAACAGCATTGTCGTATGATTCTCAGTCTGTAAATATTAAATAATAATTCATCCACCAGTTATGTGGGCTCTCTTTCAAGAACTATAATAAGTGACATGGTTGATTCTGAGAAAAAAGAACAGTGACAGGTTGGTTGTTTATTTTTTTAAATGCCGGACCATGAAACTAGACAGCTATCTTTAATTTTCTTTCTTTTCCTTTTGCATTTGGAATGCTTGCTGTTACAGGCAGACTCTTTATTACCCATCTCCACAATTTTTTTTGTTTTGCTTTACAGCAGAAGCAAAAATTCCGCCAGTTGGCCTCAAATGCACTCTGTAGCTCTGGGCACAGGAGATTTTCTCCATGTGAAAATTTCCCTTTTTGCACATACTTACAGAATCAGTCATTGCGTTGGCTTCGTTTTCCTCCTTTGCTTGCCTCTGGTTGTGTCATTTCCAAATACTCACAATCATGAATTAGCCCCACCTCATCTCTTAAAAAATACATCCATTTGGGACTTTTTGTCTGTTTTCTACTTTTGTCTCTGAATTAAATATTCCAGCCATATTTTCAAGCTTTATTTCACAACAGTGAAAATACAAGCTGAAATTCTTGCACAACCACTCGATCCAAGGAGCTTTGAGAACAATGTCTATTATGAAACTTGTGATAAAATTGTAAAAGTTAGCAATATGGAGTTTGAGAGAAAGCATATGTGTGCTTTGCTTTTCCATTATCAACTTGCCTTTCATCCACACTTTGTGGACATACTCAATTCTCACCTGGTCTTTATATAGCTGCGGAGCTTAGCAATGAGGGGAAAAAAAACTTGGTACTGGATTACCTCTTCGAACAGGCTTGAGCTGTTCTGAACTCGGCGTACGCCTGGCTTGGCCTGTGCCGTCACAGCCTATCCACTCCTATGCCACTTTTAGCTGGCTGACATCAGCCAGCGCATGTCAGAAGGGAAATGGCAATTACAGGCAGGCTACAGATAGCCACGGAGTAGCATCTTATCAGCGCTACAAATATTTTCAAATGCTAAAAAAACCCCAAGCAAACAAACCACAAAACCCCCTAAGATTACACTAAGCTTTACCTCCTTCGCTGGTAGACAGACGAGAAGCAGGATCAGGCCAGGCCTGGTCTGAGCTCTGCCAAGGCAGTTTGCACGGAGAGACTCGATCTATTCAACAAGCAGTTTCAGAGTGCATCATCTCAGAAAATGGGGATGTGGCTCGAAATTCTGGAAAACACCTAACACTTCCAGGAGGAAGGCAAGCAGGGTGACAGATGACTGGGGCCTTCTGACCAGCGGACACGGAACGACTGCAGCTTGACACCAGACCTCACCCACGGGCAACCTGTTCAAGGCACTCCGGGTCACTCCGCGAGGGGAGCTTCAGAGCGGCCCAGCCCTTCCCCCAGCCTGCCTCGGGAGGGGCCGGGCGCCAGCCCCAACGGGCGAACGAGGGCCTCCGGGTCCACCTGAAGCCCCCCGGACACCTGCAGGCAGGCTGCCCCCCGCGGGGAGGCTCTGGGCCGCCGACCCCGCTGCTCCCGTCCACCGGTGGGAAGCGGACGACGCCCGGGCCTCGCAACGGGACCGGCGGCGACGGAACGCCTCACCCCGCCCGCGCCGCCCCGCG
>Ga0181612_148864_pt1 | contig 11420 bp, 5 predicted proteins | sample HoacroProtozoa21_FD_119630 | JGI IMG/M metagenome (GOLD analysis project Ga0181612, IMG submission 119630) | Hoatzin crop microbial communities from Cojedes, Venezuel. Combined Assembly of Gp0051906, Gp0051904, Gp0051908
ACCACTTGGCTTGTGGGAGGTAGCGAGTGGCTGCATTTGCATCACTTTTTTCTTTTTTTTAATTTCCTCTCTCTCCTGCCTCTTCACTGATTAAACTGTATTCATCTCCACCCCCAAGTTTTCTCACTTTTGCTCTGTCCTGCTTGGGGAGGGGGGAGCGAGCAAATTATGTGGCAGCTTAGGTGCTGGCCAGACTCAACCCACAGTAACTGGGAAGCAACAATAAAGCATTTTAATTTTCAAAAAGAGACTATATCATAGACTTTTCAGAAAATGAATGGTTGAAATCCTGCTTATAGAAAAAGCAGTGAACAGTGGGAAACATTCAGTGGGCAGAACTGAGTCTGGACCCAAGTCAGCATTCAGTTTAACGCTTAGTTCAACTTCAGACATACAGAATTGTCCTAAAACTTTTCTTACTGTTGAACAGTTCAGAAACTACAGTAATTTTCTCTGCAGTTGAGGTGAGGAAAATTATCCCAAAGCTCCCAATTACTTTTCCCCTCACATTTTCCTTCGTCAAAACCACTTGCTTAAGACACAACTAATGTTTAGTCAGTCCTATCCATTGCCATGAAAAATTTGGTTATTTTCATCCAAGACTGTTACTCTCATGAGTACTCTTGTCAGGAATGTTCGAGTCTAAAATAGTAAAGTAGAGATTATGATAGATGCAGTGATAAAGAGATCAGATAGTGCAAATTAGAACACCTGAGAAAGACTGCTCTGTACCACTTAAATGCATGTAAACTCAAATATACTTACATTTAATTTCTCCAGAGGCTGTCCAAGTGAGTAGATTACGTAAGACTGAAGATGATCAGTGTATTTCAGTTTGGCTTCTTTTTTCTCAGCCTCGAGACAAGAAATTTTCAAGCGAGAAAGCGTTGCAAAAATATGATGGAAGTTCTCCATCATGACCACATCTCTGGGTGTTTTCTGGCTTTCGTTGGCTACTTTCTCAACTGAAAGAAAAAGGAAGCAAAATACTTAAAATACCAAAAGGATGACCAAATTCAGCAAAATGCAACCAATAACCATAATAACCATAATACTGTCAGAAGAGGAATGTTTGGGTTCATGTCAACGATAACCATTTGTATGAGTGAGTGTCATAATTGCCACTAAATCAATCAGTATCTCAGAGCCTTCAAAAGTAGTAACAGATATGTTCAGGCTCTAAGACCATGAAATTTGTATGCCAAAAAAGTCACTTATAAAAAGATTAAAAATTAGTGACTGCATATGGTCATTTACGTAAGTGACAAACAACCCACATTCTGTGGGGGCTTATAAGCATGCTTTCATTATGCCTAATAAATTTCACATGACAGAACTATTTAAGAAAAGTCTCGTTCCCCTCTTTGCTAGACAAAAATCCTCAATAAAGTGGTGGAGTTTTTAAAACGCACTTCCCCGTCTCTCAATTTTTGCTTACCTTCTTAGTTTTACGGTCAAAGTCACAGTCAATCCACAAATTTAATAATAAAGATGGATAATCCAGCACATAGGTCTCTTCCTTTCATATCTCCCCTCTTCCCCCCACCAAAAAAAAAAGGGCAAGCAAAATAAATTGTACCTATTGCTCCCTTATGGCGCCTAAAAGCAGGCTGAAAGAGGATGGCTTCAACCAAGAGCGCAATTAAGTCTCTACGCCTGTTCCTCCATTAGTCGTTTTGGTGACTACCAGGATGCCCACCGTGACAGTGATCCTGGGCACCAGGGTAGCAATAAAGATCACAAATTCATTTCAGTCAGAACACTGAATTGTGAACTAGGAAGTCTGCTACTGCCAATTTTGTTCTCCCCATGTAATTTTCAAACCGCTTCCCCTGATTCTACCTGAAGTACTACATCTTTCTGACCCGTTTCAAACGTGACTTGTAAATTCAATGTCCTACTGCATTAAACATTCTGCTTGCACTGAGTTTGTACGTAATTTTGTTTCATCTTCGTTCTTGACTTCCACCCCTTATCCTCCCCCATCATAATTCTTTCTTCTCTAAGCTTGCTCTGTACTTGTCTGAAAGAGATTTTGTTTCTTGTTCAGTGTTTGACTGGCATCACTTTGAACTCCTTTCAAAACACTCTTTTCTAAATTCTTCCTGCACTAGTTATTTTATCATTGTACAGGTTTACCTGTCTAGTGGTGTTTAATCAGTTTTATCACTTGAACAGTAAATTTTTAAGGACAGAAGAAGTGGGTGCCATCAAACAAATATTTTCAATATTTAATGTCCTATCAGCCGGGATGCTCGTGCTGACTACCTATGGACTCCAGTCCACTGTGCTAAGAAGTAACATCTCTTCACATTTTCCTAATACGTTCAGAACCACTGTGCTGTGATTTCCTCAGACTAGCTTTATTGCCTCTACTGTCCCCTCTTGCTCAATCTTCCCCTAAAAAGGAGGGAAGTCTCAGTGGCTGGGAATTACCTTACGTGGAGCTGTTTCAAAATTTGCAGGTAAATCAGCACGGGGAGGTCCACCAACCTAATTTTAATGGGGAATGACAATTTTTCCAGAGTTCATTGGCTTGCATATCCCACTCCCCACACCCCTTTTTTATTTAATGTGTTGCTGCTGTTTTTCCAGACTATAGCTGGGAAAATAGGGAGGACTGGAGAGACGGTTCTGCTGGGTCAGGCTAGGACACAAAAGGACCTAATCTGCCAAGACAGGGTTGAATTCATAGCCAGAACTGATTTTAGACAGGGCTGTGAAGGTAAAGGGTTTTAGGGCCAAATGCCAGGAATCCCATCCAGATTCATCTCCTCGTTTACGCTACGCTGGGGGAGAAGAGACAGGAAACCACTTCAGATTGAGCGTGCTGCGTTGCTGCCATCTCCTCTCTCCCTCCAGAGTCACAGCCACTTAACCCTCTGTCATAACTGAAAGTTCCTTTACAGGTATGCACAAAGGGAAATATCTAGTATTTGCTCTTAAAAAGCACGTTACCATCAAAAGGTTTACACTAGCTCTCCTACTGATAACAGAGATAACCAGAATTTCAGCACAGTATCAATCACGACCAGAATTTCAGCACATGGCTTGCAACAGAGAGTCTTAAAAAAACCATCTGTTCATTGGAACAAAATTATATACAAATAGGAGGAAACAATCGTTTTAGTAACTCTGCCAACCTCAGAAGACCTACCACTGACAAAAACAGCTCTAATAAGTTTTGTGTAGGCTTTATCTAGATCTCCTCGTCGTTCTGCGTTTTTGAAAATTGATTCAGCGAGGGCTGCAAACTCTTCAAATTCAGCAACAAATGGAAGGATCCCAACTTTACTCTTCTTTGAGATTTTTACTTCATCCATCTGCTTCATCTGATTACTCTTTAAATTTAAAACAAGAACAGATGTTAGCCTCTAATATATGGCTCTAGACCACGTAAACATTAGTAAAAGAAAAATGCAGACATACTGAAAAACTGACCTTTACCAAACACAGAAATAATTTTATCTTTCAATTAGTATATCTACTTAGTCTTCCTCCTTTTTTACCCTCAAAAATTTGTCAAGAAGTAAAACAGTTGGAAAGAAAAAAGGAAGATGGGCAAGTAGAATCGTACAGCTTTTATTCTCCCTTGTTTACTTACTTAGTATTAAGGAAAAAAAAACCAAGGAAAAAAAACACCAGCCTTATCCACCAGAATTAAGAATTTTAATTCTATAATGCAACACGGAACTTCACTTTTCCGATTCAGCCAAGCTAACAACTCCTTTTGCTTCAGGAATTTTCTTTAATTTTCCACTGAATTTTTATTTCTGAGTATAATCCACAAAAAATATAGCTTCAAAATATTTTAAGCATTAAATTGATCAAGAATGGTCAGTCTTATTATGTTGGCCTAGAGTCAAATTACATTAATAGCAATAAAAAAAAGTTACACCAGCATCTATATTTTCACTCAACTTGCCATATTTCATATGATGGTCATATCGTATTAGCAAAAGGAAGTTGCTGACAGTAGGAGTTGCCTCTGCTACTGCCAAAAGTTTTGCCATTTTATCTAAACCAAATTTTTGTTAGATCTAAGATTGAAATAACTGAACACATGGAAGAGATGTCTCTTTGGCATATTATGCTCAAAGTGGAAAAGCAAAACCCTCGTAAGTCCATGAGGTTTTGCTTTGAGAAGTAAACGGGCAGAGAGCTATGGTTTACTTGACTGATTTCAGTAATCTCAGAAAGAATATAAGTTTTAATAAACAACTAAAAATGTCAGCTAGCTCACAGCAGTCAATGAGTGGTCAGATTTGTTACAAATAATTATTGAAGAACACTGGAATGGAGAAACACAACCACCAATTAGTTTGTCTTTTTTGATTATTTGGACAGTAGAAAAGCAGTAAAGTTACTCATTTTCACTTCAAATTGCAAGCAAAAATTTAACCATACAGAAATGCAAAATCAAGCTGGGCTTTTTATATCTTAGTTAGCTTAATCAGAATAACCAAAGAACTTACAATGCATTTATCAAAGTTCCTTTTGACAGTCACCAAAACATTTCCAAGTGTCGTGCTGAGGAAGGAAGCTGGGTCCACATTTTGCGCTGTCCATACATGATGGCTCATCTTAACTAACATATAAAGGGAATTAAAGCTATCAATCTTGTCCCCCAGCGCTATAAGATTATTCAGCTCAGGTTCAATACAACGAAATATTTTTGTCATCATTTGTCGGATCATGTCCTTCCTAGTAAAAATGCATAAGACAAAAATATTACTCTGATAGTTTACTGGGCTACTTTGCATGTTCTTTGATAACAGTTTTAGGATGAATTTATCGAATATAGGAGTCTCATTTGCATTCAACAAGTCTCGTGATTTTCAGAATGCTGCTAAAGGAAGAAAAGCCAGTGCCACACAGCAAAAAATCAATAGTCACAGGTATAAAATATTCCAAACAATATTCTCTGTGTGGAAGCTGCCACACACCCAAATTCAGAACTTTGCTGAGCATATTATCCAAAGCATATTTTCCGTATTACAGTGCCTAGTTTCATTCTGCAAACCATTAGAGAATTAAGCATCTATTTTTATACTATTATAGACAGAAATATCTGTTCTATATACAGAAATTTTTGTATCTGCTGACACATTCAGTGGCTAGGTACAAATTAAGAGTTCACCATTCATTTTCACTAAAAGGGAACAATTTCTGATTATAGAGACAAAAGTTTTATATGCCAGATAAATTCCCATGCAGGCTTACGAATCAGTAATAAACAACAGGAGCACATACTCAGACGATATTGTTTGTGGAACACCAGAAGCATATGAACGAGACAAAGTTCCTCCATCCATTTCCTCCGCTTCATTCTGTAAGAACAAGGAACATATATACACGCAACTGAAAGCTTGTCTCCAATTCTATATGCAAGGGATAAGCGTATCTGACAAAATCAACATCATTAGCAGCTTTTTTTTCTCTTTTCCTTTCCCTAAAGTAGCAAATACAGTGGTTTGAAAAGTTCTGGTATTTTTCTGGTTATGTTCCCCAGAATGCAACCCCATCCACGATGACTCCCCGTTGCCTTCCTATACAGCGTGATGAAGTGTTTGCTGTGATCTTAGGAGGAAACAAAGCCGTGGCAAAAGAAACATGCCAGTCATTCTCTGATAGATTTTGTATTGGTCAGCCAAAAAGAAAGATTCTGCCAGTTAATGTAGAAAAACAAATTACTGATCACCTGGATCACACAATTACTAGATAAATTCAGAAGTTATCTTGTAAACAGGTCTCTCACGAGGCCTGTTCAGTATTTTTTACTTCAGTGACCAAATTAAGCGTCATACCGTTGTTGTTCCCGAGATGCTCTGATGTTGCTGTAGCTTGAAAAATTTACTAATGAAGTCCTGTTCTGCCAGACACAGAGGCTCCAGTTCACTTAATACCTGCTCAAAAATCTACAAAAAGACAAAATATTTTATCAACACACCAAAGACTATGAACAGTTAGCAATACGGATTTTAATTATTTGTTGCATAGGATTTTATACTTTCTATCTTCAGTAAGCTTTAGAAGGCTTATTCTACTTAGTAGAAATGGAAACAGCTTGTACTTATATCTTTAAAAGTGGTATCTGCATCCTCAACATAGTCCCTTCTACTCCATATAACACTGGGAAGAAAAGAACAATTATGTTTTTCCACAACTAGAACTTTTCTGCCACAGCCTGAGGAAGCACTTTTGTGCTATAATAAAAACATTCGCATTTTAATAGTCAGTCATGGGTTCTGCCACCTTCTTTTCTGCCTGGGTTGCTGAGAGGAAGAAGATAAAATTAAAAACCTTATGGAAGAAAAACAGGCAATGTGTGCATGTAGAACATAACTGCTCTGTAGAAAATGTTTCTACATAGCTGTTACAGAAACCAACAGCAGGATTTGTACTGAAATAGAAGTATTCGTCATGATTTTTAGATTTAGTCTAAAATGAAACACTATTCTGGCAAGAATTCATTAAAACAACTTGATTTTATTAATACAATTGTCAGGTGTTAGGCATACTTCTAATCTGTCATCTTTATACAACACAGAATTTTCTCCGCAAGTATTTAAGGAGTAAGACATGCAGTCATTTACACAGATGAAACTCATCTAGCCACATCGTAAATCCACAGCACTGAAAATTCCCCTAGAAAAAAAAAAAATTAAAAAACCTACTAGTCAGCTCAATAGCTTACAACTCCATACATGTTAGTCACACTCACATGTCCCCAGTGAGGGTGACATAAGGGTCAGAAGAACTTGAAAAAATTAGCACAATCTTGTATACTTGTATAAAATTGTTTTAAAAAGTTATCTTTTTAATGCTAGACAAGTTGCTGCTGCAGGTGTGTAATAACCATTTCAGGGATATAATATTTCCTCCCAGAAAAAGACTGAGCAAGGATCTGAAGAATTCAGAAGAAAAATGCTCATTTACATCAAGTAATTCAACAGAGAACAAGAAAATTATTTTTATCTCACTCTGATAACAGCTCCTTAATTCCACAGGAAGTGAGGAGTACTGTCACTTTTAAAGGTTCAGAAAAAAAAAAAACCAAAACAACACAGATGCTAAGGACAGCAGGTTTTTAAACAGAACTTGAGGACAGTCCAGTAACTACTTAGTGCCATTGGTTAAAGCTGAAAACTCATAACAACTCTGATGTGAAACCAGTACAAGTAAGAATTTAAGGCCATGCTCAAGTCCTGGCTAGAAGACAACTGTAATTTATCTTTCACTTTTGCTTACATACTGCCAAAATGCGACAGAACACATGAATATTTGTACTGAGAAAAAAAAAATCAGTTGAGGAATCCATCAGTTCAAGTCCTATTTGCTTAAAAATGCATATCAGACTTGAAATTAATAGGCTATTTTTTATGCTTGATATTCTTTACAGATCACACACAGCATATAAAGGAACTAAATGGAATCTTACAATCAGAGAATAATACTCTGATCTACATATTTCTTAGAAACTGCCGTTATGTGTGGTGAATACAGAATTTGAAATTGGGATGTTTTGAGATTTAAACAGTACAGATTTTTAAACTATGTAAGAAGGATAAGCAAGATGCTTCTAATACAAAACCAAGCAGAAATCCTATGCAACATTTTGGCTTTACCTTATCGAATTTCGTTCTGTCAGCCACATCAAGGTCGGAGGCAGACATGTTTCCTATATCCAGCAGCGAGGATGACTGAGACCTACGGTTTCCCGAACTCTGAACAGAGAGTTTATTTAGGCTAGAAGTGGACCCAGTCAATTTTCCAGAGCTTCCATGAAGACCTGTGAAATAAAGACACTATGAAGGAGGGAAGCAAAGGCAGAATAAAATACTCAAGAAGAACAGGTTCATTACAGAATGTACGAGATCAAGAATTGCTAGTAGTCCTACACTAAGGTCAAACAACGCAATTTTTGTCTAAGTTGCAAATGCTTTTGCTATAAACACATTCTGTTCTTGTTACATGGTAACTGAAATACTTCAGCAAGTTCCAAAGTACAATGAAGCTATATAGGTCCTCAATGTAAAGTATGGAAAAAAGTATAAAAGGAACAAAACTGTGAAATATAGGAACACTGGGATAGTGAAATATAGGAACACTGGGATTTTCTCCTTGAAAGCATGGAAGCAAAGACCGGTTATGATCTTTGTAAATGCACTTTGGGCAAAGGCTGCCACAAGCAGAAGAATTAATCCTCAAGGGGGGAGGAAGCTTTATTTACACACAGGCACTTTTCCATCTTGAACTTGATCTTTCTGCTGTTAACATCCTTTTGTCTACACAGTTTGCTCCAGCTGTTTTGCTGAATCTGCAATCCCACAGTAACTCTACTGCTGATGCTGCCCCTTCCTTTTCACTATAATTAACATTCAGACATTTCTTCCTGATATTGTGAGGCCTTCTCCTAGGTGAGGAGCATGTATTTTTACTGTTTCCCAAATTTGGAGAGATGCTGGAACAGGATGGAGAAAGCCAGTAACAAAAAAAGACCAAGAAATCTTCAAGATTTGACCTCCACGTAAACTTCTCATGTCTCAAGCACAAAGAAACTTAAAAGCAATCCTGCAAGTTTCCTTTAACTGCTATGCTGGTATCTAGTCTAGGGACACAAACAAGACAAAGTCTATAGATCTAATAAAAGTCATTACCTCGAACTACTGGAAGAGTTAGAAAACTACGACAAGCTCTCCGGCACAAGCATATTTTTTAGATCCACCAGTAGCACGGGTAAACCAAAAGACGTTGCCTTTACCTGCGAACCTTCTCAACTTCTATGCTGGGCCACTTTAGCTGCGCTTCATTTTTGCCTGGCAAAACCAATGATTCTGCTAATGCTCATTTCATTCTGAACGGAGTGCTTCAGTGTTAGGTCGATTCTCCATGAGGCAGCACCACATCTTTACATTGACACACATGCATTGACAATACCAACTAACACAACTAGTTATACTCACTCTCAGTTTCCTGTTTGACAGCACTTTCTTTTCGAGGCAGTGTAGCTGGGATGGATTAGGTTGCAAGCATCAAAGACAAAGACAAGTTAAAATGCAGTTTGCACAAACCATGCACAAGATGCAAGTTAAGCTCTAACTGGAAAGAAACATGCAGAGAACTGTAAGCAGCAAGTAACTACATTGCAAACACATTTAGTTGGAGAGGTGCTATTCCAGAAATCCAGTATCTAAGCTACATGGAACACAGAGTCAGTTTCTAGGTATTAAACTTTACTTTTTCTTATACAGTGTGTTCAAAGAACATTTCTGATAACATGTATTTAAGCTGTCCCAAATGGAGAAGTCCATTAAATTGGGGTTTTATTTGTCAGAGTTAATATTGCAAAAGACTCAGTTTCCAAGATCAATCATCACATCGATAACAGGCATGAAGAAATTAAAATGTATTTACGTCGTTTTGTACTGAGTCAGAGAAATTGTCCACCTCTGCAATTTAAAAAACACACCAATACTGCAAAATCATTCATATCGGCAGTAAGACTGGCTAACCTTTTCTGTCGTTTGCAAATCAGGATGGTTACATAGAGAATACATCTTTTGTATTCATGCTGCACCAAAAATTGATGACTGCAAATTCAGAGAGGATGGAAACAATAAATACATAGTAAAAAAAATTTACAAGGAGTTTTTTTATTTTTTGCTGCTTTTCTGTAGAATAAAACAGTTTCCTCAAGTGGACTTCAATATGAAATTTAGAGTAAACGGGCATTTGTAATAAATAAGAGAATCCCTAACCAGTAAAAGGCATTTGCATACATACACTAAAAGCAGTATGTGGTATTAAGAAGGTCTTGATGAGGATGGATGCTACAAGCCCCCCAAAATGGAGCAGGCAAGCAGAACCTACTGTAATAGAATGAGTAAATACTTCTAAATGCCACAAACATGTCTTAAATACCAGACATTCTCAAGTAGGCAACACTACTGACAATTATAACATCAAATGCGAATTCAAATCCAGCCTAGTTTTCAGATCTTAGGGGTTTTGGCAGTTTTTGAATTAAAAAGTTTAGGCCTGGTATATTTGCCACATGCATCTGTCATGCATTGGTCTGACTTCTTTATCGTCCTCAATTTCCAAACGCCCAGGACTGTATCACCGAATGAGAAGAACTACAGGCAAAGATCGGGCCCTGGACAACCAGAGGAGCCACAGTGGCTTCTGAGAAGCCACATCATATACACATATGACAGCAGTAGCACTCTTTCCCACATTGATTTTATGGTATTTAAGTATCAAAGTATTGGCTTCATCGGAAAAAAAGAAAAAAAAGAAACAAAAGACTGCTTAAGACAAGTGTGAATGCTCACGACCCAGATTTTTTTGCCATAAAAATGCAGACAGAGAACCTTGCACTAGCACAGAATGCCAGAATCCTCCCAGCATCCCCTCTGCGTTTGAGGCGTTCAAACAGCAGTGCTATTCCCAAAGCACAAAAAAAAGGCAAGAACACACACCAGCACAGCTTGGAAACAGGTCACCTTTAGTGTCTGAGTACAACAGGAGCATTATGCACCTATACTATTCCTTAAATAAGTTTATTATTAAGAAGTGATGTGTTTTGCATTAATGTGGAACTAGTAACGGTACAACCACTATCTTCAACACAGAAGCCTTTCAAATTACACACCATTATAAGCTGTTATAAAACAAATACATAACTTGATATTTATATGGTGAAATGAAACCATATTTATACAAGGAACAGCTTTTTAAACATACATCATTTGCTTTCCTTCTTTATAAGATTAGTACTGAGGACTGAAGTTTTTGTGACCCGATTCATTGTCAGATTTGCCTGTGGCCTCACATATGTGGCCACTGATAACCATTACTTAACAGTTTAATTACCATTCATAAACATTCATAATAGTAGGAGAGCCTCCATTGGATACAGCTTCCAGTTTTGTTTTTGTGCCTACTTCCTACCAGTTTTCAGAGGACTGGGCATTTGGGTCAAGTTTTGCATGTCAGTCACTCACCAGCAAGACTTAATCATAAACATACTCTTTGTATGATTGTGAAAATGTAATATTACCGAAGAAATCAAACAAACAGAACTGGCTAAAAAAGACTTTTGCTACTCTCCTCCTTTACTATTCTGTGCAAGGTTCAAACATGCTTGAGGTTTGCACAAATACACAACAGAAGCCTTCTCAAGGTGCAGCTCTCAGGCTTATGAACCAAAGGACCTCTTTCTCCAAAATGCCTGATCACTCCGTAACATTTACAGAAGATAGGAAATCGCTACAAAAGCTGCCTCCTCACACATGCAAATCACAAAGGAAGTGCCAGGATAAAGTGTTTAGAATGTTATAGAAATCAGTTTATATGAGAATAAAGCATTTTGTTCTTGAAAAAAATATTTTATAGAATCATAGAATGGTTTGGGT
>Ga0181612_155603_pt1 | contig 11420 bp, 3 predicted proteins | sample HoacroProtozoa21_FD_119630 | JGI IMG/M metagenome (GOLD analysis project Ga0181612, IMG submission 119630) | Hoatzin crop microbial communities from Cojedes, Venezuel. Combined Assembly of Gp0051906, Gp0051904, Gp0051908
ACAAAGACCAAGCTAATATTGCATAAGGTGACCAAAAAAATACATGACAAAGATACTCAACATTTTCTTTAGTTCCTGCTTTTGAAGGTCAGAGTTCTGCCAGGTTCAAAGAAAAACAAAATGAAAACACACACACATGTATGGAAGTTTTAATCAACAAATACAGAAGCCATTTTTAAGCCACGTTTTCAGAACTCTCTCCCTCAATACTAATCAAGGAGTAAGGAGGATGTCCCTACTGTATGTTTGCACCACAATGAGGTATTCCATTATAACAGACTATGTTTAAGTCATTCCAGTCAATTGGATAACCTCTGTATTTGGTTGCTGTCAATCCACTGTTGCGACAAAGACACCACTTAAAAGTTACGACCTACATTATGCCTCTAGACAGGACTGTATGCTTTCCTCTATTACAAATTAATTTGGCCCAAGAACCGTGATTTCTATTCTGACATTTAGACACTGCCCTAAGTTAGGGATAGCACAGCCACCACCTGCCCAAAGGAGACGAGGGATTGTGCCTCTTAACGCTAGTAGAAATTTCAAAACAATAATTGACCACATGTTCCAATTACAGCCCAGGAGACAGAACCTCTCTGCACAGACAATGCAATCCTATTTTCTTCTGACCCTGAGAGAACTATCAGTTCTCTCTCATACTACTGAAGCTACATGGAGCTACACTGGGATTAAAATTTAATGAGACTAAATCATCTTTCAGAATCATCACTGAAAAAAACTAAAAAGAGTACAGTTCCTAGGAAATAAGTGTCCCTATTAAACTTCTTGTAATGATCAAATAACAACAACAGTCCAGGTGTGAAACACTTCAGCTATCAGCACACACAAAAATAGACTACTTTTATCCACATGATAAAAATCAAGTAAACTTGGCTCTAATCAAACCATCCAAACTTACATTTTTTGATGGTCAGGACATAAAAATATTTTTACAATGAACAGACTCCTTCAGCTGCTATCTTTCTTCAATTCTATTCAGCATCTGGGTTGAATCTGGCAGCATACACAACCCAAACACCCGCAGGGTCCCCACTGCCTTCTGCCTGACACTTCCCCATGTGAATGCTTCTGTGCTAGTAACACATTAAGATAAACTGAACACATCCTAAAACAGTAGCTCTGGAAGGCGTGAACTATCCATAGACTCAGACGAGTAGCAGTCACATTCAGAATACAACTTAAAACTATCATATAACCAGGAAGAAAATTTTGGTAAACTTTTTTCTTGCCATATTCTTCTACTGAACTGAGAATTAAGGCACAGGTGCTTTAAGTTTTTATCTTTCTCTGCAACACGTAGACTACGCGGTAATAGCCGAAGACATTAGTTAAGAGGAACACATCCCATGTGTTTTCGTGGTATTCAGCAACACCACATTACCCAAACAGAACCAGGTGTGCTCCCTTAGTGACACAGATCAGAAAAGAGCCCATGTATAAGAAAATATATTTTAATACCAAGTTACTTAACAGAGGTTTCATAGGTCTACAGAAGTATCAAATTTAAATGTATTTGAAAGAGTCTGACCTAACTTCCCTGCAGACATCTTGACATTTTATAAAGAGAGGCCTCATTCATGGTAATCTGGAACAGACAGTAACAGCTGTCAGGGTAACAAAGAAGAGCAATTAGTGGGAGGTAGCCCAGCAAAAGGCCGGAACCCCCATGGTTCTTACACTATGCCAGCGCGGATGTTTTTTGGAGTCATACTGAAAGAACATCCTGATGAAAAATAAAACCTAAACTAAATGGCAACTGTTAGAATGTGAAAAGGGAGAAAAGTCAGACAAAGCTCAAGAACACACAGAACAGATGCTCCACAAAATGAGTAACACAACTATCAAATCTACAAAAGGAGAAATCATATTACTGGTTTTACTGCACATACATGAAACAAGGCATAACATTCACAATGAATAACACGCTTAACTTCTTACACAGATAATGCTTAGATAACAATCGCATACATACAGATAAGCCAAAGCTGCATATGTCCCTTTTGTTACATCTTTTTAATTACTCATTCATATATCAGGCAGCAATATTTTAACCACAGCTTAGAAATAAGACAGACTATTTTTTGTCCGTAAATATATATAAGTAGTTCTTAAAAAATTGTCTCATTACTATGTATAGTTACTTAACAAACTGGAAAGGCTCCCAAGGTTTAACAAACAGTCTGATTACATACCTCATAGACCACCACCACATACTCTCCTGCGAATTTAGCTCATAGTTAATTACTGTATACTCGTAATTAGCCATGTGCTAGCCTCGTTCTGTGTGGTAGCACATAGCTATTTATAATATTACAATCAGTTAAATGCTAGACTGCAGGACAGTAAGCAGAGACCCTGCAGGAGAGCAATGCTGATAGCAGGAGGTCTCTGAAGGCATATAAGTACACACATAGAGTACCAGGAGCGCTATATGGTGAGATTATGTTTGCAAAGGATATCTTAAAATAGCATAACAAGTGTGAGAGTTCCCAGTTTTTGTCGCTTTTTTCAACTAGAGACGCACAATCTCCTCACATCTGGGGGGTGTTGATGTATGCACACAATCAAAACCATTACCTGCATTATTGTTAACTGGGAACACTGGCACAAGATGAAACTGTGTAGGGGGGCTGTGGCTGCTTCCATCTCATGCCAAGCTGAGTCTCACAAAGCATTTGCAAAGGGCACAGCTCTATTTTCCCTTCCTCCCCTTCATCCCACAATCGCAGCTACCATGCCAATGAAAAGCATACACATTTAAAATGAACTCTGAAATAAAGCAGTGCAGTAAGATTCACATTCTTTGCCATAATTTCCAACTGTTAGGCCTACACAACACAGCTAATAACTTACCTCAAATTAACTGATGTCCAGAATTCCCTAGTTTCACCCAGGCACAGCAGTTATGGTCTTATCATCCACTCAAATTGTGAATTTCATGCGTTTTGTTGCTGAGTGCCACAAACTTAATTAATGTAGCTTTCTAAATGTTAATATGACATAGTAACAAAAGTGTTTCTGGATGAACTACGATTTCCTACAACCACACAGCACAACTGCATGCAGTCTGAAAAAGAAACCTGCCAATTCTATTTGCCAGTTCAAACATGCTTGTTGTAGTTTTAGCAGTTAATTTGTGGCAGTCACATTTGGAATATGGTGAAATATTTTCAATGGCTCTCACAGAACCAGTTTTGTTGACAAAGTTTACACAGTGGAAAAGAAAACCGCACTAATTTGGCAGTTTCAAAAAACAGCCCTGCTCCTGTCCACAGCTGGTGTCTTTGCCACTGCTGGATATTTTGAGGATGCATTTGTTTGGGAAACATGAATAGAATTATTTTCAGAAGTTCTTGGGTTGCTAGTATCTTATTTTTGCTTTAATTGGTGAACTAATCCTGAAGAGCAATATTGTCAGCTTAGCTTTTTCCAGAAATAAAAACTAACCTCAAGTTACAGTTACCCATAAAAAAATCTGGAAAAATTCTGACCCTGTTTGTCAAGCCAAGAGCTGTTAATTTCAATGGCTAACAAATGGGAGGGAGTGTTGCTCAAAGTATCTAATAATACCAAATGATCCAAGCTGCAGAAATATAGTTACTAAAACCAAAATGTACACAAATAAATAAAAAGTAGCATCTGCTATTTAACACAGAACTTCAATCATTTCCTACAAATAGAGTGTACTAAGGCAAATATTTAAAGGCGAACAAAGCACATTGTTTTCCCCCACTGCCTTCAAAATATCTAATATTTCCCAAGAACTGAAAGATTCAGTGCTCGAAAGGTATTTACAGTCCATTTTCAATGTAGCCTAAGGAAGACCTGTTTCTCTGCTCACATTGTTGCTTTAAAGATGCAGCGTCATTTCGCGGACAGACTCTTTTCTGAGCAGTGTTTATGAATCCGGTTTTTTCCAGATTCTTATTCTAGGTAGCTTTATGAACACACAGTTTTATTACACAAATTACATATACTTAGACCTCTGCACCGTGCTTGTGAAACCATCTTCCACAAGACCTAACTACACTGTTTTCAGTAAAAAATCGTGCTCATCTGCTAAACTGTTTTGCAGATAACTGCAAATGTCTCCAAGTTAAGACCCATCAGTTCTAGTAGGAAATTTCACTATATGTCTTACTCATCTTTCTATGAAACCTTAACCTTGATTCACTAGAGCCTAGGTTTTCTATTCCACAACAATGGAAGACATTGTTTGACTTTTAAAGTTAATTACTTTAAGCTGGAATAGGTATGACATATCCTTTAACCCCAGGCAGAAAAGCTACACACGGGCTGCTCTTACAGAACTCTCAGATGGGAGTCCAGGCCTCTAATATTTAAAACTTGATGCACAAACTGTTTTCTGGCAAGATTTTGCTCCAGCCCATCTGCTGGTCTGACATGGTGCCTGCTCAGAAGACACTATGCCAGTTTCAGTAGGGTACAAGTGCCAAAGACTACTGAAGGGAGTGCCCTCCATAAGGCAATAGGTGCCCTATCTTTCATCCAAAGCTCTTCCTGCTACCATATAACACTGCTCAGAAATACATCCCCCACTGGGGGGGGGCGGAACAACAACAACAAACAAATCTGCTCTCTTGACTTTCCAGTTTTACTTAGCACACCAGAGTCTCAATCCCTGACCAGAACTTTCACAAGGCGGACTAACCAAGAGCACAGCAACAGCTCCCAAATCACAGGTCCATACATATGGAGGGGAAACAACCACCAACACATTATGTAGCAGAACACTAAATTGTAATAGAAATGATCTCTGCAGACTTTGCAATAGGCTTTAGACTACTGTGTAAAAATGAGTTATGCTTTTAAACTTCATGCTTCTATCCTACAGAGGACCAAAAAAAGGAGAGAGATGGAAGATTTAAGAGGAAGCAGTCATCAGCAAGAACTGGTTGAGGTAAGGAGTATTACTTCTTTAACAGAAGGTGCAGGCTGATCCTGTACCATGTGATCAGCCCTAAGTAACCACCAAATAGCAAAATCAGGCTAAATTTATGATTTAGTGTGGCCACAGACAGGGTGAAAAATTAGGTAATCTGCTTGCTATATCTATATTTATACAGTTTAATGTTAGCAACTGAATAAAAATACTTTTTCCTGTTGTTTGTCTGCCAATGAATTTATTTTCACACTAAGGTTCACACCTGCAGCTACAAGACCTTTGCTGAAACGCATTTTAAAATCCGAAGGTTAAGAAAAATCCATCCCTAGCCAGACAGTTACCTGCTAGTGCTATTAATTACAGGGTTTTGCTATTAATATTCTTCTTTCCACTGAGTTTATAAAAATCACACTGAATGTATATCTTTTGGTATCATTTTTAATTCGTTTGCTGCATTATAGTAAATATTTTCAGTGAAGTTAGTTTAAGCAACTGTTGAAGTACTTAGTTTCTCTAGAACCAATCGCTAAAGCTGGCTTCTTAGGGCAAACCAAGGAATGAACATTATGACAATGACAGAATGTGCTTCCACCAATGCTTCTCTTCCCTGACACATGTACACCTGTGCTCACATCTATACAAATTATCATTGGCCATTACTCTTTCTGAAATAGGAACAATCTTTCTTTCACACCTCAGCCCGATTCCCAGAACACCAGGCCTCACAGTATCAATGGCACATTGTACTATGGTCCAGCCTTAACAAGACCACAACTACACATCTTCCCTACCTCCACCAGCAGTAGAGCTCCCTGTGCTGCTGGTATTAAAAGGCAATGTTCACCCATTTAATCACTGTTTACTGCTTAGGCAAATATTCTTTACATCTTCTAGGAAGTAGGACGGGAGGTGGGAGGGAGAGGAAAAGGATAGTGTGCTGGCTATGCTGGCGACAGATCAACAAGTATAGCTTTATCAATACATACTTTCCTGAGCTTCCAATATTGTAACACTACATGCACAAAGAGAAGTCAAACCACAACACACAAACACCTGCTGCCAAGAGAGCTACGAAAAGCAGTTTCAAAACTCTTAGTTTTCACCTACCATTTATAAAGTTCCATTACAATACAAAAACATAATTACAATGTAGTGTCTTTTACAATAGAACTTACTATCTCAAACATATGTGTATATACAAGTATATATATATATATAAAAATAAGTATTTTGCAGAACCATCAGTTTCCATCAGAAAGAAGCTGGCAAGTAGATAGTGCTATGTACAGTAGATTTCACTGTGTCAGTGGAATCTTAACAAAACATTGTGTGACCTTTCTGCATTTAAATTTTCGGTCCAAATTGTGCATTAATAGAGTGCTTGCAGCAGGACTAGAGAATGATTTATACAAAGACTGGTGTTAATTACTGACTGTGATCAGGAAGACAAATGAGACAATGTAACGCTCATGGTGGTGTTGTGTTGACGGTTGGACTTGATCTTAGAGGTCTTTTCCAACCTATGATTCTCTTCAACTGTTGCTTAATCTTCCCATGTACTGACACTATTCTCCACAGGGCTACAAACTAGCCATGAGACCACCAATATGTCACATTCTTCCCTGGTTGCTCTCCATTCTGCTCCCCCTTACCAAACAGATAACAGTTCTGCCTGAGGTTCCTGACAGCAAATCAGCTCCAGTAACAAAAATAAAATAAAACTTCTAACTTACAAAAATTCAGTTAATTCCAGCTTCCATACTGCTCTTGCTACAACAAAAGCAATGCTTGAAAGAATATCTCTAGATGGCTTCTATTGCTTCCAGCAGCATAGGAAGCTCTCCTCTTCAGAAGCATTGGGAGGAATCAGTATTTGTAAGCCTTCTGCTGCTGGATTTGCTCTGGTCAAGATAAAAATGCAAAGCCAATCCAAGGGAACAAACAAGTCAACAAAGAAACAGACAAGATGGCACAGACAGGAAGGAGAAAGAGTAACTAGAAACCAGGGAAAACATTTGTGAGGCAGGACAGGACTTGCAGATAGTGGTAACTTTCATGTACATAATTAGAAGTTTAGAAGCCCTGCACCTGAAGAGACTATTTGCATCCTAGGGCTCAGGATTAGTAAATGGCTTTCAGCAGCTTTGATTCAGTGAACATAACTTTCCATGGAATGCATCCCTTGTAAATTTATTTTGCAGAGACACCATAAAATTTCTCTAGAACATTGTTATAGATTAATGGAGTATAGAAGTACACTTAATGGGAAATTAAGCTATAACAACGCCCATCAAAATCTTTACACTGCTACCGTAAAAATACTTATTAAAAGATATATATAGCCAGCAAAGTTAACCTTTACTTTTATAAAAGGGCTGTGCTGTTCCTATCTGGCAGGCAGTCAAATCTGTCTCCACTATTCTGTCTTACCCACCTCTCTACAGCTCTCGCTGGGTTAGCTTCTCACAGAAAGTTTAGCCGTCATCTCGCATCTTGCTGTATATGCACTAAAAACTAGTCTGAACAGCACAGAAAGCAAAGGTGCCTCTCGGCACCAAGCATCCATACCTTACTCTCAAAGGCCATCTACCTCACTCCCCTTCACTCTCAAAGACAGCTGAACCCTTTTGTAGGATCATGTCCCAGAAAAGCTACTGAATGGTATACTTTACATAATATGAACACATTATCAGAGATAAAGAGGTAGACAAAAGAAGAAAGCTTCAATCAGTGTCACTACTTAGGGATAAATCTTGCCCATTTCCTCTTTTAGTTTTAGGATGAGCTACAAGGGGAACTAAGCCTTCAGTTCAGTGCTACATGTAACATTTACTACCCCTTCTGAAAGAAGAGATTAAACGAACGCAAATACAATTATAGTAAATGGCATCTGCATGTCCTCAGCCATGCTGTCACTTAAAAAAAAAAAAACCTACACAGAATAGTAATACCAAGGGTCTCAAATTGTATTCTCATCCTCAACTAATCCACTGACTCCTCAGTTCAGTGGGAGTCAAACTACAACAAACACAACACCTGAAATCACTTCAGTGGTGTGTGCAATCAAGCAGAAAACTAATCAAATCTGCATGAAACTAATGGAATCCCACATACTATTCCACCCACAAGGTCTGTTGTGATTTGACTGCAACAGAACACAACAGAGCTATATTCCAAGTGACTTAGGAACACATCATTCGTCCTACACGTGGAGAACTGCACCCACTACAACCTTGCTTTCTGCACTGCATCCCCAGTTCCCTCAGTCACTCCTCTCCGTGGCAGCCTTCTGCAAGTTTGTCTTTCTTTCCTTTATCCTTAAACGGCAAAAGCCAGAGACACCTTCACTTCTTACCTCATGCAAAGTTCTACTTCTCTTACAGTAACATCTCATGTACATTTGAGAGATGCTGTGCATAGAGTGTAACAAAACAGATATTTCAAAGAAGGTCATAAAAAGCTATCATATATGAAAAGGAAAAAGAATGTAAATATTCGAAGTGTACTAGCCTTTGATTCCTCTGTAACTGCAGCTAGTTGAAACCCCGATCATCCCCACCGGTTCTGTATGCAGAGCAGTTAGGTATGGGTGAACTATACAAATTTCAGAGGAAACAAAATCAGAAACTCCACTACAGGAACCCACCAGACGCACTCAACTACTAACAGTAACATAAGGACTCAGAACAGTTCTTTCAGACAACCTCAAACCATGAACTTGGTGAGGAAATGCAGTGCAGCAGACCATGCCAAATCTAGTCCAGAGTAAAACAAACTCTTAACTTAAACATAGGGTAGATGTAGGGCCATAGCCACCGTTTCCATTTACTCATTCACTTGTTACACCAAACTACTTGCAACCATACACAGCCTTAGTTTTCTCCAGGTTTTTCAGTGACTGTTTACTTTGCAGAAAAGCAGAACCAGTGGCACTTAGATTGTTACTGCAATATTTTTATTTTGTTTACACAGGCATTCAGTGGAACAAAGTGCCAGCTTACACCTTCCCCCTCCCCCCAAAGTTTCTCCACTCAAACCTGAAGTCTAGATGCAGCATAAGTCCAGATGCGCAAGCAAAATTGTCCACCCTCCTGCAATTTACAGCCACACATTAATAGCTGGAAGAACAAGTACAACTGGGCAATCACTTTAGAGGAGCAAGATTTGACTACATATCACACCATAAAATAAAATACGAGTTTTCAGTTGCCATTCAGTTCTTTGTGATTAACCATAATGGACATGAGAGGGGAAAAAAAGGAGGAGAGGAAGAACACTTCAGTGAAATATAAAATGTTCCTGAACAGCTGAAAGCAAACAAGCACCATGAGATACCCAGACAGATGTTAACAAAGATCACTGTAAATCTGTCACCAAGAGACCAGTGGTACACAAGTGCTACATTTATGTCTGCAAATATGAAAAGAGCAAACATGCTAACTCTTCTACAGGAAAGGCGTGCTTTCTCTCTCTACAATAGTTGCCCGATTTGACACTGACGGACAACTCCTTCACCTCCATGAAACCACCCTGAATCTAGCAGAGCTTTGCATATTTGAATGGAGTTACTCAAGACAAAAGAACTGAGAAGGCATGTGACATACAATGCCTACTTTAATGAAAACATGTCTTGTTACAAAAATCTGGAAATCACACTAAGTGGAAAGCTCATGCTGCATAGCAGTGTATTAACAGATTATTTTCCAAAAAATCACTCAATAAGAAGGAAACATCAGGAAGAGATCAACTGAAAAAATCCAAGAGTGTGAAATAATCAAAACTTTATTTTCCACAGCAGAAACACACAAAAAGGAAAAGCTTAAAAAAAAAAAGGTATAGCTGATTTATGCATAAAAGGAAGTCAATTAACGTGTAGGACTGACTTGCTTATCAAGTTTTAAACATTAATACTTCAAATAGAGAGTTAACATACCTCTAACTTAAAAAGACCAAGTTTGGCTTCAGGGATGATGTAATAAACTGCTTCTAGATAATTCTTTACTGCTGTCTTAATGCAAGTTCCATCTAGTGCCTAACAGTCACTGTGGATTAGTGTGCCTTTATATGTTTGCCATACAGGAAAAAAAAAAAACCCCACCAAACTCATAGTATTGCCTTGAAAACAGGATTTGCTCTTTCACAGAGACCAGCAATAGTAACAGACATTATAGCCTCTCCATTGATCCAGAACGCTTTACAAACTGCCTTTCAGAACTATTCATTACTTATAAAACACAGACTGAGTGAAATGCAGCAGCTTCTTCTGAAGCAAACATATCTAGGCTAGAGCAAATAAAGAACAGCACTTCCACCTCTGGTGAAAGGTTTTAATTCAGAGGCAACACCCAACTAACCATTGTTACTGTTGTGTTTCTTGGATGAAAACTGATTTAGTCTTGGCCAGAAGATAACATTCCCAATAACTGGAAACACAGAGTGCTCCAGAACACAAGACCGGCATAAGCACAAAGTGGCAGTTTACGAAAGCATCGCCATTACTTTGAAGAATATCACCTGGCAGTGCTCTTCCGTTGTCTGACAGCAGCAGCACCTTGCCTACCCCACACAAACTCCACAGAAAATACTACAAGCCAGCAAACCAGGCTGGACAGCCCACGGAGAACACACTGCGCCATCAGCAACACTTTGAACAAGGACAACTAACACGGCTCTGCAAATGTCAGAAAACCACACTTTAACACAGTCGACCACCAGCACATAAAGAACAGTAACTATACCCATTCTGTCTAATTCACGTCACAAAGTTACAAAGAAATTTGAAAGTCACACTTCCAACCACCACCAGTATTTTACCTAAATAGATCAAGCCAAATCCTCCCTGGCCGATCTGACTTCCCAGCCTCCAAACTTTTCCTTCAGTGTCTTTCAGGATCATGTCTCTTGGGAGAGCAACTGGCAGCTTGCCTCTGCCGCGATCCTTAGGCGGCATCGCACCTTGAGGCGGGGCAAAAACGAAAGAAAAAGTTGACTTTCATCAGGGAGAACAATATGGCTCGCTGTTCTTTGTGCTACCGGCACCAAGCAGGGACCCAGCTCTCCACGACCTACGCCGGTGATCCTCCCCCAGGGCGGCGGTCGGGCGGCTTTCCCCCACCTCAGGGCCAAAAGGCCTTTCAGTCGAGCAGCAGGCCGGGGCGGCTCACTGGCAGCGGTCTACCCTCCGACGGGACGGGCGGGTAACAAGCGGCCCGCGCTCGGCCCCGCCGCCCGCTCCCCTCACACCCACCTCAGCAGGGCCCCCGCGGCCTCCCCCGGGTGCCAGCCGCAAACTTCCCAGCCAGGAACTTCCCGCAGGCCAGGCCCAGGCGGCGAAGGCCCGTCCGTAGCACGAGTAGCACGGCTACCCTCTTCCTCCGGGAAACCCTGGGGCGGGGCGGGGCAGGGCCAGGGCCAGGCCAGCCCCGGCCGCCCGCCCTGCCTCGGCACCAGCGGGGCGGGACTCCCTCAGCCGCGCCGCTCCCCTCAGCGA
>Ga0181612_160657_pt1 | contig 11420 bp, 8 predicted proteins | sample HoacroProtozoa21_FD_119630 | JGI IMG/M metagenome (GOLD analysis project Ga0181612, IMG submission 119630) | Hoatzin crop microbial communities from Cojedes, Venezuel. Combined Assembly of Gp0051906, Gp0051904, Gp0051908
CTAAGGGACAATCTGGGATGTTTCTGCAGAGGTATTTTTATAATTCTGGCAATGTAACACTTTGCTGATTTGTCTAATTAGGCTTCTGTACTGGGAAGCAAATGGACTCACAGACTTGTATCTGTAAATAATGCGTTCTCAGCAGGTTGCTAACTGGAAGAAACATATTGGATGCAAGAGTCATAATTTGTTGCAACTTGGTGTCCGGGCAGGTGGTGGCACTAGGCTTGTGTTTTGGGGAGAAAGCCTACTTGAAAAGCAGCTGGAACGTGCTGGATGGGGTGCTGGTTCTCATCTCCGTCATCGACATCCTGGTCTCAATGGTGTCAGACAGCGGCACAAAAATCCTGGGGATGCTACGAGTTTTGAGACTGCTGAGGACTCTGCGGCCCTTAAGGTAAGCAGAGGGTGAAGAAGACCGAAAGGAGCGTAGGGTGTGTGTGCCAAAGCAGGAGCTGAGCCTCTCCCGCAAGCAGCAGCATTCGTGCAAGGGAAGGGGCAGGCGAGACAAGGGCACGGTGTCTGTCGCCAGCGTAGTGCCCAGCCTCCTGCTGCTCCGCAGGCAGGGAGCGTCTGCAGGTCCTGCAGAGCCGCGAGGAGCTCCGGGCGCTCGCTGTGTTTTGGGACCAGCCCCAAGTGCAGTAGTAAACTGATCAATGCCTCTTTTGCTCGTTAAAACACACATCCCCTGCTATTTGTGTTCTCATTTGCTCCGTGTAAAGTGCAGCTTAACAGCTTCTTCTCCCCCTTTCCTTCAGGCAGTCAATGGCTTTCGTAACAAAGAACGAAATTAGTAGCAGGTGGCAGATCATTTTTAAGGAAGCAGAGACTAAACTGTTGCTTAACCTAGAATGCAAAGAAGATTTTTCCCCTCAATTCCTCATTAATTTTACAGAGATATTTACTTTGAAAATTGCCCAGATGAGATGAAAGCAATTGTCCTGCTAACTTGGTCCCCCATCCCTGACAGCAGGCAGTATCCTGTGCTCCAGAGCCGGGCACCCCTCTGACAAGAACCTGCCCAAGGACCAGCTTCTTCTAGACAGAGATCTGTTTTGTCCTCTGCCCAAGGCATGAAGGTTTCTCTCCATGCTAAATGCAGTCCCTCTTTAATACCATTGTTGCTGCTCTTGTTATGCAGCAGCTAATAAACCTTCCTGCTCAAAGCATCTTTGTGTGCCTGTCATATCTTACTGCTGCTTCCTTCATAAAAGGTTCACTTTGAGTCAGGATTTTCTCTTTCAGAACAGAAAAATAGGGCCCTGCTTGCGACAGAAAATGTTGTTTCACTACCCCTGTGTGAATAATAAGTCTAAATAACAATGGCCATGCCTATACCTGTATCTTTCAGATATTCTCAACAGCTATGAAAGACATTCCGATAAATGGGGCTATGTGTATGTTGTGCCTGGTGAGTTTTAGGATGAAAGCTGCTTTTAATCATTTTCATCTGAACAGATAGCGCCACTGGTGTGGTTCAGCTCCCTGACCATATGACTAGACTGTCTTCCTATGCAACTCCAATTCGGACTTTTTCTTCTTCATGTGTCCCCCAGCATCTCCATGCCAACTGTAGTTTCTGGGGGCAGTTTCTGCCGGATTGCTGGTTCAGTAGATCTGCTCTGCTCTTCTGTTTTGGCTGATTTTTGACCCATGTTAAGAAAACCTACAAAATAATCTGGATCGCTTTGGGTATAAGAAGGGTTGATTTCCCATCTCCAAACTGTGGAATGCAAGTTTCTGTATTGAGGTGGTGTGGTTAAATGGGATCTAGAGGAAGAGGGTTGGGTTGTGCTGAGCCCTGCTATGGTCACCTGTCTGACCTAGTAAAAGCCCTGTATGCTTCGTTGTAGATCTGTAGGTCTGTGTGGACAAGACCTGAGTCTTCCTGTACTAGAGCTTTCCTCTGCAGTCACCTATGTGCATGCGTAGTCTGCAGTTATGGGGAATAACCCGCTGAGTAACTGCAGGCTGGAGGAAGACCTGCTACCTGGAGCATGTGCAGGATTAGGCTCTTCCATTGCTATTCCATTCCTGTTGGCATTTGATGTGTTTTCTCAAGAGGGTGTGTGAATGTTTTCAGCCAACATACTGCTTTCTACTACAAAGGAAATGTAAAAAGACAGCAACAAGCCTATTCCCCAAATATGTTCACAATCAGTTCTGTTCCCCTGTAATTAGATTTGTAGGAAATGAAAAAGCAGCCATCAAACTGGGGGCTTTTCAGTAAGTCATAAATCTCCGCGTGTGGAAACCCATCTGCCTCTGTGATGCACATCTGGGCTGCCCTGAGCACGCCTCTGCCCGCAGCTGCCCACTCTGCCTTTGCTGCCAGCTGCGCCGCGTGGCTCAAGGATCTTCCCAGGATGTTCAGCTGGATCAACCTGGGATGACAGCTGGGCCAGGCAACCTAAGGGCTTTGCGCACTGTGGCTCCAGTCCCTGTGTCTGGGTGAAGTCCCCAGTGGAGACTGAGACAGTTTTTCCTTTCCAGGAAAGCGTAGGGCAGAGACCAAGGTGACTGCTCCGTCCACAGCACAGAGGGGTTAACCCGGCACCTTCTGTCCTCCCTTTCCATGGGCACTTGGGGACAGGGCTGCAGGGAGGACACCCTCAGGGAGGAGCCCAGCCACGGCTGTGCGTGTCACACTCAACTCGAGGGCAGGGATGGCCCTCATCATCTCTGCGTAGGCTTTCCTGATTGATGGTCTGAAGGGGTTCTTCTGGGAAAAGACCTCCCTCATTCTGTCTCTTATTTTCTTCTGTGAAACAACCCCGTTGCTTCATGCAGCACGTGAAACCACGCATGCTTATGCCTTTTGCGCAGGCATTTAAAAAAGAATGGCCTGCGTGCTAATCGTGGGCTTTTGATTGCATGATTGATTATCAGCCTCCAAATTGAATCCATGAGGCTTCAAGCCCAGCTTTGTGACCAGAATACCAAAAATATACTCAGAAAGGAGTGACATTTAAAGATGTTTCCATGACCCTCTGATGTTTCAGCCAGTAGAGGGATTGCTTATACAATAACATTCCTTCCTAATGCATTCAACCTGCTGTTGTTGGGATCAAGTGTTGTAGCTTAAGATACAAGGGAAATCAAAATTGAAAATGTACTCAGAATTAATGTGGATGGACTTCAGTGCTGTTTTTACTCTCTACAGAGCCTGGGCTTTGACTTCCAAAGCAGATGGATAAATTATTCACTTTTCATACCATTGCAGTATGAAATAGTAATTTCATAGACTCTCTTCTATCTATCATATTATCACCTTTGCTAATTTTTTTTTAATCTGTGGAGGAAGGTCTTCATTAACATTGATCTGCTATTTTATCTAAGTGCTACTACATCTTCTGAGAGCTCTGATCAGACTAGCAGGCTTAGCGTTAGTAAATGTGATCCAGCTGGGGTGAGGCTGGCAGTGGGTTTGGAGTGTCTCACACCAGGGTTTTAACAGCACTGGGAATGCTGAGACCAGCAGAACCAGAAGGAACTCGAGGGCTTAACATTTCTTCACACTGAAAAAAAATAAATGGTCTCATTTCAATTTCCCCATTTGTCATATGCTTAATGCAGATTGGAATTGTCCCGAGTGCAACCCCGGCGAGTCTACAGCTCTGGCATGCCCAGAGGGCTCCAAATCAGCTGCATCCTTCAGCAATAAATTGCAGGAGTTGTGGGTCAGATAATATGAGTTTACAAGCCTGATATCAGTAGGACCTTAGGCAATATTGATGAGGTGCGGGGATGATGTATGTTGACATATTGGAGGTGACAGTCATAATCTGGAAATGCTGAGGATTTCCTTGGCGCTTCTTGGGGAGTTATCAGACTCTCAGGAGAGCAGGAGGAGTCTTTGCACAGACTTTGCCTCAATGCTGGATCAAGCCCTTAGTTTGAGGCAGCTCCAAGGTCTGAAGGTTTTCATTATTAAGAACTATTATTTTTCAAAATCTTTTCAAAGTCTTCTCTCCCTGTAGGGCTGGAAACAGCACTGGCATGGAGCTAAACTGGTGGCAGCTTTTACCCTCACGCATTCTCATTTGAGGAATTCCCTGGTTGATCAAAACTGCGAAAGCAGCCAAATGCTTCAGCTTCTCAGCCCTTTTTTTCTCAACACACATGACTTCGCAAAGACAGAAGAGTAACCTCCTATTTTCTGTCTCTGCTGGATACCAAATAGTGTCTCACAAGGGAAATACTTTTATTATTTCTAGAATAGGCTTTCTTAAGAAGTGTTGGAGAAAATGATCAACTTTAGACTCTGGAGACTAAATTTCTTACTTGTTCCCCAAAATTTAAGGATGCTCCAATAGTTTAGACCACAGGGCTTTAGAAGACCTGACTTCAGTTCTGTCCTGTGAGACAATGGGCACAATACCTAAGTCAAGATCCCTAAAGGCACCAAAGTACCTAATTTCCTTTGAAATACTTGGAAATGAGGTGTCTGCATCCTACTGAGAACATGGCTTGTGGTCCTCCCATGCTTCAGTTTCCCATCTGTACTTTAGCAGTTGTAGGATTTCACCCAGGACTGTGTAAGGGTAATCTGTGAGGGATGGCGAGGTCTTTAGACCGGCTGAGGATCCATAAGAGAGATTCAGCCTCAGACTGCCTGGCCCAATGCTTGCTTTGTGCGCTCAGATGGAGTGGGAAGAGCCCTTGCCCCGTGGACACTGCCTGTTAGGTCGATGAGGACCTCCACCTGGGCTAATTCATGTGGGCAGTTCTGGCAGTCCACACTGACCAGTCTCTGCACTGCCATGGCTGCATGGGGTTCACACCATCCCCTGGGGCATCTCAGCCTTGAGCAGCCTTCTGCTCCGTTAGCCATCTCACCCCCAGCTCTTTCCCTAAAATAACCCACATCTGAGCATCGGGAAAGCCGAGGTGTCCGAAACAGGGAGCTGCAGCAGCTACCTGGAAGAGACACTCAGCGTGAGGAATAGCAGCATCTGCCTTTTGTGTTTCACTGGTAAAGGAGTGGAGAAAAATACCACCATCTGTTTATTTTTTTAAATGATAATTGATGGGTTGCCCTAGACATTTTGAGTAAATATTTAACCAGAAAAAACGGAAATAATTTTTAGCTTTTTAGGATACTATTTAAAACCAACGGTTTTTGAAAGACTGGGTGTCTGTGCACTGAGCCCTGCAGTTTCCTAAACCAGTCAGCGCTGGGGCAGGAGAGGGTTGGTGCAGGCTTGGCTGGGGTCCCAGCTAAGGCCATGTGTATCAGGCATGCAGATGTGCCCATGGGGACCTCTGCTGAGAGCACCTTCCCCAGGGGGGCGGGAGAGGAGGAGAACCTGGATCCTCTCCAGGCAACGAAAATCCCACTGTGGTTCAGGTGAGGGAGCCAGACTAGGGGTGAAATGAGAAAGGGTGAGAGGACGGCCGTGTCAAAAGAGAGAATCATGCAGAAACAAGATGGTGGGGAAGTTTGTGGCGTTTTTGAGTGCCAAGTGTTCAGAGTCCCCAGCCAGTACCCAGAAGCTCACAGGCGCTTCCCTCCCTCCAACTTACACAGCAGACAGCTATTTCTGCCTTGGGAAAGCAGTTTCTATGGCATCAGTACAAACTGATTTACAGAGCTCGTGAAATGCTTAATTCCAGTTGGCATCAAGAGGAGGGAGGCATGCAACCTCTTCACGTGCTGTTCTCGGTCTCCCAGCTCTCCACTTTCATGTCTGTGAGCCTGAATACCCCTCGTTCACCTTGCCCAGCATGGTGAGATGGCTTCTTTAAATCACACAAGCCTTGTCCTTTCCTTGTAGTATTGTCCTTGAGAGTATAGTACAGTTTCTCCTTTTTTTCTTTTTACCTGGTCCAGTCAGGATGTCCACATTATTCTTTCCCAGCCTTCACATATGATCTAATCCTCTGCTATGAGATTCTGTGTGATAGCAAACGGAGAGGAGCTGCAGAAATAAGGTTAGGTGCCTGTGGTCCTGCTGATGAAGTTTCACCTGGAGGACACCACTGGGTTCAGTAGCTGAGTTTGTACCGTGGGTATAAAGCAGAGACTGTGGTGGTACTGGGGGGTAGCTCAGGGCTCCGTACACAGCAGCACTATAAGGACATGTACAGATTTTTTTTACAATGAGAGTGGTGAAACACTGGCGCAGGTTGCCCAGAGAGGTGGTCGATGTCCCATCCCTGGAAACACTCAAGGTCAGGTTGGATGGGGCCCTGAGCAACCTGATCTAGTTGAAGATGTCTCTGCTTGTTGCAGGGGGGTTGGACTAGATGACTGTCAAAGGTCCCTTCCAACCATTCTATGATTCTATAGTCACTACAGATGTGCAGGCAGCTGTGTAAGAGTGGCTGCTCCATTTCGCAGCCTGAGACAGAGAAATCAAGAGCCTTGCCTAAATCTACGCAGGAATGGACCCTGGGAGGCCCTCTCTGCTGTCTCTTTGCAGTCTTGGACAGGCTACAGGCATAAAGGTGTGTGTTTGTGGATGGCCCAGACCAAGAGGCTGGGTCCAAGGGAAAGTGTGATCAAGGCTGGAAACCTAAAGAGTTCTTTGGACTGAATGGTAGGAGAAGGAAAATGTCAAGGCTTGAATATATTATAGTGAATGATAACTAGAAGATGCTGATCAGCAAATGGATCGAGAATAGATAATGGGTTAGATTAAAACTATTATTCCAAGTTTGAAAAACGTGGGGCTAGCCTATATATCTTCCTTTTTCTAGGTCCTTCTCCACTGACTTTTCTGGCCTGGCTCCTTGTATATGGTCTCATCCTCCTTTTCTTTTATGCAAAGCTGCGTAGGTAGGCAAAGGCCCCTTTCTCTCAAACACCTGTATAATCTCACAGGTCAGTCTTCCAGAACTGCTTCGTCCATCATGATTTTTGAGTTATGTGCTATTCTAAAAAATTCCCAAATCTGTTTCCTCCACGTGTTCTATCTTGATAGGGGGCACAATTGGGTGAGAACAGGACTAACACAGCTTTTCTGCTTACTTGCTCCCACAGAGTTATTAGTCGAGCCCAAGGACTGAAGCTGGTGGTGGAGACTCTCATGTCATCCTTGAAGCCCATCGGGAACATCGTGGTCATCTGCTGTGCCTTTTTCATAATCTTTGGGATCCTGGGAGTTCAGGTGAGTCCCCTGCAATCCTCAGCACCTCAGCAAAAAGCGTAACGAGCCCCAGACTGCCCACCATCTGGGTACCTGTACCAGTGGGCACGCTATAAGCCTTTCTGAAACCAAACCAATGGGCTGTTTGGCCTTCTTGAGGAACGCTCCTTGCTCCTGGTGAGGAGGGAGCAGATTTCCCATTATCGGTCAACCATTGAAACCACATTAACAATTACAGCCTAACAACAGTGGCCCAGCAACACACATCCCTAGCCATAGCTGAAGAAGCAATGGTCAGAGCCAGTTAGTGGGGTTGGTTTTGCCTCTCTCTGGTTTGAGGTCCTCTGCTCTGCTGGCAATATCCTCAGTCCCAGGAGTGCAGGAACCCAGGGGAAAAGTGGCAAAGTTTCCAATGCAATTGGTTTCTCAATACCTGAGAAGAAGAGATTGTTTCATATAAATATTCTGACATAACACTTACTTCTTGCTGAAGTTTGTCTGATCTGTCAGAGCCAGCTTTGGAAAGCAGCTCTTTTTGGCTTTGTTTTGGAAAGGTGTCTTATGCAATATTTTATACTAATAAACTGTTTAAATAATAGGTACAGCACTGAAAATAAAAAGAGAATAAAATCATGCCATCCATCAGCAGCTAGACTGGCTTAGCATTACAGTACAACAACATCCATCCATTACACTAAACAGATTCATAAAACTAAGCATATCTCATGGAACAATATAAAACTCAGACACGGGAAAATTTATGCCAAACAACAAAACTTGCAGCACGCTCTTTGAATTTCCTCCCTGCTAATTGTGATTGCTTTCCCTAGTGACTTGCAGTCTTACATTAAATTGTCATGACTATTGATGTGCTTAAGTGGTAGATACAAGCAAGACTGATCCTGTATGCAGGATGCAAAATTTGTAGTTAATATTTATGTCTAATTAGGTGTAAGATGAGGGCCATAGCTATTTTCTATAAAAAGATGATCTCTCAAAGTTAGTTGGCTTTACCATGTAAATAGAACCTGGGGATCAAACTAGAGGTTTTTATTGCTGTTGAAATCTGCACGCCCACATTTCTAACAGTGTTTCCTCTTAGCAAGACTGTTGTTGTTGTAGAGCTTGCCCACATGTGAATAGTCATTAATAAGACACAAGAAATAGATAGATAGAACGGGTACCATAGGAAACACTGTGTCTTTCACTTCCCGAAGTGCTGAAATCTGAAGTACTGACAGGGATCAGCGTTTTTGTAAACTGGGCTTTGTATTTCCAAACCCCGTTAGTAGTGGCGTTACTGCTCCCATCTGAGTGGCATTACAGTCCAGCTCCTGCAGAAGTTATGTTTATCGACAGTATATTAAAAATAGTTGTTTACCTTCCTGCTTAATTAAAACTTTTCTCTGTGAAGGCTCTGTCTCCCCAGTCAGCCTCACCTGCGGATAGTGTTTCTGCATGGGAAGGTCAGGGAATACTTCTCTTCTTACACCCAGAAGTTTTATGGCTGCGTTGAGTGATGATTAATTTTGCATGCCTAGAAAACACCCTTCTGCTGTTGATTTCTGAAGGAAACCCGTGGAGTAATGCATGGGTTTATCTTGCTCGCTATTATTTCTACTGATATTTGTCTAGAACAACAGATCAAAACCCGTCAGTGTCTTTTCTCCGTATACCCAGGTGGTGGTTTAAGGAGCCTGGAGAGCAGGTTGCCATTTTCCCCCCAAAACAGTGATGTCAATAGCTTCTGTCAGCAAATCAAACCAGAATTGTTGAAAGTCTCCTGGGCTCTGATACCATCCATCCTGCTAGCATCAATCACCCTGTCTGAAGCAGTAATCATCCCCTGCCACTCTCTGTTCTGTGCGCAGGAAGCACCAGGTCTAGAATTAAGCGTGTGGAGGCTCGTGTTCCTCGTGTGGGTGTAAATCAGGAGCTGACTCCCCAGGAGTTGCATCTCTCCTGGCTTACACCAAGGGAAATGAGCTCGAGATCAGGTACCCAGCAGCAGTTGGGCTTGAGTCCTTAAGCTCTGCACAAGGAATATTTTCAGAGGCCCCTGCACAGACTGCAGAGCCTAATGGCGGCCAGAGAACAACATTCAGGGTCGGAGCCCAGAGCTGGACTGACAGCAGTCTTGATTCAGCAAGAGCCCAACGTCACTCGCAGCAGCTTGGCTCCTCTGATGTGTCCCCGTGTGACTTCTAAGAGCAGAGCTTAGTCCACCGCTGCACCTCTTCAGTGCCGCCTTTTCTCTGCTGACAGAGGACCCTCATTACACTTAATTTGTTGGAGACTTTTGAAACCGGCTTCGTTAGCTGGGCTGGAGTCACCAGAGTCATTCCGCGTGTGGTGAGAAGCCATTAGCTGGTCTGGGCTATTAGCTGGGGCTACACTTCAGCTGGTGACCCAGAAGCAAAGGCCTTTAGGCCAGTCTCAGATCACTGAACCAGACAACCTAATGCATGAGGTGGGTGTCCTAAATGATGTGAAATCATGCATTTGCTCACCAGGTGCATATTATACAGGCTGCTCGCACTTAATAACCTGCACAAACGAGGCCATTTCCCTTAAATTCTCTGGTCAGCGTGGGCTGTGCAGAATACCCCATCTGCAGAGAAATCCTGCAGACTGAACCCTTACAGTTCCTCTCTTCTTTGCGTGTTTTGCAGCTTTTCAAAGGCAAGTTTTTTGTCTGCCAGGGGGAGGACACCAGAAACATCACAAATAAATCGGATTGTACAGAAGCAAGCTACAAATGGGTCCGGCACAAGTATAATTTTGATAATCTCGGCCAGGTATTAATAGAATGGTAATCTGCTTCTTTGCTCCTTTACTTCCTTGACTTAAAACCTGTGCATTATTGTCCCATGGGATTTTCTTCCAGGGTCTTACCAGTCGCAGTAAATATTCGGTTCACATACGCAGCATTCTGTCTCTAAATCCCAAAGGCAGTGTTTCCAAGCAGGCATACACTCCTTTGCAGAGCAGAACAAGCACATGTGGCTTCGTGGAGTACTTAATTGCTTCACTGCTACATAACAAACCAAATATATCTTGCAGAAGGGCTTGTCTAATAGAGCTGGACACTTTCAACCATCTCTGCAACACAGCCTTATTTTAGCTGCATGGTAAGGACTAATTAGTTGGGAGCAGTAGAGACCTGGAGGGTGGAAATGAAGCTGCTTTTGTCTTCAACTTTGTGGTTTCCGAATTAGCACTCATTGCCAAACCAGGTGCTGACATTGATAGGATTTTGCTGCCAGGAGAAACCTTGGACATCAAAGTGTCCCGTTATCAGACAGGTAATGATAATCCCCAGACAGGAAAGGGCAAAGAGGGGTAAAATGTTAAACGTAAAAAAGCTTTAATGCAACTATGTCTAACTTTTTTTCCACATATTTCTAGGCCCTGATGTCTCTCTTTGTTCTGGCCTCCAAGGACGGGTGGGTGGATATCATGTATGATGGCTTAGATGCTGTAGGAGTTGACCAGCAGGTACGTCCTTTAGCAGAGCCGTAAGAACTGAGTTGTCGAAGGTGGCACGTTTTTGCTCTTGTTTTGCAAAATACTGTTGCCCTCCACAGTCAAACGGGGCTGAGGGGTTGGGATCGAGGCAGCCGTTTAACCCAAATCCTGGGGTGTGACAAGGAGTCACGTGAAAAGTCTGGATTTGGACCTAAACTTTTCCCTGCAGATTTTGCAGCATGACTGGTGTAACTAGCCTCAGGAGAACCACACCTATCAAAGAATGGTTTGACTTTTTAAGCAATTTGGACGTTTCAGGAGAAAGAAGTGCTAGGTGTAGGCACAGGTTTTCAGTTAGGGGCTTAGAACAGCTGCAAAGGATGCTACTGTCCTGCTGTTGGCGGAACAGAGGTGGTTCTTCTGTCCTCAACGTGCTTTGTGTTTTGGGAGCATTCAGTCAAAATGGCTCAGAGGTCTCTAGTTTTCAAGAAGTTCACACCAAGCTGCCTCAAAGGGGCACTCATGGGTTTGTGGAGGTGGCAGCTGCATCAGTTTGCTCCCTTGTTTTTGTTTGTTTTTTCTGAGGTTCAGTTGACATTTGCCTTCCTCCACTTTGCAGCCAGTCATGAACTACAACCCATGGATGCTCCTCTACTTCATCTCCTTCCTGCTCATCGTGGCCTTCTTTGTCCTCAACATGTTCGTGGGTGTGGTGGTGGAGAATTTCCACAAATGTCGGCAGCACCAGGAGGAGGAAGAAGCCAAGAGGCGGGAGGAGAAGAGGCTTCGCCGGCTGGAGAAAAAGAGAAGGAGTAAGGAGAAACAGATGGCTGGTCGGTAGTCTTTCCACATCTTTCTGAG
>Ga0181612_164748_pt1 | contig 11419 bp, 8 predicted proteins | sample HoacroProtozoa21_FD_119630 | JGI IMG/M metagenome (GOLD analysis project Ga0181612, IMG submission 119630) | Hoatzin crop microbial communities from Cojedes, Venezuel. Combined Assembly of Gp0051906, Gp0051904, Gp0051908
CGCTGCCCCGACCGCCCCCGGCCCCCGCTCGCTCTGGAGCGGCTGCGGCTGCCGCGCAAAACTGAGGGGAAACCTGCAGGCGAGCTCGCCCGGCAGCTTTTACTCTGTGGCAAAGTATTGCCGAACTCCCCTCGGCCCTCTGCGGAAGAGACAGTGTTGGCTTTACTCTGGCGTACGAAGATCTGAATTTCACCCAGTCAGGGCATTTTTAAGTTTAGCGTTTTCCAGTGCAGAAGATGACACCTTTTTAAATGACTTTTTTTTTTTTACTTTAACCACGTCTAACCCAGTTTTCCTCCAGGGGTTATTCTCTCATATGGCTAAAACACTAAGCAGGCTTCACTCCCTGTAGGTGGGGACAGACCTGGCAACATCCCACGGCTGACTGCTCCCCATCCCTGATGTCCCCACGGACCACTTCAGCCCCAGCACAGCACTGTCCGGGGCTGGTGTCCGCGCAGAGCAGCCAGGCAGCCCTGGGCCATGGTGCACCTTTCTGCCGGCTGCCTTTACCCTGTGCTGGGCATCGGGGGCATGGAGGAAGCAACTTTGCTGCTGCGCCTGTACGAAACTCATGTTTGAGGCAGACCTTTCATTGCCCTCTCACAGCATTGTTTTTGATCACTCTGTTGTACCATAGTGGCTTTCAGAGAAGACCTCAAGCAAGTGTGAGTTGCGTGGTTGTGTATCACCATTCGTCCTGACACAAGTTTTGATCCAGTCGTTGATTTACAAGATCCTCTCACCATTCCCGCATTCATTAGTACAAAAATCTATGAGAGGAGGATTTAGGAATGACTTGGAATGGCTGGAATGGCACGTAGATTCCTGCTGGGTCTGTGAGGCAAAGGGAAATTGATTGGTAACGCACTACGTTAGGCTTGAGGTTACTGAGCCATCGGAGTGCCAGCTGGCAGACACCAAAGTGAACCACCTTGCACTTACACAGGGCGAGAAGGTAACGCTCTGCAGTGGGTTTCTGCACCGTGGCAAAGGGTGGACACAGATTTGTCCTTACAGAAAGGACATGTGGAGAAGTTAAGGGTAGGTGCTAACAGCTGTGCAGTAAGCTTGGCAAAAGGAACATATTTTAGAAGTACTATAGAGCTGGCGTTCTTGTTTGAATACCTGGGGTTTAGGGTGAGGGTTTTGTTTATGTCACATGAGATGGCAGTTGTTGGGGGTGGTCTGGCTGTGTAAGAGCAGGCAGCCGGGTCCCCAGCACTGCTGTGGGGTGTATTTTACAGGGCAGAATGCTGCCAATTCAGACAAGCGCCTCTCGGTACAGTCTGCCTTAATCACGCCTAGCGTGCCTTTCTCTGTTGCAAGGCAGCGTTGCTGCGAGGACAAGGCCAGTTAGAGGCCGCAGCGCCCATATGATATTCCGGCTCCTCAGCCCTTGCTGCAGTGAATCTGAGCCCTCTTCTGCTTCTGCTTACTGCTGGGTGACTTGGCCTGGGGGAAAGAACCTGTTGAGAGTGCAGGGGTAACGTTAAAAGCAAGTGGGAGAGGCCCTCCCCCAGAGGGTGTTGGCATTGCTCTGGCTCTTCTGCCATATGGCTGGCACTGGCTTTTCACTGCAAGCTTCTGAGATTGTTGCACACTCTGTGCTTTATGTCAGTCATTTGCATCATTATGGACCTTGTCCTCTCCTGTACAGGCTGTCCCAACATGCAGTCCTGCTTGCCAGGGACTTTGCGAGTCATAGGACATTTTACCGGGGCTAGGAGTACGGGAGGGTTGGAGCTGATGCCATCCTGCCTCACACACCTCAGGCCACAAGGATTTGCTGTCTGTAGCCAGCTGTTAGGAGCTGGTGAAGTCAGGACTGTGGCTTCCACTGCCCATGGTGGCCCTTCCATGGTTCTTGCATCCTCAGGCCGTAACTGGGCCATGCAGGCAGGAGCGGCAGCGCTCCCCCATGCCCAGTGTGCTCCTCAACCTGGAGGTTTTCAGCACACAGGGCGACAAGGAAAAATTCAGCTTGGTTGAAGGAAACTGCCTGTATCTGTCAAATTCCCACAGAATGGGTGCACGGGCAAGGGCCAGAGCCTCAATTCTCTCTAGTCCTGCCGTGCCTTCTCCTAGTGCCTGGTGGCCCAATTGCCCTTCTGCACTCTTGGGTGGGCTTTTTCAAAGCCGTGGGAAAATGGTGAGAAAACAGTACTGTGTAGCTTTTCCTGCCTGTGACCAGTCAACCTTGTATCTATATGGTTTTCTTGTTCTTCCTCCATGAAAACAGTGGAAATGGCTTTGGCCTCACACCAGTGATTAGAAAGAAGAGTGGGTAATAGTTTTGCTCATTTAATATAAGTAGCCATAAAACTGTAAAGCATATTCTGCCTGAGCACAAAGAGATTACCTTTCTACCCAGCTGACTTTGCAGATAAGTGGCCCTGAAGTATTTCAAATCATGCGAATGGTTGGGGCACTTATAATAACTTGATTTGCAGAAGCACTTCATACTTACTGCGTTGCATGGAACTGAGATAATCTGATTTTTGTAATGGGTCTTCACAAGTGTGACTGACAGGGCACAGGCTGAGTTGTCTTTATCTGGAAAATGGAAACTAATAGATGATTCTTCTCTGACATATACGCATTTTACACCAACATAGGGCAATAGAAAAGTTTGGGGAGGCATTACTCAGTTAAACAGCTGGATGTCAGAGGATTCTCAGCTCTTTGCTTTGTCTTGTTTTGGTACTAGGACTGCATCTCAAATGTACTAATTTCACAAATACTTGCAGTGTATGAATAAATACCTCAAACTTCCCATGCGAGTAAGATGAGAGCTCCTCGTAAGTGATCTCCGTATTTCAATGCTGTCACTCGCAGCACAATTTGGAAGGACAAGCAGGGGAGTTGTTTGGCATCACATACACAAGTGGCATCAAACATCTGCACCATTCAAATGAATTTCTATTTCTTGATACGGATTTTAGGGCACAGCTGTGGAGGCAGCACCTTCCTTTCTGGTGGTATGGTCACAGGGCAGAAAGGTGAGTGGCGATGGAGCTCTTCTGTGCGGATGTTGTATCTGATTATTTTTCCAAATGAAGACTGATGCTGCCGATAGCCTCTTGTCCATTTGCTCAGAGAGGAGGGCAGGCCACCTCTTGCACAAAGAGTGCCTGTCCCACTGTCCACAGCTCTTCTGGGAACTTCCTAAATTCCTGGTGTCCGACTTCGAAAGACGTGCATTGTTTTGTTTAATCATTGAGGAGAATCAGAAGCAAGCCAAAGATTAGCCAGATGAATCATTTTGGGAAGACGTAAACAAATAAGCTGCAAGGTAAGAGAAAGACAAGATATGATCATTAGTAGTAAATTAATCTTGAGTTTGCAAACCAACAAAAGTGTCCGGTGTGTTGCTGAACTGTATAGGTATCCTGTCCTAGGAGGGGGGCATGTCTCCCCTCTGTTCAGCCCTAATGTGCCAGGCACTGTCAGGACACTTCATTACTAGGCTGTTGTTGACAACCAGAGGGAATTCAGATGAGAGCAAAGAAAAGCCTTTGGGGAATTAAGAAGGAAAGAATAAAATAGTTAAATAGGTATGCTTTTGTTAGCTGGCAGCTATAGGGGAACACCATCACATGCAGATACTCGAAAGATACAAACACGGAGGAAGAAGATGACTTAGCATGACCTGTAACTAGGCACAATGACACAGAGTACAGGTAGGGACTAGTAAAACTAATAGCAGGAGAAAGTACTTGATGATAAGGTGTGTTGTCAAGAAATAATCTTCCAAGAAAAACACACAAAGCTCAATGTTTGTATATTGAAAAGTAGGCAGTGCACAAGAGGGAATAAAGCTGTGCTTTTATGAAGAGGCACCAACTATGTAATCACCTCTTTTCCCATCTCTGGATTAAAAGACACAAAGGCTCAGGGGACCAAAATAATTTCTGGTGAAGCCTGAAGAATTATGCCAGAAATGTCCTACTTTGGGCATTTGCAAATACTCTAAAATAAATACAAGCATCTGTTTCTTTTTCTGATGGTTAATCTGGTATGAGTATTTTCTCTACTCACAGCCACAGCTGCACAAGACCTGCTTAGTAGCTTTAATTTCTTGGCATTCCCAGGAAACCCTTTATTCTTTTGCTTCCCTTCAAATGTTGTTGCATCTCTCAAATTATACTTTGAAAATCTGCCTCTATGGAGGACTATTGAAACTTTGACAGTTATTTAAGACTTGTTTTGAGGTGCCTTGGTGGGACTTCAGCCAAAGAGGTTTTCTGTGTTCAGGCGTGCTGGCACATCTGAGTTGAGCCACCTGCTCCTGTGACTTGTGTCACGCTCGGAAGACTTGGTGCTGGTTTGAGAGTCCCGGCTCCTGAACTTGAGTGGGTGGATACAAATCTGTTTCCATTTTCAGAAAGCTCTCTAGATCCCATGGTGCAAAGAAGAAGTTTGAAAGGGAAGAAGGTCGTCAGACAAGGCCTTACAGTTGCATATTACTCCTGCAGAAAAGACCTGATCCTTTTTTTTTCAGAAAGCTGGCAAGGACTCTGAACGCACAAAGCTTTCAATACAGAATATGATGGTCCATCTGATTTGGGCTTACAGAAGAAAATATTTTTTTGTTAGACTGATATTTTAGCTTCCCTCATGGTAGTGACTGAAAGTTTTACAAAATGGGGAATAAGTTACTTGACATAGTTACAAAAAATTGAAGTATGATTCAGTTCTGTGAGAGACCTAGACAATTATTGGAGGAATTGTTTAAGGAAAGACTCACAAGTCCAAAGGTTATATATTTTCAGTGTGACTTTTAGTGAAATTCTGCAGCATATGCTTCAGGTGACTTCTCTTTGAAAATGCGTGTACTTTATTTTTGATTTCAGAAAAATAAACTTCTTCAGAACAGAGCATGTCAATGACAATGGTCTTAAAATGATATTCCACTTTTTCTGAATTTTTTTTTAATAATCCAGGATAAAACATATGCCCTTGTTCTGCTTAATTTATCATTTCTGTCTTTATATGTGTTTTTAGAAATTTATTTTGTACTCTTTTTCTGAACCTGTCTTGACAGAAGCAGGACTCTGCAAAAAGGCTTAAAAGACTGAGTCCCTGCTTGCTGAAGATACCAGATGATAGAGAAAAACAAATTACTTTTAATTCCAGTCCTTGTGCACAAGGCTTTACTTAATCTCTGTGTTAGTAAATGGCACTTCTGCTCTTCCAAGAGCATTCAATATAAATGCTTTAAATGCTGAATTAACTGCAAACCTACTGTAATCACTAAGGTGTACTCACACCTATTTAATACCTGAAAATTGGTGTGTGCCAGCAGGCATCTCCTGCTGAACTTTAAACCTTACTTTCCTTGGTGTAAATATTACTTTCCTTGTGCTCAGATTTTCTAGAGCAGTTAGTGAGATACCTCCTAATCCGACCTCTCTCTCCAGATTGCTGCAATGGGGTGATGACAAGCTTGGTGTGTTCCTGTGCCAGCGAGGGGTGCTCTGTTCAAGAAAAATGGATATAGAATTAAAAGTACTCAGTTGCCTGCCTTTGATTTAATTTTCAATAGTGCAGTCAGGAGGCAGAATATGAACTGGAACGGTTGTTGAAAGATGATAATAGCAAATCTGAGGACTTCTTTCATTGCCTGTCTCCCACCACCTGCTCGGTGCTTTGGACTGGTCTCATCCAAGGGTCTTTCTCTCATCTTTAGCTTTTCATGACCGTAGACTGCGCCTGACCTGGGATAAGAGTCTCTCCTCTTCAGACTGGAGCCCTGCGTGTGCTGAAATGGCATGAACTGCTGCATTAGGGTGAGAGATGCGTGCCATGTGAGACGTACCCGCCGTGCTGGGAGGCCACTTTCTCCTTGTACCTCGGCGGTCACGCAGCGGCTGCTTGATGATCTTCCCAGGGTGCAGGCACACAAGCCACAGTGACTAAAAGCAATGAAACTTATTTTGGTTTGTTATACAGGAACTGTGTTAGTGTAAGGCACTGAATCCAAGGGAAACTCGTACCTTAGTGAGACATTTCTGTTGCACTCTTACATATCTATTTTTCATTTTGAACTTAGGTTTTATTGTGGTCTCCTTCCAAATGAAGTGAGCCTTCACATGCCTGGGTATCCTTCATACAGATCTATGTTACTGTGAGCTGTTTCTTTATCAGTGTTATCAAGATACCAGAATTTAATAATCAGTGTGCCTGATAATAAAGTACAAGTCCTAATTTTACAATTGGTGTAGTACTAGTAGAAGATTTGTAGAAATCCAAACTTTTGCATAAAGTGATCCATAACACACAATACACCAAGATCGAAAAAAAAAAAAAGACAAATATAATGCTAACAATTAATTCCATGGCTTGGCTACAGTATCTGTGTATTGACCTAGGAAGCACAGGATGACCTAGCGCTTTTTTTTCCTTATCTTCTTATCCTGCCAAGAACCTGTAGAAAAAAATTATCCATTTCTTCTGAACTTAATACGGTCCCCTTTTAATAGTGTTTTTGGGTACCCAGTTAATGATTCAAAAAAGAAATTTGGATTGTCTAAGCGATTTTGTAGCAGCTGATGTGAGACAAGTGATTATTAGAAAGAGCATGATGGATGTAAACTGAAAACCAGACCCGGAGCCTGCACACGCGTGCTGCTCTTTCTCCCACGTGTGATTAGCAGGTGAGATTTTCAGCAATACCAGGACAGGAGGTGCAAAGGAGCCATAGAGAATTGTTTTCCTAAAACTCAGCAGAGTCTGCAAGCTGCACTGTAGCTGGTCATTTGTGCACACCTTATTAAAATTTATGCTGCATTAAGGAGACTGTCAAGAGGCAACTCTCGGTCTTTACGAATGGTAATGAAGTTTTCAGAGGTATCTGTTCTTTTGCAGAAGATCATCTGTCTTTGATAGAACAGGTTTTGCTGAAGCCTTGATTGATTGCTGAAGACAAGTTTAGCTATTCTGCTTGGTGAGAAAGGATCACTGGCGTATACTTTTCCTCTTTTGTTTTCTTTTGCTTTGGGGTGATTGATGTATTCAGACCGGTCCTTTCTACACGACGTGAATGCCGTGTAACATCAGACGTGTGATGAAAGCTTGATATTCCCATGCTGAAACTGATAAAAGCCTCCCAAAACCCAGTGCAGAGCTTCATATTATGACAGTGTTGCTGGCTTGCTGACTCTTTGGGATAGCCCAGGACTGCTGCTGTGAGCCCTGAGGGGTGCTGCTGGCCAGAGGGACCCACGTGGGCAGCGAGGGGTGGGCAGGCAGTGGAGGGGAGCATGACGAAACACAGGTGTTGCCAGTAGAGAGGGGAGCTGGCTTGTTTACTTGCAGGGGAGGATGGAAACAGAGAGGTTAAGAGGAGTGGAACAGACCCCTGAGTGGATTTCTTAGAGAGAGGTGAGGGTTGTCACAGCTTGTCTGGTGACCTGGGCAGTAGCAATGCCCTCTGGAGTGCCTTGGTTGGGTGTCTGTCGAGAGAAGCAGGTAAGGGTGGAGGGAGACAGAGGGGCCCAGGGCAGAGGAGATCCAGGAAAAACAGATGGTATCTTGCTGTGCTTGGTTTCTGATGTGTAGCAGAGGTCCTGTGTGGTGAGGTACCTCTATGGAGGGAAGGGAAATGAGTTTGTGGGGTTTTTTTTGTCATTGTCAGCTAAATAACTGCCAGGAAAATAGTGAGATTTTACAAAGCATTAGATAATGAGACCTCTCATGATTTCCTGTGCCAAATCTTGGCATGAGACAGACCCTGGGGCTGTGCAGGACACTTGCTGCCTTTTTCTTCGCCTCTGGACCCTGGAAGAGGAATCAGACACCTTGAGCCAGGAATGGGAAGGGAGGCCCTCGACACTTCTCTACCTAGCAGGGAGACCCCAAGCCAGAACATGGGGAGATATGGAGGGGTCTGTTAACACTGTCCCCAGCACTTCTGTAGGAGTTTCGGTGTCCGTGTGTTTTTCTGTTTGCGAGCACAGGTTAGCACCCTCCTGCCAGAGGGAGGCATGTCTCGCTTTGGGGTGAGGTGCCCACTTTAAAACTGAGGAAAAAAGAGAGTATAGCTTTATGGTCTTTTCATGAACCCCTAACAAAACGATCTTGTTAAAAGTGACTTACAGTAATTTGTCAGTAATTGATGTAAACCATTTTTGTGTTAAAATGCACAGTTTGGTTAATAGAGAAGTCTTTAAATTTTGTAACTCTGATTTACTGAAGTCTGCCGTAACTGACCGGTTTTGTGTCTGTTGCCCGGATTCAGATATGAAATCCCCAGAGACTCTATAGCTGTCAGAAAATCATGGATGTTTAGCAGAGGAAAATTGGAGGTCTGCAATACATTATTGTGGAAAGAATAAGCATGGAGGAGAAGAGGATTCATCATGGCTCTACACCAGCCCTGCGTTCATGTAACTCATTCAAATGCAGCTGAATTCAATTACCTTGTACATGGCTAAAAAAGCTGGGAGGGAAATGGGCTGCAACTGGTCTGTGTGTGCTCTGCTTGTCCTCTCCTGAGTGTTGTGTTTGGCAAAGCCCTGCTACCCTAATCTCTTAGATGGGGAAACTGAGGCATAAACTGGTTCTGAACATGCAGAAAGTCAAAAGTTCCTGTCAGGAATACAACGCAAGCCTCTGGTAGGGATCAACGGGGGGAGCTCATGTGCCTCTCAAAACCTGAGCATGGGCTGAGGTGACCCACCTGCCTTGAGCCCTGTGGTGGATGAAGCCAAAATTTTGGGTCGCTGGAGCCAAATCTGAATGGGCTTAGGGCTGTGCCTGTGTGCACTGTTTTCTGCAACTTAAATGCTCATCAGAAACCCAAAAGACTGCCAGAAAATGTGTTACAATGCCAGGAAAAACAAAGATTTGTCCTTCAGCTCAGGGAAAACGCAGCATTTTTTCCCCTTGTCCTGTTGCTGTGTGCAAGGTGGGTGAAAGCACTTAGGGGGGAAAGGAGTGTTTATCCTGAGGCAGGCTTGTTTTGCCACGTGGGTGGCTGGTCACTAGGAGCTGCCTTGAGGAAACTTGCTGAAGGAACTCCCAGAAGTCCCCCCCTTTGGTGGCAAGTGTATGGCTTTTACTGGTGGTGCTAAGCCCCCAAACAAGTTTCCTTTTCAACCTCTCCTTTCTGCTGCCAGCACTGTAAGTAACGGCAGGCTCCATGGGAAAACCCGAAGGTGACAACATTTTAGAAGTAAAAGACCTCAAGCATCAACAAATGCTTGTGACAGAGCAGAGCTGTTGGATGTGAAAAGATGTGTAACAAACTAATCTGTTTGCTTGTCTCAGCCTGCAGCTCTGAGAAATGAAATATTACCTGGGAGCTTCTGTAGAAATACTTCAATTTTTAAAGTAAATACATAATCCTGGTACTGTGCAATGTTAATTTAAAGAGAAATTAAATTTTAAAAGTTTCTTTTTAACAACAACGACAACAACAAAAAATCTGCTATCTCCAGTTTAGTCCAGCCCTTTGAGCATAGTCAATGCCTGACCAGCTTTCTTGTTCACCATTTGAAAGCTTGATGTCTTTTATGAATATCAACTTTAAAAAGGTTTGCCTGGCTGAAATCTTCCTCGACTGTACAGACGGTTCACTGTTGTGAAAATCTTTCCCCTTTCAGCCTTCCTTTGAAGGGAGTTATTTGAATGCTAGAAAGTACTGAAACTCTATTCAGTGCTAGCGCAGAGAGAGAAATGAAATGACTTGGGGTGGTTTTGGTTGCAGTCTGTACTGAAGTGACCTGACTGATCTACAGGCTTTACTGTTTTCTCCTTGTTTGTTTATCACTACTGTGGGATTTACTAGTGTGCAGTTTTTCAGGCATGAAATCCATTTCCTCAATGTCTAACACCTAATCCAAACTTAAATGCAAAGTCTTATTAAGGACTGATGACAAAAAAAATCAAAAACCTCAAGACCTTTCATTTTTTTTTTTTTCTTCATTGACCCTACTGCATCTGTATTGGGCGCATTTCCAGCCCAGAAATTAGTTTTCCTGTGTTAAAGACAAACTCCTGGTGTGATTATCTATTGGTATGGAACATTTTACTTACAGAAGCCTGCTTGCGCTGTCATACTGAAAAGAGTAGAGCTAGTGGGGGGATCTGCCTACAGCTGCTGGGAAGGCTGAGTAAGGAAAAGCATTCTGGGATCAAATACGAGGGTGAGCAGGGGATGGTGGAGGTAAACAGAGCCTTTCTTTTTCCCCCAACACCAGAGCTCTCCGCTTTAACTTATTACAGACAAACATCAGATGCAGTGGGATGGCATCATGTAAACTTTTGACTGTTTTTGTGGGAGAAAGGGAAGCAAAGAGCAAGTGTGTGATTAAAAAAAAAACCCAACAAAACCAAAACCCATCAAGTGGAATACATCCCTGATCACTTGGTGGTATTTTATTGAATTATTTTGAAAGGGTAATTGTTGCATGAACTCCTGGAATAAATTTTTGCCAGGATTTTGGAGGACTCTTACGTGCTATCACTGTTATTCCTCTGCTTTGTCACAGTCCTCATAGAAGACGGTTTGAGGAGACCTCGTCTCCTCTGTGCCGCAATTCCCGTGCAGTGCCACTAGATGTCCCGTTTTCTATAAAGTTTATGCTGCTTTCAAAACCACTGGTATTATTTTGTGTTTGAAATATGGGAAGGGATTTCAGCGAGTCAGCATTTAGATCATTCATGTTTTCACTTCCCCTTTGACTATTACCGTATTTATTTTTGAAAAATTTGCTGTTAAGAGTGGTTTAACCTGATTTAACTAAAATTCCTACAGCAGCTGAGACTGGGAATGTGGCTCTGACAAAATGCAGCATCCTTCTCTGCCACTGTGTTCAGAAGAATAACTTGTGATAACTTGGTTTTGAATTGCTGTATAGCAGCAGCTTTGTAATGGAATATACATATTAATGAAATCCTTGTACAAAACCCAAGCCCTTGGCTCTGTAGCCACTAACAGTGGGAGATATTTGGCATAAAGTACTTTTTTGCATGTTCCTTTGATTTAAAAATAATATTGATGCAAAGCTATGCATCAGTTGTGCTGTGTGTCACATCTGTGTGGAGGTCTGAGCAGAGGGTTTGTGCCTCTGTGCAGCAGTATATGAATTATACCGTGGAATACCACCTATGCACATTCAGATGGTGACATTCACCACCGCCTTCATTCAATTCATGCAGATTATATACCCTAGGGCACCAAAACCAGGCAGGCTCAACCAATACAGGTTTCTGGCCTCTAGATTCCAAAGGACTGTTCCTTGATCCTCTTGCTATAAGCTCCTGAGACCCCTTGTAGCAATCACAGAATCACAGAATGGTAGGGGTTGGAAGGGACCTCTGTGGGTCATCTAGTCCAACCCCCCCTCCCGAAGCAGGGACACCTACAGCAGGCTGCACAGGGCCTTGTCCAGGCGGGTCTTGAATATCTCCA
>Ga0181612_167502_pt1 | contig 11419 bp, 6 predicted proteins | sample HoacroProtozoa21_FD_119630 | JGI IMG/M metagenome (GOLD analysis project Ga0181612, IMG submission 119630) | Hoatzin crop microbial communities from Cojedes, Venezuel. Combined Assembly of Gp0051906, Gp0051904, Gp0051908
CAGGCTGACAGGCCTGTAGTTCCCGGGATCCTCATTCCAGCTCTTCTTGTAGATGAGTGTCACATTGGCAATAGTCCAGTTGTCTGGGACCTCCCCTGCTAGCCAGGACTGCTGATAGATGATGAAGAGTGGCTTTGCCCGCTCTTCTGCCCGCCCCCCCCGTACGCTGGATGGATCCCCTCCGACCCCACAGACTTGTGAATGTCCAGGTGGCACAGCAAGTCATTAACTGCTTCCTCCTGGATCATGGGGGGTTTATTCTTCTCTCCGTCCCTGTCTTCCAGCACTGGGGGCTGAATACCCTGGGAATAATTGGTCTGACTAAAAGACTGAGGCAAAGAAATGTTTGCTGTTGAAGAAGAATGCTCTTCGCATACATTACTATGCATTTAGCAAACAAAAGCTGTGCTGAGAACTCACCAGACTTTTTGAAATCAAATGGGAGTTTCAAACCACTTGATCCTGCAGAGCAGGCTGTCCATATATATGAAGGAGCCTTGTAGAGCTCATTCTGAAGTTAGAGAAGCAGCCTCATTGAAGAGATGCTCATACATGTGGTTAGGCCTCAAGGCTTTTGAAATTTGGGATTTATTTGGCTGAATACCCCAGAAGTCATCCTGAAGTTCTCTGTGACTCATCTAGGCTGCCTGAACTTCTCAGGCTGAAGAGAGGAAGCGACGAGCAAGTTCGCTTAGGACAGAGCTTCCTGTTGTGCCTTGAAAAGAAGGTGTTTAGAAAGACCTTTTGCATTATGTTCTGCTGATTCAAGTTGAGTTCAGTGACTGGACAAAAGCAGGAGAGAAAATGCTGGCTGTGGGATGGTGGTCTTGCCAAACCTTTTCCATCTCCAAGGGAGGCTTATTTTGGCAGAATGTCTTTTTGAGTTGCTTTTTGTTTGGGGAGGCTGATGGGAAAGATGCTCCTCCCCAGGCACTGAACTATAAATTTTTGACTTTCATACAACCAAAATGCCTCTGAGTAGACGTGGAATAAGTGACGAAAAATGAGCTTTTACCAAACCTGTGGAATTCATTTGAACTTTGCCAGGTGTTTAGCTGTAAGACTGTGAGGTCCTGTATTTAACAGCTCATATACTTTGCCAATAATATGTGAAGTGTTTCATTATCTTGTACACTGTAGTTGGCACACATCGGTTTGCAAAGAGCAATGGTTTATGATATTTGTGGATTCCACGTGCTGTTGTAGCCATGAAATGATGTGTGGTGAATAAGACAAATATGTAAGAATGAAAGAGCTCATATAGCAAATACAGGATACTTTCAAGACTATGATAAGTAAAACCATAAATTGTTAAGTAACATCAGTATTTTGATTTTTGTTTCCTCTTATGAATGCCAGGAGTGAAAAACAAGTAAGAGTCTTGCCTTTAGCTCACCCAAGATGTTCAAGGAGTCCTTGGGATAGATGAAGAGCCTATTTATTTTGAGGCTGCAAAATAGCCAGGGCTTTTTAGGGTATTCAGCCTGAAGGCCAAATTTTTCACTAATTAAAGCTTAGTTTAGGTGGACAAGCTTATTGGACCAACTGTGTACTCACACCAATTCCCAATATCCAGTGAGCTATTTCAGTCAGTATTGAAATAATTACTGTGAGGTTCTGGTTGGACGAAAAGGTCTTTGTATTTTTATGGATCTTTTTCCCTTTGGTGTTTTTTCTGTTTTCTGAGTTTTAGTATTTCCAGAGAAAAATTAAAATGCTTGAAACTTTACCCTACTTCTAAGTAAATCTCTGACTGAACAAGTTTTTAATGTGTTGCTTTGCAGCATAGCAATGTGTGCAAGCGTGTACTTCTCTATGTATGAATTTTTGCTGAGGTAGGGTCTAAGGATGAGAAGCGACTGACTGCTTACACCAGCAGCTCCCCAGGCATGGGAATCTAGTGTGTTGCAAGAGTGGCGACATTTGCTGTGGCAGTGCTTGCAGCAGCCTGTGTGGTCTGCCCTCCTGGCCTCAGCAGCCCGTCTGGAGAACTGGCAGGAGCGAGCTGCCCGGGAGACCTCGGCAGACCTGGGTGAGCTCTCTGACAGCCCACCAACGAGTCATGGGGCTGCTACCCAGCTGCGGCAAGCAGGGAAGCTCAGGGAGATCTGCTGGGCATCACCAGTTCTAAGCCAGAAAAAAACAAGCTCTGGGTATCGAGAAGAGCAGGGAGCAGAAGCACTGTGGAAATGAGAACCAGGAGCTTCTCACTTTCCTGTCTTCTGCAAGGACTTTGACAGACTCTGGTGCATTTGTGGTGGTTGTGCTGGTGGTCAGGAACTCTGTCAGATGCATTTTCTTTAAAGAGCTAGTGAACTTTTGTGTGTGAACAAGAAAGCAGGTCATTTGTTTGATGCTGAATTTTGATATTTGTAGTACTTTTCCCCTTGAGGTGGTTTAGGAGTATAGAAGATAATTTTAATGAAATTTTCTGCATTTTCTGTGCTATAAACACTGACTGAATGAAAAGGTCAAAGACAGTCCCATCCCCTGTGGGACTGGAGTCTAGTATTAGCCATCTGACCAAGAAACGATTGGCCGAGTCAGTGGGGAAGACGAGGTGATGAGAGGACACGGTATGAGTAACACTGTGTCTATTTGTCTAAATTAGTAGACTGTAATACCTGCGTAGATGCAGATGATCACTAGTTCGAAACAGCTGTTTCCTTTTCAAGGTGTTCTTATTTCTTTGGGGGGAGAAGTTGCAAGTAGGGTATTTGAAGTTGTCTGAATTCAGTCGTTTCTCACTGTCAGGGAAGCAGGCACTTCTAAGAGATGCAGGTTTCCCTTTGTGTTTAAAAAAAGCAAAACCCAAGAAACCTCCAAAAGAGCCCAAATCTTTTAAGGAAAATGATGAAAATAAAGCTTTCCACTGAATCTGCCTTGTTGTGCTTGTACTTTTGTGTTTAGTCTCACTGCTAGTGACTGCACAGAGATCTGTCATTCATATTCCTGACGTGACTGTTATGAAGCTGTTTCTCTGGCACTGATGGCGTAGCGCGCAGCAAGACCAGAGGATTCCTAGATTGACTTTCTTTCTGCATTCGCTGCTTAACCTCCTTAACCTCCCTTTTGAAGAAACTACCTTATCTGGAGCAAGTAGCATACAGAGGTTGAGATCCGGCAATGTTTTTCGGCCAATAGCCGTTCAATATGCCATTTTTATTCTCCCAGCTTCCACAGTGGAGTTCACTATTTTCTATTTCATGTTGGTTGTCTGGACTCTCCACGCACTAGATGGACAGAAACTTTCCACAGACATAAAAAATGATCAGCAGTTTGACAATGGAAATATGTGTTTAAAACAGGCATAGATTTAGAGAGGACTTAAGAGTGTCCTAACTATTAGTCTGTCATCTATTTGCGCTTGTTGAGCAGAAAACAATTCAGTAATGTCTAGCATTTAGTGATAATACGTCATGATTAGGGTGTTTATGTAGGATAAGGATAGCAGAAAAATTCTGAGAAGGCTTGCATGGTACATTTCTGAGTGGCCTAACCCCAAATCTGGATCAATTACTGACGCTCTCCGAACAAGGTAGGAAAACCAGACCTGTCTGTTTGGGCCATATGAAATGTCCTCTAAATAGCCTTTGAAAACTTGAGCATGCTGTAAATTTTGGTTATTATTAATGAGCTGGTGTTTGATTTTGAACTACTTCTTAAATGAGAGAAACATGAGATTATTAGTTTATTTTTATCATTATCAGTAATAACCTAAATGAAATTTCATAAAGATACTTGTGAATAATTAATAAAATAAAATCATTGACGTTTTATCAAATCTTTGTCGAAGATAGATCTTGTGAAAATATGCAGTTTGCATGAATTGAAATAGAAAAGCCAGAATCCCATCTGCCTAAAACAGAAACCTGTACAATGCAGAGAAGGAAGGTACAGTTTAGGATACCAGGAATTTGAGATACGATTCCAGTATTTTTTCGTCGTTGTTCTAAGACATCAGTGCATGTAGAAATAACAAGACACATCCGTATTTCAGTGCACATCATTTTAGGTCCAGGAGTGCCAAGTATGAAAATAATTTTTCCGTGTGTTGCACTTTAATGAGGATAAAGTGACAGTTTTAGAGTCACAGAGTGCACATAACAAGATGAGCAGTGCTGCTTCAGCACAACTTGCATGTACTGTTAGAAAGAGGTATATACTTAGCAAGCAAATGACAGCCCCGAAGTTATGGTGATATTGTAAGGCATTGGTATACAATGGTTATCTTTTATATCACTCTTAGAAGCTTGGCACACGTAGTTTATGCTCTAGAACTTAATTTCCTTAGTATTATATTCTTACAGTCCTTAAAATCTGCCATATATCCAGAAATGAATACAGGCAATTAAAGAATATCGTAAAACTTAGTATCTTGACAGGGAAAATTATTAGAAAGCTGAACATTTGTATCAACATCTTATTTACAATACTGTCTGTTCTCTCAGTATATGCTCACAGCTCTCCATTGTTGTTATTGGGAATTGCATATGCTGAAGTCCAGCCAAATTAAGCTTTCATGAGCAGATAATTAACAGATAAATGTAGTATCTCTGAGCTCTGTAAATTAGATGTTCGCCAGAGCCCTGGTTATGTTTTTTAACCTCTGGTTATGTTTTTTTGCCTAGCTAAATTTCGTGTTCTTACCTGCTATTTTTTTATTCAGTCTATAGTTTTTGAAAACAACAATATGCTTCATGGTGACTGATGATTTTTGTTTAAACTGATTCTACGCATTGCCATGAAATATTCTTATATTACAATGTAACTTAGAAATATGATCCATTTCTTTAGGTGTAGTTAATAATGCTCTGGACTTTTACTGTTGTAATGGTGTTAATTTTTCCCAGTCTCTGTTATGCTGGTCTGGCTTGCGCAAAGAGTTTAAAAAAGGCCAGGAACCTAAGACCACCGGCATTGCACGGAAATAACATCTGAAAAGCTCCCAAACTTACAGTCTGCCCTCCTGCTGATGAAGAGCAATAGAAGACTTGATTTGGGTTTATTTGTGGATGACTATTTTCTAAAAATTAACAAATCAAAGAAATAAATCAGTGCAGATCTTATATGGCATTTTATCTGCTTTGATTTGTTGCTTGCTGTAGCATGACTGATAGAAAAAGAAGTATTATTTTCCTTCTGGGAACATGCTTAAGCTTATTTCATTTATTGTGGTACATTTCTGTCATTTTGCTCGTACTTTGAAACACATTCTACCACTTCTTTTGCTTTTTACTTTTTTTTCCAAATCCGCAGATTTTATAGTCATCGGTTCCTACTCAGTTTAAGTTCGTCTTCTTTTTTTGCACCTTGGGTCAATCCTGCAGTTCCTATTTAGTCCTTACTTTGGAGAAAAGCCTTAGTGACTTCAACAGGTGGTGTCCCGGAATCAGCTCTTGGTTGTGCTTTATTGAGTGCCTGGTGTCTTTGAGAGAAATGCAGCTGACAGCACTCTGGAAGTGTAAGCCAAAATCTTTGTCACCATTCAGGCCCTCCAGAACTGAGCTTTCGATTTGGTTTGTTACCGAAGTCTCATCGAGCTACTTGCATGATGGTCAGAGCAGTAAAGGGCGACTGCAAAGTCGGTACCCTCCTTTCAGAGCCCTAAGAAGGAGGCATAAGAGTGTACCTGTGACTCTCTTCACAGACAGGTTCAAAAAAGTCTGCTATTGCTTAGGTTGTGTGCTGCCTCAGCAGCTGAAAGGTGCCTTCTTTATTCAAATGATGGACTGTGGAGTGGAGATGTCCTGTTCACATGTACACATAATGCATGTGCTGTAGGATGGGGCGAAATGAGATCCTGAGTTTGTTTTTACATCCAGAATCTGCTCCGTTAAGTTGCCAGGTTCCTTACTAGTGTCCTTGAATGCGGAAGCATGTCTGTTTTGCTGGTGTTTTGCTAAAATTGTGTTTCATTGTAAAGAACAGGTCTTATCCCTTTGGTTTTTTTTAATGCTACATTCACTTGTGGAATCCTATAAGCAATTATTAATGGCCAGACAGTTAACAGTAAAATAAAGGTGTGTATGTCTTTGATTTGGACTTAAGTCTTCAAATCATCTTGTGCTGAGTAATGCAAAATGCTTCTGTTGTGTGATCATTTGTATCATCGCTAATGAAGTTGACACACCCATGATCTTGGTTTTGGCTTTGATACCTGGAGGACTTACTGAAGCAGCGGGAGGGTTTGGTTGTGTTCCACATCTCACAGCATCATGTGACACTGGGACAGTAGTTGCCTCAGCGAAGCAGGTGATCAACACTGGCATTATCAGTCTTCATTTTCACTCCCACTTTGATTCTGCTCTGCTTCCTTTTAGCTTCTCACTTTTCCTCAATGCAACAGCAGGAGAGCATTGTAACTTGGTCTGTGCAGACAAAAAAAGACTATAGATGGCTTGATCTCCATTTTTTAAGTACATATCTGAGCAAATGTAGGTGATAATTCAAGGTTTTTTACTTTGTCAGGGAGGGTTTACAATATCTAAATACTGGACATTTAAAGCTAATGAGATTTAATCTGGGAATAAAATGAAAAAGAAGTTAAGCAAAGGTAAGTAATTATTGGGAAATTGCTAAGGTATATAGTGGACTATCCATAAGGAAGTCTTTAAAATAAGATATGTTTCCAAAAGACATGTGCTGTAAATCAACCAGAAGTTATAGCCCGTGTGTCAGGAGGCTGGTCCAAATGGAGGTGGCGGTTTCTGTTGTACTGCAGAAAAGCAGTAAGGAAGAAGGGACTTATTGCTCCTTTTCAAGTTACAAACACCTCTTGGCTTTTCTGTCAAATAGGCCTTATTAAAAATGGGTTGTATCTTGACAAGAAGGATAAATATTTAAACTCCATGGGTTTTTTCTTTATTTCATTCTTAACTGAAAAGGTAGTCTCTCTTCAGGAAAAACAGCCATGTTAATAACTTTTAATTGTTAAAAATTATTAAAATGTGCTAGTTTGCAGTGTTGAGAGACTTTGCTTCAGTTTTAGTGTAGGAGAGGAAAGCTCTCTCCCTCCTTTTTCTTTAAGCTGTCTGGGTCCTGACCTCAGATTCGGGGGCATGCCGTGCTGTGCAGAAACCACGGACTTCATCCTTTCTCCTCCTCCACTGTCAGTTTGGGAAGCAGGAATAATGGATCTCCTGAATGACGGCAGTGATGTTAGTATGGGATTTTGCTTGTAAAATGAAGTCTTCCCTTCCAGATGGGGAGGACCTAGCATCATCCTACCTGGTGCCACTGCGACGGCTGCAGGACTAGACCTGGCTTTTCCCACTGCTATGGAATGTAGGCAGAGGTGGTACACTCGTCCTCGTCAGCCACGAAGAAGTGCTGTGAATTTATTCAGCCCTCTGAAAGTGTCCTGTTTGTGTTCGGCACATTTAGAAGCTCAGAAATGATGTTAATAGAAGTATGCTAATAGGTAGAAGGAACAAAAGTAGCTATAATATTAGCGTAGAAAACACACAGGAATAACAGAATAGCTTTGCTGGTGGAGAAGTGGCACAATACATCAAAATTCAGGTTCAAACAAGCTAAATAAATTAAGTGTATCACAGTATGCCTGCGGATTCCAGTTAGAAGGAGTATTATAATGTTGTGGTTACAATATTGATCACTTGGTTGGGCAACTAACAATGAGCATGATATGCTAAGAGAAAGTAAAAAATCACAATAACAATGAAAACCTTTGTTTCTGTATAGACAGTATAAACATCACATGGGTGTATAAGACAGAGACTCTCTTTTTTTTTCTTTTTTTTTTTCGGCTTGTGATTTTGGCCTGCGTTACTGTGCCAGAGATGGCCCAAAAGGTAACTATTGCAGACTCAGTGCAGTAGCGATCGCCATGTGCTGAAGCTCAACATTCTTGTGGGAGTGAAAGAGCCACAAAGGTGACAGGTAAAACTGGGGAAGCCTCTCTGAAATGAAATTAAAACAGCCATAATGTTAAATTTCTTGAAGTACCATGAAGTATAAGGGGTGTTTTTAGGATCTTTTTGATAGGTAGTGTGCATTTTCTCTCTGAAAATTAGTTTCTGAACAGCCTAAAAAAGAATGAAAGAAAGAAAAAGACGTAATTGAATATGTGGAAGTCATTCCAAATAAGTAACATACAAAACAGAACAAACCTTCACAAGATGCATGTCAAACTGTAGTAAGGTACACCAAAAAGATTTTGAAGAAAATTGCAGAAGACATAAAGGTAAATAAATTAACTCTTTTATTTCAAACACATTAGAAGTTGAAACTCTACTGGCATATCTGTAGAGTCGGTGTATGAAAGAAATGTGATAGCATTGTACTGATATTCAGTATGGAGAAGCTTACAGCTGCTACAAGATTTTTTTGCAGGAGATGAGGCAAGGAAACATATTCACATTGAGGCAGAATAGTTTTAGGCTGAATATAACATAATTTTTACAAAATTATGAGGACAGATGCTGCTTAACCAGGAGTTTAAATAACACAAATATGAAATTGCTGAATTGTTAATTAGAGTCTGTGTCCTGGCTGTTACTAGTAGAGGGACGGAAAGTGGCTGTTCATGTTGTCAGTCTAGAGTGTCTGACTTTGTGGCAGGCAGACTGTTAGAAGCTAACCGATAAAGATTAGGTGGGGAGACGCAGGGATATGTGTCATGAAAGATTGTCGCCGTGGTTTTGTAGCCCTGCTTCACCAGTCTATCAATTTTTCTGAAGGAGCCAATGTAGGGCGGTTGGATGCTGTATGCTGCCTCTCCAAGAAACATGGTCCACCGTCATCACCATTCCTCTTATAAAATTATGGTGGTGTTCAGTAGGTAGGAAAGTTCCCTTCTGAGAAGGATGTGAGAAGTAAAAATTTAACTTTTAAGAGCAAAGTTTTTTTCCCACTAGGGTCTTACTGGGTTAGTCTGTGTACATGGGCCTATCAGTGTATTTATGAGAGGATGAAGCACAAGGTTGGCTTATTCAATCAGGAAAGTCCTTTGTAGGGCAGCAGAAAAAGGTCATAACACTTAATGACTGAAAGATAAAGTGGCAGATGAAATTCTATATTAATAAAAGCAAAATAATCAATTTAGGGAGGAAAACCAGCTGCGACTGTATGTTATTCAATCCTGGACTCTACATTAGCTGTTACTGTCCAGGGAAGAGACCTTGAAATAGTTGCAGGCAGGTCTTTGCAGGTCTGCAAACTTCAGCTCACAGCTAGTCAAAAAGATAAATAAATTTTAGGAATTAATAGGAAGGGAAAGACAGCTAAACAGAATCCATCCATGACTGCTTACATGCAGGATAAATTTCTTGTTATTTGTAAAAGGCCAAGTAAATAGATGTTAATTTACTTAAGTACTGACGGATTTCATAGGAAGCCTGTCCAATTTAGAAAAAAAGAGGCTCAAAGGGTGATAAAAGCATCAAAATATCTAAATGAAAGTTTTTTGAAGTCACTTTGCAAATCGTTTCTCCAAGCCCTTACAGCTGTGGGATTCACAGACTCTGTTAGTTGGCTATACTTTAAAAGTGTCATGATTGATGTGTCATACCATAACTACCAAGAAACATCAGACTGTTAGGAAAACAGCCTAGTGAGCAACGCACAATACTTATGGAGTCATTTCAGTATCTCTTAGCATGTAAAGTTGTCTGTGATCTTTGAATGGGCAAACATCTTTAGGTTTTTTGACATCTAATGGTACGGGGTGATGTTTAGTATTTTATGTTAGAGGTTACAAGTTAACTGTAAAACTAAGTTTGTAGCAAATGACACTTCATGTGCAAATCATTAGTTTAAAGACACAGTATTTCAATGTTAATTTTTATTAGAGATCAAAGAGAAAGAAGATGCAAGGTGAAAAGCAGAGGTCATGTTTTCTTGTGAGAGGAACAGAGGTATATAGTCATGCATATGCCATGCATGTCACCCAGAATTTTATTAACAGTTACCTTAGCTTTCTTTTCTCATTCCCATGCTTTCTGGGATTTGAAGAGGGAGGGTCACCTCTCCTGCCCTTTCCTGTGCAATAAGTAGTTAACAACATGGGCATTTTCAATGTCCTGGGGCAGTCCTTTTGAGTTAACAATTAACATAGGAGAGACACCCTGACAGTTATTGTTTCAGCCTCTCTTTCTGCAGACTCACAGAAGTATTCTGGTTCATGTTTGGAAATTTCACACTCAGAAGGATTTCTGTTATCCAAAAGGACTAGGTTATTATTATTATTTCCTTGATGTCAGCATAGATTCTATAGGCTCTGGCAGAAATGGTGAGGACAATTGGCCTTCCCTCTGCTTGAGATCTGACTGTTACATAAATGTAATGCTTAGCGATATCCATCAGTTTAAATAAATATGTATAATATATCCATATATGCATATAGATAAAATGAAATCTGTATTGCTTGTTTGTTACCCTTGGGCTACCAAAAGTTTTGGAAACACGTAATGATGTCTGTTGCCTTAGCAGAAGTTGCGGTAAGTCTGTTTACTTAGCATTATTTTTTGGATGGACATACTGACTGCTGTAAGTGACATCAAACTCAGGCTGAAAGTTTCCAAACTGAGACAAGCTCTGCCAAAACAGAAAGAATTCTGTTATTGTTGAACTCTAGATGCCTAATGTGCAACTCTCAAACAGCAATGCTGTGTTTTGGGAAATTCTGATCAACTGGGACCCAGAAGCAGGCAATGAAAAGACACTGCAGGCTCCAAATGACAAACTCCCTTTTCTGAAAGGGCAAAATGAAGGGAGGTAAGGGATTTTCACAGAAAGTGCTTGTTACTCCTCCTTCCTTACACACTTCTAAATGTGCAGTTTCCTATCTGACAGGGTTTCTCTGCTAGGTAAGACTTATATTTCTTGCAACTGATCAAACTAGAGGAAAATAGAGTAGTAAGATCAGCACGGCTAGTAAAAATGAGACTGATTCTAAAGCATACCATTCAACTTTGTATTTTGTAATTTACTGTAAATTACGATACTTTCATATTTTTTAGAATCATAGGTTGGAAAAAAATCTCTAAGATCATCAAGTCCAACCATCCAGCCAACACCACCATGCCTACTAAACCATATCCCGAAGTGCCACATCTACACGTTTTTTGAACACCTCCAGGGATGGTGACTCCACCACCTCCCTGAAAAGCCTATTCCAATGTCTGACCACTCTTTCAGTAAAGAAATTTTTCCTAATATCTAATCTAAACCTCCTCTGATGCAACTTGAGGCCATTGCCTCTCATCTTATTGCTAGTTACCTGGGAGAAGAGACCAACACCCACCTCACTACAACCTCCTTTCAGGTAGTTGTAGAGAGCAATAAGGTCCCCCCTCACCCTCCTCTTCTCCAGACTAAACAGACCCAGTTCCCTCAGCTGCTCCTCATAAGACTTGTTCTCTAGACCCTTCACCAGCCTCGCTGCCCTTCTCTGGAC
>Ga0181612_103497_pt1 | contig 11418 bp, 7 predicted proteins | sample HoacroProtozoa21_FD_119630 | JGI IMG/M metagenome (GOLD analysis project Ga0181612, IMG submission 119630) | Hoatzin crop microbial communities from Cojedes, Venezuel. Combined Assembly of Gp0051906, Gp0051904, Gp0051908
GCACGAACACGTGTCTAACCTCTGCTTTTTAAGAGATTTCTTGGGCGTAGTTGAACGGGACGACAGTTAAGGTGAGCGGCTATCGGTAGTCAAATTGTGCGTTACTGAAGCTTAGTGAGTTGTGTGTTTAATATTCTGGCAATAGCTTTTCGTGTTATTTATCAATTTCACTTCATTTGTGGCACAAGACGTGATTAAAAAGCAGCAAGCCTGGTGTTTTGATGTGGGGGGTTGTGTGTGTGTTTCTTGCAGATGTCGGAAGACCTTGCTAAGCAGTTAGCGAGCTACAAAGCTCAGCTGCAGCAAGTTGAGGCTGCCTTATCTGGGAACGCAGAAAATGAAGATCTGCTAAAACTGAAGAAAGACTTACAGGTGAGAACTTGAGGGTATGAGTAGCTGAAACTTTAGGGTCTCTAGCAGGCGTTTCATCTTTGCTAAATGTTTGCATTACAAGAAAAATATGCTTGGTGGGTTTATTACTTTCTCTTCAGGTAACTTGCTACAATTATGGTAGGGATGGCTTGAAAAAACCCAGTGGGACTGTTCTTACACTTGTCTTGTATATTAGTAAAAAAGATGTACTAATTTAAATAGCAAACACTTCTGCTAAAAACTTTAGCCAGTGTGATGAAAGATGTGCCAGTGCTGTCTTTACTATTTCTCTTTCTTTACTTTTTTAAAAAATATTTCTCAAAGTCGTTTTTCTCTGTTGCTTTTACTGTGCCGAAGCCTGATGGTTCGGTTTAACGTTACGCCTTTTTGATTTTTTTTTTTTGAGTTGTCAAATAATTTCATCCAGAATCTGTTTATTCATTACATGCATTTGCAGTCATAAAAGCTTTAGAGTATAGTTCAGTATTCCTTGTACATCTAAGCCTTGATTGTGTTAAGGTTTTTATATAAGAAAGGAAGAGAGTTGTGTTCTTTATTTGTCACCTGCAGTTTTTTAAACATTTGAGAGCATGCCACATTCTTAAGAGTTAGAAAACATTTCTGACCCTTAGGGCATTGTTTGGTGACAGGAGGACCACCAGCCTAATTTTAAGTTGGTAAGAGGTCTTTGAGATTCTTGTGTGTATAAAGACACATTGGCATATAAAAAAAAACCCCAACACTACTGTTAAAATTTGTCATGAGAGTGCAAGATGCTGCTTCATTTCTGTGGTGGATTGCTTTAGCCATTAGATCTAAAAATATATCACCTACCAGTAGGAGATTCGGTAACCACTATTCTCTATGGAAATAACAGCAGTAAAAATGAAACCTCAACCAAAATACGAGTAGTGCCTCGAATCGGTGATCTTTAGAGTTCCTTTTAAATTACAAAGGCTTTGTCCCCACAGGGCACTTTATAGATCATCTTAATGTCCTTCGTTGTACACTGTTAAAAGCATGTGTATATTTTTATATTTTTAAAATGCACAGCAAAACCCATATGGGATGATATTTCCGATACCAACACGACCTCGGCTTTGATATGCAGAGATCATTGATGTGAAAGGACAACTTGCAAACTTTTTAATAAAAGCTTTCTGCACAGAATGGGGAAGATCTTTACACTTTCGTCCCCAAAAGGTTTGCTATCCCTCTGTTCCACCTTGAATATGACGTAATGTTTTGCAGACTTAATATATGCCAGACTAACAATTGTAAAAACGGGTTTGATGCTTCAGTATCCCAAGGAAATAGCTTTCAAAGTAGTTCAAAAAGACTGTTACGATGTAATTGAAACATTTTTTTCTATCAAAATAGTGATGCACTGCTGCATTTCGTATACTCGGCTTATTCCTGAGTAACAAGATTAAAATAAATATTAGAAGAATTTTTTGTAAATACTTTGCTTTTCACCTTTTGTTTCACTGAAGCACTTCTAGGACAGTGTCCGTGCAGCCAAGGACCAAACTTACCTTTTGTATCAAGTAGAACTGATGGCAGCTGTCGTCTTCTGTAATTGGAGATGATATATGTGGGTGTTGTGTTCTGCAGTGTAGCTCTCTCTGGCTTTGTAAAGACCAGTTGGTCAGGAAAAATCTTGGCAAACTAACTAGTGTTCTCTGTGGGTCACACCTTCATGTCACGGGGACGTGGCAGCAAGCCATATTGTTCAACCCATTTGGCTGTGCTGAGCTGCTGTGGTAGTCTAACTTGTGCTCAGCAGTCCTCTGTGAGTGAGCTCTTCCATTAAAGGCTTCTTCAGAACTATCTCAGGGGTTGCAGTAAAATCAATGTTTCTATCTTGTGTGCTTAGCGCTATGATATGTGGATATCAGATGAAGATTTTTACCAAAAGTTTGCTATTTGTAGCCCAGTGTTTAAGTGACTTTATCAAATTCGAAGAATCCTTTGTAGACTTGTCTGGAACTAGTCACATTTGAGTTCTGCAGTAAGCCATCCATGAGCGTGGCAGGAATAAGTCAGCAGTTTCATATTACTGGTAGTCTTTGTAGCTGAAACGCTCACTTTCAGGTAGCTTGTGCCTGCTGAAATAAGATACCTACTTCAAACCATGATGCCTCTTGGATTTGCAGAATACATCTGTCTAGATGTTGAGGAATAGTTTGGGATTTTGCATCTGGGAGGGAGAATTAGGCTGCTGCTGTATGTTCTGCAGAGTGCTCTTAAATTAGGTAACCTGATAATCAAAATCTGTTCTGGTTCAGCTGTAATATTACAGAAAATGGAGACCAAAGTAGAAGAAGTAATTGTAAGCATGTTTCTGTGCTTATGGTTGCTACTGGTTGTGCTTACTGTTGCACTTATTAACTAGCAACTCCTCTAAAATGAAGAGTAGAACTCTTGTTAGAAAGGTGTTGGAAATTCAGATGTTAACAGCTGCAACAGGAACAAACTGTTAGGCCATTCATGTCAGTTGTAGAGTTTATCAGATAAAAATGCATCTCAGTTTATGCTTTATTAACTTCTTCTGTGGGCACTGCTTATGATCCTCTAGGTTCTTGAGGAATGAAAACAGCTTCTTTACCGCTTTTTCCTGAGCTAGTCTTTGTATGCACATAGCTGAACTTGTATGTGAAACTGGGAGGAAAGTTCAGGCTCCAGTGAGCCTGGGTTGAACATTGTTTATCTGTAACCATCCCCTAATTTAAATATTTACTGTTAGTTGGGAGAGTGACAATGGTTCATGCTGAGATACTCAAAGAACTAAAGAATTTTCTTTCTGTAAGGACTGCAGAGTTGCTTTGCCTTGTACAGAAAGTTTAAATGGCCTTCTAGGTGCTGGCTTGTTTGACTTTCTAACGCTAGTGAAAACCGGTGGTTTTGATTGTGCAGAGTAAGAATTGTAACATTGAAAGGAAGTTGGAGAGGGGCTTGTGCATGCTCCTGTCTGGGAATGAATGATATTTAAAGGCACTGGAAAAATGTGTTACTTTGTTATTTGTTATGTTGGATTAGCAAGGGAAGGCCTGACCTGAAATCTTAAGGTCAGGGAGTTTAGAGGAGAAGGAACACTTACATCATAAGGACTTGAGGAAATAAATTTCTTTATTATGCACCTGAATGCTCTCTGTAAATGAGAGGGCTTTATAGACTGGCAGTCTTGGAAGGCATTCTTCCACCCTGGCTCTGGGTCCTTCAGTTCAGCCAAATCCACATATTTTTGAGGAAACCTAAAAATGTGTCATCACTTAAATGCTGCAATTATACTTCCAGTTGTGTGTTTTAGAGATTACGATATATAATATAGCCAGCCAGTCCCAAATGGGAAGAGATGGTAGAAACTGTCAGCTAGAGAGAGCATAGAAGCATTGTGTCCTTTCACATCTTGTGTTCAGAGCGCTGTCCTGCTGAATACTTGCTCTGCCACATGTTGTGTGATTTTTGGTCAATAACCAAGATCACATGCAGCCATGTGTGCAGTCACACCTGTGATTTTTTTTTCTTGACTGTCTAGCTATGTTATTGTGCCTATGGATAAGCAATTCATCTAGAAATAAATACTGCTGAATATAATGGGCTACTTGAAATTTTGGGGAGTGCATGGGCAAGTTTGCTGCAATAGAGTGAGGACTATACATCTTTTTATCGACGTTGGTAATGAGTGAGTTTAGTTAAATGATTAAAAAACCAAAGCAAACTTGGTCCGCTTTACATCAGCTGTGAATTTAATGCAATAACGTCAAAAAAACCAAACCAGTAAGCTTGGGGTAAAAATACGCATGGTAACAGAGTTTGAAAAATTACTTTTTGTGGGTTCTTTGTCTTTTATAGGAAGTCATAGAATTAACCAAAGATCTCCTTTCAACACAACCTTCAGAAACTCTTGCAAGTTCTGACAGTTCTGCTTCTGCTCTGCCCAGTCACTCCTGGAAGGTTGGGGATAGGTGTATGGCGATATGGAGTGAGGATGGACAGTAAGTGTAGAAACTTCTCTAACAGTTACATGAAATAGTTCAATGGTAAGAGACTTTATTTCAGTTTGAACGGCCCCTAGGGTGACTAAAAGCAAAAAGAAATTAGGAAAGAAATATGATATTAGCTGCTATTGTACCATCTTTATTAAAGGTCAGTATTTTAGATAAAAAGCAAAGAGATGTGGGGTCATTTTCTAGAAATGCCCTGTTTGTCACTAACCTTATAAAAGTAGGGTTGCTTTGGTAAATTACCATTTGCTAATGTAATAAATGGCAGACTTTTCATTAATTGATCTGTCAGAGCTGCCTTTAGTAAAAGTTTTGGGGTGTATAATTCGTAATTTGTCATTGCATTTGTATATATGTAATTGCTATCAAGAAAAATCCTTGCTGTGTCTCAGTTTGTGCCTATAATTGGAAATTAATTTTTAATTGGAAATGCTGGTTTTTTGGCTATGAAATAACTAGCTGTGTAATGTAAATATAGAATTAATGAACATTTTGGATTTAGTCTCCATTACATTAGCCTGTGAAGTTCTGGGAACCAAAGCAGTTCCTTCTGACTTCATAATATCTGAAATAAACATTCTAAAATTACTTTCCGTACTGCAAAAATGTGTAACTGTTGCGGCTTTTTAAAAATTACTATTTATGCAGGGCTAATATCCCAATCATTACCACTTAGAGAGAAGCTCTGTTGTTCACTGAATGTGGTTCTGTTAACAATGTAGTAACCACACAGAGATTCTGGTATAGCTATAGGTGTCTTAGGTAGAAAACAAACCTAAAAGTGAATAGTTCTTCTGTCACAGATTATTGAGTGAAATGCATTTGTGTAAGAACTTAAAAATTGAATCTGACTGTCTTAGGTCACCACTGGGTCATTCTTCTTGCTCTGATCACTGGGCTAGCGGATCAGAGCTTGGGGAGTAATGTGCCAGAGTGTCCACTGAAGTGGATCTTACTGGACTTTAATTAAATTGCTTTTTTTTTTAATCCCTGCTTCTGTTACAACATTTCTTAAGTGACCAGTGTTTCATGAAGAGCTAACCAGAGATTAATATTTTTTACCTCGTGGAGTTTGGGTTTCCATGTATTTTCATGTAGCTCAATTCAATATGATGTTAGCCCACTAAAATTGCACAAGAAATTAATTTAGTAAATGTTAATTGGAATATTGTGTGTGTAACATCTCATTTTATTCCTGTTTGCTTCAAATGTATCTATCCTTTTGCTCTGAATTTAGACTCAATTACTTTAAATATTTTTTGAAATGTCACTTGTCTTTTTTTCCTCTTTCCCATTATGAGGTCAGTTTGGTTGACCAAAACATTTCATACATATAAACATGAAGTAGACTGAGTTCTGCTATAATTTCAGAATTGGTATTTGAAATCAATAAGAAAACTTCTAACTTTGTAAGTGTTGAAGGGGGAATATTTTGAAAGCTTCAGTTTTTCTTAATTCTTTTTCATATGGAAAAAAATTGAATCAAAGCTTTGCTCTTGTGAGCTGACATTTTCCAAAACTCCTCAGTGAATTCCCTGAAAGATGTGCTCAAAGCTGTATTTGTTGGGTCTTTTTTTTTGTTTTCCTCCTACCCCATAACCTGCCAGAACTAGAACCAAATCAGGATATCTGATTAGATTGGCTCCAGCATTAATCAGTAGTTTTGATGACTGTGAGGCCATTGCTTCTTGATGTTCAAATTTGAAGGTCAAATGCAGCAGATTCCAGTCTTTGTACTTGTGTCCCTTTGACCTTAAGAAAATAATCTCTTGATTTGTGTATTGCTCCTGAAAATGAAGGCAAATATTTGCAATTTTTTTTACTTAATGCCATTAGCTGGCTGACAGTGTAGATGTTGAAGGGCTGAATATTAAAGCTTTACTCACATGCTTACAGCCATGATATCTTTACAGGTGTTATGAAGCTGAGATTGAAGAAATAGATGAGGAGAATGGGACAGCTGCGGTCACTTTTGCTGGATATGGCAACGCTGAAGTTACACCTCTGTTCAACCTCAAGCCTGTGGAAGAGGGAAGAAAAGCAAAAGAGGACAGTGGCAACAAACCCATGTCCAAGTGAGTAATACACAGGCGTAAATCTGAAAGCTGCTTTGTTTTGGTTTTTTCTTATACCCCCACAGCTATAAAAATTGGTTAATGAAATGACGTATCTCTCTTTTTAAATTTTACGTATCTTTTAATATCTTCACAGGTTTGCGTGAAAAAAGATCTTAAATCAGTCTAGCATATAATGTTTAATAGATTGTTGTGGCTGGTATCATGTGTTATGTATCCTGGCAAGATAACATGATAGACTTTGTTTTTACTCAGATTATGCCGTCTCAAGATACTAAGTATGTAAGCGGTAGATGAAAAAGAAGGTAGTGCTTTTTCACTGGCAGCAAAGAACCGACAAGTTTCAGCCCAGATCAGGTGCAGTCTGTTCAGAGCTGTGGGCTGGCTAACAGCAAGTGTGCTTACCAGTACGAAGGACTTCTGCTTCTGCCCCATCCCTGCTTTAGGATAGCTGTGTTGACCCCATCGCTGGGGAGATGTGCTTTACTTAATATCCTGCTGTGTCTAACAGAAAAGTATTTTTAAGGGCTGAAAACTTCATTTGGGGGAAGGGAAAAAAAAAAAGGACAATTTCAGAGTTTGTTATAGGCAGCGATCCCTTCCCTGAGGGATCATTCTGGAAGGCACTGGATTGTGGCATAGGTCGACTCCTAGAACTTCATTACCTTTACTGAAGTAACTTATCATTGTTCTTTTCCTTCCATCCCTGTCCAATACGTGGTAGCATGAGAGTCCTGCAGACTTCCAGAAAAGTTTGAGCTTTGCACTTGAATGGGCTACTTAATTTTTTCCAAATCCTAGATGTTTCTCAAATGTAGAAGTGCCGATGGGTACATTCTCAGTTTCAGTTTGCCATGGTCTTAATCAAGTGGTGGTGGTGGTTGTTCTTATACCCAAATATATAAATAAGCAATATAATGCTTATGCATGGAAAGACTTGTTTGTTTGGGGTTTTTTTCTGTAGAAGTGGAGAATATTTACAAGCTTTGTTTTCTGTCATTTACTTACAGAAAACTATTGTACATGTCTCTTACAGGGGTTTTAGTTTCTTACAGGAAAAGGCACAAACATAAAATGTCTTTTTTCCTTCTCTCCAGAAAAGAGATGATAGCCCAGCAACGAGAGTATAAAAAGAAGAAAGCTTTGAAAAAAGCTCAGAGAATCAAAGAACTTGAACAGGAACGAGAGGACCAGAAAGTCAAGTGGCAACAGTTTAACAACAGAGCCTATTCTAAAAACAAAAAAGGCCAGGTTGGTTTGGTTTTGTCAGTATGTGAGTAACAGCAGGGCATAGAATTCTGTGCGGTACCTTGGGAGAGAGGAGGACGTGGTTCGTAAAGGGATTGAAAGGGGGTTCATCTTTGGGATTCTGAAGTGCACGGTTTGGTGTTCTGTATGCTTACAAGGCCTGGGTTTGTACTGGATGATTGTGGAGGAGTGCTCTTCAGAGGCTGCGCTTGTGCTCAGCTTGGAGAGCAGGGCACACTGTCAGTTGCCAGGTGCTGTCAGTTGCCAGGTGCTGTTTGTTGGAGCTGAGAGCCTGAGGCCTGTCTGAACCTCCAGGCCTGACTTCTTGCTGTGTTTATGACGTGGCAGGCACAGCACTGAGTAATTGCCCTGGAATAGCAAGCATAGCACAAAACAGGTAGCAGGGATATTTTAAAGCCTTGTTTCATGGCCTTGTTTCAATGGCCTTGTTTCATGTTATCATGGCTTGACCAAGAGCTGCCAGACATAGGGGTAAAACTTCAGTCTTCCCTATGAACAATTATTAGAGATCATCTTATGAGAGGTGAACTTGAGTCACTACTGGCCCAACCCAAGGTGCCTAGTACCATGATCATGTCCCGTACTTTGGTGCCCGAAGTTCCCAGCTCTGCTGCCTCACTCGCTGATAGTGTGCTACAGCTGAGCTGGCCTTTAGAACATGTGCCTGTCTGTACAGTAAGAAGTTGAGGATATTGAAACGCTCCAAATGGTAATGACTGCTTGTTATTTTTAAGAGCAGGTTAGTAATTATTCAGAAATGGTGTTTTCTGTTTCATTTGCAGGTAAAGAGGAGTATTTTTGCTTCCCCTGAGAGCGTAACTGGCAAGGTTGGAGTCGGAACATGTGGAATTGCAGACAAACCTATGACACAGTATCAAGATACCTCGAAATACAATGTCAGGCATTTGATGCCTCAGTAACAGCGGAAAAAGGTGGAACTTCATCTCTGCAGGGCTTTACACTTATCTTTTTATCATTATATTTTTCTAAAAGTAAATTATTTGTTGGCACATAGCAAATAGTCCATTTTGTCACCATCACTTTGGCTTCAGCTGATATGAGCCTTAAGTCTCCAGCTATTGATTTGACCCCACCCTAATTATTAAACTTTTTGTAGTTGCATTAAAATACACTCTGCAGGTAAATGCTTTCATGAACTGCTGTTACCTGTTACTCTGAAAGCAGCAACTATCTGCAGCTTTGATCTATGGAATCTTCCATTCATACTAGGAGTTAAGTTTTTTTGTTTTTTTCTTCCTTAAGAAAAGTGATGGTATAAAAATGGCACCTTAACAGCCTCCCTTGTTTCTGTACTCCCCGTGCTGTCTGTCTCAGTGACGAGCTCAGCATTACAGAGCCGCTGCAGCTCTGGGAGAGAGCTGGACTCCATCATAGCTTACATGTCACAGGGAATTGTGAAGGAAGTTCTAAATTACTCCCTTAGAAATCCACAGAAGATCGATTCATACAGCTGTAAATGAGGGCAGAACAGGGGTGGTAGGATCTTTATTACTGATGATGATTCATGTGCTAGAAACAATAAATCTGACTTTAGTCTGAATTTCCTGTGCTAGAAGTTAAGCAGAGGAGATTATTTTTTTTTTTTAAATACTCATCAAATTTTAATAGGTTATTGAAAGGTTGTTGAAATGTAACCAGAAAACCATAGGACAAGATGTTTAGACTCCAGTTTCAAAGTAGAGAACTGTACTTAAAAATACCTGCCCCTCCCCAAGGATGAGAGAGTTGGAGAACCAAAGTGGTTGTGCTTAGGGAAGCAGCCATCATCTTCCCTCTTGGAGATCTTGTGGGTTTGAGGGTACAGACACAGCCCTGGAATATAAGTGACAGCTTGTCATGTACAGCTGGAGCACAGCGGATACGGGTGCCTAGATACCACCGAGCTATCAAAGGTTAGTCTGAAGTTTGTCTTTCAGTAACTGAATGGCCCTGGTGTTCATTGTACCTTCAGCTGTATTACAGTGCTGCTGAGCCCCTTCAGTTTTTGTTCAGGAAACCACGTGTAAAAGCTCTTCTTGTGTTCTTGTATTTTCTATGTGATTTGCTTTCCTCTGTTACTTGTCTCTCACTTACGGTAGTGGTGCCATCTCTGAACCCGTAATGTGTTTCAAAGAAGTTAATGGGTAGCCCTGTATACAATGTAGATATTATTTTTGTAAAATCTAGGGCTGAGTTAATGGACAAGAGTACATCAGCTGTTTCCCCCATTAAATAATTAGAGGGTGTTTCTTGTCCATTGACCCTGACCATTATTTCCCTGTATATTATGTTAATGTAGCTCATTTTGTAATTTGTTAACTAGATCAGGTCACGTCAGCAATTGTTGATGCACTGATTGGTGGAAATGTCCATCAGTTACCTGAGTCACAGCTCAAGCTAAACTCTACAACTGGTAGTTTAGAATCCATGCATAGAAAAAGGCTCTCCCTATAATGGGAGAATGTGATTTTTATGAATACAAAGTGTGTTAATTTCAGTTTTGTATGTTTAACTTTTATTAAATAAAGTGTTTAAAATCTGCTGGATACATTTGGCAAAGTGAAAGAATTCATTGGGGTGGCAATGAATGGTCAGGAGAGTAGGAAGTATGGAATCCGCTGGGCAGACTGTAATGGGGAAAAGTGACTGGAGAGTCCTCCACACTTGCTACATGATGAAGTAGATGTTGCCTGATTCCTCATCGTCACTGGTAGTGGGGGGGGGGTGTGTAAATTTTCTTTTGCATAGCACAGCTCTTAAAAGTAGAATAATCTGACTCCACTGCTTTTTAGAAAGGGAAATTGTACTGCAGCCCTCACCCGATGGAGACCGGTGTCAGCAGTGACATTAAATTGGTGACAACTAACTGTTGCAGGGCACCTGTTGTCTTTGGCAGAGAGCTGTGATACAGAGATACTGTGTCCCTCCTGCTGCCCGAGAGGAGCATCTTCCTGAAGTCAGAACTGAAAAACACTAAAGGAGGCAGAACAGGAGTTTTCAGGAAGCCTTTTCCTGTGTTTACCTGTTCTTTTTTTTTTAAAAAAAAATAAAGTCTCTCTCTAAAGAGACTTAATCGGTACCTGACATGCACTACCTGTGCTCCTCTTTTGATGCAATAAATACAATTCAGGGTCTGTCACAGGGCTATTTGTTCACCAGTCCTGAGGAGAACCTGAGGTACAGCAGGACGTTGGAACACAAGGGGTGTGGGAGCTTCCTTTATGCTATCAGACAGTCCAGCCCATAGTAGAAGGCATTGGTCCCATGGACTTAATTTTTGCTGAGCTTTTAAAAAAAACAATTTAGCAAAACTAGTACATTTCCTCTGAGTCACTTACTGTCACCTCTCTTACAGTATGGGCTGCCTAATGAACTTACCTGTAATTCTTCTGTTGGACACTGCAAAGAAAGGCTGAAAAAAGTTTTAATACACGTTTTTCCTTCAATGCCTTACCTGGAATAGATAGGGACACAGTAATACCACTGTGGCTGGGCGGTCTGACCTAGGGAAGAGAGAGCATTTTGAAGACAACCTGTATAAATAAAAAAACCCAACCAAACAAACTGCCATCTTGGCCACACAGCCATTCCTTGTGGCACTTGATTTTTTTTTTTCTGATGCTGTTTTCTCATCTGCAGGATGGGGCCAATTCCTGTGTAGTCTGGCTTTCGAACACTGCTTCAGTAAAGTGTCC
>Ga0181612_118545_pt1 | contig 11418 bp, 8 predicted proteins | sample HoacroProtozoa21_FD_119630 | JGI IMG/M metagenome (GOLD analysis project Ga0181612, IMG submission 119630) | Hoatzin crop microbial communities from Cojedes, Venezuel. Combined Assembly of Gp0051906, Gp0051904, Gp0051908
TTGAAGCATTAATGGTATTTTACTACCAGACTATAATGTTACACCAATTAAGTATGTACATGATAAATGAGAAAAGTACAGCATATCTTAACTGTTGCAGATAGACAGTTTTTGAATTGACAGTGTTTAATGTACCATGAATATAAATTTTGTTCTTAATATCCATCTGGAATGGGAAACCACACAGAATAATCTCTGGACTGAGTTTGTATGTAGTGAAGAGCATTTAGTTATATGAAGGAACGAATCTGACGAACATTTTCAGACTTTTTATTTGTGCCAATAATCACTGCAACCTAAATTGCTGCCCTACCACTTTGTCTTCTATGAATAAGCTGGCAATACTACTGCTAAGTTAAGGGTTTGCTTCACTGCTAGTACGACTTGAACTTAACGGTTGCTGTTTCAGTGTTGCTTGTTCCTTTGGCATGAAGCAGAGGGAGATCCTCGCAGTGAAACCATCAGAAACATAGTTAATTTATATTAGAATGACAATTTCTAAAAAAAACGAAAAAAAAAATTCTCCCTTCTCTCTCTCCATGTCCAGTTTCTGTTTTTATACTAAAATGGTATTTTATAGACAATTACGTTGGGAAAGTTCCGGTGCTATAGTGTAAGATGGTGAAGTGGATCAAAGTACCCATCATAACAAGTAGGAAAACCTGCTCAGAAACATGATTTCTCAGTAATTGCACAGGCAGTCCTGTGAACTTGAATCTTTTGGAGGGGCCGTGTCTTGCCTGAAAACTTCTTCAACTGAGATAAATTTCTAAGGACTCCACAAACAACCAGTGTTTCTTAAACCTTCTGACTGCGCAAATGAATTCAGTGGGAGATCCCTTTACAACAGGTTAAAAAATGTCTTTGCATAGCGTGTCGTGCAGTCCTGGAGCTTGCTGCTCTGAGAGGTTAGGTAGGTAAATGCTGTTGACAGGCTCAGATAGACGAATTCACAGGCAATGAGTCTGGTGGCTGAACTGATCCCTGGAAATGGTGAGTCAGTGGAAACACTGTTTTGTTGCTGCCCAGCTGGCAATTTAAGGATATAAAGAAAGTTGAAAAGCGCTGGATAAATTAAGCAGTTTTTTTAGAGAGGAAAAAGAAAATGCTGTCAAATTATTTAGTTATCATAAAATGAAGAGAGCTAAAAGGCCATGACTGGATAGCCTTTTTGGGAAGTCAGTAATATAGGAAAATATGTGCATTTCTAATAGAAGACATAACACCCGGTATTCCTCCTTCTGATGAATTTGTATGAACATAGCTACTTTTGTTAATCCCACACGCATATGAACTGTGTTTTATGTTCCCTCTGTTTATACTTTAAATCCATGCGTACGTCGATCCCGGAGTTCTTCATTAAGAAATGAATTTTCTGCTTCACTGTGCTGGATTTTATTTTGTTGGTTTTTGACGGAAAAGTATTCATGTCTCATTGAATGCGTTGTTTGATAGCAAGTGCTCCAGTACCAAAAGAAAGCCTGCATAAGTATATAAAAGGACATTGTTGGCAAAATTAAAAGGAATGAGAGATCCAATGGTCATGCTTGTACAAGAGTAAACATATAATTATTAGTGTGCCTTCAAAATTTTTTTCGGTAACACGAAGGGGGAAGGTAGTGAACTTAAAAAAGAGCTTTGCAGAGGCAGCGTGGAGTGAATGTGGAATCTCTCCTGTGGGCTCTTGATGGGACAGTGCTGCACGGCTCTTTGTTAGTGGTGGGAAGCTGCAAGACAAGGCGTGAAGGATATGGCACTTATTGGCTGATGGATGTTTCTGCCTTTGTGAATGGAGATATAATGCCGGATCTCTTCTGCCCCCCATATAATGAAAGATAAAGCAGTGATCTGGCTGCCTGGGAAATCTTGCAGTTTTGACATTCACAGGAGTTGGAAAAGAAAGGTGGTAGAACTATAGCTGTAGAATCAGTTGCTTTCAAACTACAAATGGAGTATGGTACTGTATACATATACAAAATTGCCCTTTATTTGTAAACAAGGCCATCCATCAGGATGTGAGTACGCGGGCTTTATGCTGTAAGAGTGTTTCAGGCCTATATGCACAAACCTGGAAAGTATAAGATCCTTCAGCTATTCCATACTATTCCAGGCAAAATACTAATTGGATTAACTGTATGTTACATTGTTGTCTTTTCTGGGATCTGACCTCAATAAATTAAATCTCAATGTTAACTCTTAATTTTGAGCATCTTCTCTTCTTCCCACTGCTTTTTACCTAGCTTCTCCATTGGAAGTACTTTAATTGCTTGGCAAGGTTGGGTCTGAGGGCTTTTTAACTTTCAGTCTTTTTTTTCTTTTTTTTTTTTCTTTCTGGAGATGTTTCTACATCTGTTGTCAAGTACAAAATGAGTAGGCTGCTGCATGCAGAGTGCTTGGAATATCCATCAAGTATCGATTCTCAAGTCCAGTTCAGAATTTTGCTAGTTATGGGATTGCAGGGCTCTGCACTTATTTCTGTCCTCTTCACTGTTTGCTCTCTGCTTTTCTGACTTGTGACAAATTCCTGGGTATACAGCTATGTGCAGAAAGCGCTCTAACCTTCTTGGTTTCTTTGTAATGGTCCCAAGTACTCACCTGTTCACGCACGTCCATGTAACGACAACAACAACAACAAAAAAAGATCTTGTTTCTTTGTGATTTAGTGAAAGAGCAAAAGTTGAATTCGCTTAAAAATCCTTCAGTCTTGTTCAACTTCAGGCTTTTGCAGTTGGAGCAAATGGGGGCGGGCGATAATTGGTAGAGCTGTACAGTTATATAACACAAAGCTTTGCTGCCGGGAGTTAGGAGAGCAGATTGCTTGGCCATCAATAAGCGACACGTGTTCTTAATCTTCCCACAGTGTCCATGCAGAGGAGTACAGTCAAGCAGTGTGTATTGGTTTGGTAGATTAATGTGTTCAGATAAAAATGCTAGCAAGAAATTTCCTTTTGGGTACTTTATTTTACAGAAAGAGGGGTGGTGTTACACCACTTGAGGATGTAAATAGTATTTATTTTGCATAATGGCAGATATTATTGTTAGATAGAAATTATAACTGTTGATGAATTTCAACATGGAGTTGTCATCTGAAATTCTTGGGGGGGGAAATAACTGGGAGAAATAGATTGTACAATGTAACACAGTGGTGATAAGACCACTGTACACTATTTTAAGGGGGAAAGACCCTGTTACTGTCACAGAAGAATGCTGAGCTGGCCAGCACATGTGAATTGTGTCACTAATTTCATATAAATATTCATGAAAGTGGTGACTGGGACATCAGTGTTTGTTTCTGTACCCGAGGGGGGGTGGTTTGATTGGTTTTGGTTTGGATAGGGATTTTTTGTTGTTGTTTTTTTGTTTTTAAGTTTTTGGATAGAATGACAATATTATATTGATCCTATTGTTAGTGTATACATTCAGAGAAAAGTGATGCAAGTAAAAAATAGAATGTGACACTGGACTGAGATGAAAGACAATAACATATGAACAATGTTTGCACTGCAAGTTGGATTTGGTGTTACAATTGTTCTATACAGTCCTTTTGTGTCTGTGTGGCGGCGTGACTTCAGCTTTTCCATGGCATGCGATAAATGTGAGGCTGGTTTATCTGGGATAGAACAAGACCTATGTATCCACTTCCAGATAAATGCTCAAACGAGAGCACTGCTTGAATACAAAAGCTTGAACCGTTACATCAGAGAGAGCATCTGAAGTCTTCTGAAATTTGTGTTAGCAGTAAATAAGAAGTTGTGCTGCTGTTGCAAGATAAGGTCTGTCTCGACCCTTGGTTTATTCAATTTTTTCATAATCACCATTCCAGTTTGCAAATCTGATTTTTTTTCAGTCATTGATGGGAGAACCAGTCTGAACTGACCTCAGTAACAGTCAAGGTCGTTTACTTTTTCTTTGTTAGAGATTGCTACCAGTAAAGGTCTGGGCTTGGCCCTAAACTGGGGGGTTCTCCCCCTCCTTTATGTAGAGGAAACAAAGCAAGGCAAAAGGAAGTGGGTTTTGGCACAGCGCTGTTACTTAAGCTTCAGTGGGAGCCTCCAAAAGCATTGCCTGCCTTCCTGCAGAAGCTTAAAATCCCCCACCATGGAGTTTGCAATTTCAGAAGATAGCCGAGCCAACCTCTTAACACCAAAGCACAGAAAGAGGCGTCCCGACTTAGCCCCAGCTGCACATCGCTTGTGCTCTGCTGTCGTGTTTATTGAGAGCTGCTCTTTCTAGAGAAGCCGTGTGTTAGATTGACTTCATTGCAGTGAAGTGAAACAAATCATAATTATATGAGGTTAAATGAAGTGGTAGAGGTTAAAGCATGAAAAATCAGTGTCCTTTTGTATAAGACATGCTTTGGGAAAGCAAGCAGGCCATTTTTTATACAGAAACCAGAAGTCAGAAATTTGTCAGTTTACCCAGTGGTGTACACCAGACAGGCATGCTTTGCATTTTACAGAAAGCCTGTTGGTGTTCATCTGGGTTTAAGACCAGGAGAAATAGAGGAGTGATGTCAAAAGAAAGACTAACTTTGCTTGAACATGTTCTTTTTTGGAGGATGACCTGGTTTTTCTTACTACTGTTGCCAGTATCATGTGCTCTGCTGGGCAGCAGGAGGAATGGACAGATACCTGTGAAAATAATTATAGGTCAGATTTGCCTGATGGCTCTCCTTTAATTAGATGGTAGCCTCTTGCATGCATATATATGGATGTACGTCATAGAAAAACAGATTCTGCTGAGCACCTGCCAGCTCTCACTGGTCACTTAACTAGAAGATGATGCTCAAAATAGTCATAACACATTTCTTTTATAAGACAGTGACTTCAGAATGGGTGTGCCTAAGATGATCTCCTCATGGTCAATCTGAGTATTGTTCTTTTCCTCTTCTAGTTTGTGGGGACATCCATGGTCAGTTCTTTGACTTGATGAAACTGTTTGAAGTGGGAGGTTCTCCTGCCAACACGCGGTATCTCTTCCTGGGGGACTACGTGGACAGAGGGTACTTCAGCATTGAAGTAAGTTTCTTATTTCTATTTTTGGCTGCAAAACTGCTTGCAGTCTATTGTGTATGTTTAGTATTATAATTTAACCCACTGAGAAGTACTGAAGCTCTTCACGGATATCACTTAATAAGCAAAAGAAGTCCTTGTTAATGTTGCTGGTGGTATTTTCATAAAGGTTGCTTGGTATCCACCCAAATCCCACTATCAGTGCTGAAAACCTTGATGGAGAACGGACCTTGGTGCTAACTAGTGGCCATCCAAATATAGCACAGAAGCAGTCTGCCCTGCAGCTTGCGCAAGCTAAACAGGATGAATAGACATGAGCTATTACAAAAGAGACATAACAGAAAAAACGAATGAACAATTCATAGTTTAGTTTGACTTCAAGGTTTGTTTGATCTGAGTCTCCTGCATATGAAATTTTATTAAAATGGAAGGACTAAATAGGGGATAGATGGGACAGAAAGCCAGCGGATAACCTGTTGTGCTGGAGAGGATGAAATAGTTCTGTTTAGATATGGCGTGCAGGAGTGTGTGGTCTCTGGCTTTTGATGCAGCACTTGAATCCACAGAGAAGTGATGCACGTGGGCCCCGATGAAGGTGCTGAGACCTGGTGCAGACTCAAGTTATCAGGCTGTAGAATGTGGAGCTCAAATGACAGCATCTTTACCTGGCTTGTGAAGGAAAGAGTGTCCTGTCTCAACCTGCCCACCTTTGACTAGAAGCAAGTCAAATACCAAGCACAAATCCTTTGTTCCAGTGCTTATAAAACAAACTGGATTTTTTCTTCAGTTTCGCTGCTTGGTTATGCAAACTGACAGATGAGGTGCGCAGTAGCAAACAAAACCTAACCTGGGTGTGTTTATCCAGGTCATAGATGATCTAGTCGCTGAACGGTCAGGCAGAAACCCTTGCAGCAGCTTTTGAGCTACTGGTTGACTCCTTTCTATGAAAAGTTCAGACTTCAACTCCCTCTGAGTCAAGGGAGAATACCCATTATCTGTTAGAAGAGATAGATGTAGGTCCTACGATACATGGCTGTGATTCAGTGACTAGCTAAGATGGCAGCACGCGTGAACACATATACTGCTATTTTATTCTACATACCGCATCTTAGTACGCTGTTGCTGTATTGATGTGAAAATATATAATGCCAAACAGCTGAGTTATTTATAATGTGTTTGTAAAATGGATCATCTTGCCAGTTTCATATTTACAGTATGAAGAGAAACTTCTTTAAAATAAAATTGAGTAAATACTTTTACTTTATAAGTTTACTTGATTTGAAATGTCAACAGAATCTTTGGGAGGTGACACGTTTTACAAATAGAAATATGCTGTTCCGAGTGCAAATGCTCTAAAAGCCTAAGAATTGAAAGGTTCTTTCGCCCACCTGCCAAAAATCATTATGGTTAGGATTTAGTCTCAGACCGAAGTCAGCACTTCGAGCATGATTTTTTTGAGCCACATGTGCCTGCTTCCTCCCTGCTCTGATCCACGGTGAGCTGTGAGCTTAATCATCGCTGTGTGGATTACCACGCTGGATCGCTTGGGGAAGGCTGGGAATGTGAGGGGTGGCTTTGCAGGCTTAAACTGTTGTGCAGCTCAGTCTTGAACTACCATTTTTCAGTTGCAATAAACTAGTTCATATCTCCTGTAGACTTCGACCGAGCCAAGTTGTATCTTGAAGAGGAGAGTTTTGTCTTCGTTTCTATATATGTTTTTAATATAAGAAATAGAACAAGTGGATTTGCTTCAGCTTTGAAGTGTTTGTCTGACAGTTTGCCAAAATCTACTCCAGGGCTAGCTATTACCAGCTAAAGACAACAGCAAGCCATGTAACACAAAGCAAAATAGCTTATGAGTGGGGAATGAGCCCCTTAAAATTACTCATTTAGCAACCTGCACATACGTATTTAGCAAATTATATTCTGAATTTAGTTTTTCCATTCTGGAACACTGCTTTTTCACTGGTAACAGTACTGGCTTCTGCCAGTGCCAAGGAAATATCTGAGCTGTCACTTATGCTATTCCTGTTTGTATGTAAGGTTCTCAAGTTACTACTTTTTTGGTCACGTAATGGATTGTCCCCACCTGTCACCTAGATCAAAGAATGCTTTTGAAGGAAAAGGTTCTGTTTTGTAAGTGTATTTGGATGTAGCGCTATGCATTCAGGCATGAAGTCAGCACAATAACTAGTGACACGGAAAGGAAAATGGTGAAGAATGCGACTTGGCATGTTGGATGGAGATGCTTTTGGTGTAGAAGGGGCCCTGAGCACATCTAGCAGGTGCAAGCTCTTGCCGGTGCTTTGTGCTGGAGAAGTTGTGGTGGTAAAGAGCCCTAGCCTGATCTTAACGCGTATTTCTACCATGTCAGTCATTTAGTGATCTTTATTCCATCAATCTGTTGGTTCCCCTTCCTGCTATGCAGGCATGAGACTTGCAGTTCTGGGGTCTTTCCAGAAGAACTAAGTAGCCAGTCCACGGTACTAATGGCGCGTAATATAAGCTTTAAAAAAAACTCCCTTCGATTGCTATGTGATATCTAGTGTAAAAGTGACACCACTGAGACTAGACCTGGCTGAGTGCTGGTAGTGGGCGAGATAATCCTTGTCTGTGGGCTGCAAAGCATTTGGGATTCTTCTGGATGAAAGGTGCTATATAATGTAAGCTATTATCATTAAGAGGAGAGGAAGAAATTGCATGAGGTAGGTGGAAGGCGTTTGATAATGCAGAGGGAAAAGGAGAAAAGTATTTGTATAAGGCACTCGGCAGAAATGACAGTCCTTGCCCCACAAAGATTTTGATCTAGGGGCTCAGTCCTTCACGTGTGTGTTCTGTTTTTACTGGTTAGCTCCACTGTTTGAAGGGGTGAGGGTTTCTGTCTTTAAAATTAGTTCTGAGCAAGGTGTTGTGAGATGAGACTAGTAAAGAAATTACAGTAGGTAAAAGAAAAAATGTCAAAATTGTAGATAGGAAGATATGAGGTGTCTCGGCACAGACCAAATCTTTATCCCAGAGCTGCAGTCTCTTTTCCGTTCGATCTTCTGACAGAGCCTGAGCATTTCTTCACTTGGAATAACAAATTCCTGCAAGTTGCAATATCTGATACGGCACACTTGTTTCCTTGGTTCTGTAACTGATAATGTTTCCCTGTTGTGCTTGTGCACTGTTCCAGGGTTTTGACTCTGGAGTAGAAACCCCTCAGTTCTCGCTTTCAAACAAGTTTTATGGTCACGGAGGAAAGCAAGCCAAATGATCAAAACAGAGGGCTATTTTTAAATCCCAAGAATAGTTAGAGCAGAAGTGGTTCTGCAGGAAAGGGCTGTGAGGAAGAATGACTAATCTCTACCTGAGCCTGAAAACTCTCTTTTGAAAGGCACACATAAATGCCATGCAGTGGAGGGGGGAGTACACATATAGACTGCTTTTCATCACAGTCTTGGAATAATTACAATCAGGGTAAATACTGACGAGAATGCATTAATAATATTATGTAAATGAACTGTTGGAATTATTTTCCTGCTCAATCACACATAAAAACATACAGGCTTAAATGTCAATTGAATATTCTAAGGTACATACTGATCATTTTTGACAGAGCAGGTAGTTAAGATATGGAGAATTAAACCAGCGTTCAAAATGAACAAAGCTGGAGTTGTGTTTTAAGGTGCAAAACATTTGTGCACCTTCATTTCCCAAATGCAAAGACCAGAATTCCAGAAGGAGAAACAGGTTTTGCAGTATTTCTGGCGAGAACAAGGTGAGGTGTTTGGAGTCAGTCTGGAATTTGGCCATAGGACCTTGCATCAATTAAAAAAGCACCTGGTGCTTGAGATGCTTCTGAACTCCGTGAACTGTTTGAAATGATTCACTGGTCTCTCCCAAGAAAGAATGACATATACATAAAATTGTGTTGGTAAACTGTGGGTGAAGTGAATGCTGGTGAAGCTGGGTGTTTGTCGTCTTTCAAGTCTCCATGCACTTTCTAGGATTTTATTGGAAGAATAAACACCCTTCAGTTTCCTCCTTTTCTCTAGTGTGTTAATGCTGGCCAATAAACAGTTTGATTTACAATAGTTTTGGCTGGTCAGGAATAGTTTACCATTGAAGTCAATTAGTTTTTTCATTCCTTTCAGAGCAAAAAAATTCTTAATACCTTAATTATCCTAAATTTCCTTGCCCTTTTCTTCAGTGTAAGAGTAGCAAATATGTTTCTCTGTAGCAAGAATTTGCATCTTGTAAGATCTCATTTTGGCTGGGCAGTGCTGTGAATATTCAATAATTCACCAAATTCAGATTATTTTTGTATATATTAGATTTCCATATTGGAACATCTGTTTGTGTCAGGGCCATCCTTGCAGCTTGCCTGGTCCTGTGCCAGCTCTTCACAGAGCGAGTCCCCAACATGCCATGAAGCCCTTTTGGCTGCAGGGAGAGAACATGGGATGGTGCCCTGGAAGTCACTCGCACCATTTCAATCTCACGCTGTGTCCGTCTCTCTGTGGGACTCATCTCCGCAGAACACAGCTGGGGCAAAGACACGAGGTCCAGCGAGGAGAGCTAAGAGCCAGTGCTTGGATACCTGCTTAGAAAGTACTAGCTATAAGAACTACAGGACCATATAAGAAAAAGAATTTTCTAGTCACTTTTTGATTGAAAAAGAGGTCTTTCCTTTTCGGATATTTTGAGGTCCTTCCAAGGACTGAAATGGGAGTAATGTGGTCTACACACTAGAAAAGAGTAAAAGGCAAGCAGCAACATTTTGCAGGTGATCACTTTTAATGAAATCACCTGGGAGACTAGCTAGAGGAGAGTCTGGCAATAATTGAAGTCTAGAGGTGCTGAAGTACCATGCAGCTGTCAAAACAAGATTCCAAAGCAGCTTGGGAATATTCAAGAGATGTCTAAAAAAAAAATGAACAGAAATTGAATGATCAGAATGAGATTCTTCAACAACCTTTTAGAAACGTCCGAGACCCTGACCACAAAGAGTGGATTCATTGTTACTCCACGGGAAGTCTATTTCCACAGCAGTAGCCTTTTTAATTTTTAAATAAGCAATCTGTACGTGCGTGAGCACTGGTTTTAGAAACACAAAACCAGGTAAAATACAAGCATGTTGGCAATTAAGTTATGGCAAAGACTGTAAGTTGTCACTGAAGATGTGGTTGATGCAAGTAGCACTACCTTGTTGGCCCTGTTCCGCAGCAGAGCCTTAAGAGAAGAGATCATACAATACAGGTTTTTTTCTTTATTTTCAGTAGTGTTCAGAGTTTTCTTTCCCTGTGCTCAAGGGATGCTAGTTCAGAAATGGCAAGAACTTGCATCTCTTGTGAGTATTGTGGGTACAGATGCAACGTATCTTTACTTGTCTGAAATAAAGCCCTCATAAATAGTCTTACCAGTAGTGTGAATGCAGTTATGTGTATAAAGAGGTACATGGCTTCCATTGGGATGGTTATTCCATTTTAGAAAGCTGTACCTGTACTAGGTACTGTGATGGTATAATTATTTCAATGCAGTTGAAGTAATGTAATTTTTATATTTAGGTGAGGTGTGTGTTAGTTACAGAGCAGAGGAGCTATACCAATATACTGTTCCACAGTTCACAGAGCATCAGTAGAGAGCTTAGCAACATGTGGCTCAAATTATCCTTTCGAGTATGAATTACCTGGCATTTATTCACACTTAATTTCATCTGCTGGGGGAGTGCGCAATGGCATCAGTCGTTTGGAGAGAGAGTTCATCTTTTCCTACCCATACAAAGCCACACAGCTAACAGTGAGCCACCTCTTTTTCTTGACACGAGCATCCAGAAGTGAGAGAGTTACAGGTGTTGCTGTGGTTGCAATCTGGTGGCAACAGTAATGATTTTTCAAGGTTCGTTGTTTTGAGCTCATAGTGCGAGATGCGTGCAAGAGGTCTGGGGCTTTTGGTTTTCCATTTCAGGAGGTGCCGAGATGTCAAATTGTGCAAAGGCTCAAATTCAGCATGCAACAGTGGAGTTAAATCCCCAAGTCTGTTTTGAAAATATGTGCCTTTGGCTTACACAGTGTTTAATTGCACAGACCTTTTCTTTCCTGATGCTGAGGCTGCCAGAACCTCAGCAGGAAAACAGCTTGACTAGAGGAGCTGGGAAGTAGGCAGATTACCTCTGTGTTATGAACTTAACATATCTGCTATTTCAAGAGCTGAAAGACACTAAGCAAGTAAGCAGGGCTGCAGTTTGAGGGTTGGCATTTAGGAGATGTACCTTTTTTTTTTCTTTTTGATACATGAAATGGAACAGGCCAAAAACACCTTAGAGATGTCCAGATTGCAAGGTTACTGCTGTACATTTTACATAGAGTTATAGCAGAGCTGATGTGTAGTATATTCTTGATGAAAAAGTTGAGGGAAAAAAAAA
>Ga0181612_123039_pt1 | contig 11418 bp, 11 predicted proteins | sample HoacroProtozoa21_FD_119630 | JGI IMG/M metagenome (GOLD analysis project Ga0181612, IMG submission 119630) | Hoatzin crop microbial communities from Cojedes, Venezuel. Combined Assembly of Gp0051906, Gp0051904, Gp0051908
CACTCCAAACGTCCCTCCCTTTTTTCTTCTTCCCCCAGCTTCATATGCTGAGCATGATGCGATATGACATGGAATATCCCTTTGGTCAGCTGGGGTCAGCTGTCCTGACTGTGTCCCCTCCCGACTCCTTGTGCCCCCCAGCCTGCTCGCTGGTGGGGGGATGAGGAGCAGAACAGGCCTTGGCTCTGCGTAAGCACTGCTGAGCGATAGCTAAGACATCCCTGTGTTATCAACACTGTTTCCAGCACAAATCCAAAACAAAGCCTCACGCTAGCTACTAGGAAGAAAGTCAACTCTACCCCAGCCAAAACCAGTACAACAGTGGACCAGAGAAGGCCGTGTCCTACCCAGTGATAACAGTGCATTAACCACTTTCTCATGGTCTGTCCCAGAATGGCTTTGCCTATTTGCCTCTCATAGCTGCCACCATTCCCACATCTCCCAGCTCTCACGTGGTGATCCCAGCACCCCTTTTGCCCTGCATGCTGACTCTGACAGACAGTGGGTGGTGAATATTGCTCCAGTTCACTGGCCTGAAGCTCTATCCTCCTCCAGAACAACCCTTTCCCAATCCCCAATCAGGCCACAGCTAAGTCGTGGCCTGCAGCAAAACCCAAGAAAACGTCTCGATCACCTATCTTTACTTCCATTTTTATTAATTCAAGTTTCTAAATGCAACAGTCTGGTAGTTCTACTCCTGCCCTGCCCAAGATCCCCTCCCTGTTGCTACCGCACTTACTGAAGCTTCCAGCTTTAATGAATCAAGACAACTCCAAAATTCACACTCATCTGGCAGCCAGCACGGCATCTCAGCCTCAATGGGGTCCCCCGCGCTGCTGCAAAGCATGCTCCAATCGCTAGCAGGAGGACCACAGAAACAGGGCATCTGATGGTATAATTTCACCAGTAACAAAAGCTATGCAGAGCAAATTTGTCAGGGATTTATGAAAGATCACAAAAGACTTAAACTGTCAGTCCCAAACTGACCTCTGCAGAGTATTCCCGATTCTAAGTCTCCCTACAATGATTTCCCATTTCTTGGGTTACAAGGTTAGATTCAGGGTCGTTCATGAACACATTATTTACAATAGTTCATTCTTGGAATGTCATTGCTAGCCCATGAGGTCACGTTACGTACAGAACAAAGTGCTGATAAGTACCCCGTCACAGGGCTGTTTGCTGGACAGCTGTGTGTTTATTGAACAGAGCCTTATCACTATTATTTCTTTAGTGTCAACAATACAGTGGGAACTGCGTAAGATTGAAAACAAACAGGGGCACTCCATCAAAATGAGGTTAGCCTTACGTAGATAGCACGGAGAGAAGACGTATAGATGTACAGTGCAAGAACTGTTCTGCTCTAGCTCCTCTGGGGCCACACATGGTGTGCAACAAGCACCTCTGGGCAAGGCACCTCAGTCTCAACAGCCTCTATGTTCCACCACTCCTTTATTGAGCACTCTTTATTGGCAAGCCCCAAACTTCAGTCACACCGATGGACCTAAAAAAAAGCCTTTGCTGATTTGCACACTGTGCTGGAGCAAACAACCACACAATCAGGCTCTCAAGAACAGGAGGAACCGGTCCAACTTTCTGATCAAGGATGCAAGACCTCTCTGTCCCTGCTACGCACACGGTTTTGCAAACACTGCTGCATTTATAGAAGCAACAGAGCTGCTCCCTTAAAGCTTTCACTCAGTGGGAATTGGCCCTGTGCCACCGCTGCTGTTGCTGGGCTCTTCAGGAAGAGCTTGAGAGGCTGCGAAATGCGTGACAAGGGCTGGGTGATTGTGTAGGAAGAAAAATCATGCAGAGAGAACATGTGTGGGATCAGAGCTTGTACGTAAGTCGGTTACACTTCATATGCTTCTTTCAGGAGGAAGGGTGTGCTCACGTAATTTGCATGAAGACCAGAGCTATTGTTATTCACCAGCTTCATATTTGCTGTGAACAAAGACAGGCCCATGGCAGTCTAATCCACGCTTCAAGAGCAGCAACCACCCTCCCGCCACACAACCCTTAAGTCCTGGAGCCACAGATGTGAAACTTCAGTCCACCCTCAGCCTGGGTCTACAGCTGCTGTCCCGCTCGCTACTCACACAGAGGCTGCAGTGAAACCTATGCAGGGCAAGAAGCCTCATAACCTCACCACATGGGAAGAGCTTAGGTGGTGTCACACCAGGCTCCGAATGTAAGCTCACATCGCACTGCCAAACCACTTCCAAGAAGGAAAGAAGCATACAGAAGGGACTATCTTCTTTCACATGCTCTTCAAGTCCATGAGCTGAACTTGTGCTTAAAGGTGGCATGTGGATTAAGGTGGTCTATGCCAAACCCACCCTGGATCACATCACCTCTGGGATGTTGCATGGCAAATTGAAAGAATGGATTGACCTGGCTGAAGAACAATCCAGGTCTGGGGGCAGGTCACTTTTGTGCTCCAGCTCAGCACTCAGTTACATGAACAGGTTGTACCAGCACAGCAGAAGGCACAGCAGTAAGCAGCCATGGTGTGTCACCTCTTCACTAGCAGGACCACTACAGAAGGGTCTGTGTGAGCCAGGCTGCAACAGGACCACCAGCAGGAGATGAGGCTCCAGCCATCCTATGTCCTTCATAGACCCTCAAAGAGAAAGACACAGGCTCTTGCGGGCTTCCTGCCACTCATCACTTTTCATGGGATGTAGAGTTAGAGCCTAATCCTCCAGCCAGTCTTCGTCTCTTTCCATGTGGCCAGCACATCAACAGCAAGACAATTCTCCTCACTGACCCAGGTACAGCACAGCCTGACTGCCAGCCACACACTGTCACAGGCCTCCAGGCTTGTTAACTCTCTTTTGGCAGTGCAGAGAGGGAATGACCTGGCCAGTGCATGACCTGCTCTGTAGGAAGGATTCTGTGAGCAAAGAGCCAAAGAGCCAGCTGTGCTGGAAATACACAGACCCCACATACCCTCCTCCGGCTCTTTCAGGGTCCTCTTCACAAAATCCACCGCCTGAGCCACCTCCTGGTCACTGCACACATCCATCTGTAGCACTTTCATGCGATCTGACTTCATATTCTTCAGCTCCATGGCTCCTTCTCCATTCTTGTCCTGTTCAGCAGAAAAGAAACATGTCCTGCTAAGACAGACGAGGAACAGTAACGCAGCTTGGGGCCAGGCGTGTTCACATGGACAGAAAACAGAAGCTATCGAAATTGCACACAGAGGTGTAAACTTGGTGCACAAGTAAGCACACGAGCCACAGGAACCAGCATGCAATGCACAGCCATCTTCCTGTTCCCTCCAACACAGCATCTACATCCGCATCAGCAACCGCTGCTCTGAAGGGCCACAAAGCCCCTGCTGTCAGCTCCTTGCATGAAGGGTTTCACGTCCAGAACACCGTGGAATACTGCGCCAGCCTGGGATAACTGTGGGTGACTCTCCACCACCTCAGTCTCCACGGTCTGCAGGTAACACAGCAAACGCTTGTATAGAAATCAGAGTCAGATTTTTTCTAGGCTTAAAAGACTAATTAGGGACTGTACTCACGTCATCCCAAAATATTGTCTGGCTTCTAATGAAATAGTATTGTCAGACCCCTTCGAAAACAAGACAGCAGTGACACCTTTGGCATGCCGAACAGCAAATGGTCTGATGCTACAGGATACAGCCGGAAACCTTTACAGCTGAACCTATATAATAATAATATTTTGCTCTTACTACACAGCAGAACAGGATGCACAGGACTACATGCACAGTGCAGACTGCCACACAATGACAAGATTACAGTCATGAAGCATGAAAAGAGGAGGTTCTGGCCAAGGAAGCAAGAACAAGTCTTTTTTCCACACTATAGGTAATAAGAACGCGATGGCTCTGCTTTCCTTTCTATCCTTTTCCTTTCTCCCCCCTCCTCCTTTTCTGCCCCTCGCTATCCCTAGAGATTCTGTTACTTCTGTGGGGTTTTTATGTTTAGTCAAACATAAACGCAGTTCAAATTCCCGGTTTTACCTGGTTACTTCCAGACAGGATTGCTGCCTAAGCCTTACAGCCTTGCTCAGCTGGTACACAACAAACAAAAGTGAAAAGAGCACATATTAGCCATGCCATTTCACAGCAGGCTCGAGATTTAATTCACCAAACCACTCCCTGAATCTCAGGCTCTGCCTCCTTAGGGAGGAAGAAGTTATGAATTGGTGAGTCACCATGCCTGGCTGCCACTCTTCCTTTAGCACTTGATACCGACTCCCACAGCACAAGGGCAAACAAGGCGAGCAAGTCTCCTGCAGTCACCTGCTCAGCTGCCTCTGCAGCCAGTAACTGCTTAGTTTTTCTATATGTATCTTAGGCTACTTAATGAAAGTAGCATACAACCTCTCACCTCCACCTTCAGTCCAGTGAGCAATGATGTTTAACGAAGGAAAAGACCTGAAATGTCCATCACAGCCTTGAACAAAACAGGGTAGCTCTTGGAAAAATCAGAATATAGTTACACTGGCATTATGACAACAGTAGGAATGAGTTGCTGGCCCCAAGGCTGCGTATCATTTCACAACTGATTTATTTCCAGGTATCACAAAAACAGCAAATAAAGACTTGAAGCTTTTCTAACGCACATCGAACATAGTGACGTGCTGTGTCTAGCCAGGAGAAGAATCTCTGAAAGTGGTATTACAAGTAGTTAATAACATCATCACCGAAATACAATAGTCCTTTTGAAACAGGTAAGCATTGCGTGATGCCTCACTGTATTTCTGGAAGATGCTCTTGCATCTCACTGAGTTATACAAAGCAACTTTCAGCTACTTAATAGTGAGTAAAGTAGAGCTAATTCAGCTTGTAAAGAGAGAGATTTACTGTATCTACACAGAAACTAAAACTTAACTATATCTGTGCTCAAGCACCAGCTGTCACTTCAGAGCACTGAAAACACCCTTCCCTAAATGTTTTTTAATCTTTCATAATCCTTATAAACTAAACAAGAAGTAGTTCCACTTTTTTTGAGAAACAAAGTCATAGGCCAGCAAATTAAAAGTCCAGCATAAATGGTTTGTATTATCCATATCGAAATCAATTTTCCCCTATCACCAATGCAACTCAATCTGCAAAGTTACCATCCCAGCTACAATTTATTCACTGTCGACACAACATATTGGTTTTGGAAGACCGACTTCAACACGCAGTATCAACTGGAATCACTTTTCATAGTTGCAGACATTACTTCAACTTATTCAACTGTAAAACAAACTGCTTAACTCTTCTGTCCATAAACCTCTTCACAAATGAAGTAGCCACGTATTTTTATGGAAAGAAGTGAACATCATCTTATGTTCTGCAGCCTTCAGGGGCTGTAAGCAGATTCCCTGTTCCGATACCCACACAGTACCTCCTCCTTGTTTCTTAAACGGTAGATCTGCCGGCTGGGAAGATACCTGGAGCAGTTCCCATGGGAGCAGTCAGGCTGTCCTCCCTGGGATGGCCTTCATGGCCTTGGGACGCACCAGCAGGAGCCTAGCAGGAGCCCTGGGGGGATTCTGGCAGTGCTGGCCCAACTGCTCCTGCAAAGCCTCTCTCCCTCTCTTTTTGCTGTAACTTTTTTTGTCCGATTTTTCTCCTCTCGGAGAACCTCCCAGCTTTCTCTTTCCAGTTTCATCAAGAGTTGAACGCTGCCCTGCTCCATCCCAGCCTGCTGCCCACATACTCTCCAGAGAGGCCTTCAGCAGGACACCACCACATTGTCCCAGCTATCTCACTTCCCCCGGTTATCCTGCCCTCGCAGCCCACCCCACCCTCCGCCAAGCAGGGCCTGCTCCAGTGCCAGGAGCCCACGGCCACACAAGCCCTCTCTACCCAGCAGAGAAGCCTTGCTCCAGCTGTCGGCTGCCTCCCTTTCCCCTCGCTCGCTCCTCTCCTGCTCTGGTTTGGAGCATCCCGAGGTAGCTGGTGCCGACGGGCAGATCATACAGGGGCTGGTGAGCAGAGAGCCATCCCGCAACGGACCGAGCCACGGCTTGTTCCCAGGGAAGCTTGTGGGATTCAGGATTAGGTCCTGGCAAGCACTTGGGCACCTGCAGAGATATGTCAGTGGGAATCAGAAGCCATGGACACAATGCTCAACACTCGTGGATCCGGCTGGTTCCTCCTCCTGCGTCAGCTCCTCCCCGCCCTGCTGCTCCTATCCACCCGCTCCCTTCCTGCATCTCCTGGGCAGAACACCTCGTACTGGTCGTTACTGGATTCCACCCAATTGATTTCAGACTTCATCCAATGTATCAGGATCATTTTGAACCCCATTCCCCAAAGGACTTGCAATTCTCCCTGCTTGGCACCATGCACATTTCTTTCCAAGTGAACTCTCTCTTCCAGAGCACACTGCCAAGAAAATTTCCCTAAGTCTGAACAGCAATAGCACGCTTCGAGCGTAAGTTTGCTCATGAGACTATCCTGAGGGACTGTGTCAAAATCCTTAATCAGGACACATTTATTCCTTCCCCTTTAATGACTCTGCTGCTTACCCAGAATGAAATTCGACTGACCTGGCACAGTCTGTTCCCAGTAAACTTGTACAGACAGTGAGTATCACACTACAACCTAGACATCTGTAAAACTGATAGATCAGTGTGTTGCGATTTCATCTAGCACACCGAAGGTGAGCTGCCTGGTTGGCAATTCCAGAAGTCTGTCTCCATTGGGAAAGAAAGTACAACATCTGCCTTCTTCCAGCCCCTGGAAATCCCCTGGCCTCCTGGTGCTCCAGAAAATATCACCCATGGGGCAGAAATCACAATGGCTCATCCTTTAAATCCCCTCAGTATACACTTCTACGAGCCTGGTGACCTTGAACACATTCATTCATGTAAACATTCCCTGTTCTTTCCCCTTTCTTGCCTGCAGTCCTCGTGCAAACTGCTGGCAGTAGGTATCTGGAAACAATTTATCCTTCTTCTCAGTAAGATCAAAGAAAATAAGACAATGATTATTTCAACTTTTTCTGTACTTTCTACTTTTCAGGTTATTTTGTAATCGAATTTTGTGTGTTTTTCCATCTTAATCCTAATATATTAACAGAAACTTTCTCTGTGGACTTACTTATCCTTGCTAAATGAAAACCCTTTTGCACTTGATCCTCTCCAGTTCCACTCCAGCCTGCTTGCCCTATTCTTGTTATGTCTGTAACTTTATTTTTGACTTTATTTATTCTGATCATTAAAAAGCTCATGATGCACCTGACAGCATACCATCTTGTATTTAATGCAAAAGCTTTCTGTGTGGTTAGTATGTCAGGGATGCTTTAGTTCTCTGTACAAAAGCATGCCAGTAAGCGATGATGGTGTAACTATGTGTGAACTCATGGCCCGGCATCTGCTCTGTGACAACTGCCCCCGTACCTGCACTGACCCTGCAGTGAACCTACAGCAGCTCATGCTTCTCTCACGACAGGGCAAGTTTCCTTGCATTTGTCATGAGCAGTTGCATGCCCACTGCCAGTTACCATAGCGTGGCTGCATCCTCAGCCACACTGCAGGTGCAGTCCTTCACTTATGAGCAATAACCACGCACATGCTCACACCTTGTTCTTCACCAGCCATCTGACTAACAGCTCCCTGCCTCCACTGCTTCTTTTGGATCCATCATCCTCTTCTGCAGTCACTATGTGCTTCCTTCTCTCAGAGCAGTCAGCTTTAGATTTATAACCATTTTCATCCCATGTGCATTCTACCATTAGGTTTTTAGTAAGCTCCTGCTCATCAGATTTTAAATGCCTAGGCTATTATATCCCTCGACCATCTGAAACACAAGGCTGTTCCATGAGGATGCTGCCTGTCCCAAGAATCGTAGAAAGCATTCGGCTATAGTATTTTTGCAACAGCTATCCAGATAACTGTGTTACCCCCAGACCCTCTCCTTCAGGTGCACCTAACAGCAGATAAGACAACACTAACAACCTGGGGATGGGGGGAGGAAACCCACAAGTGAAATCTTGGGGCCCTGAGTCCAGGTCTTCTGAAAATTTGTTAACACACAGAACAAGAAAAATCACACTCTCCTGCTCTCCATCTCTTCAGGGTCAAGTGCTCTTTAACCTCCTGAAAGTCACCTGCAGATCAGCTATGATTGCTGATGCATTTTCCACTTGCACACAGGATACAAGTACGGAACCACAAAATTTTGGCTTAGAGTGAGAAGTTGCCAGGCCAGATCATAGGGGATGTTGAGAGCTGCCTGACCATTCCAGGACAGGTAATAATCCCTTTTTTTTTCTTTTCCAAACAATAAAGAAAGCAAGAAGGGCTCACTTCAGGAGCATGTAGTTTCTTTACATGGCTTCAGATGGAGCCTGGCCCTCTCTGCCCTGCACTAGCGTGCTGCCTTCCGAACAGCCCTTCGGACCACCCTATCTCCCCTCTCCTTTCTGTTCCCTACACCTGCTGTTGGGCAAAGTGAGTGCCTGACTTGCTATCACCACAGAGGCAGGCATCCCAAAGCAGCATATGACATGATTACTGAAGGATTTACAGAGCCTCCACATGGAAATTTCCAAATAGTGGCAATTTTCCAACAGGACTCTCTTGCTTTCGAGTTACACAATATGTCAGCTGATAATAACTTTCCCTTCTGGTGCAGTGGAAGAACGTAACCTCCGCTGAGATCACACAGGCAACGAGGGCCACCTTTTTTTTGTTTGCTCTTGCCCTTCACAATACTCAAGAATTTGTGGTCATCACTCCCTGAGCACCTATGCTGAAATGGCCATCTTCAAACGGAGAAATAAGTGGGTGTAAACTGATTTTGAACAATTCAGGTTGGAAATTACATGAGTTTTTACAATCAAAACAGCAAAAAAAGCATAGCAAGGGTAAAACTTTTATTATGAGATGGAAGTGGAGCTGACCCAGTTTATAAAGAAGATTACAGAGCACGGTTACCTGCAAGAGCAGGGACTGGGATGATGGGTCTGCAACTCCTTCTAATTCAATGTGTCTAAACTGATCTCTTACAACAAGTGATGTCATCTGCCAAACACAGGTGACAGAAGGTGAGACCTACAGATATCAGAAAGGCATAGTAAATTTGTTTATTCAGCTATCCAGAAACTGAATAGCTTCTACAAAAGCTGTGGAAGCATAGTTAGAAGACACTTTGGAAACAGAACCCGAACAAGGCAGGAGAGGCAGCTCGGAGATGAGTTTGAGGAGTGTCCCCAAAGGAAAGCAACAGAATCAAACACAGCAACAGAGATGCCTGGGAAGACAGAAAGCCTTAGTAGCATAGCAATCTTGGGACTATCAGATCTATTGAGCGTGTTGCGGTGTTGCTGAAAGGCTTCCAGCAGTGAACAGTGCCCTACTGTGCAAGCCACTGTACAGATATGCAGTTGACAGACAGTCCCTGCCCTAAAGAACTCAGAATTACAGAAATGACAAGATGCAACAGATGAAGCAATGGAAGATGTAATGATCCCTGCCCACTGCACTTCCCTCGGGTCTTGGACTAGGGTAAACGGAGGCTGCGGATGAAGATGCTGTCACTTCAGAAGCACTTCTCTCCAATCAGAGAAGGATTTTGATCCATATTACTACTCACCACGAGCAAGCATCCAGCAAAAACAGTAAATCCCTTTGCGTGAAGCTGTTTTGCCAAGGCATGTCCAAAGCCTTTGTTGCAGCCTGTTATTAGCACCGCCTTCCCTTCAGCCTGTGTGGGGAAAGACAGTAATACGGTACCATCAGATACTGCGACGCTGCAGGCACCACCAGCACCCAGCGACACAGCCCCGGAGCGGCGTGCAGCCCTGCAGCCAGGGCCGGCTGGTGTTCTGGAGGTACAATTCCAGCTGCAAGTCGCACTGGGCATGTACCTGTCTGCACGCTAACCTGACTGCAGCCTAAACCTGGCAGTTTCAGTGGAACTTCTGCAGGGTCAACCAGTGTAAACGCAGTGACAAGATTCCTGCGTAGGAATGCAACCAGCTCCCAACTATTGTGAAACCCTTAATTTATTCAATTGCTGGTCTATAACAAGTTGTGCTGCCTTGATACCCAAGCTAGAACAGTAGCTCTTTTTTTTCAAGTACCAGTAGCCAAAGCAGAACAGAAACATTTCAAAATAAGTTAGTGGTCTACCAGTTCGTGGGTATTATAAGGAAGAGCAGCACAGAAAACATCCAAATGATAGCATGCCATCTCCTTGAACGGTACAGCAGCTCTTTTAACTGCAGAGTGACGCTCTATTGTCTGTTCCCCGCCTACTCCCACTCTATGCGGTACTTTCCATGCTGTATTTTAGCATGCAGGAATGTGACTACAGGTTACAGTTTCCTTCTGAAACACTGCAGTCTTAACAGGAAGAACTTGTCAAATCCTGTGGTTCTCTCCTACGTTATTATTATCTTTTGACTGACAGATAAATCGGGAGAGAAGATATGATACTCCATTTGTACGACACAACAGGCTTGTGATATATCTGGAAACAGAACCCCAAATCCTGAAGAGAGACCTGTACCGAAACAGTGCACCTTCAGCCTCTTTCTCTGCTTGAAAACTATCTCTCCTCTACTCTCCTCACCACAGCGGTGAAGCAACGAACTCATAACGCTCAGCCCCACTTGCAGGCACCCATTTGCAGTGCTGTACACTGCTCCAGGCTGAAACCATGTGATATAGCAATACAGTTCTACAGAATGCAATAAGGAAGTGAGGTCATTTCCATCTCAGCGGAGATATCTGCAACTAATATTTTCTGTTACTGTCTTAACAACAGCTGTAATATGAACATTCACATTGTATACTACTTATGTATGAACTGCACTGGCTCGTCCAGCCACTTTTTCAGGCAGAAATGGGGCAATTGACACTGCTCTCTGATCTCTTGTTTTGCTGACATGCGTGGTAGTAAAGCAGCAATTACAAATAATTGCAGAGCGATAGCAATCAAAGCATTACTCCACAAACTCAAGATGCGCAGAGAGCAATAAGCAACAAGCTACACCCTGTCCTATCCCATATCTCATGTTGAATCCATTGCTTTCAAAGAGAAGCCATGATCTGAAGTTGAAATGAGCACAGATCAAAAATCTATCCTGCATTTCTCTTACAAACACGCACATTAACACCAATTCCTACACTCAGGCAAAGAGCACGCCGCTACAGGCTAGCTCTACTAAAACTGTGAAGGTAGCTACAGCTAAAGGACATACGATAAGTAAGGATCAAAACCACTGCATTCAGTCTTAATCTAATTTACAGTGACACAACTCCAAGAGAGATGAGGATCAAGTATGAACCAGATCGCAGAATTTGCCACGGTTACCTCCCACACTAGTTCAGCAACCCAGCCCTTGGAGAAGAAAGGATTTGACTTTTTTCTCTGCCTCACCTCCCCAGACACTTTGCCTCTAGAATCCTGAAGACTGAAAGCTTCCCTAAGGAGCA
>Ga0181612_126182_pt1 | contig 11418 bp, 4 predicted proteins | sample HoacroProtozoa21_FD_119630 | JGI IMG/M metagenome (GOLD analysis project Ga0181612, IMG submission 119630) | Hoatzin crop microbial communities from Cojedes, Venezuel. Combined Assembly of Gp0051906, Gp0051904, Gp0051908
AATCGGAAAGCTCTTCAAAGTTTGAAAATCTTTTACAGCTTTTATTCTGCATACAAACTCAAAAATAGATACTTGCAGGTTGATAACTCCATGGAAAACCTTAGGGTTTTTAGGATAAAGTGTTTCTGCTCAAAACTGATTTCATGGAGAAAATTTAAACATCACTTTACCTGTCTGTGTACAGTGTAATATTAAAAAAATATTTCCTTTAGAAAAATCTTACGCATGGATGTAACATAATAAGAACTGAACTTGATAAATCTAAAAGACTCTTCCTTCTAGGACAGATACTTTGTTTTGTTTTCCCTTTCTGATATCCAACTAACTGTACTTAAAGTCAGCAAAAACAAAACACTACCCTGAGTATCTATAATCAAAGATGAGCCATATTAAGAAACAAGCAAAGAACTGCTGCAAGAATAAACATTCTAACATTCTAAAACATAATACCTGCACTTAGGAGATCTGCTCAGTTTTATTAAATACTGAATCGTTCCTTTTTCAGTACTGAAGATGGTAAAATTAGTCCATTTTTTTTAGTTTTGCAAAAACCCTCTGACAAAAAGATTATCCTGTTCAGTGTTATCTTGAATGGGACCAAGATCTCTAGACAACAATTTCAAAAAATACACTGAACCTGGATTGATTTTAAAACATAGAGAGGTCATGGATAAACTGGCAGGAAAATAGTGTTCCAAAGCAGTCTTCCCTTTAAAAGTCTACAACTTTTGGCCATTGATCTTGCCAGAGCGTTGCTAATCCTTTTTTTTTTTTTTTTGTGTATATATTTTATATTTTTTTTTTAACATAAATAAGTATATTAAAAGAAAAATACATCATTGCTCATCTTTGGTCCTTCTTGCAGCACTTTCCTGTTCCTGTCTGGAAACATTCCATACTTTTTTTTTTTTTAAAAACCCACATTTGCTGTTCTACTTGTACATTTCAAATAAACCGTACTTCAAATATTCCAGATTTTCTTCTTTATTTCCTCTTGTACGTTGTCTGTGATGAGGATCCCTAGAACTAGTGATAAATTACCAGAAAGCCCCAGGAAAGTGCCAAGTGGGAGATTTGATTACTTCCCAGTCCCACTCAAATCAAATATACTGCAAGATGGGAACTGCTTAGTTCTCCTGTAAGCACTATGCCTGCTGTATGGTATTCTAGATAAGACTAGAAATGCTCAGATTGCCTTGTTTTCATTAAATACTGATAGAAACATACATAGAGTATCTTATTCTTCATATTGTAGCTATTCTGTTTTCTGATGTATGTATATGTTCTTTTAAGATTAATGTTTTAATCATAGTAGATCATTTTCAGACTTTCCTTCCATTATTTGCAACTGTTGTTCTAAGCCTTCTTAGAAAGAGGCTTCATTTTAAATAAAAATAAATAAATAGAGAAGTATAACATTTTTCTGTTAGTACAAAAGGATTTCATTTTAGCAGTTCCAGCTAGTTAAGAAAATACCGAGACTCCTCCTTTTTTCAGAATTTTCTCCCAATAGTGAGGTTTTCTTATTTGTTTTTACTAAATGACCCTTCCTGGTGTGTATATTCATTATGCATCAGGCTTGCTTAGTCTGCTTCTCTGGACAGGCTGCAAAAGAACCAAACCAAATCAAATCAATCTGAAGACAGTAGGTTGAGCACTCCAGCAGTTTAGGAAAGCTGAACAGATAATAAGAGGGAGTCAACATGAAAGCTCACAACGTCCATGCTTGTTGTTTGGAGACAGAAATATGGGAAAATAAAAATATAGACATTTATTTTATAAAATTAAATTTGTCAAAATGGATAGTGACAAAAACTTAGAGAGACAACTATTACCAAAGCTAGTTCATTTATTTAACCAAAGCACATCCTGAAATCTTTCTTTGTAAGCAATAGCACTCCTACCGAATACTGTGAGTCTGGAATACTCATAGATATATATGTATCTATATATAGAATACATACAAGATACTGATTTCATGTTACTTGAAACTCGAATTCTGGTAATGAACTATACTAATTCTTTGCATATGATACTTCTAGTGACATCTTCAATCTTAAACTTGTGTGGGGTTTCTGAGCTGATGAATGGTCTTCAGGCCATGCATGCCTCTAGGTATTAGAAATCTATGCTCTCCAGTTTCTTTCCATACTTCATGTTTTACGAGTATTAATTAGTTCTCAGGTGAACTCAAGAGCCCTTACTTATAATAAATAGATTGGAAGAATGTAAGGAAGGTTCTGCAGTCAGGAGGCAAAAGTAGTGAGGGCACAATTTCAGCGGATAAGCTAGGCCCTGCAGAGATCCCTGCACCTCTCTCAGCCTGCTTTTCAGACTTTGCACACACTATTCCCAGCAATCTCAGTGTGGTTAGGACTTACCAAAGGACTTTTTAAAAATTTAATTTCAACAGCAGCCCAGTCCCTAAAAAAAGGGCCTGTTGTGAAGTTCAGCAAGCAACCAAGAGCTGAATAAAGAGGAGTGGAGACAAGGAGGAGCTGTGGGTTCTGAGGTGAGCCGTGGTGAAAAAGAAAGCTGCTCAGACAAGAGTGGAGAATGGAAATAGAGCAGGCACTTCAGAGATAACGAGAAGACAACAAGAAGTCGGTGGGACTGACAGCAAGTAGGGGAAGATAAGAAGCTTTTCATGATCATTTGCAGCTTTTCTCATTTTCCAAGTTTGTTTTTCAGAGTTTAAGTCCATGTCAACATACTTCAAGAATATCTTCTTGTGGTGTACACATCAGTAGCGCAGTTAATCACCATTCACTGGTCTTTTGCCCTTGCCCTTACAAACTCAATATACACACGACATTCTTTCACCAAAAATAGTCCGAGGGAACAAAAAATCCAATACCTCAAGAAACAAAACCAAAAATCCCAAATACACTAAACAAAAACAAACAAACAAACAAAACCCCAGCCTGCAAAATCCTTACATTCCTCTTTCATCCACTTCCACAGGCTAGTCCCCAAAGGAAAAAGATATAGGCCAACCTAAATCTGAATTTTGCAGCAGGCTTTTGGTCAATTGATTTTGGAACTTCTGGGACGTGCTAAAAATTGTCATTTCATTTTTGTTTGGAGCACAGTTCAGCAGCCCAGTAGCTGACTGTTTTGCTGCCTCTTGGCTTTGTCATCTCTTGCACTTTGTTAGGAGCAATTACAACAGAACTGGTAGTGTAAACACAATAACCATATTGTTTATTAATGAAGAGAATGGTTTTATTGCTGATAGGAGAAAAATAAAGTTTTATTTAATTTCTAGCTGTCATCACTATCAATATTTTTCAAAGGGAAAGTAGCCCAAAATATCAAGATAACGGTGATTTCATATCTCCATGGCATCGTTGTTTCACTAACATTTGTAAAAATGAATAAACAGGTTAACTGAGCTTTCTCTGACTTCACCCAAATTCATTGAACCGATTTTGCTGGTTTATATTCTTAAGCATATAGCAAATAATTAAGGAATATTTAGCAAAATCTAGAGGTTTTAAGACTACTGGGAAACATTTGGAGAAAGCAAGCTGCACATTTGTCATTATCCGTCGTTTGGAACCCCCAAAGTCAGATTTAATCTTAGCTAATGTATTTTAATATAGCACTGTTTATCGAAAGATAGAACTTGTCCAAAATATAAGCTGAAGCTTGGGGAACTCTTTTTATAAATATTATTTACTTCTAAATTGTCACTTCACTTTGCATCGTGGCAGTGCGTAACAGCTTTGAATGGGGCCCTGCAGTGTGAAATACCAGGAGGTTAGTATCAAGAATTGTTCTTCAGGAGATTCATATCACTCTGGAAGAAGTTACCAGCTGGAGCTTCTGTTATCCAGTACAATCACTGTATTAGACTTGAAATACATTGGTTTGTGTGATCATACATAGTGGGGAAAGAGGATCCAGATAAATTTCTAGAATCCCCCCATTACTAACAACAGTCTGATTTTCTTACTGCAGTTGGCTGGAGTCCTTATGCATTGAAATTTGCACCTGTCTGTCTTCCTGCCAGACTATGGTGATAGTTTTAATCTTCTCATTAATTTAGCAGATGCAACAGGTCACAAATGAAATAAGGTCAAAACCACCATCTTAAATATACCTGGTGATTAATTTTTTTTATCAGATATTGCTATCAAGAGTGTCTTAGGTGTTATCTATTATGTACTAGTTACTTTAACTATGAGTATCTATTACTTTTTATAAGCACTATCTCTTGTTAGTATTTTTTATAATTAATCTGCTGTGGAGAGTGAGGATAGGCTTTGAATCTCAGTTCACTCCACATCCAGAAGTCCATAACCTTCTGTCTGCAGCTGGATTTTAATGCCACTATAGTTTTGGAGGAGGCTTTTCTGGTATTTTTGGATTTAAATCTTTTCTTAAGGTTTGGAACTAGATGATCTTTAAGGTCCTTTCCAACCTAAACCATTCTATGTTCTATGATCTCAAACATGCTTTGTAACTTCACTTTATGTTTTTTTTAAAAAAAAGTATTTTAAAAATGATCGCTCTTTCAAGGCTTCTGTATTATCTAGGTCTAAATTTGGATATTACAAACTTCATTTGAAATGAAAGCCATATGGGGCAAATCTAAGCCCAGGAATATAAATCAATTTCTATTCCAAATACTTTCAGAAACCAAGGATAAGGAAGGCAAAATAAGGTTTTGCTTTGGGACCTCTTTTTAAGCATCACTGGGTAACTTAGCAGAATAAATAAATAGTTACGCTTTTTCTGAAACATACGTATGCCTTCAGAATCTAAATTACATTTCAAAAGTTTGGCAAAATATGCTTTTGACATGTAATCACTAGAAATCCCAAACACTAGAGTTAGCACTTTCTCTTTAGATATGAAGAGTATAGAGGCCAAGATCTCAAGCAGAAAGGAACGGCCAAAATGCACTTTGCTGATGACAGCGTAAAGCATTGCAGATGGCTCTTGTCCAGAATTTCAGGAACACATGAAGACAGCTAGATTCTGGCTACAGGTGTGTCATACAGGATGAAATAGATTCCCCTGAGAAGCTTGTTAAGTTGTTTAGAAGTACGAACATTTCTCCAGACTATTTCCAGTACAACTTCTCAAAGATAGTGATTAGACAAAATGCCTTCTATTAGACTTTTTGATGGTCTAGAGTGACACTATGTGGCTAATCTGAGCACTGAAATATCAATTGCAAGTTACCTCTTGGAATAACTCAGAATGAAACTGATCTAACCTCTTCATTCTAATGCTAAAGAGGCAAGGTTAGAGCATATCAGGTTTTATGAATGTCGTATGAAGTGGTGAGCACGTCTATACTTTTTGTTCTTAGCTGTAACCTTCAGAGAGAATCACTTGACATAAATATATCCAACACTGAAAGATGTGATCACACTGAAAGTATATATACTCTGCCTTACAAGGGGTAGAAGAATTAGGCTGTAGTCTAGCCCTTTTAGAAAGAGAGAAAATATTTATAGAATTTCTTTGATACCAGCCTCTCTATCTGTCATCACCTGTGTCTTACTAAGGCTATTAAGAAACAAACAGCAGGCAATATACCTAGTCCAACCTCTTGATCTCTTTCCTGTTAGCTTGAAGTTAATTTTGTTTTCTTTGTCCTTGCTTTCCCTTCCCCACCCCCTCCCCGCTTCCGTCTTCCACCCTAACTTGAATGACTGCTTCTGTCTCACCCATTCGCATGGATGGGTACAATCACAATCTAATTCTGCAAAATAATATCAGACCTCTGTATTGGCATCCTTGCAGTTCATGGCTGGCCTCACATATATTTGGTTGGCAGTTTGTTTCAGCTCATATACCTTGAATGAAATGTAGCTCATAATTCCACAGATTTCAGCAAGGCTTCACCAGTTCTACCCCTTAACAATTCAAAGTCATCAGCTTGTGAACTTATCCCATGTCTAAGGAAAAGTCCCTTTTTGAGTCCACGTTGAATGCAGAGTGCAGCCATAGGCTTTTAATAGTCTAAATATATCTGTTCCTGTTTAAAGCTTTTCAGCATGCACCCGTTTATCATCTGGGAAAAACAGTCTGAGTGTGACATATTGTGCAGCACTCTGCCAGTGAGTGTCTCAACCTGACAGATAGCCATCACTTTAAATTGTCTTAGGCTTTATCTTGCTATGAAAACAACTTTCTTTTATTGTCCTTCAGATGCAACTTTATTTTCAGGTATCCACTTTTAAAATCTAGGGTAGAAAACAGTTTGAGCCTGCTGCAATGTCCAGGTATCATCTACTGCAGCCGTTAGTTAGGACTTTCATAATTAGTTTAAGCAGTTTTGTATAATCTCTACATAATTAGATCCTGTTCTTTCTTCCCGCCTCCCCCCTTCTCTTGACTAAAATTATGAGTTGGAGGGTATGCTATTCCCCTAATTTGAAAGAGATCTGAAGAGTTCCTACTCTGAGCTTATAGCTACATTTATATGATGTGTAGAAACACTGCATTCTTGTACCTGGGGTACAAAGTTGTGGCTGTAAGAACCCAATTTACAGTCTCAAGTCCTGTGCACTTTGCAAGCCAATAAAGAATTCTCCACCTTGACAAAGATCCTTTGCCGCAACACCTTGTGGCAGCACAGACAACTTAGTCCATCCTCCCTGTCATGCATCTGAATATTCTTCTGTCATTTGTCCTATGCATTCACCGGGGGAGTAGACGACTTCCCTCCTCTGCAGTAGTGCTCGTGATGTGTATTACATTTATCTATGCTACCAGCAGATCGAGGGCTCCTGCAAAAGATTGCAAATCACATACAGGAATTGCTTCATATGAAAAACAGTAGTCTTTCAACTCAGTGTAAGAATAAGAATGGTCTGATGAACTGGTTGGTTTGTTCATCTTTCTTACCCTCAAGACGGATGATTTAATTAATTTTTGTGTAGAAAAGTTCTAAGTATTATTCCTAAAGATTTTAAAATATATTGCTCGGTCATTAGACTATCATCAACCTTTTTTGCAGCATGGAAATGAAGAATCCCGAAAAAGAAAAAAATTCAAAGATATCTATATCACCATCTGCATTGCTATTAAGCATGGTTTGTTTAGGTTTTTAAAAAACAAACACACAACCTCCCCCCCTCCGAATAGGTGAATAATCTAATAGTCTAATTTTTTGTTGTTTTATTTTGATAATACAGCTGCCAAAAACAAAATACCACCCACAGTAGTTAAAAAAAAAAACAAAACTAAACAACTGACAACAAAAAACAGGTAAAAGAAAAAAAGAAAAACTTATCAGAAAGCAAAAGCAATTCTTAGAAACAGTTCTTCCTTTTGATCAGAATAACTTCACATATAAGGGACTGCTTCAAAGCTCAGCAGTTTTCTGGGAATTACTGAAGCTTGAAGAGAGAGAGTTTCAAGTGATAATCTGCTGTTTTCATGGTTGTGCTGGACTGCACAAAATGGCATTAATGAGGTTCAGTTCTAATGTTGTATGTCTTTTATAGCTGTATTTTAATCTATGCTAAGGGCATCCAGAACAGGTGAATGAACACAATTTCTATTCTATAGAAATAAAAATTCATTTTGAAGATGAAGTTTAGATAATTTGTAAATTACTTGTACAAAAATGCTGATGTGGTGGAAGTAACTGTCATGTGTAGGGTATTGCTTAAACCCGCAGAGGAACAGACAGAAATATTTGCACTTTGGTGACACTATGCAGTAGTGTTGTGCACTGTGGGCTGTAGGACCTGTGGAGAATTTGAGCCCTACTGAATTTACCCCCTTGCCCTCTCTTGTTATTCATAACACGTTCTTCAAATCTGGGTTGTATCAGCTGTATTTTCAACTCAATTTGAAAGAGAGTATTTCTTATAGCATGGACCATTAACATCGTGGAGAATGGCCTCTCACTCCATTGGGGCCACTATCAGAGGGTTGCATCTGCATCATGAAAACTGAGCATGGGGAATCGTTACAGTTATTATCACATGTATTACCATAGTCCCTAGATCCTGGAGCATTTGAGCTATGTTATACTGTACAATACTTCAAAAAAAAGCCACTTACAATTTTAAAAATTATATCACTCAGGCATTGTTCTTCCAATGCATCATAATGTTTATCTCTGAAATATAATATAATATAAAAATACGAAGCACAACCTTTCTATAAAGTTAGAAACTTATACGATCCAAATCTTGAAAGAACAAGTTTCCTAACAGATCCTGTTCTAATTCACATTCTGTCCAGTGTCCTTTCTGTCATCCCTCTGTGACAACTATTTCTCTGTATAGATGTGTTACGAAGGTTAACGGATATTGCACAAATCTGACAGGTTTACAAGCCTTTGTGTGACACTGTACATGTACAGTATCAGTTTTTTCAATCACAGACCTCTGAGGGTTTGTCAGAGATTGTAGGGACAACAGATCACCATAGTTTCTGGAAATGTAACACTGCTATTTATTTTTCCAGCTTTCCGTATCAAAAAGCACATCTGTGTACTCTTAACTGGCAATTAGCTATTTTTTATTCAAATACCTGTTCCTCACATTTCCCTATGTCTGAAACCAAAACATATTAATCTTGTGACAATTCCCTGCATTGCTATAATGTTACCTCAGCATTTAATGCCACAAGAAGCACATAAAAATGAGTTGCATGCTTTCTTAATTTCAGTATTATAATATGAAGAATAGGTTGAAAAGCCTAACACAAAAGTTACTCCAAGAAATAGAATATGACTTGATAGATTGAAATTGAAAGTTATCACTGCAAAGGGAAATGCAGACCCACTATGTAAGAGGACGTTCTGAAAAAACAACCAAACAAAAATCTCCCTTAAAGCTAAAACAACACATTACTATCCTTTCTCTACATGAACAGATTTAAAAATATTTAACATTAATATGAAATACACTACCGCTTGCATTGTCATTTACTGAGATAGGCAGATTAAGATTAAGCATAAGAATAAGCAGTAAGAGAGTCTGATGGAATTTAGTTTCTCAATGAATTTTAAGATGTATCAGAAGAATCTTGAAAATCTGATTGATTTCCAGTGTAGGTAATTCCTATCTTTAATCTGTCTCCCTATTTAGACAGCAATACTTCACAACATTAATTTATGCCTTGCTTATAATCAAGGATTGTTTTGAATCACAGAATATGGCTTCTCACACTGAGATACTCTGTGCTTCCACATCAGTGACGATATCCTAAAAAGCAAACAACTACAAAATTAAAGTACAAACCCATAGTTCTGTTGTACCCTTAACTGGCCTTCTGTCTATCAAGCAACATACAAAAAACACTGATAGCCACTGACAGTACTAATGAAAAAGCTTATGCTTGGGTGAACTCACAGCAGAGAAGAGATGGCTACTGAAATAAAGAAAAGATATCTGTAGTCTATCAGTTTAAATGTGACATAGAGAGTACTAGTAACTGTGAGATATTGAAAGCTAGAGAACAATGTATTAAAATGTGGAACACTGTAATTTTTCATTATTTATAGAAATTACTTCAGTTACAGGTCTCCAAGTGTGATTTCAAAACAGAACAGGTTAGAACAAAAGCGAGAAGCAATGACAACAAATGAAGTCATATTCCAAAGAAGTGAAATAATTTTTGTGGATCCAGACTAACAGATTGTAAATACCCCTCATTGCCATCAAAGGTAATCATGATTCTGAATGAGAGAAAAAAAGCAACATTTCCTCAGTGGAGCTTTGCTGCATTATTTGACCCATAAAAGCCCAAACCTTACCAGGAAATGTCTGAAAGTCTCTGATGACAAGCAGCAGAATAAAAGACAAACAAAAAAGGCAAGAATATAATAGACTGTAAATCAAAGCTTCACCCATGAAGTATTCTCCTCTGTTGATGTTCTTGTTTGCTATTACATCCATGATTCACCTGGAGTAGCTCACACACCTGCAACCACTACATCTATTCAAGCTGACCTACAATTTTTGGTAGTTTTGATGCTTGTTATAGCTGCAACTTAGATAAATCTATGATAGTAGTAGAAATAATATAGCTCAGACATTTGCTTTTAATAATTGCTTGGATACATACGACTGTTAACAGTATTATACTTTCTGGATACTTAGTACTTCTGCAGAATAGGACTTCAAAGATTTAATTTTTGCACCTGTGGTTTTTGTTGGTTTGTAAATGCCAACAGTCCCTCTCATCACAAGATTTCAAACACTTGTGCCCTTTGGCTTAGCCTGTAATTGAGCCTCAGCCACTTAAGTCTTGAAAAAGTTTCTACTAAGTGTTAGCTACACTTTTTAAAAAAATGAACCTTCTTTCTGTGTTGAAATTATCTTGATCAGTGTTTGAGCTTTAGTGGCTTTGAAATAACCCAGGACATTTTGAGAAGACTATTGTTTAAACCAGAGGAAAAAATCTGCTTTTCAATTTTGCAAGCTTAATAACCATAGTAAAACTGTATGTGTTGCAGTAGTTTCCTTCTTCATTTGGCATGACTGCTTGCAAGTAGTCTTTGAAATTATAAACTCTATAATGATGTTATTAAAAAAGATTTTCAGAAATAAAAAAAGGGAAAAGATATATCTTCGAAAGAAAACTTTTTCAAATAAAGCATGCAGAGTTTTTGGGCTTTTTTGAAGTAAACTTGCGTATTATTTTAGGAATTTTGTAACTACTAAAATTATCTTACTGGAAATTTTCTAAAATTGTTCTTCATGTGGCATTTTCAAAGCTCGTTTTCATAGGGCCATAGTAACGAGAACAAATGGAGAGAGCTATACTGGCTTTTGTGCCATTCTGACACTAGCTGCAGCCTCAGGAACACACAGAGTATTTTGTTAAAGTTGCTGCCACAGTAAAATCAGGATTTCTTCTCCTCTCCTTTGTGATAATGCCTGCAAAATCTTAACATCAAAAGTAGGTGTTTTCTGAGCCCAGGGTAATTCAATGACTAGTTGCTACTTTTTAAAACCAGGCTCAATTTTTTTCTACTTAGGTAACATTTTTTGAATGATGTTTTGTGGAACTAATTTATAAGGAGAGATCATTCAGTATGAGGTTTAACTACCTGAGTTCCCCACCAAATCTCAGATTGCTAGGGAACCTGGAGAAAGTTTCTTTTAAATTTTCTTATAAAGACATGATTTGTACAATGTAGCGTGTGCATTATGTGAACTACTGAACAAAGGAATCTCAAATTGCAATTACAGTTTCATCCCATTTCAGGATTCAAGAATATAAATGAACACTGAAGTATGGGACCTGGGTGTCCTGGTGGATGACAGGTTAACCATGAGCCAGAAGTGTGCCCTGGCTGCCAAGAAGGCCAATGGGATCCTGGGGTGCATCAAGAAGAGTGTGGCCAGCAGGACGAGGGAAGTTCTCCTCCCCCTCTACACTGCCCTGGTGAGGCCTCATCTGGAGTACTGTGTCCAGTTCTGGGCTCCCCAG
>Ga0181612_143786_pt1 | contig 11418 bp, 9 predicted proteins | sample HoacroProtozoa21_FD_119630 | JGI IMG/M metagenome (GOLD analysis project Ga0181612, IMG submission 119630) | Hoatzin crop microbial communities from Cojedes, Venezuel. Combined Assembly of Gp0051906, Gp0051904, Gp0051908
GCGGCGTGGGGCGGCAGCGGCGGTGGGCGGCTCGGTCTCCCCGGTTGAGCTACGTGCGCGTTCGCTCGCTCCGTGCTCCCCCGCACACCCGCTCTCTGCAGCGGCCGGCGGCTGTGCCAGCCCGTGCCGACCTCGGCGGGGTTTTTCCTTTGCTTGAGGACTGTGAGTCCTGGGGGCTCTTCAGGGCACACGGCGCTTCCCTCCTTCCCGGCCCGATTAGTCGGATTGCCCCCGGCCCCCCCGTCCGAGCCTCCCGCAATGGGCACGTAGTTCACACTTATTTGTCTCCTGCGTTAGGTAACGTTAACTTGCTTCGCTTTTCTTGCCTATTTTCCTGTTTGTATTAAAAGCACAAGCTAAAAAAATATGTTCTCGCAATCATATGAGTTACTGATTAGAGATTTATTAGTACTGATGGGTAACAACCATCTCCGATTTGGTTTTTTTTTGGTATTTCATTGGGACTCGCAAAGATGACGTTGTATTTGGACTGAATTTGGTTAGATTTGATTTGAATGTGTGCTGAGATTTCATTTCTAGCAGTGAAGAATTGAGCAGCTCAGACAATATGTTCAGAGAGGAGGAGGGGGAACAGTGGGGAGGGAGAGGTCTGAAGCACAGAGGTTAGGTAATTTGGCTGCTCTTCCACAGAAAGTGTCAAAATTGGGAGAGCAACCCATGCTGCCTGTATTTTTGGACTTATACCTCTTTCCCAATTTTTTTCCTTCCAAAGAACTTTTCTGAATTGTTCATAAGTTACTCTCGGCCTTCTTTGAGGTTTTTCTTACTTTCTGTAAAAGTAAACTTCTGAAAAAGAGAAAACTGCCAGTCAAATCGGTATTTCCTCTGAGACTAATTGGTAGTTTTCTCATTTATGAAATACTTGAAGTTTGTCCAAAGAGTATTAGCTTCTCATCAAACCATGAGGTAAAATAGCAGAATCAGTTCTGTGTGGAGGTCTTTTCTGCCTTTCCTCTGTCTTGCTTTTCCTGAAATGCAGTTAATTTTTCTATTTAAAGGTAGATATCAGAGTGTCTGCATTCAGCGTTCTCTGCTTTTTCTTAAAATAAAAATTGCTCTTTGCGATCAGGACTATGCTATGTACCTTACAAAGCTGGGAGATCAAAACATAACTTCTGTGACACAGGTAAAAAGCTTCATTCTCAGAATGAAAAAATGATTGGACAAAATGCAGGAGAAAGTATTAAAGTGGGGTTTCTAATTTATTTTAAGGCTGAATCTGATATGTGAAGTGCAATACTGCTAAATGGAGTACTTACCATGTTGTAGTATTGGGTGAATAGAAAACTAATGAGGTGTTGTAATTTTGTATCTTGTCTTTGGTTGTAATTTTAGCCCAAAGTGTGTATACATGGGATGTTGTGTGAAGTTTAGCAAGCTATGCCAGATCCTGTCGTGGAAAACCCAATGAACTCTGGGAAATGAAACTGCTGCTTTCTGCTGTATCTTTGCCCACGTAGTAAGAAGCAATGTATTTGGGTTATTTTATTAACAGATATTTAGTACTTAAACCTTTAAGGCCTCAAGAGGAACCTTTTCCAGTTTCACTGGCATCACTTGTGCTGGGAAGACTTCCTACTGAATGAAGTAATGTGCGCAAATGGGTTTGCGTGCAAGAGATTCTTAGTCTGCAACACGTCCTGTATCATCACTACAGCAGTAACCAGTTAGAAAGCTACAAGGACTTTTTTTTTCCCTCTTCCTTTGAGGAGCGTACCAGTGGATAACAATGACACTGTTTTGTCCTGAACCTTCTCTGTCATACTAGGCAAATTTATAACCTATCTAGAAGACAAAACTGTAACTTTATTTTGCTGGATTAAGAATCATGAGCTGTGTTTAAAAACAATTTCAGCCATGTTGTGAATTTCTTTCTCATATATCCCATGACAAGTTGCTTTAATTTCCTGTATTGGGACTGGCAGTCGCTAATGGTCTCCATTCTGGGCCACAGCAGTTTTTCCAGTTCACCGTAATGCTCAGTCTGATGCCTGTGAGTTGTAAACTTGTGAAGAATTTAATGGGCTTTTCATAAAATTATTACTAACTGGTTTCAGAGTTATGTCAGAATCCCACAATTCTTCACTTAGCGAGGTGGTTTGCTTCTTTGACAAAGGAGAAGCATTTTAACATGTGTTGCCCTGAGTTTGTTGCAGGAAAGGTGAAAATCCACAGAAAGAGAAGGAAGGTGTCTGTAGTTGTTGTAGTGACCTTTGCAGAATAGCTCATGGAATATACCCGTAATAAATTAACTTCTCTTTTAAGGAGGAAGCTGGAAAGCAGGAAGTGGTGGTGGGCAGGTTCTAGCACAACAAGATTGGATCCCTTGTCCTGAAATGCTCCACTTTGTGGAACTGCTGTGGAAATACGCCAGACTGTATGGCTGGGGAACTGTCGAGTTCCCAGGGCCTTGGCTGAGATGAAGGGTGGTCGCTCTTTTTAAGTGTGGCTTCATAGTGTTTGCAGATGAAGGTGTGCATTGATGAGATGTTCTATATTTGTCTTGTATTTTGGAGGTTATGCTTCTAAACTATTTTTTGTTTTTTTTTCCTTTTCAACACTGAGGAGAGGAGGTAAATGCTTTAACTATTCCCCTGGTGGGGTTCATAGCAACTATGGTAGAATGTACGAAAAACAGGATGTTGAAGATGCTACTAGCTAAAAATGCTTTGACCAACTTAGATTTATTTTATTCTGTGAATGGAAAAGGAGGCTACTGATATACACTACAAAGGTTCTGAATTTAAGGTTGCACTTTATACTGGAGGTGAGAGCTGGGGGCAGGTCTACTGGGAAGTAGTTCATAGAATGAAGTGCTGTGGCTGTTTTGAGCCTGCGGAGTATTAGTGGTTTTACTCAAATGCATCAGGCTAAGATGGCTTCCACTTTCGGTATTGTGTGGCTGAAGTAAGGGCATTCGGGAGGTACTCTTTAGCAGCAGTATTTTGCAGCCAAGCATAGTGCATTATAATCGGACACATCTGCTTTACTGCGCTAAAGCTTGACATTCAGGCTCTCTTTCTGTTCTTCTGACATGGATTTCCATAATTGACCTTAATTCGGCTGCCTCTCCAAGAAAGCTGAGAATCTGAATCAAGGGTATATGTGTAATGCCAGACAAAGTATTTCTATCATCTCTGTGCTATATCGAGTCTTTGCAAAGACTGACAAAGTCTTACAAAGTAATATGGACTCAAAAATACTCTTTTTTTCCTGTAAAACTTGAATATGTGGTAGCATTTTTGGCAAGTGTGTTGAATTTTACAAATGTGATGAATTACGTAGTCTGTTCAGTTGAATTGAGGCAGCTGGACTGGTGCCTACATGCTCACTTGGTTTGTGCTGAGAACCTGACTCTGGAGACTTCCCTCCTGGACCAGCTGAATGTCGTGGTGGTGAGTCCTTGCTTGTCAGCTTGGTGATGTCCAGTCCAGGAAAAGATGCTTAGAAATGGGTGCGTAGTAGCTGGAGACATCCATCTAGAGTATCGAGATGTTTGTGCAGCTGTGTCTAGTATAGGCAGCTGGCCATAGATGACAAGTTAAAGCTTTGAGATTAAGTCACTTCTTTTATTTGTTGAATTCTGTAGCATATATATATGTTCTTGGGAAAATTGTTGCCTTTGAGTTGCTTTGGCTTGATGTTTCACTTGGAGTTCTGTCAGACGGGGGCCCAGTTGTGGTTGTGGCCTGTGATTTGGTACAATGTAAAATGTATGTGACACTTGCCCAGGAAAGAAAAGCAATTTTCTACGCATATGCAAGCGAGTGACTCGATCGCTTGAAGTTAAGAAAAATCTTGCTTGTAAAGTGGGGATTTTAATTAGTGGGGTATAGTTTTCTTGGGAGAGGTCTATCTTTCCTCCCCCTTTCAAGCACTAAACTTGTTTACTTCTTCCTATATTTCTTTCTCTAGCTTCTGTCTCAGGCGCCTAATAATTGTAGAGCTAGAGCTGTTGTCTTTTATCTTTTGTTTCTCTCTGTGAGTTTGTGGCTCTGAGGTAAGGAGCCAACCCTGACTCTTTGGCCTGGAGGGATAGTCCATGCAAGGCTTTGTTCACAGGCTTGGTCTACTGCTTGTGCCTCTGGCTGTAAAGTGTCTGGACTTTGCTACAACTAAAGCCATCCTTACAGACGAGGTAATTTTCTGAGGTTCTCGCATCTTGAATGCTTGGGTGTATTTGATAATGCCTCAGGTATCATTGCAGCATTATTAAGATAGCACTGATCAGAGATGGTGTAAAGGTTTGTTGTCATAGCATCAGGTATAGGTCATAGGTTTGAAAGGGCCCATTAGTTAAGTTCTGATTTTCCCCCAGATCCTGTTTAAAAAAAGGAGTTTGTGTTACATAGTGAGACCCAGCATTCGATTTGAAAAGTACGGAAGACAAAGCTATATTTTGGGGGGGCTACTAAACAACTGTCACACAAATTTGAATAGAAGTAATTCTCTGGACACTTGTTGTAGTCTGGTTTCAGTCACTATCCACATGTGGTTCACCTGCGCAGGGTGGAGACACCCTCAGTCAGTATAATGCCTGTGGCTGCAAAAATCATAGTTCTCTGTTTCAGTCCCAATGCTCCAGTTCTGCAGCAGGAGGGCAGCACATGGAGTACTGGAGTCTTCCTTAGATTTTATTTTGGGTCTGCCATTCTGTTTGGTGTCTGCATCTAGTATCTGGAGCTTGATATGGTTCTGGATACAATTTGCAGTAGCTTTGATGCATTTACTGCTCTGTATAAACTCTTTGTTTTGATTGTACTGCTGTTAGGAAAGGTCTTCAGCAATATCAGTGATAGCAGAAACATTTTGCAGACACTTTTATAATCAGAAATGTACAAGTGTCTGGATAGCTGGTTTGGTCTACATACGTGGTTCGAGCACAACCTGTAGCAATGTGTTGTACCATGTGTAGCTTAGGCAAGGTGATGGTGTGAAGCAAGTTATGTCGGTGAATTGTCTTTTGAGGCACTTTCAGTATGAAATGCTGGTACAAAGTAACACCTTGTCCACCACTGCTACACTTACAAAAGTTTCCTTAGTGGTAAGAAATGACTTAACAGTGACCTGACTTTTTTAGGACTACCTTTGCACCCTGAGACTGCTTTGTTATGAAAGAGGTGTGGAAAGTTTTAGCAGTAGACGTCAGAGTGCTGTCTTTTAAGCTTTCAGCCTGTAGACCAGATCCAGTTCTCCAAAATCAGTCAGTCGTCCTATGGCCCGTTCTTCTTCCTAGGGATCCTTCGGCTGTGAATAGGGATGAGGAATACAGCTGAATAAGCTCTTTTGGCAAAATGCTGCTACTTGCTTGCTGTCCTACGTTTCTTAACCCAGTCGTACATTGGATTTGGAAATGGATCTACTGTAAAATCAAGATTCTAGAAAATCCCGTCACGTGAGGGTTGTAGGTATGGATTCCTTTCACATAAACAGAAAGAAATTAGTCTCTTCAAAACCTGTATATCTTAGTAAGTTGTATTCCTGTCGAATGGTGGGAGAAAGAAATACTGGTGGTTTGATTTCCATGCTGCAGGTACTTCTGATGGTGTGAGATACCGTGATGTGTAATCTTCTCATGCTTATTTAAAGGATTGTGGTCTACCCTGTTTGAAAAAAAAAAAAATACAACTCCTGTGGCTCACTGTTGGAGAAATGGTATTGCAGATGAAAACATACTGTACTTGAGCAGGAATTAATTGTCAAAACTAAGATCTAGCAGTACTGAGTAAAGTGTGCTCTACAGAATTATATATACAGACACATTCACATTGAAGAATCAGGTGGTAGCTTTGCAAGATAATGCTACCCAGGTTTTCCAGAAACACTGCTGTGAAGGCATAGGATAAGTAATTATTAAACATGTGTATTTTTTATCTTGTGTTAAGGTGCCTTTGTGCAAACATGAGAATCTAACACTGAAACTTCAAACAGATCTTCACTCTGTAAACACTTGAAGTACTAGCCTATATTTAGTCCTTATTAAAATTGAGCAGTATGCTGTTGTGTGAGTAATTCTTTGACATTACTGGGAAGACTTGCAGGGTAATAGAATAAGGACAGAAAAGTAGAACTAACCCCAGCTCACAGTTTTACTAGTTACTAACTGCTCAGCCAACACTCAGGCCCCAGGACAAGCATTCAGAAAAAGTGAGGATTGGAGCTGTGTTGTTCTGAGGGTGCTGTGCCACATGGAATCCAGCATTGCCCCAGGTGTTTTTGCCTTGGGATAAGTAACCTGTGCCACTTTTATGTATAAAGGGGACTTAAGCTCTGTAGAAGCTCATTTGAAGCACACTGTAAAAGTGTTTAGGGGGAGCATGGAATAAAATAGTTTGAAAAAGTGTTGGCTTAGATTGCAGGGTAGATTTCTTGTATACTTTGTAAGGACAAGTGGGAGGACTGAGATAACTTGCAAAGAATTGTTGGCACACAATTACACATCCAGTTGTGATATGAAGTAGCTAATATTTTCTTCTTGAAAGTGTTGTAACTTGTTGCATAGGACAGTAACGATTTCCGGGTCACATGTGCACAAAACACATTGAACTATGCAGCTGGCTTTTGTCACTGTAGAACTGTATCTGGAACACAAGGTGGGTTGGAGGAGTGTCAGAGTTTTTTTTTACTGCTTCATGGGGAAAAACTGTAGAAAATTGCCACTTGCTGTCTTCGTTACCCTTACTTCTGATGATTAACTGTTGTAAAGAAGGAAAGCTGGTGGTTTTTCAGATTTCAAGAATTGTCTGTGCACATGTATTGGCATTTCATCCTACCTACCCTCCCCATGAAGACTTAAATAATTGAGGTCCAGGATAAGACAGGGATTGTAATGGGCAAGTTGAGCAGAGAGGCGAAATGGTTCAATTTCGATGTAGAAGAATATAGTAACAGAGTAACCTATATGTGGTGTGTGTCCCCCCCCCCCTTTTTTTTGTCCCACTACCTCTGAAAGTCATCTTACTCCCATCTTTCTAAGTGTGAGACTTTGATTTAGGCCATGTAACAGAATTCAGATTTAGGCAGGAAACAGTTTTATTGACAAGCTGTTAATTACTGCTTCTTGTATTCAGAAAGATTAAATACAAGTGTGCGCAAGTAACTTGGACAGCCATAGTTTTAAGCCCTTAACTGTTTTTTAGTTGAGACTATACCTAGTAATTAGGTTTTTCCATAGTTGTAAGGAAGACGGGGAAAATAAAATCAAATTATAAAGTGCTTTTGCATAAAGATACGTTTGTAATATCCATGGTGAAGGTTACTTCTGATATGCAAACTTTGCATTATCTAAGGGTAGTAATAATGTCATGAGAGGATAGGCTTTTGAAATAACTCTTTACAACTAATAAAACTTTCAGTAGTTTGTTCCAGATTATTTTTATTGTTTTAAAACTAAACATTTGTGTATTCTTTGAATGGCAAGAAGTACTAAAAACCTGTAAGCTGAAAAGTTCTGGTATAAACTGAGAACCTCAGTGAAGTCTCTTCAGGAGTGTTTTATATGTGTGTTCTCAGGGGTTTGCTCAATGAGGGAACATTTCCAGTCTCTGCTTGAAATACTTTGGGTATTTGGAAACAGTTTTAGATTTCAGTAAGGTGCTGGCATTGTGTTGGGGACATCAAGTCAATGAAAGTCATTTGAAATCCTGGGAATGTTTCTTCTTGTTGTACTGGTAATGGTCATTCAAATCGGAGGGCTGACTGGCATTCGGAGTACCCCGCTCATCCTAAATTCTCTTTTTTTTTTTTTCTAAAGGGTATCTGAAGTGCAGATAAGTCCTTTAAAACTTGTGTTAAGTTTTTGCTTGCTTGTATTGTCTTAGTTGAAGGTTGATGGCGATTTGAATGCAGTTCTAATACAGCCTATTGTAATACAGCATTGCACAACTAAAAGATGCTACTGCGCGCATTTCAGCTGAAACTTAGTCTCAGAAATGATGCCGGTTTTTGGCTCAGTTAAGTGGAGCATAGTGGGGGAAAAGCTGAGATGATGGGAATGCAGTAACTAATGGAATATGCTCGTGAAGGTTTTTTGTGAAATACAGGAGCTGCAATGCATGTTGTGCTTTGCTTAATGAAAGGCAGCATGGAAATAGCTAGGGAGCAAAGTTAGATTTGGTCATTCGTTAGTATTTTAAAGGCTGCTCTGTTCCAGCTTGGTGTTGTAAGGTAACATGTCAATTCATGATCTAATAATTTGAGGGTGTGCAAGAGACCGTTTAAGTGACTGCTGTGATGCTCAGTTTGAGCTGGAGATAGTTACAGCTATTAGTGCAGAGCTGCCATTTATATAGCTGCTCTTGAAAGAAAAGAGGCTCTTGCTTGTACAGCGGGACCGTTGTTGCGTAGCAACTACTGTGCTGAAAGCTTAAAATCAGATGCTTCCGTGAAGTTCACTGTGCCCTAATAATCCTTAATTTATCTGGGCCTTGCACTGCCTTTATCGCAGTAGTGAATATCTTTTATTAGTATACTCAGTAATGTCTGTCTTGTAGATTTACTTTTCTTTTTTCCCCAAGCTTAGAACTGTGTGGTGTCATGCATATTTTTTTTTAGCCCAATTTCGTGAAGGTTCCCGAGCATGCTTAATCACATTGAACTGAATTCGAGAGAGCCGGAGTTCAAGTGTCATGGTCTTTCGTAACCGGTAGTAGTAGCAGGGCAGGCCTGCCATCCCTCATGTGGACAGGCAGTTATGTCTAGTCCTGTGTCGTTCTCAGTGGTGGCTCCTGGTTGGCGAGAGAACATGGATGGGCCTTTTGGTGAGCTGATGTGCCTGTTGCTCCTATTTAAGGGCAGCAAAGGAAGCCATGGGTGGATGACATACGTGGGTATTTGAGAGTATTGTGGGCAGGCAGGGGAGTGGAATAGAGAAGGAAACAAGTTCTAGTGAGAAACAAACTTTTGTTTGTGTAGTTGTTGCACTTGGTAGTCAGTGAACTGTCTTATGAAGAAAGTAGACCTGAAAGAAACTTGGGAAGATATAGAGAGTCCTGACCTATATAAATTGCTTTGAAATATGCTGTGTATGAAAATAACATTTTCCCCCCCCTTGAAACATGCTAATACCTACTGAAGTGCATGTTCTCATGTCTATACTTGATCCTGAGAATGCCAGCATAATTTATCATCGTTGTTTTTTCAGTGAGCATGTTAACGTACTTGCCTCCGCACGAGGTTTGACTTCAGATGTACTGTGCTCAAATTTAGCCTTCGATGTAAAACTTGCTTATGAGATGGCATTCTTCAGAGGTGATGAAGAATCTGCTTCAATAGATGTTAATGAAGTACCTCCCTCAGCCAGGGCTTTGAATTGTTTATGTGCTTTTTGAAAGTGGGTAAATAGCAGCATAGAATCAATATTTAATACTGTGAGGCTTTGAAAAAAGACTTTATTTTCTATGTAGATAATTTAGGATCAGCTAGATGCCATTTTAAGATGGAATATCTACTAGCACAGAGTTCTTTGCAAAGCATGATGTTGTGTTAAGCTAGCAGTGACACATATAGTAACACAGACACACGGCATCTCCTGCTTATTTTAATATAGTAGTGATATATTCCAGGCCTCTTCCTGCTGCTTAAGTGGTTTGGATATACCAGATCAAAGCAGTCTAGACTGGTTGTGTTAACTGACAGGAATCCTTATATTGTTGGCATTTTACATGTAGTATTTTTCAGATCTGTTTTGCAGTTCCTTTCCTGAAGAACAGATTCTGACTTCTGGATAGATATTAAGATGTAGTATGTCATTACTGTGTAGGGTTACATTAAATATGGTAGGTTTTTAAACCGAGATGATATGCTGAGTAAATGTATTAATTCCTCTACTTTTAGAATCTATTATGTTAAGATTCTTAACTTCTGCATTCATTATGAGATTGTGAGTGATATTTATCAGATTTTTAAAATCTAGATTTAAATTAAAATTAATTACATTTTCAATATATTTTATTTATCAGATTTTTAAAATCTAGATTTAAATTAAAATTAATTACATTTTCAATATATTTTAAGAGTTTCTTTATGAAAGAAAACTGTTTCCTGCAATAACAATGTAAAATGGTTCTCTGTGTGTAATTGAACAGATTTCTTTCTGGTTGCTTTTTTGGTCAGGATCTTGTAATAAATAGCTGTCATTCCTTCATATTTTCACAATTTACAAACAAAAGGAGGTATTGAACATCTCCAGCCTTTTCAGTTCCGAGTCATTTTGCTAAGCTCCAGTGACTTAATCATTGGCTGGAAATAGTTGAAAAACACAAATGAGGTTACACTGCAGCAGATTTTTCAGCACTTTGTCAAACACCAGTTCCAATACTTAATCAGTGATTTCCATTACTGAATATGTATTAGTGCAAGCTATTAAAATGACTTCACTTATAATAAATTGTAGCCCAATGCTTGCCATAATTTTATACTTAATTTTAAATTCATTTTTTAAAAGTGCAAATTAAAAATACTACTTATTAATGACTATGTGAGAGACTTCAAAGTTTATCCAAAGAGAGATGGATTCTGTAATTCTTAGTGAGTAGCTCTTCCTTGGATGAGTCATCTGAAATGCAGTTCTGTAAGTGTTGCAGAAACTTGCCCATGATAATTGGTGCTTTTTCTTGTATTAAACCACCTTTTTATAACTTTGTATGTGAAATTTTCCTTGTGCTTTTGGAAGTTTAGAAGACTTACAATTTAATCATCTGTTAATGTTTAGCTGCCTTTTCAAAGGTGATCTTTGCTTTCCTATTTTTTGAAACTTCATTACTTTCTCCAGTGGATTGCGGTTGGTTCACACACTTTCTTTACTTGGGAATTATAAAAGGTCTGTAAGGTTAGGAAGTAACGTAATGAACAGCAGCAAGTATTTTTTTTTCTGTATTCATCCCTGGACACTTAAAGGCGATGGTTATGTTATAGGGAAGAGCATAGCTTGTGTAAAACACATTTTAGGCTTGTTAAATGTGCCGTTTTCTTTACAGAAGGAATTCCAACCAAAAGATGTTGTCTTTTCATATAAAATAGCTGAATACTTGTGCAGTGTATCTAACTTATGATTGTTAGTGCTCACTATGTCTCGTTTTGAGTTTAATAAACCAGAAAAAAAACACAGTGCACCCTCAGCAAGTTCACAGATGACACCAAGCTGACACATCTGAGGGACAGGATGATCCAGAGGAACCTGGACAAGCTTGAGAAGTGGGCCCATGTGAACCTCATGAGGTTCAACAAGGCCAAGTGCAGGGTCCTGCTGCTGGGTTGGGGCAACCCGCAGTACCAATACAGGCTGAGGGATGAAGGGATGGAGAGCAGCCTTGCCAAGAAGGGCTTGGGGGTGCTGAGGGATGAAAAGCTGGACATGACCCAGCAATGTGCGCTCACAGCCCAGAAGGCAAACTACCC
>Ga0181612_149695_pt1 | contig 11418 bp, 6 predicted proteins | sample HoacroProtozoa21_FD_119630 | JGI IMG/M metagenome (GOLD analysis project Ga0181612, IMG submission 119630) | Hoatzin crop microbial communities from Cojedes, Venezuel. Combined Assembly of Gp0051906, Gp0051904, Gp0051908
GCTCCAAATCCACTGTGTAGGGGCTGAAAGAGTCCAGACAGGGCTGAGCGTTGCACACTGATTGCAGGCAATCTGGCAAGGTAACAACTGCAAAGTCTGACATCTGTTATTCTGGATCTTAAAGCTTTCTTTTTAAAAGGGATCCCCTTCGACCTTTTGCAGCCCCACTGGGTGAGATGATGTCCCTAACTGGGCTTTGGGAAACTGAGGCAGTGCACTTGGCCACTCAGCGACCCCTCTGATGACATTACTGAGAGTCACTCCATCTGGAAGTGCTTTGGCTTTTGCTTGGGGGACTAAGAGCAGGATTCAGCCCAGCTGGGCTTCTCTGAAATATATTCTCTGCAGTAAGACAGAAATCAGCCGGTTTAAGCTCCTGTATCTCCTGTCCTCCTAGCGATGCTGAGAATGGCTTGGGGAGACTCTACGCACAAAGACCTCCCAAGCTTCCTAAAAAACAGAGACAGGGCCTTCATTTGAATTTCACAGTGCCTGTTCAGCCCAGAGATAAGCTCTGAATTCCCTCTGAGGGTGGCCTTACCACAGCAAACCAGGCAAAAACACTCTTCACAACCCATGAAACAACCCATGGCCAGCCAGAAACTGGCTTCTTGCTCTGCACACAGCTATCTCCTTAATGCTGTCAGGACTCCCACTAAAGCCTGCAAAGATATTTTTAAGCCTAGTTCAGCCCAGTTAATTCCTGCAGAATTGCCTTTAATACTCTCCAAAGCTTATCTAAACCCCTGGAACTCCAGCTCAGTCAAACAGCACCCAAACCTGTCGCTCTATTGGATTTACTCAGTGGTGAAGCAGTCCCTCTGCTCTGCTGCCATCTACTTTACAGGGACATACCTTGGTAATGACCCTCCCAACTGCCCTTTGAGGGCACGACCTACAAAAGGGATGACAGTTGATTAGGAGATGCGTGGCAGAGGATAAAAGGGGCATCGTGCCAGCTCCAAGAGCCAGCCTAGCCACAGCAATGTTGTCGTGATCCTGCTGTGTGCAAGTGAGACGCTCTGGGCTTCCAGGACTCCTCCATCCAGGTGCGCATCTAGCCAGAACAACTCTGAGTAGACATTTGGAAGCGATCGACAGAAAGGAGACGGAGTTCTGGAGCCTTTTGTTTTGCAGATGATAACCCCAAATAACAAGCAAGAAGCCTGTCAGGTTGGTGTCTTCCTCTGGTTCTGGGCTCACGGCACTATTTGCAGTGCAGCGGCCATATGTGAAGACAACCAGATAACTGAGCACCAGCTTGGAGCACCAGAGCTCGGCAGAGCGGCCATCAAGGGCTTGCAGTCACCTGCCCACCTCCTAGCATTCAAAGGGAGGGAGGTGGTTGAAAGCAGCAGATAGGTAGAAGAACTGATTTGAAATCCTGGTCTGAAAGAGGCTGGCAGCTACCAGGTATTTCAACCACTGTTCAAACATTCCTGCATCTGGGAAGCTGGCTGGCCAGGAAACCGGGTGCTACAAAAGCCCATTTGATCACATTAGTCCTGTTGGCCTTAAAATCCAGGGATCTGTGAAAAATAACACTTTGGGACAGGGACTGTCTCTTGCTCTGAGACTGTAAAGGATCTAACAACCTGAAACGTATGGTAGCTCCACCAGCCTCCTCTGGGGCTTAGGTGAGACTACAAATACCATACTGACAAACATCACCAGCTGCTGAACAGGATTCAGACCTCAACGTCTCCACAAGCGCAGAAAAGGTCACACATTAATGATATGCTGAATTTAGAAAGCCCAAACTCTTATTCTCAGCTTTTTTCGGATGCTCTTATCAATCAGAGAGGTTCCAGAGCACCAGGGTTAAGGACAGCCCTGCAGGACTTAAATGGCAAATTGTCACAGCTCACTCTGTTCCAGCCATGCATGCCTGGCCAGGACCTGTGGTGGCATTTAGGAGCAGGGAGCATTTACAGAAGACTGGGGCTTTTTAATGGAGGATATCCTTGTCTCCTGGAGGGACAGACTCGCTCAAGCTGGAGCGACACTTCTGCAGCCCGCGCAGACTCACATGCTGAAGTTCTCGGGGAGGAAGCAGCGGTTCCTGAGCAAACCTGCCCACAGCTGGACTCCCACGATGCCGAAGATGAAGAAGACAAAGAAACAGAGGAGAAGGACATTCCCCAGCATGGGCAGCGTGTCCAAAAGAAGCGTCACCAGGATGCGCATACCTGAGGTGAAGAGGAAAAGTCCACGCTGAGTTTTCTTATGCCACCTATGTCCTCCTGACCTTTTCCTTTCCATCCATACTTTGCCTTCCCCTGACAGCCACTGCCTTCCCAACCACTGTCCTTGTCACCCACACATGGCTTGCAAACTCCTGCAGCTCCCCAGTCCCCTACAGTTTCCCCCCAAAGCCCCTGAGATATCCTCCTTCATCCGTTCCCTGCTCCTGGGCACAAGATCTACCTTCCCTTCTCCTCTCCCTTCACACCCCATCTCAAGTCCTCTTCTCCTCCTAAAGTTTTCTAGCAATTATAGGTCTCTTTTCTTCCCTGAGACCAAACTCTGATGTTTCTCCCCTGTTCGGGCGTATTTCTTTCCCCACTCGGTACATATTAAAATTTCCTTCACTCCCTAATTCCCCTCATCTACCCTAAATCCCCTCTCTTCCTTAAAAGACAGGACTCTCTCTGGCAGATAATTCTCACAAGTTCAGGAACAGCCAGTTCTGTAACAAAGACAAATTGATGGTGACTTCAACTTGACATTTACACACAAAAAATTGATTTCATCTGACATCTCTGTAATATTCTGCTCATCTCTCACTCTCCTTCGTTGCCCATCTTCTGCATTCTCTCACTTGCTTATATTGATTTTCATTTAAAGAAAGCTTTACGGTTGCACCTTTTACTTTGAAACTTCAAGAAGACTTTTTTCTCTATTCCTGATGCTGTCACCTCCTCTATAAGGGTTTTTCTTCTACTCTACTGGGGAACAACCACCTTGCATCAACTCTTAATTAACTGAAATGACTTTCTGTGGTTACGGCATTTATCATCACACAAAACTATCTTTTTTCTTTTCCCACCTTACATTTCTATTCCATTGTAACTATGCTGCAGAGAAGCCAAGATAAATTACCCGGGACTTCAATATACATTAGGTGAATTACATCCCCAGTTAGACAATGGTGGATAAATTCAGCCATCCATCAGCTCAGCAGCGGGGATAAAAAAAACATTGCAAACAGGATTCTGAAGCTACTGTAATGACTGAAACAGCAGCAGCAGCAAAGCCAGATTAAGTTGAAGAGTCAGGACTGGAAAAATAAAGAGAGCCCTGGCACCTCCAGCAGCGGCAGACAGAACCGAAGCTGATTAGCTCTTGTTAAGGCATTGGGCTAGTTCAGATAGGGGAGCTCAGACTTGGATTTGTCTAAAACAATGCTGGATTTGACAGCCAGGATTGTAGGACCAGGAAAACAACTTTTCTGATGCAGTTGTACTTCTGCTTATCACACCCGATCCGTACAGCGTCCCAGAGGGACGGAGCTCAGCGCCTCTCGCAGCGCTCTGGGCTTCGCCCAGCCCGGCGTGGCAGGAACGGCTCCCTGGGCTGTTCAGCTGGGGTTGCGATGGCCAACGCCTCTCCGAGCACAGGGCTGCGCTGCCATCGCCTGCTGCGATGCAGGAGCAGGCAATGCCACCCATTGCTCTTCAAGGGGGGGTCTGAGATCCTCACACATGCCCTGCTAAACCAGCACTGAACGGCCACCTCCCACCCCAGCCAGGGATTTGGGCTGTACAGAGCAGCTCTGGGGAGCAGAGCAAGAGATGCTCCAGGAGGAGGCTCCTCAGCACCTCCTGAGGAGCTGTCTCCAGGCACAACAAGATTTCCTTGCCTCAGTTTCTCCAGGAAAGGATGGGGTACTGCAGAGAGGGTGGGAGCAGCGTGGCTCAGACTCCTCTGCCCATATTGCCTGGGAAAGGCTGTTGGCTCAGTCAGCCCCTATCACCTGCATGCCTTCACCTCAGCAGCCTCCTAAGACCCTCTTCAGATGAGAAAGAACATCTGAAGACAGTCCTGGATATCTTATTGACTGGTGGTTCATCTCTGATGCCACAAATGTCAAAAGGAATATTGTCTAATGTAGGAGAATGACAGGCACTGGGAACCAGGGAGTGGTGGTGCTACCAGGCTTGGGTGAGCGTTTGAGCAGCAATGTAAGATCGGAAGCATCTACGTTTGCTCCTCCATCTTTGCGCCACAGACACAAAGAACTTGCTTCAACTGGGAGGAATAAGGATCCGACTTACTGGGGACCCTGTTAATGGCCCTGAGCGGCCGCAGGACGCGGACGGTGCGGACTGCTGAGAAGCTGACGTTCTGCAGGTCCAGGGAGTACTCCAGCATCCTGTGAAAGACACGAATGCGAAGGAGTGTCAAGGATCTTCTGGAGAAACGTTAGAGTATCAAACATTATAAATCAAACATTATATGCCAACAGCCCACAGAGGGACTTGTTACTGCATCTCTCCCATCAGGAAAGTTTGCCAGAGGAATTAATTAAGGGTTGTTTGCGCATCAGAATAAAGTCAATGAGCGAGAACATGATACACCAGCTCACACAGCCACAGATCTTCTCTCTCTCTCATCTGCTTTGGTTATTGTTTTTGCACAGGTCCAGGGCAGAAGATTCTGAAAATCCCTGCACACGTCAGGAGGGCACTTTCCATACACAGCCCTGTTTTTAACAACAATTGTACAGACACTGTAACAAATCCGAGTTCGCTGTGCTGAGCAGCACCAAAACCCAGTAAAGCAGAGGAGCATCCCCTGGCACAGACCCTTTCCGCAAGGCACAGGAGGTGTGCAGCAAGGGACACTGAGCTATGGTAGCTCCACCCAGCAGAGATCATTGCCAGGTGGGACTCAGGTGGATGGGCAAGCCTACAAATCAAAATTCATGACACTTGTAGATAACAAATGGGGCAAATGTGGACCAAGGAACCTCTCCATGCTCCTACACTGTGCCTGGTGGGGTTATTTCACAGCTCAGGACACCAAGGTGCAACCTTCACGTGACGTAGTCTGAGGATGCACTTGGATCGCTGCAAGTCCCTGGGATTCCCCAGCAGCATCCCGCTCAGCTCACGGCAACTTTGCTCAAGCCCAGCAAAGCCATCAGTCACGTCACCACCACGACTTTGCTCTCCAGCCGTGGGAAAACACAAGAGCTCTGCCCAAAAGCGTTCTTGAAGAGGCAGACACAGGCAAAGGCAAGGAAGAGGACCACGAGGCTCCCTGCACAGCCAGGCTCCCGCTGGCAGAGGCAACCACAGAATATTAATCTCTTCTGAAAATTATCAAGTTCCATCTCAAAGCTAGCTGGGTGGCTTCCTCCCCCCCAGCTCTGATGGTTAGAAGCCTAACTTCCAGCCTGAATTTTTTCAGGACAAGCTCATATCCATTTGTTCTTACGGCAGTGCTGTATTTTAAGCAGCTTCTATAGCTGTTGTTTGCCCCTGGTGTTGACCCACCTGACATATTTACAGATGACAAATCACATCTCCTCTCAGCCTTGATTTTGCAAAGCCAAACAAACAAAGCTCTTCCAGCCTCATCTCGCAGACAAGCTTTCTGCTTCCCAGTCGCAACCCTTCTCTACACCTTCCCTGGCCTGAATTAATTTTACCTGATTAGACATCGAGCTTCTGGAAGAGGTTTTGCTGATGCCTTGCACAAAGGCTTCAGTGCTGGCCCTTCCCTCTCTGCTGGAATTCCCACAGGATTCACCAGCGCTGTGTTAGCTTTGCCACGGCTGCAGCACGCTGGAGGCTCCCACTCTCGCTGCGATCAGCCAAACCCACTCTCCTCCCTCCCAGCCATCGGCAGGTGAGGAGCACCCGGGGTGGAGAAGACTTTTTCTTTCTAGCCCCCAAATACACGACTCCACTCTTGATGCAGCGACACTTTATCTGCTTTCTCTTGCTAGGCTCTAACAAGGATGATGCTAACCATACCGTACATAAGATCAAAACAACCTCAACATATTCCTCTGTATTTAGCTGACACCCACAGCCGTGGGACAGTCCCAGAAGATGAATGTCAGACGGGCACATGGGGATGCCAGGAGTTCGTTCTCCTCCTCTGACTGGGGAGGAAGGCAGCATGTCCACAAAAGCCCGCCTGGCCTCAGTGACAAAAATCATCCCCTGCCTCAGTGCGCTGGCCTCACCGCATCGGCTGAGCTTCGGCTAAGGCAAGGAAAGCAGCAACAACTTCCCAGGGCTTTAATGGCTCTCAAGTGTCACTCACTGTTGGAAAAGAAGATTTCTGTATCGTTTGCAGGATTCAGATAAAAAGCCCACGTCAAACATACAGCTTTTCTTTCATCCATTATTAAACCAGAGGCTACCAGCAAAATTCAGAGAAGCATATGGCTGTTTCTACCAAGACAAACCATGTTCTGATTAATGACAGCTCTAGACTCACTCCCAGAGATGCATGTGCTTGTCATCTGCAAAGGGCATGTTGTAAAATGCTTCTAGACTTCACATATTAAAGAACAATTATAACGCTGAATTTAAAATCCCAAACAAACCACCACTCACTAGCTTGAGCAAAGATTTTTAACACCAAGACCAAGAGCAGGGGGGTGCTCTCCTACCTCTGCTGCCGGACACTGCTACCAGCGCCAGCGTTACAGCACCACGAGCTCAGCCCCAGACCTGGACTACAGGATCCACACGGTGCTGGTGACTAACAGCTCACGAGCCAGCGTTGGGGAAAAAAAATGTGGGTAAAAATCAGTCACTAAAGAGCAAGTCCAACGAGAATCCCACCGCTTCCCAGCGCAAAGGTCACTCCCCAAGGCAAGGGGATGCAGAGGAGGAATCAATCCATGTCCCCGGCAAGGGGAGATACCCAGGGAGAGCGAATGTCAGGATGTCACCAACTGGCGAGGTGACAGGTGCATTTACCAGCATATATAACATTTACACGTTGAAAATCTGCAGTGTAAAAAGCCCCTGATGAAGCTTCAACTCAAATGTCATTTCTGTTCATACGGGAAAGCGCGATGCCTGTCAGCACCTCTGCCACGGACCTGGGTGCCCACACAAGTTAAAGGCTCAGAAAAATACTCAGCATTAAATGGGATGGATTGATAGCAAATGCTGAGATTCACCAGAGTGATTAGCAACCCCCGATCACTGGAGTTATTCAGAAGGAAAGCGGAAATGTTTAGGACTTTCTAAGAATAAAAGCGTAGCATCTGCAAAGCCAGACGCACAGCGGGCTGGTGGTGGGATGCAGAGAGAGAGCTGATGCAAACCTTTAGCAAACACTCCGAGAAGGAAAACTCCCGGGACTCAGCAGACAGACAGACACAAGGGATGCTTCAGGATGGACCAGGCACCAGAAATTCACTCCTGTTCAGCCTGGAGATAGCAAGACTCGGAGCACGCTGGGGTTTCTTTCACATCAGACCCGAAGCGCTGGGAAGGATCTCGCAAGCGCAGTGTCAGGCAGCAGCCCTACCTGCGGCAAAGCGCTTGCAGAAGTGATGCTCGGGAGCATCACAGGAGGGGTTGAAGGGGCTCTTGTCACTCAGCGAGACTCTGACAGAGCGCAGAAATGCTGGCAAAGCCTTTTCCACACCTACCCAGCATCGCTTCTCCAACCCACCCTGCTCTCAGCCCTGGCTCCACTCCCATCCCTGGGAACGCTCCTGCTCAGGAAGCAGCAGATGGTGGGAAGACCCATCAGAGCTGCGGAGTTTGTGCTGAAGGCACTTTCCAAGGAAAACTTGAGCTCTCCCCTTTCACAGCTGGGTGCTGGGGATGCCGTACGGCCAGGGGACACGACCAAGGTCATGTAAGGAACCCATAGCAGAGCAGCAACACCTGCATGCAGGCAGCATCCCACCCTTCTGCCCGCAGAGCCACCACTTGCTGCTGGCAGAGAGAAAGGCTCCAATTCATACAGAGTTAAAATGCTTCCAAAACTGGGCATACTGGCACTCTTAATCTACAAAGCACAGCAATCAGTGGATGATATTAAGCTATCGGTGTTAGAAAAGACCAGGGGAAATTATTTAGGCAGCGCTGTATCTTCAGAAAGCTGCAATGACATTTCCTCCAGGCTCTCGCTGCCTTTGCCGTGCTCTGCTTTTGCTCAGGCGCTGCTTTTAAAGCCTCACGAGTCTCACCGCATTCGTGGGTGTTGTTTAATTTTAAAAATACTCATTTTAATCAAACTGAATGGAACAAAAAGAATAGCAAGGGTGGGATCGTGAACCCTGCAGCCTGCTGGATCCGGCCGCACTGTGTGTCCCAGACAGGACGCTTGACTAACGAGGCTTTTGAAGCAGCAGCAAGTTCAGCCAAAGAACTGAAAGAAACTAAAGAATTCTCTTTAGAAAAGTCCTAAAACATCAAAACCCAAGTCTTTTCACGGGTGGGCTTGAGTCACTTCAGCTGCAAGGAAGGCTGCTGAGGGGTTTCTTTTGCCCAGCAGGTTTCTGTGAGTCAGGGAGGTGCCTTGCTTGGGATGCTCTGCTTCAAAGGCAGCACGGAGCAGAGAGCATCCGCAGCCGGGGGGTTTGCTGGCCCCGGGTCTCGGCTGCTCTTCATCCTCCCAAAAGCCACTTGAACACCAAGTTGCATAGCTCGACCCCAGATTTTGAACCCCTGGAGGTTTGCCATCATGACTGTTGGCTTGATGAGTTTCTGCCACTTCTGCTCGGAGCAAAGAGCACCTAATTGGGGATGAACCAGGACACAGCAGGGCCCTGGGAGGAGGCTCCTGGCTTCCAGGACACTCGCACCCGCCCTGGAAAGCACGGGAGAGGGGCAGGCTCCTGGGAGAGGGTTTGGTGCAGCTCTCGCTGCAGCTCAAAGGGGCTGTGGCTGCGATTGCACATTGGGTAATTGCACGTGCAAATCGGCCGCTTACACGGGCAATTACCCCGTAGCTACCGGCGCCCAGGCAGCGCAGAGGGCACCGCGCATCGGCGTCTCCGAGGGGCTGCTCCTCGCTGCGAGCGATCGATACAGGCGGAGGGGATGAAAAACCAACATTCATCCCTGCCTCTCTATTATTTTATTATTTGGGTTTTTGAAGGGATGAAAGGACTAAATACATGGAGAAAGAACAGCCTTTGCCCGGAGTGGCAGCGGGAGGCTGCAGCAGGGACTCCCATGGGCAGCCCCACGCCAGCGCTTTCTGCCCCACATCTGAGCCGAGGAGCTGAAGCGGCCGCTTGATCAGCCCGAGGAGCTGAAGAGCCCTTCGGCAGAGCCCTGCCTGCTCACCAAGAGACCCGGCGCTGCCAGGTGAAGGCCAGCGCTGGGGGCTGCACCCAGCAGGGACCCTGCTCTGGGTGCTGCAGCCACAGCAGCCCTGCTCCCCGCGGAGACCGGTCGGGCAGCATCGCCCTTATCCCAGTTTCTGAGCTAAAGAGCATTTTCAGAAACCACCTGGTGCTTCTGTTTTAGATGGAGCAGGGGACTGTGGCATCCCTTTCTCTCCTGATCCCTCTGAATACAGCAAGGCTTCCTGCAGCATATTTCATCCCTGAAATTCAGCACTCAAAACCAGGAGGGAGCAAGACATCCTTAAGGGTTGTTTATACAGGCTTCAGCAGAGCTAACTCTTTAATACAGCCTTCAACACAAGGAGAAAAAATGATAACAAACATCAGAAGAAGTGTTCAGGAAGCAAAAAGAAAAAGAAACAGTGTCTGTGTTTCTGAAGAAAGCAGCCTGACAACCACCTCCAGCCCCGGCTCGGCTCAAATTGTAAGCAAAATATTCCAGAAGTGTTTAACTTTCCTACAAAGTCTTTGAAGAGGCCCATTACCGTTACGATGAGCAAAGCACGAACAGGACTCGGCAGACTTGGCCAAACACCTGACTGAGCCCAGAGTAACAACAGAGCCGCAGAGCGCAGACACGGGATGAGGATGATGACGATGATGCCCAGCCCTGCTCGGAGAGGAGCAGCAATGCAGGTGTGGGCCTAGAGCCCTGCACAGCCCTCTGTCCAGAGAAGGCAGAACCCCGTAAGCTCTTCGAGCACCAAATTATCCCCTGATTTAAAGCTTCTCTCCTTGGAAAATGATTAACCACTGGGGGGGTTTCTTGTTTTGGGGTAATTTTTGATGAGGCTGGTTTGAAGCACAACTCAAACCCCAGGGATGCAGAGGTTTGGGGAAGTCCTCACCTGACCGAAGTCAAAACAAGCTGATGTCCTGCAAGCTGGTGAGCCTGCAGCAAGGCGGCTGGGGCTGGGGCTGGCTCCAGCTGAGGAGCAGGTAGATCTCAGTCTGTGCCTATCCTCTTCCCACTGACCGGTCGGAGAAGAGGTCCCTGCACCCTGCCCGGAGGAGGGGGAGGCAGAGCAGGTGCTGGGTCCTGCAGCGGCCAGGGAGACAGCAAGTCAGGGCACATCTCCATCCCACAGCTCCGGTTCACCAGCCTGAGCCTCAGCCAGCACTAAACTGCAAACGCTTCTGTGTATTTTTGGAAGGAAGCAAGTGCTCGTCCTCTGTACTTCAGCGTCGTACACTGGGAGAGGCTGAAATCATCCTGAATTGTCTTTAGAGGGCGAGAGCTGGCTTGCAACGCCCGTTAACCTTCAAGTGTTCTCTTAAAAGCTAACTCCCCAAATCCTCCTCTCTAAAATAACACAGCGTAATTATGTCATTCATCACTTTTTTTCCCTCCCTTTTCCCCATGCAACTCCATAACCTACAGCCAAAGCCATGTTTCACTAAGCTGAGTTTTGATAATGCAGCGCTATTCTCATCTCCAGCAAGTTTTACTGTAATTACAGAGATGTGTTGCAGACATTACACACTCTACAATTAGCGCTAATTGCATTACACTGTCACAAAGAAGTCATTTACTCTCCTCGAGCTCATGAGATTGGTCTGGACAGTTTCACAGAGCTAAGAAGTACTTAATGGCATCCCACGAAAGTGGCCGGCAGCGCGGCAGGAGCGAGCGCAGCACCCGAGCGGCTCTCCCAGCCCTCTGCAAGCAGCAGATTTGGGGTAAGGACACAGAAAAAGGTTTCTCTGCTATCTCAGCCTTCGTCAGATCCAGAGATCTCTCAAGGAACGTGGAGGATGAAATACTACAAGCTTTGGAGGGATTTTTTGGAAGCCTCTCCTAGACTGGTGGTGGTGGGGAAGGGCTTCGAGGGGAGGTCTGCCCGCGGGAGCACAGAGCCCCTGCACGCAGCACACCCCACGTGCCCCCCGGCACCACAAGCCTTCCCCACCCGGTGCCCTGCAGACACAGTTTGGTATTTCTCCTCTCCCCCACCATCGCTTTCTGCAGCCCATGGGCAGGGAAGCGGCAGGGAAAGCAGGAGAGCAGGAGCCCGGGGACCTGCTGGGTGCCAGGGAGCCCACGCTGTCCTGCTGCTTACCCCCCCCCGTGTCTCGCC
>Ga0181612_162242_pt1 | contig 11418 bp, 6 predicted proteins | sample HoacroProtozoa21_FD_119630 | JGI IMG/M metagenome (GOLD analysis project Ga0181612, IMG submission 119630) | Hoatzin crop microbial communities from Cojedes, Venezuel. Combined Assembly of Gp0051906, Gp0051904, Gp0051908
GCTCTTCCGATTATGTCTAAAGAAAAAATAGATATATGTATTTCCTATGTGCTTAACACAGGTTTACTCAGTAGAGTCAATGAAGCCTGAAGAACAAATCAAAGATCAGCCTTTAAAGGTCTACCTAAGAGTGAGCTGAATTTCCCTCCAGGCTCCTCAGATTGTCCTGATCTACAGCCTCCTCCCAAAGTGCTAGAGGACCACAGGATGATCTCATGTTGACCTCAAGCCTCATTGATTTCAGAAACTACATCTTTGTCCTGGCCTTCAGCAATGCTTCTGCATATGGACACAAAATCCCGTACCTGTAAAGTTCTTTCTGTATACCTCAGCATAGTGAGATGGGGTCAAGTCTACTGGTAAAATACACGGATAGAGGCACTCTGATTTCAGAGCTGCAGAATTTTAGTTTATGGGGCTACCCTCAGACACTTACCTTCCTATTTAGTCCTCAAATAAAGTTTGTTAAATTTTCAGAGGGCCTGAGTATTATCTGTTCCTGGTGAATTCGGTGTTCTTACAGACGAAGTTTTAGAAATTGTTTGAACAGCAGGTCCAACTGTAAAAGATATAGCCATGTTTATTTCAAAATGAAAAGAATTGTATTTGGGAGTCGTGCTGACACCCAAAGGTGTGAAACCAGACACCGGGAATTTGGCAAGAGTACAAAGTTATGGTAAAACTTATAATTGGAGCAATATTTAAAAAAGGTAAAAGATTCCTGTAAATGAATCAATAACCTATTTCAGGAATAAAAAGCCATAACAGGAGTTTTATACAAATTGAAAGAAAGGTAATGGAACAAATTTCCTGAGAAAATTTTATAACATGAAGATACAATTCCTGCAGCAACTAATATTCAGCATATTGATATCAGGGTACCTCTGATAACCTTAGCAAATGAACTCCAGGACAGCCTTTGAATTGTTTTTATACTGTGTCAGAGAAGACTGGAGAAATTTTTCATGGACATCTTGGTCAAAGGAGACAGTAGTGTGCAAATATGCACAGAGGGGAAAGGGGTACCTGGAACTGAAAATGCTTATGAAAGTGAGGTTTTCCACAATTGTGTTTGTGGGTCTACAAGTAGCTAAAGAATCAGACCACAAAACTCTCTTTACTGTCTTAAAAGAAATTCTGGAGAACATACCTCCCTACATATCAAGATTGCTATTAATATTGAACAAAAAATAGTCTGTGTGTGTTCATGCTTACATACATATAAATCACATATGTGCACACATGCTAAATATTACAGTTAGAGGTGCTTTTAGCTTGATGCTTCTCTCATTCTGGTGTAAGCCAGAACTACTTTTTAAAGTTAATGCAGCTTTAAGTATAGGTAGGGGGGGAATATGGGATTTTTCTGTTGTTCTTGGTTATGGGAGGTTTGGTTGGTCTTTCTGTCTTCCTTTCTTCCTTTCTTTTTTCCTCTCTTCCTTTCTTTTGTTGGAGCTAAGTCTAGCAGAAATTTGTGATCTGAAAAGAAAAAAAAAATCCTAGTTCTAGCATATGATTGTTCCTTTTTTTCAGGTATGTAGGAAAGCTTGTCATATACACTTTAATTAACTTTATTTTTTTCATAATGGTATAAATTCATATTTATTTAATTGCATAAAAGCAAGCGAAGTTAATCAGAGTAATGTTGGTATAAATAAGAGGACAATTGGGTGTGGAAAGATAACATATTGCTATCTGTTGAAGATGCTGTCAAAAAGGCATGAAAAAAACTATTAAGTTCATCCAGAGCATGTACCTTTAAAAGCAGAACTGTCAGTAATTGATGGAGTTCCAATGAAAGATGCAGAAATTATAATACTGCTACATATGTGAACAACTCTCTACACGAAGGTCATTTAGGTATAAATGTTCTAAGATGACCTAGGCATGTTTCTTCTGCCAAATAAATAGAATTAAATGCAAAATATAGTTAAATGTAAAATATAGCAGGTATCCATTAGATATTTCAGGTTGAATTCACCAAACGGTTTCTGGGAAAAACGGGGGAAATTTGATTATTCCTTCCATGGGTGCATCAAATGAAAGGGAAAACAAAAAGTGAAGAATGATTTCTGAAGTCATTGAAAAAGATGTTACCTAGCAGTTCATGAACTTACCCAGGATCTCATAGACTCAAGTTAAATCTGCTCTCCATCTGAGATGTTTTGAGGCTACGTCATTGAAGAGAAGGACTTCTTGAACAGTCCTTCCTAAATAGTTGACATAAACTGACGTGGCACAAATTCTTGACTTCTTGTCTTTGAGAAACCATGTAAATATTCATTGGAGATATAATTGGAAATGTTGTTGGACCTGGGCTTGGAATCAAAATGAATAACTAATTTTTTAGCAATTAATTTTATTTTAATTTTCACTCACTCTTTGGCTTTAATTTGTACTCTCTCCTTGCACTCCACAGAATGTGACAAATGAAGGCATGACTGCCTCTGAATATCTTCTGAGTTGATGGCTAAGATGCTACCCTTCAGTACTAGAACTCAGTGACAATATTGTCTCTACCTTTTTGACCTTCAAGGGAACTAGTGAGGCATTTCTTACAGTATAACTTCTTATTCATTTTGCACAGGGAAACAAGACTGGAAGAGAGTGAGAGTGTGGAACTGGTAAGGGCGCTTGAAGAAAAATTGAATTTAAAAGCAAAGGGAGAAAGATAGAGGAGAAACTAAAGAGCATAAGCAAAATCTGTACCCATTCTTCCTTCCTCCCTGTTAACAATAATGACCTCCATCCTTATCTATCACAAAGGAAATAAACAGTCTTTCTGAAAGGTAGAGCAAAGGGCAGGGCTGACAGTTCTGCAACCAGCTCAACAACAGCAGAGTCTTTGTTGGATGAAGTCTGCAGCATAAAAAACAAGCTGCATTTCCTTTTCCAGCCGTCTTACGGAAGCATCTCTTAACTAGTAATGATTGATGTGTCTTTTATCAAACACACATAGTAAATCCAGTAACTGGATCTTTCACATTTGTGTGGCATTTTCAAGTGCATGAAGAACAATTAAAGCTGGCCACTGGGACAGCCTCTTTTATGTCATAATTCGCTAAGGGCTGTGGCTTCAGTTGTTGCATCTTCTAAAGCCCTACAATATTTTTCTATGACTATAAAGGAGATTTCTATTCTGTGATTTTAAGACTGTGGTACGAATTTTTTGTTGCTTTTGTTCACAGCTGAAGGAGAAGGTTATTTGTTTTACTAAGATAAGGTTTCTAAAACATCCTGCTTAAAATAACACAACAAAAACAGATGATGTTTTCTCTCTTTTTCTAGTTATCTACTATTTTCTAAAGAAACTGAAATGTCATCTTGCCTCCTGGATAAATTATCTTTTTGTTTAAAACACAGGAGAAGAATATCCAAGATACAAATAAAGGTCAGATGAAGAGGTTCAATTTAGAGTAAGCATTGCTAGACACAAAGTTGTTTAGCTGGACTTACAAAAACTTGGATATTTTATTTTCTTTTGTTGAACAGTCTTTTTTACACTATGATTGTTTCCAGTAAAATCAATAGGGCCAGAGCATGGTCCCAAGCGCCAGCATTGCAGTTGCCCTTCCTTTTAGTCCTTAGCATAGCTCTGTCCTCTGTGAATTCAGACCGTCTCAGACTATCCCCAGGTACAGTGTGGGAACTAGCTCAGGTCAGAGACTGTTCCCAGGAATCACTTTGTTTACAGTTGCGTTATCTTCATGTTAGAGCATCTAGCTAATAGCTATGATCTATACCACGTTGATCTAAAAAAGGTTTCTCGCGTGTTTCTTAGTCTAGGTGTAGTCTTATTGTCAGATCAGAATTTCCCTCATTTCATACACCATGTGACCTCTGCCAGCAACTCCGAAATGAAGATTAAAATTGGAATTACTTTATATGTATCATATGCTGTATCAAAGACAGGGTTTGAAATTGCTTCAGTGCTGGATAATTATGCTAAACTACCTAAGCTGCAATGTCATAAAAAGTTTGCATCTAAGTTCAACGAACCCCACGAGCAAAGTGGACCATCCACTCAGACGGAATCAATGAGTGTCACAAGCTTGAGCCTTTGAAGTGAGTTATTTTCAGAGACTGCACAACCAAAATCCCCCATCTTTATTTACATTATAGGAGGACATTTTACATATCTTTGAACCAGCAGCAAAACTAACAGCTCTCAAGCATGAATCTCCTATTGAACTTTGTTCTGCGTCGAGATATTTATCAGGCAACAGGTCACTTCAGGTCTCGGTCTTCTTCCCCCTATTGTTTCTTACCTGTAGAGATATAGAAAGCCTCTTATTGGTACCTAAAAGACCAATATATGTTATGACTTGATGTAATAGATTAGTGAATTAAACATCATACAAGATAAATAATATTATTGCTTTTTTTTTTTTTTATTAAAAAAGGAAAACTCTGAAGTCCAGGTAAAGAAAAAAAAGTTGAATTAAGAACGTCAAAGAAATATAGGACACAAGTTTTAATCGTTTTCAAAGTTTTGCACAAACACATGGAAATTTATTGCATTCCACTGAAATAAAGCAACTACAACAGAATTAAAAAATCTGGCCGGATATCTTTCCTTCTTTAACATCACTTCAGTTGGTGTAGAAAAAAATAAGCTCACATTAATGGATGGCATTGCATTATGCAAGTAAGATTAGATATGTAGAAAAATAGTATTTTGTCCTTGTCTTGCACAATTACTTATAAACAAATATTCATTTTACTTGTAAATAAATACCCAGATGAAAGCTGAACTGCAGTCTCTGAAATAATGTTCAGTGAAAGAGAGTTATAAAACTATAGGTCCCAAAGTAAGTGCTTCAGAGGACGTTTGAAGGCTTTTGTGTTCTTGGGAGTGTGATTTGAGAATCATGCTGCTTTAAAAAATTCTCTGGAATTAGATATCTGCATATTTATACATCTAAATTTATAAAAATCCCAAATTATTTCAGTATTGTCTATACTTCGGTTTCTTCTTTACATGCAAAAATTGCTGCTGCCTGTTATCCCAAATAATGTAAATCACATAGCCAAGGTCACACAGTTGAAGAATAAAGTACTCTTATTTGTCCAGGTGAAACTAAGACCCATCTTTCTTTCTCTTTCCCTTTCATCCAGAAGGCAGATGTCTCAAAGGACTGTAGTGCCAGGTCAAAAGTTAAGAGTAATACCTTTAGATCCCTTCTTCTGCTAAGGCATCAGAAGTCTCTTTTGAGTACTCTTTTTTTCTTTCTACATGAACCCCTGGTGAGAATTTCCCTTCCTTTGGGGCACTATTAGTTGTGTTACTTTCTAGGCTTTGAGAAATCTTTATTCACTGTCCTGTCTGCCTGAATCTAATCCTGAGGTTTAAACTGAGGATTTTATTTGGCATACGTTGTTTGTCTCAATATTTAAACGGACTCAGAAGAGAAGTATTCTCTGTATTATATTAGCTAGGTGTCTAGTGGGATACTCAAAATCTTTTTATGTGCGCTTATTTGGTAACAACTATCTGCCTTACACTGCGTTGATGTTATTATTTCCTGTTGGGGATATTAAAGGAAAATAATATCTCAGAAACTTTTCTAAGTCTTTTTTATCTGTGGTGGTTTTTTGTTTGCTTATTTTGTGAAGTCCAGTCTAATACTGGTGAAAAAAACAATGGAAGGACACAATTATTTCCTAATCATATGAAAACTGACAATTTAAAAAGCCATATTAGAATTCCAGCATGAATAAGAACAGCTTTCTGTTCTTCAAATGCACAGAATTACCTATCCTAGAGAACAAAGATTGTTTTTGCATGGCCCACTCATTGTGTCTGAAGCAGTTTGTGTGTAAATCATATAACTTTCCGAGTACAGTATTAAACTACCGCAGTAAAAACCTGACTCGTCTCTCTGTTTTGGCTTCCTGTAGACTAACCCAACAAGTGCAAATGCTTTCTCTCTTTACCTTCAGTTTCCTCAACATCTGGATCTCAAAATATATGTAATTATCCTCAACACATACATATTTGTCAATGGGAAAACATACAAAGTTAAGTTTGAGTGACCAATTTTAGCCGTATTCCTTATTTCATGATTCACCAGTGTTCAGATACTAGAGACAATAACAGTTTGAGATTCTATACTGAACAGAGTAGAAATATCAACCACAAGGATTTTTACAAGGACCTCCTGCTAGGTATGAGGCATAGGCCAGGAATAAACCTGGAAGTGATTGTATGAAGTAGAACAAATTATGCCACGGAGAGATCTGAGGTAGGAGCTGAGAATACGATTCCAAGAAAGGTGACTTCATCAAAACAATAGGCTACAAATAGTACCTTTGCAGAATGGTTCTTAATGGAAGTGTTCAAGGCAATACTAAATGACCTAGTGTAGCAAAAAGGATGATTCATACTCTATAAAAAAGGTGATCATCACTTGGGCAATGTAAAAAAAAAAAAAAAGAAAAATGCAAGCTATATCTTGGAGAAGTTATGCAGAAAAGCAGATATGCTATATAGAAGTGTCTTCTGAAGATTTTTAAAGGTATTAATGTGACACAAGTTTAGTTAAGGACTTTAGCCTTCCTGCTGCCTCAGAGAAAGTTGTTTCTAACCACTAAGCTAACTGGAAAGTTGCGCTGGTCGTTGTGTGTGATACCTAATTCTCAGTCTTAAATTTCATTGTTTTACTTTTATAAATATTTCAATAAGAGGAGGTAACAGTTAAAGTAAGAAAAATTGGAAAATATCTTAAGTCCCTTGTAGAACAGGCACTCTTAAAGAGGCTGCCCACAAGTCTAGATAAAAATGGACGAAGGTATTAATGATCCATTCTCTGTGCCCTGACTTGGATGCTTTCTTCAGAGTGGAGTATTATTTTCAGAAGATACTGAAGTGGTTTGAGATGGGCTGTGATCTGTGCCTTGTGTGCTGTAGTGGAGGCAGATATCTGATTAGTAAATCCATGCAGAAGTTTTGATTTTTAGTTTTGCTGGTTGCTGCTAAGCTCTGCCAATGTACTTGGGCTGAGAGCTCCAAATCTTTCAGATTTACGCTGTAAACCAGAAGGAGTTTCAGGAACTTCAGGCAGTAGCTTTGAAGGTTTTGTGGAGCTTCGTAAATAACAAGTCTTTGTTTGTTATCACACAGTCATATACACCTGAGCACAACCTAAAATGTTCACAGTTTTAGTTTCTTGTTGACTCTTATAACACCCTCATCTCTTGGGCCTGACAAAGTCCCATCACGCATTCACTCTCTCTCTCTGACATATGTTAATATTGGCTTTCCCACAAGCACAAAAGCATTCATCTTCAGACTCTGTTGTGGCTTCCTAATGCATTATCCCTGTTCATAAAATTGTTCTACTTCAAACAGGTCAGTGTTTTATCTGTCAGTATGAGCATCTGTTTAAATATAAACCAAAGTTTGATGTTAATAAATATAATCCTATGATGTTTTGTTGTTTTGGGAGTTGCAAGAGACATTTTGTTTTCATTCTCTCTGTTTCCTAGAAAATTATGAGAAAACATGCAATATTTGCCTTCAATATTATGAAAACCCAGAAAGGACTCACGAAATTCCAAGAACAACACATGAGGTTTGATGAATTCCAGGTAAAAACAAACAATTAAATGAAATTTAGATTAATTGCCAGTAAACAAGTATCATAGCATTTCAAGGTCAAAAGGCCGATGATTCTGTGAGACGTTGGCTCTGAGAGCAGAGAGGGACTTTTTTTTTTTTTTTTTTTTTTTTTTTGTAAAAGGCTTTCTTGCTGTTTTGTATTCTTTACAGGTTTTAATACTTTTAATAGAGTTTTCTGGTGGGTATCCAAAGTAAAGACATGTGGAGATACCATTTTTAAGAAACAACTGCGTTATACATTTTTTAAAATTTGTATGCCTTTGTGACTCTAGGTATCCTTGATTTCATCACTCCCTTAGTAGGGTAGCTTATTTTATGAGTTAAACAAATGTATAGGCAGAGAAACTACAATGTTCTAATCTCCTGACCCCTACATTGACAGTTCAATATATTTTAGAACAACTAAAGATATGGAAGTGGAATTATGAAACAAGCAGGCACTTCAGAAGAATGTTCTATAAATTTATTGCTTTACTGCATAGTGGAACTGCTGTAGTTTTAAGAGAGCAAGGACATACACCTGGAAAATAAAATACAATGGTAGTGGCTCACTGGAACTGAAAGACAAAACCATCTGTCACATGCAATTGCACAGAAAATCTGAGATTACTGGTTTCATTGGGATTTATTAATATGAAATATTTCAGTTCTTATCAGCTAAATGAGGGTGGGGGAAACTGCCACATAGGTGATGACTTGCAATCACTTTATAAACTGTTCTGGTTTTACTTTTCACCTGTATATAAAATTCATCCAGTTAACTAGGCAAAGATTTTCTCCCCTCAGCAGGCAATTTCTTACAGTAACTCAAAGCACGCATAGTCAAGCATCAAATGTCACCACATTGCCATCTTACTGTGAATGACTGGAATTTACTTCCTATTGTTAGTCGTGCTGAAAATTGCTACCAGATTCCACAGAGTTCATAATGCATTGTCTGAACTGAAAACATTTTCAGGGACTGAACTGACCTTTCAGAAAACTGCACTTTCGTCCTTAAAATGCTGGACTATCACAATATTTCATTTAAAAGGTTATTTAAACTTTTTTCTTTCTTTTTTGGAAAAGGGTAAAACTGTTGTGCAAAAGAAGTATCTTCATATAACTCTTTTGTGTCAAAAAACAAGGAAGAATACCAATCATAATTTTAAAGATGCTTCAGGAAATCTATGCAGAAGACCACAGCTGCTATTGTCCCTGAGAAACAAACAGAAAACTATAATTAATATTTTTTACTTGTGTTCAAGTCCTAGCTGATGGTAAGACCTAATCTTATTAAAAATGTTAGAAAGTGTTTCTCTCTCTGAACATCCTGACAAAAAATGAAAAGCAGAAAATATTTTTCTTCCACATTACTGACTTGGAACTGAGATACAGCGAAATGGTGAGCTGCCCACAGTCAGACAGAAAAATCTGTAAGAAATCGAGCAACTTAACCCCTGCTTCTTCAGTATCAGTTAAATGTACCAACAAAAAATATACTCCTCCACCCCTCTGGCTGAAAAAGGATTGATTACTTGTAGAGGCTAACCACAATACAGCACCAAAAGAGGGAAAAAGGAATTGAACCAGATTGCAGAGTTGCTAGCCTGAGGCATGCTGACCACAAAGAGCTTTTTCCCCCCACATTTTATCAGAGGAAGGGAAAAGAAGTATTAAAGATAGGATTAATCCTCTTTAAGGGGGAGAATGTGGGAAATGATTACTGCAAGCACTGGTTGGCTGTAGTGATGAGGGATCAGATTTTAGACAAAAATAACAGCCTGCCTCCGAACGATAAATTAATATGTGAGCTTCACTGATGGCACACGTGACTGTTTTTAGACTTGGAAGAAGTGACAAAGGAAGAAGAGCAGTCATGTAAGTGGCAGGGTAAGTGTACTAAAGGCACAGCATAAGAGAAATGAGCTGACATAAAGACCAGTGACTGTAAGGAGCGGTGGCAAAAACAAGAAGGGAATATATTAAGGAAATGAGTTAACTGTTCATGTTCTGAATCTTGTATAACTCTTAAATCAATGAACAAAACAGATTTGTTCCAGGAAATAAGAGGAGAAACATGGAATTAATAGAAGAGAGAAAGAAATACAGAAGGCTTCACTGTACATTTAGCAGGCATCGTATTCTTAGAAAAGTTGACATATATATGATACATTTTGATGAACATGGTCATGAATTTTAGAAGGATATTTGGAATTTCCAGGGACTGACAGAAGCCTTAGATGCACACGATTGAGTAAAGAAGACATAACAGGCTAAAGTACAGCCCAACCACTTGTTCCTGGCCTGGTTCTGTCACCAAGCAATGCAAATTATATCCAGTGTTTTTTCATTTGAAGTTTCTTGTGCTGTATTACACTGGGTTGGGTTCAGAATGCAAGTACTTTAACTGAGAATCAGCGAGTGGATGTAACTTATTAAGCTAGTATAGGATACATATTTCAGCCACAAATCTCAAACAAGAATGAACTAAATAAATTGAAATGAAGCTTTTAGGGCCTATTGCAACATTATTAGACCAACGTAAAACATTTTCTGCCAAGGAAATCTCTATATTATTTCAGAAGAGAGTATTAGGCTCAGGACTATTTAAAAAGTGCGCCATTGTTTTCTGGAGGTAGGAAGCCATCACACAAAGATACCGCATTGCCAGAAACTTCTTGAAACAATGTGTACTGTAACTGAGGTTGTATTTATTGTTTTAACTTCTGCAAAAGTTGAAACAGTTGCCAGTAGCTCCTGAGGGAGAAAACATAAGCTCTGTCCACACTTTAGCCCTCTTTTTGACACAGGCAGGAAAATGCTTCTGAAAAATGATTGCTTTCCTGATATTGCCATACTAACTAAACATCCACTTGGATCATTTACTGGAGATGGAGCTGTCTTACTATATAATCATGTGAGTTTTGAAGGAACAAAGTGCAATAGAGAAGTAATCCTTTGGGTGCCCTATTGCCTTGCAGATGGTATAGCTGCTAACATCTCTGTCTAGGTGTAGAATATTCACAGATTTTTAGAATGGTTTGGGTTGGAAGGGACCTTTAAGTGTCATGTAGTGCAATTCCCCTGCAATGAGTGGTGACTTCTACCACTAGATCGAGACCTTGAACGTTCCAGGGATGAGACATCCACCATCTCTCTGGGCAATCTATTATCTTTTTAAATCTTTTTTAACTCACTATTCACAGGTATTAAAGACTGTGCATAAAACAAAAAAATGGAATATTCAACCTAAAATATCTTTGTTGTTGATGGAGCTGGACAAGAAAGGATTAGAAAATATTTTCTGCTAACAACATATCTACCGTACCTCAGAATAGGGTAGTATAGCAATATCCACTTAAAAAGTCAATAGATATAAATATGTACCACTTGGGGTTTTTCCTAACAAATGTTTTACATAGAATTATAAATAGCTGTATAAAGTAAGATGCCAAGCAGCATTAACTATGGGGATAAATGTTTACACTTTATAGTCAGTAATATATCCATGTTGCTTCATCAGAAGCATGTGTCTTATGGCTGTTGTTTTACTCCCATAGGTCAAATATGCTGCAGATGTTCAAGACATGAAATGATATGCAGAACTATATTGAACAAAACCAAATGCAACTTTATATAGATAATTAAAAATAACAATTAAAAAAAACCCATAACTACAGCTAGAATTTCTTCCTATCCTGAGGGAACAAAAAACCAAACAACAGGCAGTATGTCATCAATATTTAGTGAGAAATGCGTAAGGGGTGCAATTCCTCCACATTAATGTGACAGATTCAAAACACACATGAAGTTAA
>Ga0181612_170299_pt1 | contig 11418 bp, 8 predicted proteins | sample HoacroProtozoa21_FD_119630 | JGI IMG/M metagenome (GOLD analysis project Ga0181612, IMG submission 119630) | Hoatzin crop microbial communities from Cojedes, Venezuel. Combined Assembly of Gp0051906, Gp0051904, Gp0051908
AGGGGCATTGGAATGAGATCAGCTTTAAAGGTCCCTTCCAACTCAAACTGTTCTATGATTTGTATGGTTGCAAACATGGTCAATAAAAGATGTTGCTTATCACTAACACTTCAATGAAAAATTTCAAGACAGTATTTGTTAGCTTGTAATTTAGGTACAGCAAAATGTACAAGCACCATCGGTTAAAGCAGGCCGTTTTCTCCCTGTTCTTGTTGGTGTCTTGTGAAAGCACAAGGTATGGCTGCATCTCCCTGAATGAAACTAGTTAAAAAAGGCATCTTTAGCTAAAATTTCTCCAGGTAAACTGAGGCTCCTGCATTTTTAATGTAAGAGAGGCTTTGCTATGCCTCCAAACTTAAACAGAACCTCCGACTGATTCCTTTCACAACACTTGTGGTATGACTTTCCAAAAACAGACCGAAGATAGACAGCTTCTTTTTATCAGCTGAGATGAGTTCATTTCTAACTGTTCCACGGCTGGATTCAAACTAGATGTCACCTTTGTCCTCAGCCTTCTCTGTAGAATCTCTACTGAAATTGCAATTGATTCAGAGTGGAAAAATAAAAATCACCTCCCCACTTACACCAAAATAAATAAAGTAGATACAAGCACAAGTCTTCTACTACAAAATTTTTAGAAAAGTTTAAAGAATACTAAACTGTGGTCCCAATTTCAACTTGAATTAACTTTAAAATCAGTAACTGAAAGACAACTTATAAATCTGATCCTGTTTGACTAGTTTCAGTGTAGTGCCAGCCGCATTTTGAACTCATAACAGTTTTATTTAGCTAAGTGCTCCACATAAAGTACCATCTCTTGTCATACAAGAGATTTTGTAATTGTTTCACAGCTGCAGAATTCAACCAAGCTGCTAATTTTATCTGGTCTTAGAGATTTAGTTTTATGAGTGTACTTTATTGGGCATTTCATTGTTGGTTGCCTTAGTTGATGGCAATGCATTTATTCTATCAAAGAGCTTCAAAATAGCTGTCCTTTCAGATGGAACTGTGTAAAGTGATCTGACTCGGCATGGCAGTATTTCTCACTTCTCTTCTTTATTGATGAAGATCATGTTAGTAGTTTGGAGAAGAAATTATAGGTTCCCATAAACTAACATACCAGAAGTTTGCTTAGCTCAGCTGTTGGGGGTCTCTGCATTTATTTGTGTCTCTAGGCTTCGAAAACATGGCTTGGTTTTCCTGTAAGATACTTCTGAGATTTTTTTTTGCTCTGCAAAATTTACTTTTACTTAACATGGCTTTAAGGTTAATTTATCTTTAAAACAAAAGCTAAAAAGCAAAAGGAGACGTTTTTCTGTGAACAGCAAAATTGTGTAATGTCTGTTCTTTCAAATTAGCCAGTGCTAAAAGCCGAGTGGTTACAAATTTAGTGGAAATATGTGCTCACAGTGATTGATTCATTAGCTGAATAGAATAGACCATAACACGAATTTGCAATAGATTTCTGTACATTGATGTCCTCCTCTACAACTGTTCATATAGATTTTCTTATCTATCACAAGAAATCATTAATGGCTCCAAATGTTTAGTTTATTGAACAATTATTTTTCTGCATTGTGAGCAGAATTGTTAGATGTGATTCAACTGATTTGACATGTGCCACGGATGATAAAACACATGTATTTCTGTCTAGGTGAATAAATCCGCTCTGTTCAGTCAGGTATTTTTAACAAAATATACTCCTGTTGTATGCCATTATAAAGCAGACAGGCAGTGTGCATGCCACAGCAAGAATACAAGAAAGTAAAAATCTTTTCTAGGCCTTCTTCTGTAGGTTCAACGTTCATCTGGAAGTTCTGGAGTTTTTATACCTGGAAATTATGCCCAGTCACAAACTGAAGCTTAATATTTGTAAAATGCTGTGTGTTGACCCTGATTTATAGATAAAGTAGTTGTCTCCTGAGTTTTCAGCAAAGCGCTTTTTTTCTGAGCAGTAAATTTGCTTTTAATTAAAAACTCAACTGACTCAAAATGAAATATTTCACTGTGATAAAAAGATCCATATATTTCTGAACTCTGCATTTTACAATGGTCTTTTTTAAATCTTTCAGTTTTTATAAGTCCAACAATGTGCACCGGTTCCACTATTCACGACCAGTCAGAAAAGGATCCATTGACCCTGAAAATGAATTTGCTGTAAGTAAATGATAGACAGGGTGATAAATGCAGTTCTGGTAACTGACTGAATTTTGATCTAGATCATTTCTCAGTCTCGGATTACTCATTACAGACACTCTAACTTTAGGATCTGGTTCAAAAAAACAAAGGCAAGATTCCTCTCTTTCAGCACCACCCCTATGTACTTAGTGATACGTCACTGTTTCAGTTGCAGGTAAACATTAAGTAGTTAAGGATGTTCAACTCATTTAAGTTAAGCAGTAACATTTTCTGGTACAGATATTCATTATGAAACAAGGTGTCACGTAATTAAATATCAAATACCTTGCCTCTGGTAGTTCACAACGCCAGCTTGGCAGTGAGAGAAGTGTGTTGTCTGCTTTCATCAGTCTTGTGAAATTGTGACAGGCGAGTACTACCTATGCCATTTCTATTCCCATGCATAATGGTGTAATGCTGAGAAATAGTCTTAATTGTTCAAATATTCTGTAAATTCTGTAAAGTTACGAAGAAACCTTGAAATGGTTTTACAAAAATTCAATTTTTAATGTTTTTGTTGCTGATGACAACAGATAATACGCATGCTTACTTCAGAGAGGTAGAAATTGAGGTAATAGGAGTCTGTCTTCATTGCATTCATTATTATGTTTCTCAGTACTGGCAGTTTAGTTGAGCTGACATAGGTAAAATAAGGAGCAGTAGGGTAAATGAACTAGCAGCATCTTAAAATATCAACAGCTAGTCTTTTTCAGAAGAGGAAGAAGAAAGGGAAAAAAAGTAAGAATGCTGGCAAGATGTTACAGGGCTATTACTGCTTTTAATGGCAGAAATAAGTTTGAAAGGTGGAGGGGGGAAGTACAATGTGAGTAGAGGTGAGAGTAGGTCATTTAGTCACAGTCATTCAGTCTGTAATGGCAAACATAGGAACAGATACTAAAAGATTTCAGGGTAATGTTCTTTTTCCCCTTTTTTGTGCAAGCTTAGTGCCTGCAGATGACCTAATCTGAAATCGGAAAAATTATTTGTGCAAATTGCTGTGCTAGATTCATTTTGCAGTGTCTTTTTATGCAAAAATGTGCATATATTTTCCATCTACATTCTTTTCTCTCTGTCATTTCAGGAGGCAGAAAAGATTAAAGTTTAAATTCCCAAGTATGATTTTTTTCTCTGCAATCTTTTTTTAACAGTCTATGTGGATTGAGAGAACATCATTTGTTACAGCATACAAGCTTCCTGGAATTTTACGATGGTTTGAGGTTGTCTCCATGTCACAGGTGTGTATTAACATGCTAAGGACCCATAAAACGTGTGTCTGTATGAATCCTCACCTACAAAATTTATCACACAAGGCTATTGCTATTTATTTATTTTTATACATACAAAACTGTTACTACTTATGTTTTATCTTTCTGCTGCTGAGATCAACATATCTTACATGTGATTTATAGTTTCAGGACCAAGTCCTAAGAGAATTGAACAAATCTATGTTGGTTTGCTGAACTATAAGAATATACGTGTTCATATACATGAAGTTTTATAAAACCAAAAAGACCCTTTTATCTCTTTAGAAACCTTAGAAGTCTTTCGTTTCTTTCTAGACCACGATTAGTCCTTTAGAGAATGCTATTGAGACTATGTCCACGACGAATGAAAAAATTTTGATGATGATTAACCAATACCAGAGTGATGAGAACCTTCCTATTAATCCACTTTCTATGCTTCTGAATGGAATTGTTGATCCAGCTGTTATGGGTGGCTTTGCTAAATACGAGAAGGTAAAAGCTTTTAAGTCAATGCAGAGACTGTATTCAGATACATTATTTCATAATGCTCCTACATCCTTTGTTCAAAGTGGCGGTGGAATGTGGGCTGGGAATATGAAAGCCGTAACTCCGCTGGTAAAGAGATCCTCATAGCCCATCTTTGAAAGCAGAAACTAGCAAACTAGAGTAACTGAAGCTCAATATTAATTGCAGTTATGCAGGTTTTCATATTCATGTGAGGCGAGATACCCCATTTGTAATGAAGTAGGCTCTCACACATCAAAAGGTTTAGTCTGGAGTAAAGGAATAGAGTTTATTCTACAGTAGGTCTCGAATATTTACATGTGGGTTATCAATTAATTATCACGTTTTCTCAGTAACTGCAGCCATTCTGCATAGCGGGTTTTGTTGTTAAAAAACTGGAATACAAATAAAAACTGAAAATTTGTGCCTAAGGCCACTGTGTGAAGGTGGGGGCAGGGAGAAAGCAGGAATGTTAAAAACTCATATAAATTTAAATTCTAAATTATTAATTGTTAAAGTCTTGGAGGAAAATGAATGTGGGGTTACCCAACAACTGTAGAGCTCTCATGGACGAATAGTTATATTCTTCTTCTGTACCTGGAGGATAAAAATCTTTGGGCAGCAAACGGCAGTGTGTATGCAATATCTGGCTCTGCTTATCTATGGAAGAGTTCAGTTTCTTTATTGTATAACACTGGCCAGTGTCAGTAAGTAAGGTACTTGAAGGAAATGATGATTGGTCAATGTAAATCATGATACTTTAAATTGGTGCCTTTTCAGTTTCAGTGCAAGCTTAAAAAAAAAAACAATAAGTGAGTTTCATAGTAAGGGTCTCAAACTCAGAGATGATGGATGAGGACTGAATATCTTTTATCAAAGAAGAGTACCTCAGTTCTCAACTGGTATGATAAGGAAATATCACTAGCAGCATCTGGTTAAGGAGCATATATATGTTTCTATTACTTGATAACTAATATTATGGTCACCAGCTGGAGTAAATGGAGTAATCACTGATTTCTTTACCTGTGGAAATGATGGACTGAATTATTGTTTTTGTCTAAGGCTTTCTTTACAGAAGAATATATCAGAGACCATCCAGAGGATCAAGAAAAGCTGAATAGACTCAAAGATCTAATTGCTTGGCAGGTAACTTCTTACTGACACCAGTCACCTGAGGCTTCATCAGCTATTCTTTCCTGGTTTTCTGTTCCTTTCTAGCAGGAGAACACAGCATGTAGACGACTCTGTCATTTTTGCCAGGGTTTTTTGGTGGGTTTGGGGGATTTTACTGTTTCCCCAAAGGAGGGAGAGGTAGTAGAATGAAAAGATTCTTGTTACAAACTTCCTGTCTAGTTCTGTGATGAATTCAGAGGGGTTTTTTTTTGAAAATGGACTCATAGTAAAATATTCTCTTAGACTGTTCTAAATCTTCTGTTTCAGAGTATGTGTAGTTGTAAAAGGACTATCTATTGATTATCCAGTTTAGCTGTTAATAGTTTCCCTTAAGTAGGAAAAAGGACTTCAAGTCCTTCAATTTTAATGTGCCTAACAGGAAGCAGGTATTCTATTACTAACCCACTCAGATCACTGACCAAGCAGGATCACAAAAATTCCTTACGTTCTGATGTGGCATGTGATTGATAAAACTTTCTTGGGGATCTAAGTGATCCTGTTCTTCAGGTTTTTAAAAATCTGTGCCTAAACTGGAGAAATGGCTTAATTACAAAAATCACATCTTGTTTCCTGAGGAGTATCATCATCATAGTGCCTGTGAAGAGTTAGCTGAAGTGCTACCAGAATCAGGGAAATTACCCATATAACTCCTTATGTCCTAGGCAAAGCAGTAGGCCGGAAAAGTACCTTTGTAGAACACATTGTTTGGAATGGTTTATCAAAAGCCACATATTGTTGGCTACATTTATGGTTAAGAGGGCCAGGATTTCAAACTCAGGTTGTATTCTTGGAGACAAAACTGAGAGCATGACAGAAGTCACAATGACTTCAGGAGTCTGGGAAAGCAAGCATTTGTAAATGTCAGAAATTCTCTTGGGAAATAACTATTTCCTAGATGTGGGTGTTCGTTGTTGTTTGTGGGGTTTTGGGTTTTTTTTCATTAGAACCTTAATGGAATTCTAGTTGCTCACAGGAGTTATTTTCATGCTCAATGACCCTTCAAGATTGCTGCTATATGTCTTCTGTGTGCCAAATAGTATGGAAGATCATTAGTAAATATTTTTAACCTACATCTCCAGAGGAAAACTGAATATTCTCCCTGTATCAGCAGCACTGAGGTTATTGGTTTTTTTGGTTTTAGTGTATATATGATAAGCCAACCAACCTAAAGAACCTTTTTATTCTCAAAGAGGAAAACGCACCTACAGGAGATGGTAGCAGAAAAAACTCTAATTTTGCTGAGATTCAAGGGAAAATGGCTCTTCTCATTGACCTAAGCATTTGTTGTGATTATGGCAGGAAGAAAAACATAACATCAGAAATGATCAATTCTCTTTGCGTTATCTAGTCCAGATAGAAATGATTGCCATTGATATACAGCAAAATGAATGACTGTGAGAGAAGAGACTTATATTTTTGCACACAGGTGGTTTGTTAAGAAAGCACCGACTGCTAAGTCCTCTGAAATGTAGGTGATTTAAGTGAGAAAGAACTCTTTGCTGTGCAAATGAATGGGCACAGTAATTGCTATATCAAGGCACAATATAGTGAGCTCCCTTTGAAGAGGCATGTTATGAAACAGTGTGGGTTAGTCTGGAATTTCACTATTGGAAGTGAATGGCTCAAGATATTTCCCGTCATGTTCGTGTCTCTTTCTTTGTGTCTCACTAAAAAATTCTTTCTCATTGATTTAACCTCATGCCATCCCTTTGAGAGGGCTACAGTGTTTCATACATGAGAAACAGTAAGAATTAACCATTTGTTCCTCTCTCAGCCTTGAAATGAATCTTCCAAAGAGTTTTAATGAATTCTTTCTACTGTTTTCTTAATATTTTTGAAGTTTTTTCCTGTTTTATTGGTTATTAGTTTGAGTCTCCTATCTTTACAACTTTCTCCTGTATTGTTGCCCACCACAGGCTCTCTATATGGTTACTTTCTGACCTGCAGAAGTCCTCAGTGGATGTAGTGGTATAAATTGACCGTGATACCATCTGGCATTAGGAAATCAAGTGGTAGTTTATATCTATCCCTGTAAATCTCTTTAAAGAGGACAAACAGATCTGTCTGTAATAGATGGGCTTTAATACCGTGTTTTTAAAAGTTATATTGAACTTGAACTACCGTAAAAAACTATCAGGTCAGTGGGGGGACCAACGTATGCAATATTAGTAGTATTGATAGGCTCAGCACACAAAAAGGAAGCGTGGAATCTAAGAGGATTTTACAAAAAAAACCCCAAACATTAATGCAAAATAGCTAAAAGTCAACGGTAAAGCAGTTAGAAAAGCTTACTGGCAGAAGCGTAGCTAAAAGTATGTTGCACGAATCTCATAAGTCACCATCTTCAGAGTAATGAAATGTCTTTATATTTCAAAGAGAATCACTACCAATTTTCTCTTTGTGAATACATTTATTATTAATTAAACAGCATGTTGAAGTGTGCTATCCCCTATCTTTGAAGAGAAGTTTTGTTTTGTTTGCTTTTAACTGGATGTTATTACACTAATATAACAGCAAAGATGATAGGAGCAATGTAGTAGCAAAGGGAAGCATTGTAGGGAAGAGGGGTTAGAAAGGTAGTAATCATAGAATCATAGAAAGTTTTGGGTCAGAAGGGACCCCTAGAGGTCATCTAGTCCAACCCCACCACAGCGAGCAGGGACACCGCTAACTAGATCAGGTTAGATTCCTATCATAATTGCTTCATTATAAATTTTAAAAATATTTTCTGTGGCAAGCAACCCATTCTTCTGACAGATGAGAAGGATTTTTTAATTCAAGTGAAGGGAGGTATTTAATGAACTGATAGACCTTTTCCTAACCTTTTTATCAGGTTTCCCCTTTAAGGGAGTAGGTGTCTACACTTTCCCCTTCCCCTCTAGTTTTAAAAAAACTACTGTAATGTACCTTCTTTCAGCTCTAGTAGGAAGAATCAGAGGTCTTAGCCCCTTTGGTTACTTGTCACTGATCCCAGCCTAAAGGGTGAGCAGCAAAAAAGAAAAGCACAGGGTTAAAATTGAGCAAAGTCAACCTTTAAAGTTAGCGCAAGCCACCTCTGTTCATGGCTTGAGTTGTTCATGTTTATATTGAAGTATTATTGTACTGAATTTTCCTTGAGATGTGGGGAGACAGAGGAAGTCTGCAGAGTAGAATCAAGGAAAAAGGAGCAGGTCACCTTCAGTAACCAGGCATTAACATATTAAATTACTGCAGCAATTGTCAAAGTGATCACATGCTTAAGCCCCCAGTAGATTGAGTTAAACCTTTCCCTGTCAACTATTCCTCCTCTTGAAAAAGAGTTTGAAACCACCTGCCTGGAATCCACGTGCATTTTTTTTCATCCCTACCCTCTTTCTTGTAAACTAGGTCTTGTAAACAGGTACCTTCATAAGCATGTGGACTAGTAGTCTAAGAGTTTTTTAAACTCTTGCATGATGCATTTAATCTCATCAGGGATGAACATTAAAATATATAGAAGAGAGAAAACAGTCACCCTGAGGCAGCTAACATTCTTCAAAAACTTACTGGGCAAGCTTGTTTTTCAAGAGCCCTTTCCATCTTGTACTTGCTGCTAGAAGCTAAGATCAACTGACAAATCTATCTGCCGGTCACAGTAAGAGTTTTGGAGCTGACTTAGCAGGTACTTTAAATGGAGTTAAAGGGGTTGTCAGACCCAGTTTATTATTCTCACATTTTTTCTGCTTTTTTTCCCCTTTTCAAGATACCTTTCCTTGGGGCTGGAATTAAAATTCATGAAAGAAGAGTTTCTGATAATCTTCGTCCTTTCCATGACCGTATGGAGGAGTGTTTCAAGCATTTGAAAGTTAAAGTGGAAAAACAATATGGAGCCAGAGAATTGGTATTGCTCTCCTTTTAACCTCTCCTGTGCTTTCTCTTTACTTACTGCACATCTAGTTCTTCTACACAAAAACACGTACTAAACTGTTGCATGTGGGTTTTCTTGTGATGTGAAGGTAGTAAGAGCTAAGTTTTATTGTTAAAAGAGTTGATTCAATTCTCTGACCTATCAAATATTCCTTGCTCAGCAATATTTGGAGTATTTTATTATGTCTGTTAAAATTGCAGTTCTTTTCCACCTTATTAAGGAAGTAAAAGCAAATTCTCACATTGCTCCTCTTTGTAATTTTTTGTAATGGTTTAGGGCTTTGATCTGCAATTGATGTCTTCCTGTGCTAGCCACTTCCTGCTGTGTTGTGAAATAAAACCTATCATGTGTGTAATACCATAAATATTAGTTGAGACCAAACTGAAATATATGAGAATTGAAGGACAACTTCTAAACAAAAACTGTCAGACAGTTCTTGAATAAAGTAGGCTATCTGAGCTTGTGCAGGCTAGCAGGAATGATGTTGGCTGGTTTGGGGGTTTAAACACCAGTTGCTTTGGAAATTATTTTATATTGTTCCTTTCAGCATGATGATTTCATAAGAGGTTTGATTCCTTCTGTTATAGGGGAAAAAGTAGCAAGTTTCTAACCTAGATTTTTGGTTTTGTGCTGTGTTACACACCTATATGAGGAAAATTCTATGTATTTATCTGAGTATGTTTTTCTTATTTTCAGCTGCATGCCACCATCCTTGCAATAATAAAGAGGCTGTAAACCACAGTTAGCAATCTTGCCTAATGCTTGAATCCCTCAGCACTCTTACAGATCAGTGCTCAAAAAAAGCAACCTAGTTAAAATTCTGCAGGAGCAGAGAATGTACGTTGTGAATGGCACTGCTGCCATTTTACCATGTCTGACACTCTGGTGGCTGGCCTGAGAAAAGTAAAAAAAAACATTACGCAGCTATTGTATCTTTATCACAAGATTCTGGTCATTCAAAGGACGAGAAGCATGTAAACTCCTTGCATGTGAACTCTGCAAAACACTTGAAAATAATTCTCGAAACTACAAATGTTCCCAAGTCTTCTGCTAGACATCAGAGTCTTAGTGAGAAATGACATCAGAAGCCAAGTATTTGGCAATTTGGCATAAGAAATTACACATAAATTTTTAATATTTTCTGGACAATCAGAACAAAACCGTGCACTTTAATATGAAATGTTTTTTTAAAGTTGTTCATATCCTGTTTATGGGATAGAAATTGAAGTAGGCTGGAAAGTAGTTTACAGTATGCGTGCACTGAGAAATTCTCAAAACCCTGCCTCATATCACGACAGACACTGTGATGAGCTGACTAGGGGGAGGCATGCTCATCCCAGGAAATGCTAGAACAGAAAAAGAGAGAGGAGCTGACTGCACTCTGCAGTTTTAGATCCCAGAAGTTACTCCTGAAGAAAGAGAACAGTCCGAGAATTAGCCAAGAAATGTGATCCTTGTCCTTACCTTATTAACAAGAGTAACAGGAAAGCATTTGGAAGTAAGTCAGACTGTTTCAGTTACCTTTGTACCAGGCTGCAAAGCCCAAACAACCATCAACATTAAGCTGAATATTTCCATTATGATAGCTAAATCTTCGTCAAGAAGACTTGGAGGGAAATCTCCTTTTTCTCCTTCCATATGCCGAACATATCAAATTCGTGCTTCACAGAGAGAGATGGTGCAGCATATACAGCTTTGTGCAATATGGATAAGTGATGACCTGGAGAATCCTCCTGTTCTTCCTGTCTGGCTGTCAGGGAAATATTAATTTTGTCCAACATTTGCAAACATATAATTAAAAAGGCTGTATTAATGTATAGAGATGGCAGAAGCTGATGTAGTGAAGATGCAGCATGGTTAGTGTCTTGGAGCAAAGACTATCTACATCTACTTGCCAAGCAAGTACTTTAATGGTGTGCCCCAGGTCTGTTCAAAGATCAGCAGACACTGTTTATTTTAATTTCTTTTTCAAACGAAGTTAATTATGTCGGTTATAGTTTATTTAGCTACTCACTGTATCATTGAGTTTGAGAAGTCTTAGAGTAAGAGTATATCCAGACAGAAGTAATGATCACAGTAATTAATGGTAGAAAATAACTTCTTTCCTGCCAAAAGTTAAAATATCTGTGCTGTCTTCAAGACCTAGTGAAAAGTGCTGAAATGAGGTTCACACAAAGTTGTTTGATAGAATATGCTTTTCTTCTCCATCCTGTAGCCAGATTTTGATGACAAGAGAGTAGGACGGCCAAGATCAATGCTGAGATCCTACCGGCAGTTATCAGTTATTTCACTGACTTCCATGAATTCAGACTGCAGTACTCCCAACAAAATTGCTTCAGAAAGGTTGGTTATGAATACGATGCAAATTTTCTTTCAGTCCTGGTTTTTAAACAGTTTTATGGGATGAAACTAAAAGAATGAAAAAAAAAAAAA
>Ga0181612_182268_pt1 | contig 11418 bp, 12 predicted proteins | sample HoacroProtozoa21_FD_119630 | JGI IMG/M metagenome (GOLD analysis project Ga0181612, IMG submission 119630) | Hoatzin crop microbial communities from Cojedes, Venezuel. Combined Assembly of Gp0051906, Gp0051904, Gp0051908
AGATAGTACCATGAACCAGAAGTGCTCGTCTCGATGTACGCGATGCTCTTCCCCTGGCCGAAAACGTTCAGCGACGTGAGAATTCCCATGATGAGTATGATTGTTTTTAGTTTTGGCATGGTGGGTGGGTTAAAATTCCTTTTCGCAAACTTAATAAAAATTTTGGAGAAAGAGAAGCTGGGATATATAGAACACACCTCATTTATAAATATTTCGCAATTCTTTCTCCGTAAACCTCTTGAAACGAGTTTGCCAGTAAGTTGACCTTTCTGCATCAAATTCTTGTCTTTCGATGTTGGAGTACTCCCCTACCTTATGAAGAATATCATAATTACCATCGCCAATATGTTCGGACCATGTAAGCTCTGCGAACGGAGAATCCTGGCGCTGGCCGATATGATGAAGTTGATAAGGGTCTCCGTTATCATCCCTAGGCGGCCAGCCCTCACCAATAAGGTCTGCATTGTTCCAATCCTTCCACTTATCATAATCGTGACCAGGTTTTGTCTTCAGCCATTCTTTCCGGCAATTAAACGCCGACCAATCAATATCGGAACGAATAAGAGCAGGACGTCCACCTATATTTGCCTCTACGAGATGTGCCTTTATATAAATCTCCGCCTCTTCTATTGAGTCGATATTATTCAGGATGGCTGAAGACCATCCAGTCCGCAACTTTAATAAAGCTTTCGATGTATAACTCAGCATTTCATCAAGAATCGAGTTGTTGATAATCGTCCGAACCAACGGAACGTTCCGCCTTAATTTGCTTAGTGTTCTCCATTGTAACACTACCATCCGGATTTAGGGAGATTTTGTCATAGCCTTTTAATACTCCCGCCATGACAACGCTACCGAACACCAATATTGCAAGTTCTTCAGCAGAAATCGTCAACGCAGTAACTGCTAATGCTGTTCCTCCAATCGCACTTGCGCCTGCAACTACGCCAGCAGCTGAAGCTCCTCCCGTAAAGGGTATTAGTGCTAATCCTCCTAAAGCCGCCAACGAACCTCCAACAATCTTAGCCGCTTTACGACTTTTCTTTTTCTTTGCAGCTTTCTTTATTTCTTCAGCAAGCTGACCTTTAACTGTAATTCTAGATACTCCTGACTTAGCAGCTTTCTCTAGTTCGCTTTTTGTATAAACTACCATGTTTTTAAATTTTTAAATGTTATTTCTTCTTTGTAAAAAATTTTGCCGCTATTTTAAAAACCTTAGAGACTAACTCCTCTCCCTCAACAGAACTCTCACTAGCATCAAAAAACTCCTCCTCGCAAGAATTGCATCTATAAAGATTCCATCCGATAATAGTGCAATCTGAGCTATGGCAATATGGACATCTTATCATAATATTAAATTTTAAAAGTTACGAAGGAGACCCGTTCTCCTTTCTTGGGTGCAAATCTAGATATTCATTATCGGTAAATGTTTGGACGTCCAAAACGAATTGAAAAAATTTGTATCTTTCGGAAAATTCACTCACACATGGATAATCTTAAAGACCTCAATGAGAAAAGACAATCCGACAAAGAAAAAGTGCAAGAGATTGGTGACGCCCTGCTATATGAATTTGTCGGACATTACATTGAAAAGATGCATCAGTTAGACTTCGATAGCCGTTTTAAAAGAGAAGACGGCATCATCGGTAAGAGCATCCCTCATATTATGATGTACAAGCTCAAAATTGGCGATAATGGTGAGACAATCATTATGAGCAAGGATGGTCATCGTGGATATGAGTTTCTAGTAGAGTTCGATAAAGACTCTTTTGAGTATGGCATATATTATGGTTGCCGAGCAACTATCCTAAAGGGAGACATAAGCGAAGAGATACATATAGTCAAATTAGAATGGGAACACATATTGTCTAAAATCATCTGTCAGGTTCTTGACAACACTTTCATCGGGAAAAAGTTTAGATGGAGATTTTTGCCAACGAATAATGCAAATGATAATACATATTGGGCCTTCTGGATTACACTTGCCTCTGACGAAGATATAGTGGAAGTTGCAGCTAGGGCCACCTATCTTATTGGTAAAACCTATAAATATTATTTGGAGGATAATGATGTTGAGCAACTGGATGAACTTATTGAGATTGCCGAATTTGACTCCAATGAGAATGGCGTAATACACTCTCCTACTCGATTTTCTAATGAATCCTATGAAGAATCACTCATTGGAATTTCAAAAATTGGAGAGGTGTCCAGAGGAACGAAGGAATATAAAGATCAGGAACGTGCAAGAAAACGAGCAATTTTTGAGGCATTTATAGATGGCGCCATCCGAGAAAATATTATAGAAATCGCATACCAATACGAGAAAGGGTTCAACATAGTTTCTATCGATAATGTCACCTTTGCGCACCTCTTAGTTCAGCTATGCCTCTATATCAAAGGGGCATCTGAGACTGAAATCCTGAACGAAGATTTACATGAGATGAAAATTCCTTGGGGCAATTTCACCCCTCTCTTCCTATCAGCCAGAGGCGAAGTTATTGAGAATATTAAAAAATCCTACTCTGACTCACTGAATAATAGAAAATATGGTGAAGCTAGCGGGGCGTTTCACACACAAAGACAACTTGCCAATGACCTTTTGAAGGCGATATTAGGGATATAGATGGGGAGGAGGTGGGATGGAGGCTGAAGCATGTTAAGCGAAGAATAGGTTAATGCTAGATTGTAAATTCTTCAAAAATGGGTTCATGCCCATCTTTGATAAAGATGGATTCTATATTTTGGATAAATTTTTTGACATTATTCTCCATATCATATAAACTTGCTAAAGAAACAAATTCTTCATTTAAGTTAGATGTTGAGTAGTGCGCTAATGAATTCCGAACTTTAATACAAGAGATAACTTCTTTGCCAATATTTTTAAAATCTATATTAATATAAAGTTTAAAATAATCTTGTATGTGCTTGAAATTATGATAAATGTGATGGTGCAAAGAGAATCTTACATTATCTAGAATATTTGAATCATCATTTGATATTTTCTTTCTTTTATGCTTTTTGTTATATAGGATTATATATTTGGATAAATTCTCATCACTAGCGAAAACCTCAACAGATAGTCTATCATGCAGATATGTCTCTAACGCAGTTATATATCCTACATAAAGGCATTTGTATAGTGGTTGTGATAATATTGGCGAAGACAATATTGGATCATCGCTTTTTCTCAAAAGTTCAACGCAAAGGTTTAAAGATCCCAGATACTTTCCTGCCATTGAAGAAAGGTAGTTCCTTAAATTCTTGTACACTTCATCTAAATGTTTATCACCCATCTTTTAATAAATCGAAAAAAATTATAAGTTGTCCCCTTGTGGTGTATGAAGGGGCATCGTAAAGCTTTGCTTAAAGTCGTAGATCGCACGATTTTTCATATAAAAGAATCCATAAAATGACTGCCTGGTTCACACCCATCCAGGATTTTTACCATTACTTTGATGAAAACGACATTTATATTATGCCTATTGGAGAAGATGGTAAGATAAATCTAACATGACTTCTTGTATCAGACTATCCTAATACAATTAAGTTTCATATCCCCTCAATTGAAGCCGCATTAGTGACAGTAACTATTTAGGCGTAATCCATCATGTATCAAATCGTAGTTTGCCTGATTGTTACATTTATCTATTTATCATTCATTTTCTTCTTAAAGATGCGGTCCAAGACGGTCTTACGATGAGAGCGCTTGCTGCCGCAATACGGGCAGGGCGTTTTATCTCTAAAAGCCGTAGCATCAACTTCATATTCCATCCCTTGGAATTCTTTGCCACATTTATCACAAACGTAGGTCCCAGTATGTGTTACCATATTGTTAAAGGATTAAAAAATTATCTAGCTGAATAGGTCTGTTACTATGCTTTCCTAATCTATTCCTCATTTGATGCGTCTCGGAAGCGGTTTTCTTCAAATATTTTCTTCATTCTATCTATTTGTTCTTTGCTTGTTACTGATATAGAATTAGTATGATTTCTAACCTCTTTAATATCCTCTAGAGTTAACTCCTCTTTCTTGTTAACATAACAGTTTTCTATCGCCTCCTTAATAATAGCCTCTATGTCCGCACCATTAAAACCATCAAAATCTTTAAAAAATGCATTTCCAATTTTCGAAATCTCTTTCAATTTATCCTCTTTAGGGCACTTCTTTCTAACTCCTTTATTCAGGTGAATTTCAAATATCTTCTTAATTTCTTCAGTATTGGGTAGATTAACGCAAAATATCTCATCAAATCTTCCCTTTCTCTTCAATTCTGGAGGCAGGTTATCTGCATTGTTTGCGGTTGCCACCACATAGACGGCCGATGTCTTGTCTTGCATCCACGAGAGGAAATATCCGAACATCCTCATCAACACATCATTTTCCCCTTTGCCTACTCCAGAGAAAGCTTTCTCAATCTCATCAATCCACAACACGCATGGTGCAGCAGCTTCAGCAGTTCGTATGGCAAGACGAAGATTGGCCTCGCTGTCACCGACATACTTGCCCATCATACTTCCCATATCCAACTTGATAAGAGGGACTTTGAAAAGGGTTGCTGTAGCTTTGGCGCATAAAGATTTGCCACATCCAGGCATTCCGACAATGAATATGCCTTTAGGAACCTCAACGCCATGCTCTTGAGCATCACCAAACTTCTGCATAACGGTAGCTTTTTTATTAAGGTAGTCCTTCAGAACATCCAGTCCTCCAATGCTATCAAGGTCCTCCGGTGTATCCACAAGCTCGACGATTCCGGCTTTCTTAACAATAGCCTTCTTCTGACGAAGAATCATCTCCGAGTCTTCACTGGATAATGAACCGTTGCTACTCATCGCGACATCCAACATTCTATCAATCTCAAATCGAGAAAGACCTTTCAGTGTAGGCATAAGGACGATTCTATCTTCTTGAGAGATTTCCCTGTATCCGTTCACTTTGGTATGTATATCTATTAACTCATTTATTTCCTCCTCACTTGGAAACTTCAATCCATCTACATCAAAAATAGAGACATACTTCTCGATTGTATTGGGGATGGTTAAAACCGGATCAACAATAAAAATCGTAGTATTGTAAGTTACATCATATAATCGGCGCTGCGCAATTAAGTGAAGGAGAGATTTAACATTCTCATCATCTAATAGGTTATGAACATCCTTCAGAACAAGATATTTATCACTTGACAATATAGTTTCGTATGCATCTCTGAGAAAATCTTCTAGGCTTTCTTCCACCCCTAAGCCATACTGCTCTTTAGTAATGAAATCGGTCCGACCAGTTGATGGATTCCATTCTTTAATATTCTCCGCACCGGCGACTGACGAAATCAGGTCATCAATTCGCCAAAAATCCCAATCTTGGATGTATATGATAGGCGTATTAACGTCTATCATCTTTATCAATGCATTTTTTATTTTATCTTCCATTCTGACTCGATTTCTGGTAAATGTCTTACAATAAATTCAACCTGTTTTTTAAGATCCATATTTAAGAAATTTTCGGGGATATTATTCTCTTTTGCGAACTTATTAAATCTATCTTCTGAATCAACTAAAGGATAATACTGCAGCTTATATAATAAATATTTAGCAAAACCACATCTCTCTGAGATCCATCTAAGCGTTGCAACTCTTTTTACCTCAGATGACATCAGTGCTAACATTATGCGACAAGATGATATTGTACTATAATCATCACCATACTTATTGAGTTGATTTCGTCCACCTTCATATAAATCTTTGGCCATTTCTAAAAAGTTCAGAATAATATTTTGTCGAGATGACGCATTGGCTACATTGTTATTTCTATAAATTTTCAAATATATTTCGAAATCATTAAAACCTAATTGAAAGAATTTTTCGACAATCTTATAGTACGATTTATATGTCATTAAACAAGGTCTGTCATTGAATATTATAGGCGCATTCGAGTTCTTTTTTAATGGATTAATATAATCGAGACTATCCTTACATTCTTCTTCGGCCTTTTTTCTTTTACTTAGTCTTTCTGAGTTCCATTGTGAATTTAAGATTGATTGAGCCAACTCAGAACCGCCATCTTTAGCTTCTTCCAACCACTTTTCCGCATCGCCATATTCTTTAGAGGAATAATCTAAGTTACTAAGCAAGGTAAAGCTATAAATCGCTTTCTCGTCAGCTGACATATCCTGTAGATCCTTCTTTTGGAATATAGCCCTATACTTATTCGATCTTCTTCCCAGATATGATATATAATCGGTTTCAAGCAACGGTCCGCAATCGCCTCTCTTTATAGAAATATCAATAATTTCGTTCACCAACTTGGAATGACTTTTCTTTTCACGGAAATATTTAGAGACAGTAGAAAGGTCTTTGCACTTGCTTGGAATTTCTTCAAAGAAAAGTTTTAGAAATTTCGTTGATAGATCGCTGTCTTCTAATATATACCTAAAACTCTCACCCTCTTTTCCATATTTATTTTTAAAGCGAGCCACTTTATCAGCAAAATCTTCGTGATTTTGCTGACGAAGCCATCTTTCAAGACGACCATCCATAACATCGACAACATCTTGAATACTGAAATTATCGAGCAAACTATGAAGAGTAGTATGTTCCACTCCCCCTGATTTTATTCTTATCCTAACCGGACGTATGCCAAAACTCATTTATTCACCTACCTTTTAATACGATTTTTAATTTTCCCCACCAACGAGACTTTCGTTATGCCTGATAACATATTCCTGACAGCCGACTTTGCTGAATTCGAGACTTTATTAATAGCACCTTGTACGGCTACACATAAAGGAGCGGAAAGTCGGGATGCTACTGATTTCATTATAGGGGCATACGCTCTAGCCGGAGGGCAAATAGCTGTGACGCAATTAATAGCCAAGTCTAAACCCTTATTGACAATGGTAGGAACCGCTGCTGATATCCTAACCGCTGTCGCATCAATTAATCGATCAATAACATCTGCGACCTCTATTTCACCCACGGCCACTTTATAAGCTAATTTAGCATAACCAAAACCTTGATCTACTGTTGATGCAATTGCCAAAGGGTCTTTAGGTATTGCTAAAATACCTTGTTTTGCAGCAATAGTTGTGGCAGAAACAACGAGGCGTCTAATATCATTTTCTTTAGAATCACCGGAAGGTGCCTTAAAACATTCCTCCACACAGGGCAATTCCTTGACATGCTCTATTGCTTTACTCATTTCTGAGTTCATAGTGAAAACTTGGATAGTTGACGTTCTTCTCACTAATTTTCTCAGAGCAGCTATACATTCATCTTTTTTATAAATCATACGGCACTTTTTTAAAATGTTAACCTCTAATTGACCAATTATTCTTCTTCCAAGAGTTGATCACCTCTTTCTTCCAAAGCGGATTCAATCGAATTCAGAAGTTTAGCTTTTTCTTCATCCGATTTTCCTTCTGCAGCAACCTCAATCTCATTTAGAAGCCACTCTTCTCTACTAATGCCCTTTTTCTTAGCTTCATCCAATGATTTTGCTTTTTCATCAAATTTATCTAGTACGGCATTAGCCTCATCGAGAAGTTTATTATCCTCTTCAGTGAATTCAGCCTCGGCAGTCGCCTCGGCGATAATCTGATCAAGTGTCTTTTCACCTTTCTGGTATTCCTCTAACATAGAGCTCAGAATTTCATCAAATGTTTTATTCATATATTTTTGATTTAATAATTATATGTTCTCTTGGTTTTCAGCCAATAACCACTTTTTAAGGGACTCATTGTACTCCGTCAATGCGTTCAAAGTGTTTTCCATATTGGATATTTGGTCTCTTTGTGCCTTGATAATCTCGCAAAGGTCTAAATAGGAAGGTGCAAAGTTCTCGTAATAAGAGTGATCTGTATTGAACATTTTTAGTAACTCGGAAAAATATGCTTGTATATTTGCAGTTAATGCTTTTTTTGCTTTTTTTACTTTATCAGTAGCCTTAAACGTTTGCAACAGATTGAGTGCCTCTATCAAACCGGATAATACAGTACCACCATTTTTTAATACTTTCGTTATTTTGTTTCCTAATTTAATGGCTCCCCATGGCTTAAATTTATATGATATATTAAAAGCATCGCGAAATTTGAGAACTTGTTGCCCGCTGACAGATGCCTTTCCTAGCAAGTTGGCTCCTTGTTTCATCATTTTCTTTGCGAGCTTATCCATATCGTCAAAATTCTTTTGAAATTCTCCTGCCTTCATCTCCAAACAATGCTGTGCCTGTTGTCCGCAGTTCTCTATTATGGTTGACGTCCTGGATTCGATAATATACCCAGTTACCTCTTTGCCTTCGACACCCACAGAACTTTCTAGCATTTTTGAAAATGAATCAACACTTGCACCTTCAATATCGCTTATGATGCTAGATTGGTATTCAATTAGTTGCTCTTTTGCATTTTTTTTATTTTGCAATAGCTCACTCTTCATAATATCACTATCGGCCTGAGCGTCCTCCAGCTTTGATTTTATTGACTTTAAATTCTTGTTCAGTGGCTGGGATATCAACTCTGTCCTATCTGAAAGACGCTTAACAATATCTAAACTTGTTGCCTTGAGAATCTTTTCGTCTACTTCAGTCTTGTCAAGTACCGCCAACTTGTTTTTAGTTGCATCTTTTAATTCCTGAATGTTGGATCTGCTTTCGTACTTTGCTCTATTTTTATCTTCCATCCAATATTGCAACCCTTTGCCTTTGGGGTCTGCGCTTACACATATTATGGATAGGTGTTTTTCTTCTTCAGGGGTGAGCCCGATGAAGAGTTTTAATCTATCAATAACTACATTTTGTTTTATTTTTGCATTGCGTAAGTATTCATCTTTGTCTGTAAGATCAAACCCTAATCCATCCATTCCATTTACAACGAATATTGTGGAATCTAGTTTACCATAATCTCTAAGTACCAGCTTAAGCGCTTCTCTGTGGCTTTCTTTTAGGGGGTTGACTGCATTGCACACATAAAGCACAAGATGAGCTTCAGTTATGTATTTTTTTGTAATATCTGAATACTTCATCATTTCTCCATTAATTTCTTTCTCCTTCGTGCCAAATAATCCAGGGGTATCGATAATTTCAATATTGGAATCTAACCCGTGGGTTTTATATACAATAATCTCGTCAGAAGATTCTGCTGGGTCAATTTTCATGTCTTCCTTAACCATTCCTAGTAAAGCGGCAATGGTGGAAGTCTTTCCTTCGGAGACACTGCCTAATAGTACAATCTTAATAGTCGAACTATCTGATTTTATGCGATTCATTTTTTCTTCAATATCGCCAATCTCAAGACCGAGTTGTTTTCCTTTTTGAACAAAGCTTTCAATCTGTTCTAATGCGTAAGTCTTCATTTATTAAAAATTTAATTCATTTACTATTTGGTTTATTTCTATAGAAGAATTTTCGATTGCCTCCCTTAGCTTGGCAACATTAGTTTCTTCTTTTTTGACAGAAAGTTTGATTTTGCGTGATTCATTATCAAGTTTCTTTTTCAAATTTTCTGTTTTTTGTAAAAGGGTTGCTCTCTCCTTTGTTTTTGTACTATATAGTTTCTGTTGAATAGCATTTTTCGTTTTTCCTTTACCTCCATCTCCCATTAATTTTCTTATAATATAACCTACAGAACTAATGATGGCCATGGGAACAGAGATAAAAAGAGTAGCGATAATTGATGCTATTTCGATAAAATCATCAAAATGGAAATCGCCTATATTTCCAAAGGCTTCTGAGAAGTTTAGATTTATTGTGCTATAATCAAAATTTAATCCATTGGTGGACGCAAGACTTGCGTAATAATTTGCCAATTCTGCACGTCTTTTTGATAGGTTATCTGCCAAAATCTTCAATTGTTCGTTACATACCATTTCGCAGTCTGATATGAATTTAAGTTGTGAATCGGTTGCGATTTTTTGCGCTTGACTATTTAATTCTGATTCGTCTAGGCCTTGGTCAATACATTCATAAATCTTACTCTTTATGCTCTCAAACATAGAATCGTATGATTTCAGGCAACCAGATTCGATATTTCTGCCAGCCTTCGAAAATTCTCTGGAGGCAGAAAGTCGGAATTTTTTCAAATGATTTTCCAGATTAGTTAAGTCTTGTTTTTGAGATTCTGAAACTTCCAATAGTTTGCTAATGGAAGCGTGAGCTACGGATTGCAATTTTTGACGATTTGCTGCAATGATTTCTTCTTTGTAGACCTTTGATTTTTGCTCTACAACCGTCATGATTTCAGGAAAGGCACTAAACTCATATAGACTCTCTCTATTTCCAAAAAATTTTAGAAAGGATTCTTGTTGCTTTATCAAATCTTCTCTTTTCTCTGAGAAATTGGCGACGGAACACATTGCTAATAGTGCCTGTATTGAAATGTTTCCGCGATATACATCGCCAAGAACATTCTTGAAAGTTTTTTCAACAAGTCTCTCATTCTTCTCTTCATTGACTCCTTTGAGTTTTTCGCGCTCTTCCTCCTCATCATAATTAGAGACACCGCCACGTATATTCAAAATAGAATACACAGAAACCCAATCGCCTAAGTAATCTTTAATTTTCTTTGTTGTTTCCTCGTTGATTTGACCATTGCCAGCATACACATAGAAAACACAATGCGCTTTGCTCAGCGCCTTTTGAATTCCTTCTTTGAACACAGACTCATTTCCTTCAATACCAGGAACATCAATGAGAACAATAGGGTTACCATTGATACTCATTTCGTATTCATTATAATCTTTTGTGAAGTCAGATTGCCCATCTCCAACAATTTCACCATCTACTCCTGATAAAGAATTCTTTTGTTTTTCTGCTCTGGTCTCTTCGTTTAATTTTATTCTAAATGTCTCTATCGTAGTGCTTTTTCCTGCATTAGTCTCTCCGAAAAATGCAATAACGAACTTATCCCACTCCACCATGTTAATCGCTTGGTCTAGTTCTTTGTAAACAATCTTCTTTTGTTCTTCTATTGCATTTTTGTAAGTCTGAATAACTTTTTTTAATGTGTCTTCTTTTGAGTCAATCTCACTAATCTCAATTTTGCAAGAATCCAATTTGCTAACAATCTTCTTGTACTTGGCTTCAAAAAATTGTTTGTCGTGCATAGGCATAATTACTAAAAGTTAAAATAAATTACTAAAGAAAAATAGGTATGCTTTAATGAAGAATTTACCCCCCATAAATCCCCTCCAACTCCCTTTTACTAAACATCTTGACCCGGTCCTGCCAGTACTGGGATTTCTCGTGGTCGAACTGGCCGCGGTCGATGACGGAGTACTCGCCCATCTTGTGGAGGATGGTATTGTCGCCGCCTGCCATATGCTCGGCCCAAGAGAGTTCGGCGAACGGAGAATCCTGGCGCTTGCCGATATGATGGAGTTCGTAGGGGTCACCATTATCATCCCTGGGCGGCCAACCTTCACCAATAAGATC
>Ga0181612_127900_pt1 | contig 11417 bp, 2 predicted proteins | sample HoacroProtozoa21_FD_119630 | JGI IMG/M metagenome (GOLD analysis project Ga0181612, IMG submission 119630) | Hoatzin crop microbial communities from Cojedes, Venezuel. Combined Assembly of Gp0051906, Gp0051904, Gp0051908
AGAACCTTCTTTTTCATCCCTGTTTGTGCTATTTTTTTTTTTTTTTTAAGATCCCTGAGCCTATGCCATTGTGGACACTGTTGTCAGGTTTACATAGCAGAACACTTGTCTCTTCCATTTCTCCCATACCCTCTATGTCTGTTGTCCCATGAGTATGCAGTAGTGTACAACACAATGTCCATTTTTAAGCTACAGTCTCCAACTTCATTTGGGATTTTCTGTGAGAATTTCAGTCACTTTTGAAGAACAGAAAGAGAAGATAATACCATGAGATTTCCATCCAGACAGGTGATTTTGCAATATTAGCTTCAGCTCTCTCTTTGTCGTATTATTACAAAACCAAATCATCAGGAAGACTGATGACTTCTCTGTTACTAGGATTTCAGTCACCAGAGGTGTTTCCCTGAAGCCCTGACCTTCCCTAGAGATTTGCCTGAAATCATGGTCTCCTGCCCTGTGTTTCCCTCTGCTTTCTCCTCTCCTCACACTTTTCTCCAGTGTTCATCCAGAAGCAGTTTTTCAACTTTTCCCTCACAAAAACCCCAAAAATTCTTTTCATTATGATCTTCCTTGGTTCTCCTAAAATTCTTTTCCCTGCTTGATCAGAGTACTACTAGTAGAGGTGCTAAAATTCCCTGTTTGATCATAGTATTACTAGTAGAGGTGCTGAAATTCCAAAGGTGGGTTCCAGCTGCCTTAACGTTAAGTATCTCATGTCACTGTGGATGCGCAAGGTGCCTTTTGCGTAGGGCTAATGTGGGCTCAGTATGCCTTCAGGAGCAGTGATTAAGGGGCAACAGCTACTCTGTAGCATCAAAATGACACTGGATGCCTGCACTTGACAGCTGAGTCCCACTGTGAGCCCTGAAGTCAGTTGTGTAAACATAGGCATCTAGCACTGTTCTGGTCAGCAGCTGAGACATCTGCAGGGAGCTGGTGGATGTGACAAAGCAGTTGGAAGTTCACAGTGTTCTGGGGTGGCAGTTAGAGGCTAGGCAGAGTGCCCAAAGATAGACACTGGATCTCAGTGTAGAGGCAACGTAATCAAGCTCCAAATGTCCCGCCAGTAGATTGGCAGCATTAAGGACTGAGAAATGTTTGTGAAACTTTTAGTAATGTATTTGGTTTATCGCATTTGAGCACTAGAGTACGTAACAGTGCACGAGATCTATAATGAATATGAAGGACTTCTCCAATATTTAAGTATGATTAGATTTTAATTTCTGAAAACATATTTTTGATCTCTTGAAAAATTAGTTTTGATGGTTTGTAAAAAGCCAGAGCTTGAATATGTGGGAGGTGTATTTTTCACAGTCATGTGTAGATATTTACCCTAGGGAAAGATAACTGAGTTACTAAGGAAAGAAGGAGAAATAATGCTTTAAAGTGTACTCTTTTCTATCCTGCAATCTTAAACAAGGAATACATAATTCTAGAACTTCTTAGCTTTTGAGGTGTCTGTGTGTTGCAAAGGTAGGTATTTCTGTAATATTTCTAGAACTCTATCACTGTTGTCAGCAGATACCAATGCAGGTTTGATTGTGTTTTTTAACACAGTCACCTTAGAGCAAATGAGTGTTCTACGTACAGAACAGGATACAAAGAGTAGAGGAAAAAAAAAAACTTAAATAGCTTTTGTATATACCTAGAGTCAACACTGATTTCATGTCTACTCTGTTAATATAAGAATAAAGTAATTAAGCTTGGAACTGACAGGAAAGCCTGATAATCACAATCTGATAGGAAATGCATGAGAAGAGTGAAAACCATATGGCTATGTCCCTCAGTTGTTTTCTGTACTGAAGGGAACAGCACAGTTTTATCCCTCTGGTGTAAACAGAAGATGGAGCCTGCTAATCCATCAGAGCTATGTGAACCCCTACAGGATCCATTAAGGGGTGGAGATAAGTGTAAATGGATGGTTTCACGGTATCGCATTCTACGATTCTTCTGAAGTTGAATAAGTAGGTACTCTCTTAGCAGCAACAGTCCCAGTTTCCCTTCTCCGCTTCTTCTGAAGAAGAGGTATATGAGTAACACTAATGGCAGATATTCTGCCGTATTGCACAGGGCAAAATGACCACTCATGATAAGCTACTACAAAGGAATGCTTTCTTTAAAAATTGTTTAGTAGCTGAAATTAGAACATTGGGCAACTTGTTTGAACTACTTGCTTAATTTCATATTTATTCTATGCTAATGGCAGTAAGCACATTTATTTTGATTGACGTATGAAAAAGATTAAGTATTTTTGTCCTTCAGTCTTGAAGTAGTTGACCACTCATGACAGTTCCACTGCATTCTGTTGGCAGACTTTTTCAGTCCCTATGAGTAAGCTCAGCAAGTAGAAAACGAATAGCAGAAAAATGTATTGGACCAGATTCTTATACCTCTCTAAAATATAAGATCAGCAGTAATTCAGACTTAAGGGGCAACTGCCCAATATTTACTATGCATTAGAAGTGTTTGCGCATGGAGTTAATACAGATTGACAGAGTGCTATAAATGCACCCCTTAGCTTTTCTGTAACTTCACTATAGACTGAAACCCATGGCTGAGTTCAGTGGTACAAGTTTTAAAATTGACATTAGAAGCAGAAACTAGAGTTACTTGACCATGCATGCATCTCTTTTTACATCAGTTTCATTACTTTTCCAGAGGGATGTAAGAGCTGAATGATTTACACAATTTTTGATCATCTATATCTTTTTTCTCTTGGCATCTATTCTTTCTAAGCTTATAATAGGTTTCAGTTCAGTACCATGAGGGAAAATCTCGGAAGAGGCTCTTCAGTTTTATTTGCTTCAGTAGTTATTTGAGATTGAGCAGTTTCTATTAATACTACTGCTATTATTTCTGTTGATATTGGTGCTCTGCCCAATATCTCTGGAATCTGAACTGTTCACAGCCTGCAAAGAAGAAGCCTCAACATTTCCTGTCAATCTTAGACAAAAATAATATTAAAATGTAAACATGTTTTATTCCTATGCTGGTGTTGCTTGTAATTATTAATAGTTGATTCCTTATGGGTATTGGAATATCTACTACCTTGCCCTTGTCTATGTCCAAAATGGTGTTTACTTAAGGAATCTCAGTTTTAACAGGTCACTCATTTAGACATAGATACTTTGTAAGAAATCGTGTTACACAGGAGTTATAGATAAAGGCATGTTACTGGCTTGTTTATCTGTATTTTACAGGACCTTTAAGACACTGTATGATGACTGGCTGAAGTAAGAATTTAAGTATTAGCTCTTCAGCTACCTAGGAGTATGTCTGGAAAACAACATAAAGGTGTGCTTGTATTGCGGTAGATTCTACAAACTGTGTAGAATCTACCATAGGCAAAAAGAACAGTACAGGTGAGCTAGCACAGGAAGAGCAGCCACTGTCCTAAATCTTCTGGTAGTACTGGTTATTGAGATGACTGCAGTGAAATCACTATTTTAATTATGTAAGACAGGAAAAAGCAGCAGCTTGCAGTATGCGAGCTTCACACTGGCAGGTTTTCCTACCAGCCATAGCAAAACCTTTGCCTGCCTAGTGAAGCTGATTTTGAATTCTGCTTCTGCTTGCCATGTAAATCAGGCGTCCACTTGCCATGTAAACCAGGTTGCATAGAGAGCTGTTGTCCGGTTGATAGTGTTCTGTATCTCTTATGGGGGAAGCGAGGATGGGGGACGGTGTGATGCTTTTTTCTAACACCGCTAGAAGAGTCTGAGCCCTTGCATGTTTTACTGCAATCATAAAGTAGATTACTCTCTGATCTTTTCCAGTTAGGCCTTCAACTTCTGTAGCCTGTCAAGAGCTACTGATTGTCAGCTATTCTGCTGCATTGTTTTTATATTAAAATTAGCACTTAGTGACAATATGGCAAACTACTAGTGATATGTTACTGATGAATCTGTAGATAATCTAGTACAAACATCCTTCAAGGCCTTTTTGGTTATCCACTCTTTACCAGCATTCATCTTCAGAGGACTGACTCAGTGCTGTATATAGCTCCTCTTTGGCTTTGTCTGTTCAGGTATGATTTTGTCTTACATCCTTCATGAAGCCAACAGCAACTTAATGGAATAATAACTGCATTTTCAGTAACACACTTTTGCTGAGAATATGTGTGCTAAATAAAAGACTGTGCACTGGGGGAGTAACAAAGTGGTGACTTCTGCCTACTCACTTACCACCTGATTTTTCCCCTACTTTAATTTCTATTCCTTCTGCTCTATTTCATGACAAATAATGTATTTTCTATAAGTTTCATCATTCTGCCACCCACTTATCCACCCTCTCTTTCACAACTTTAAAAAAAGAAAAATACATGTTTTACAGCTGATTTGCTTTGCAATTATATTGCACTGAGTTTTTCAAATGTTATATGATAACATTCAGATAGTTTAGGGATGTTAAATACAGAGATGCTTCTGTAGTCATTCTCCAAGCAATATTTTATTTCTGTGACATTTAAAACCAAAAATACTGGTCTTTACTTTGAATTATATTTTTCCTTTGCAAAGGTAAATATGCTTAAGCTTTTAATTCTATTTAATATTTCTGAAAAATATTAACACTTGACTTTGCTTTTCTGCAGGCTCCTATACCTTTCATTATCAGTCTCTTCTTTTTCAAATGGTACATGAATTTTTTCGAAGTGAGTCACATTTTGGAATGAGTCATGTGCATATTGATTCAGGGAGACACATAAGCCTGTCATTAACATGAGAAATCCCATTAACTTAACTGGAACTGTTCACCTGCTTAAACTTCAAGACTTAAAAATTACCAAATTCCTGTATTTTTTTGCACAGCCTGCATTTGTGTATACCCTTCCTACATACCAGCTTAGGTCAAATCTGCTATGGCTGTGGGATGGAAAGACATCCCTGGAAATACATTTCTGTAGCATGGAGTGTCCGTGCAGTCTGTGTGGCTTACTGGGTTTAATTCTGTCTTGAGGCTTTATGCTTCAGCGTGCTAAGTTCTTTTTGTCTTGGTCGAGCAAAGCACTTAAAGTGCTTTGATACTAAGCATTTGATATTGATACCAAGTGTGCAAATAGTCTGATTTATGAGTATTAGGTACATGCTCAAAGTTAGACAAGTGCTTAAAACACAGGTTTACTTTATTTTACCTAATGCTCAGAGGGAGAAGTTAGTTTGGAAGGCAATTCAATCCTGTCCCAAACACAGATAATAAGGATGGAGTAAATAAGTTGTGGAAGTGCCCATATTCCCATCTGTTAAAGACAGCAAGATTAATCCATAGTTTAAACAATACAGAAATTAGTTTAATCCACAGATTAAACAAATATACTAAATGCTTAGCTTTCAAACTGTTCAAACTAGTTTAAAAGAATGATGTTCTAAGTGCCTTTTTGAATTAGGACAGTGCGTATTGCAGCTTCAAGCAGCTAATACTTCATCCCGTTAATTTCATACTGAAAAATAAACGTACTATATGCTTCCCAAGATACTTGAAAATTTTATAGGCTTCATCTACTAAATCATTCTTAACAAGTACCTTCTTATTATGGTTAAATTATAATTACTGAAAGCACTTAGTGTTCCATTCTCTGCAATTCTTCAATTTAATGAATTCTTGAATTTTCTGTCATTTGAAAAATCTTCTCCCACATGGCAAAATTAAATGGGAGTTCAAAAAGAATGAAGATCCTTACTGAAATACGTTGAGGTGTCTTTCGCTTTGCACTGAAGATATACAGACAAAATATCAGATCACTAAATATGAGCATCATAGTAGTGGCTTTTATACATAGGTGAAATACTCTTCTTATGAAGATTACCACACTCATTTCAAAAGACTTTATGTTTAGTAAAAAAATCAATTAGCCAAGATCAACCTTTTTATTAAAAAATGATAGTCCATTGATGGGGCATTTTTTCTTTTGTGGTTATTTTTTAGCAAATGAAAAGCTAAGTCTTGAAAAATATGAATTTCTGCATCATTGGAAGTAAAGCTATCATTTTTAGTTTATGCCTGGTATTTTCTGATTAATAGCTTGTCAGGTTTTTAAATCCTAAAACTTTTGTTGTATCGTATGTATGCATCCCTTTATGAGAGTAGTGCGAAGATTCAGAATTGTCTTCATTGTCATTATTTGTGCAAGGATGAATTTAAAAGTTCAGTGTGTGGTCCTGCTTTGAATTCCCATTCAGATATACTCGTGCCTTTTAAAATCTCATTTTTACTTATAGTTTTGGCCTTACTCATTGTGCATTGTACTTGCCGTCTAGTTCCAGAGTGTATTTACTGCATACTGTCAGATCCTGCTCTGAAGACAGACTGCTTAATTTCTGGGGTGCTCGTCATGATAGGTGTCAATAGCAGTTGCCCACTGAGGGGCAGTAACTACACATTGATGTACTTTTCATCACATGTGTGAATTAATGATGTTTACCTGAAGCTAATACATTTTACTGTTGCTACATACAGTCAATTACCATGACTCTGCAGACTTCAAGTTACTGGAATTTCCTCCCAGGTTCAAACATTACTGTTCTGGAGTTCAAAAGTGTGACTGCTTGAGACAAATTGGTTTTTTTTCCACAGAGCCCCATTCAGAAAGTACTATCACATGCAGCTTGGCTGATGTGCAGCAGTGTAGAGTTCATGATTCTCCCTGTCTGGAACTGCTAGAGCTTGAATTTACAGAGCACTTAGTCTCACATACCACTGAAAATGGTCACAGAGTATCTAATGCTGATTCCTGATGTAGCCTGGCACTTCTGCAAACTTGCCTTCGCAATTTCAAGATAGCCAGGAATGCAGGAACGCAAATTTAGTGACCAGCTTGGAGAAGTTTAAATGACTTGCCCAGCATCTCACAGGGATTATGGCAGAGGCAGGTACAGAGTACACTTCTCCAACATTCAGCTGCTTTAGGTACAAGACCATCCTTGTTCTCCTAGTATTCCCTTGCTTGAATACAGGAGGTGCAATCAAACTCTAATCATACTCATAGTGGATGAAATGATGACAGAAATGTAAACTAGGAACATATTTAAGAAAGAATGGCTGCAGATATGCAGTGCAAGGTGAAGGACAAGATAATGAGGATGGGAAATGGAAAAACACCAAGCAGGGAGAAGACCACTTTGGGGGATGTGGGAAAGGTGTGCCCAGGACACCAAAATGTTTCACTGTCATTCAGCTCCAAGACATAGCACGTGTCTTTTCAATGAGAATCCTTACTGAATCCGGAAGGGTACATTTGGTTAATATAGGGATCTTGTAGTGGCAGAATAGTAACTGATGGTGTTACATTCCACACCCAAAGGCTGCTTGCCTCTCTTCTGCATCCCTCAGGCCTTTCCCCCCAGCGCAGCGTGGGCAGCAGCAGGGGGGGAGAGCTGGGTGCACGGGAGCGCTGTCCTGGCTCCCCTGTCCCTGCCTGGGCTGGCAGCAGCAGCGACAGAGAACAACCTGCTCGGCCTAGTTTATAGAGGATATTCAGGAACAGTTTTGCTCTCTATTATTTCTTAGTATAATGTAAAATTAGAATATTAGACAATAGAACTTTATTTTTTTTTAACTTGCATTTCACGACATAATTACATATCCTTTGGGCAAGACAAAGGGGAGGTAGAGGCATGCCTCTGTAATCCAGCAGTTAGGATCATATGAAATATTTGCATGGTCCTATGTCTCACAAATTATTTCTTCAGAAAAAAAACTCCTACTGACTTCATTGTTCCAGACTGAGGGGCAGCATTTAGCTTATCAAATGCCTGGATGCTTGCTACCTTCCCTAAGTAGAAGCAGATTGCCTTCGTGATTTTGTCTTTGCTGCTCCATTTCAAAAAGCTTATTTTCTTAATATGCGATATACTGCAAGATTAATGAATAGTTAACATCAGTGTCTTGAACTATGATGCAATAGCAAATGGTAAAGATACTATTATATCTTTAGCAGTTTTCTGGTGCTATCTTACTCTAGTGGATACTGTCTGAAAGGGTATTGGCAATACTTCTGCAGACGAATGATAATTCTGGAAAAAGAGATAGAAGAAGTAAAGAAAGATTTTGATATTTAGTTTCAGATTTCACTGGACTGTTAAGGGCAAGTCTCGTCTGTATCCTGAAACAAGGAGATTAAATCACATTTTGCCTAGCAATGGCTGCTTACAAATGTCAAGGCAGAAAGAAGACCAATTTTCATTAAAAACCGAGGGGGGAAAAAGAGGGAATAAAAGAAGACAAGAGGTTTTGTATGACTCACTGTATTTACAGAGAAAACTTGTCTAGATAATGAGGTTGTATGGTAGTCAGGAAATCGTTGACATCTGTAAAAAGGAAGGCCAAAATGTATGTTTTATACATGGCATAAAGCTTTTTGAGCTATGAACTTGGTAGCTTTAAATAATAGTTAACATTAAAGGTGCTCTCCTTTTCTTGTTGACTTTTAAGAGTGGAACAGACTTTCTCTGTGTTTTTTGTCTGTGCTCATCATTCTGTCGCTGAATATTGGCGTATTCTCTTGGATCAGGAGAGAGATGTCAAGTTATTGTGATAGCCAGTCTGATGTATGTTACGTATTCTGGGAGAACAAGTAGTCTGTTTATAGAATAAAGTATCCCACTGAGCAAATTTTGCCTTTTATGTAGATGGAGACATGAAGAAGATGACTTCCATACCTAGATTTTCACAGGCATAATCTAAATTCTCATTAGGTATGAAAATCAGAGGTGATGTGTCCAGTGTGGCAGAGTCTGAGGAAAACTTGCTGCTTATTGTTATCATCCAATGTGCTTATGCTAGATCTTACTACTCTCTTATTGCTATATTATTATTCCCTCTTTTTTTATACATAGAGCTATTATATTGTTAGTCTTCTACTGCTATAAGCAATTTTTAATGCTTAATTCAATGTTCCAGTAAAAATGAGAACTTTTAATAAATCTTTCATTCTGTATCAATGTCTTCTGGTTTCCATACCAATTTTTCCTTGTTACGTACCATGTCCAATATCTTTTAAGGTTTTCTGTCCATTTTGTTGGAGCATATATGATGCTTATACTCATGTCTCTTCTAGCTTAGGCAGAGCTGGCCTTTTTTGAAGCTTAGTATTACAGTTTATATTGACTTCACCATTTCATAATGTCAAATTCAATTAATTGAGCAACAGTGATCTGGGTGGCGTTTTCTAACTACATTTACTTTTTCTTTTTTGAGTCAAAACAGGCATGAATAAAAGGTTCTCAGTTGTGTCTATTTTTCTTTAGCTGACAGAAATATCTTTCTCTCCCTTTATTTCTTTATTTTCTGAGAAGTGGGCATAAATAACTTTAGTTTCACTAAAACTCTCCCTACAGGGCTATTTCAAGGCTTCCCAGCAGCACACACAGAATTAGATTTTCCTGTCCAAAGGGTTTCTGAGGAGGCAAAATTAAATTATACAACAGAACAAAAATAAGGGAGTTCTGGGAAAGGAATGAAGGCTGGGAGAGAATAGCAGGAAACTGGGTGGTCCGGGTTGGGAGTTTTATGGGCTTGTGTGACAGTTTGAGGTCTGTGGATTGACTGTAGATCTTTCTGTATCTCACCTGTCTCCTCCATGTGTAGCCCTTTCCCCAGGGTATGCAAACCGAGTCTGCCCCATCTGAGGGACTTCTGACTCCCCTTTCTCTCATGCAGCGATTAACTCCTTTCCTCCTCTTTGCCAATGCAGCTGTCTTTCCTTGCAGCGACTCCCACATATCCCTTTGGGCCTGTGGTCTGGGAAGAACTGGGCTTGTGGCAGCGGGGATGGGTGAGAAAGGTGATAGGGACAATTGTTTCTTGAGCCTTCACATGCATTTCTCCTAATGCTTCCTTTTTAGCATTTTATCAGTAGTAGAAATCTGGGCAAGAAGACAGAAATCAGTCACTCGGAATAAAAAGAGCCAACCCTACTCTAGTAGTTTGTAAATGAGCTTGTATGGTGTTATTCATACCTGGATTGTCTAGTTGCATAAGAGTACTAGTCAGTCTATTCCAGGAATGTGTATAATGAACTCTGACATTGGTCCTTTTTTGAATGATCAGGAGATCTGACTATGTAATATTTCCCATTTCTTCTCATTCATATTGACTTTAATTTAAATTCCCGTGATCCTCACTCTATCTTAGGCTATTTATAAAAAATACATCTAATGGAAATAATACAACTATCTCCCATTCTGCTTCTGTATTTTTTCTGTTGTTCAATAATATTTTGGTATGATTTTTTTCTACTCTGTTCCCGTGACGGCTAAATACTCATATTTTCTCCCTTCAATGATTCAAAAGTATTGAATTTCATTAATCATCTTCCTTTAGTTGTGTTGAAAAATTCTCGTTGATATTGTGTGTGTTGTATTTTTTTACCTTTAGAAGGTGCATTGCCAATTTTTTGTGACTTTTGTCTTCTTTCACTTACATTGGCTTGTAAAGTCACAGCTAATGTGTGTTACCTGCTTTCCTGTACCTAGCACTGCTGCAGTTCTTTGTTTTTTGCTCCAGGGGGCAAGAAGGACTTTATTCTCTGGTACAACGATTCTGAGATTTAAAATATAAAAAAGGGCAACCACCATGGAAGAAGGCGTCATAAATAGAAGGGAAAGACCTGTAGTCTTCTTCCTTTGTCTATGCAAATGCATAGCAATAATAGTCTTTCACGACCCACACTCTGCAGAGTTAACCCAATCCTTTTAATAATCAGTGTAAGAATATTGGTTGCTATGGCAACACATTCTGCAGTACCACTTGACTGTCAAAATAACCTCACGAAATATCATGCTAAGAATGTTTTAGAAATTGACTTTTAAATTAATAAGTAAATAAATCCACCTAACTTTCAAAGATATGGCTAGATTCATGAAGTCTGCAACATGGAAACAACCATTTTCTAACTGAAGGGAATCAGACTAGTGGAGAGGGATATATTGTGTTTCTCATCTTTGAGTGAGCCGAAATAAAATTCAGAAATATTTTTTTCTCCTCAAATTAATGGTATACCAACCACACCTCGGTATAAAAAGTTACCACAAGAGTCATAAGTTAAATGGTCCTCAGATGTTACACAATTTGAGTTAGTGCCTGTATGTGCGGTGCCTTTGCTTCTCTTACAGTTTCCATCAGCTTGTGTCCATCTTGAGATCTGCTGCTGTTTCTTTTCTTTCCCCGGCTACTTTTCCTTCACAGAATGGTAGGGGTTGGAAGGGACCTCTGTGGGTCATCTAGTCCAACCCTCCTGCCGAAGCAGGGTCACCTACAGCAGGCTGCACAGGACCGCATCCAGGCGGGTCTTGAATATTTCCAGAGAGGGAGACTCCACAGCCGCTCTGGGCAGCCTATTCCAGTGCTCCGTCACCCTCAGCGTTAAGAAGTTCTTCCTCGTGTTCAGCTGGAACTGGCAATGGGCACAAACTGAGGCACAG